>JAABUM010001270.1_pt1 | contig 38527 bp, 34 predicted proteins | sample 5559161 | NCBI WGS metagenome assembly JAABUM01 (sample SAMN10711868, study PRJNA513369) | rock metagenome | isolation source: Antarctica rocks | place: Antarctica: Victoria Land, Siegfried Peak nord
CTGGGCCACAACCACTTTTTGCATGTCACCCCCAGCGGAGGACATCATTAAAGTCCCCCGCGCCCTGGTCGATCACCTGAGCGAGATGCTCTGTTACGCGGCATGAATGGCCAAAGTCTAGCTAAGAAAGTCTCGCCTACGTCTCTGATGTCAGGATCGTTGTGTGCGACGGCACGGAGCGCAAGTCTGAGCGCAAGATCATGATCTATACGCATGTACAACTCTAGTAAGCTAGCATACTCCTCGTAGTCGCCGCGTTGGAGGATCGGCTCAGCATATTTCTCGATGTTCTCCCTTAACCATTCTCGCGACAAGGACAAGATAATGTTTCGCGCCTCTCGTGTCGATCCGTGTACAAAAGAGGCCAATGAGACTAAGTCGGGCAGGAGCGCCCGCTTCTGCCGAGCGGGCAGCCTCGCGGCAATACGTAGTGCAGCGGACCTTTCAGCGGGTTGATGCAGCCCTCTTTTTACCAATGGGACAAGAGCAGGGAGTTTTGAGAAGAGTTCCATCCGCGCGCCTATGGACGTGTTCTCGGCCTTGACAAGAGGACGTGGCCCAGCGATATTCCCAAAGGCGTATAAATCCGTTGGTGTGTGGTCAAAGCCCTGGGGCAAACTAGTCTGAGTATATTCCTCATGGAGACTGCTGCTATAATCTCCGTCTTGAGGCACAACATTCACCCTGCTGCGCCGCTAAGTTTTGCTGCGCAACTCTATTGCTTTAGCTTAACATATATACCTACCTGTCTTCCATGTTACAGCTCGCCGTCCCAGAGGTGGCGCATCTCCGCGCTGGCGGCCAGAAGGTCGGCGAGGCGGCCCTGAGCCTCGATGTGTCCGTCTTTGAGCACGACGATGTGGTCGGCGCGCTCCAGCGCGGCGCGCCGGTGCGAGACGACCAGGCATGTCACGCCGTCGCGGCGCCGCGCGAAGAGCCGCGCCCACAGTGCGCGCTCGGTCTCCACGTCCAGCGCGCTGGAGAGGTCGTCGAACACCAACAGTTCCGGCGCGCGCACGTACATGCGCGCGGCGGCGGCGCGCTGCGCCTGGCCGCCGGAGAGGCGCACCCCGCGCGGCCCCACCAACGTGTCCAGCCCGCGCTCCAGCCGCGCCACGTCCTCGTCCAGTACGCCCAACCGGATCGCCGCCGGTAGGTCGACGCTGTCCTCCCGATCGTCAGCCTCCGGCAGGCCCATCAGGATGTTGTCGCGCAGCGTCTCACTGAACAGGCGCGGCGCCTGCGCCGTGTAGGCGGCGCGCGGCGGACGGAAGAACGCCGCGGCGGCGTCAGCGGCGGCGTCAGCGGACGCGTCAGCGGACGCGCCGACGGGCGCGCCGTTCCAGCAAACCGTCCCTTCGGCGGGCGGCAGCAGACCCAGCACGGCCCGCAGCAGTGTCGTCTTGCCCGCGCCGACGCGGCCTGTCACCACGACGAACGAGCCGCACGGCAGTGACAGGTCGATCCCCATTATCCCGTTGTCGCTACCGGGATAGCGGTAGCCGAGGCCGCGCACGTCGAGTCGCTCCAGGCGGTCGCCGTCGCGCCGCTCGGGACGCGGCAGGTCGGGGTACGCGCCGCGCTCGTAGACCGGGTGATGCTCGACCAGCGTGCCAGCCGGTTCGGGCTGTACTAACTCGACCAGCCGTTCGATGGAGACCTGCTGCTGCTTGTAGTCGCCGACGAAAGCGCCCAACAGCGAGGGCAGGTCGGTGGTGAACCATAAGTAGTAGACGAAAAGGGCGACGTCGCCCACGGTGAAAGTGTGCGCGGCCATGGCCCGCCCGGCCAGCAGGATGGTCACGCCGACGCCCAGCGCCACGCTGGTGTCCGAGACCGCGGACAGCAACTCGCTGAACACGCGGGCGCGCAGCGCGGCGCGCCGGCGCGTTTCGTTGAGGACGCGTAGATGGGCCGCCACATCGTCCTCGGCGGCGGCGATTTTGACGGCCTGGACCGCGCCGAAGGCCTCGCCCAGGAAGGCGGTCACCGCGCTAGTGGCGACGCGGCCGGCATGCGCGTAGCGATGGATGCGCGCCCAGGCCAGCCGCGTGACGACCGCCCCGCCGGTCAGCGGGATAAAGACGAATAGCGTGATGGTGAGGTCGATGCGGGCCATGATGGCGATGGCCACGGCCGAGGCCACGACCTGCCCCGCCACGTTGGGGAACCAGGTGGGGAAGTCCGCGACTTCCTCCACGTCATCGCGCAGGCGGCTGACCGCGTCGCCCGGCGCGATGGGCGCCGCGACCGCGCCCGGCCGGCGCAATGCCGCCGCCAGGATGTTGCGGCGCAGCAGCCCGGCCGTGATGTACTGGAAGGTGACATCGCCCCAGATCGTCCCGAAGGTGGTGGCGAGCCGCGCCAGTTCGACCGAGGCGTAGAGGGCAACCAGCGCCCACAGTCCCAGCGCGACCGTGGCGGCGCCGGTCAGCCGGTCGAATATGGCCTTCTCGATCAGACCGGGCGCGAGTTGTCCAATAAAGAAAAGCATGTGGAAGACCGCGTAGACGGCGAAGGGCCGCGGCCGGTAGGCCATGATGCGCCGGTTGAACGTCCACGTCGCGATCCCATTGCTCTGGTTGCGAGCGGCGGCGGCCGCGTCTGTTTGTGCGTGTGATGATGCGCTCATCCGATTGGTACCTCGCGCCCGGCGCCACTGACGTGGAGCAGGCGGGCGAACTGTGAGTCGGGGTCCTGGGCCAGCCGCTCACGCGGCCCGTACTCGGCCACGCGACCGTGCTCCAGGACCATGATAGTGTCGGCGCGGCGCACGGTGCGCAGCCGGTGCACGATGACGATGGCGGTGCGGCCGCGCAGCAGGCGGTCCACGGCCTGCTCCAGCAGCCGCTCGGTACCGGGGTCGAGCCGTGACGAGGCTTCGTCGAGGATGACCAGGCCGGGGTCGCGCAGGAAGACGCGCGCGAAGGCCAGCAACTGCGCCTGGCCGGCCGAGAGCCCACCGCCGTCCGGGGCCAGGATGGTATCGAGTCCGGCCGGCAGCGCGCGATACCACTCCCACAACCCCAGATCCTCCAGCGCCGCTTCGATGCGACGGTCGGGGATGCGCGGGTTGAAGAAAGTCAGGTTGTCGCGCACACTGGCTCCGAACAGCTGCACGTCCTGCGTCACCATGCCCACATGCGCGCGCAGGTCGGCCAGCGCGACATCGCACAGGTCGGCGCCATCCAGGTGGATCGACCCGGCGGTAGGATCGTAGAGGCGGAACAACAACCGCGCGAGGGTCGTCTTGCCGCTGCCGGTGCGGCCCAGCAGCCCCATGACCTGTCCCGGCTCCAACCGGAACGACACGTCTTCCAGGCTTGGCAGGCCCGGCGGTGCCTGCTCACCAGCGTCGCCGTCGTGGTCATAGGTGAACGAGACGCCTCGGAACACGACCGCCGGCGCGCCGGCCGGTAGGGTGGCGGGGGCCGGCGCCGCCTCATGCGCCTCCGGCTCCAGCTGTTGCAGCTCCCGGATGCGGCCGATACCGGCCCTCGCCCGCTGCATATCGCGCGCCTGTTCCTGGAGTTGCTCCAGCGGCTTGGACAGCATACCGATGTAGTAGACGATCACGTAGGCCGTGCCGATCGAGATCCGCTGGTGTGTGTAGAGGTACGCGCCGACGCCCAGGCCCAGCGCGTAACCGAGCGCGTAGAGCCTCTGCGCGCCCATGTAGGTCAGGTTGCCGGCCAACCGCGCGCCGCGCTGGCGCTCCATCAGCGCACGAATGAGGCGATAGAAACGCCCCATCACCCACTCCTCGGCCCCGTTGGCGCGCACCTCCTCCGTGCCGGCGAGGTGTTCTTCCAGGAAACCGTAGTGCTCCGCGCTGGCCTGGCGCGACGCGGCCCAGCGCCGCACGGCGCTCCGCTGTACCAGGCGTAGCGCCAGAACGGTGGCGAGGGTGTAGACGCCGAGGCCGGCGCCGAGCCACGGGTTGACGCGGAACAGCAGCGCCAGAATGCCGAGGACCAGTAGCGCGTTGCCCAGCATCTGCACGACCGCCCGTGAAAAGAAGCCGACCAACAGCGTCACGTCGCCGTCGACCCGCTCGATCAGGTCGCCGGGCGTGTGCGTCTGGTAGAACGACAGATCGAGGCGCAGGCAGTGGCGCGTCAGGTCGGCGCGCAACTCGTTGGTGGCGCGCCAGCCCACGTTCTCGCCGAGATAGACGACGGCGAAAGCCACGGCGCGCTGAACCAGCGCCACGGCGATGAACAGCACAGCCGCCGTGAGCAGGGCGCTTTGCGCGCCGCGCGCCCCGCCCTGCGCCGTGTCGATGAAGGAGCGCACGATTTGCGGATTGACCAGTTGCAGGCCGATGCTCATCACGAGCAAGACAGCCAGCAGCAGGACGGCCGGCCACTGCGGCCGCAGATAGACGCCGAGGAGGCGGCGGTAGTCGCCGAGACGGATAGGCATTCTATACCTCTTACTCCAACTCTGGAATGACGCGCACAAAAAGGGACCGGCCACGGTAATCCGTGGCCGGTCAGGCAGCGTCAAAGGCTCGACGACGCGACGTCGAGTGTCGCGCGCGCAAAAAAGACCACGGGCAAGGCTCAGATACCAGTGTCTGGCTACCTGAGGCGCCTGTGGCTATAACCGTGTTGGAGAGAAACTGCCACCCCAAGCCCAAGCGCCGCGCGTCAACCACAACTCCTGACGTCAGGAACCGCGTTCACGGGAGCGTGCGGTGTCGGAATAGCTGTGTTAGTAGTTACGGTCTATGTCTATGCGGCGCATCCAGGTAGAACACTGGTGAATCGTGAGAAGAAGATTGACACGTCATACGCCTCCAGTGACATAAGTGGTTGTCTTAACGGCTTTGTGTGCGCCGCCCGGATTCTACCACACGTATGCGACGCCAATCAAGGTAGACGGGGCTATCCGGTTATCCCGATACTGCCTCGCTCCGGTCGGAGCAGGGGAGCTTGCTACGGCAAGTTGAGCCGATCCACCTCATGAGGCTCCAACAACAGGACGCGTTGTGTGCGTGGATCGAAGAACAGGGCCAAGTGCGCCAATACGTCACGACCCAAGAGGGACGGTATCGGTAACGGCGCACTTGGGGGCACGAGAACCGTTAGCGGCAAGGTTGTAGAAAACGTTTCAAGGGTCAACACGGCGTCGATGCTACGGGTCGCCATCTGACCGCCAACGCCGGTACTGAGTGCGCCCGCCGGCAACAGATTAAGATCGACGCCGAGCCGTAGGGCGTCCGAGGGAGCTAGGACAGTTCGATCCGCTCCCGTGTCGATCAACATTTCCACCGTCAGTCGCCGGTTGCCCAAGCCAGGGAATCTTACGATCGCTTGCACAAACGGACGGTGCTTCGCGGGCGAGAGGTAGCCGCGAATCATGATGGTAGGATAAGCATATCATCGTGGCGCGTGACATGCTTCACGAGGGCCTGTTCGGGCGGTACACCTTGTCGCGCTAGCGCGGTCAAGAGATCCTCGATGTGAGGCGCTGCCCCGACAACGGTCTCATTGTAAATGGCGACCCACTCCTCCGGATGCTGCTCCAGGAGGGTATCATAATGCGCCTCGTAGTAGTCCACATCGCGCCTAAACCGCGCGAGTTCCACACGGTCGACTTGCTGTGTCTGCATGGTCAGCTCCTCTGCCCGCTGCCAGTCCCGCGCGTTATCGATGGCGCGGGCATCGTGTACGTATAGTATCGCATAGATTGCCCGGCCGTTCTAGCTACCGTGCTGGTCGAGGGCGCGCCCCGAGATTGTGATGGCGCCCGCCGCGGGCCTGGCCCTGAAGGACCATGGCAGGGACGGGACCTTAAAAGGTCGGCGTGGGGTCCATCCGCGCGGCCGCGCCGGGGTCGTCGGCGTCCCCGCCTGACCCTTCAGGGTCCGTCCCTGCCATGGTCCTTCAGGGCCAGGCCACGCTCACAATCGTGGGGCGCACCCGCTGGTCGATACATCTCAGAAGTCGGGTAGGCAGTGTGAGTTCTTATCGGTACGACCGAGACTGGAGGCGATACAACTCGGCGTAGAGGCCATCCCGCCGCATCAACTCCGCGTGGCTGCCCTGCTCCACTCCCCGACCGGCATATGACGTAGGTCCACGCCGTCCACGGTGACGCAACCAGCGGCGTGGCCGTATACAGGGGCAAGAGGTAGCGCGCGGTGTCGATGGCCGAGTCGCCAACGCCGAAGTGTGTGCCCAGGAAGAAGAGCAGACCACTCGCCGCGAAGAGGGCCAGGGCGCCGTCGCGGGGCTTCCTGGCGCGTGGCGTCTGGCGCGAGGACGATTCGTCCGCCACCGGCTGATCCGTGAGTAGCGCGGCGATGCGCCGGGGCAGGGCGGGCACGAGCCGGCCCAGCAGATAGAGGCCCGCGACGATGCCGACCGCGCGCTGCACGGGGTAGCGGGCCGACAGACTGACGAAGGCTCCGTGGTTGGAGTTGGGGACGGCCAGGCCCAGCAGGACGGGCAGCGATTCGGGCATCAGGCGCGTGACCGAGGCCAGGTGGTCGACGCGCTGCCCGCTCTGCGCGACAAGATACGACAGTGTGGCCCAACGGTGCTGGAGGTTGTACGCCAGCAACGGCGCGCCGCCCACGACGGCGCCCAGGGCGAGCGCGGTGAGCGGGCGCGCCGGCGACATCCGCGCGTGGAGGCCGCGCGGGGGCGTGAGCAGCGGCCATGCGTAGAGGCCGAGTGGCAGCAGATACTCGGCCATGAGCGGCTCGATCCACGCGCCGAGTCCGGCCACGAGCCCCATCACCAGCGCGACGCGGAGGGGCAGGGCGTGCGGGTCGGGGTGGCGCGCCTGCAGGATCAGCAGGAGCGCGCCCAGCAGCATGACCTCTCAAAGTCTTCTGCCCCATAGTATCTGTGCTATGCCCCAGCGGCGGATGTCGTCGTTGTGGACACTGGCGTGGCGCCGGTGAAGAGGGCCGTGACGAGTGTGAGGGTCTGACCGGCGCGCGCGATAGGGACGCCGGGACGGCCGTTATCCGGTGAGGCGCTTGCGCCCAACGCAGGGGGGACCGCGATGGTCGCTGTGATCGGGAGACTGTCACAGTGCACGCACGGAGATCCTCTCTCTATTGGGTGTGATGCTCTAGCATAGCATGTTGCCCGCGTGGGTCGCTTCAGACAGCCGACAGCTGACAGCTGTTAAAATAGGGACATGCGAAACACTGGGTGGTATATCCCTTATTGGCGTAAGCCCACGAGTAAGAAAAAAGGGAAGGCCGAGAAGAACGGCAGCGATGAGGTTTGGCGCAACGATGAACAACTGGACGCGGTGCGCCAGCGTTGGGTCGAGCGCTACCGGCGCACGGCGCGCGCCCTGAACGCGCTTGGGCTGTCAGTTGGCAGCAGCAAGATAGATGCCCAAGCGCGCTACGATGCTCTCCGCGCGCAGGGCCGCACGTCGCGCGATGTTGAAGACGCCTACCGCTACCTGCAACGCGTGTTGCCGCAGGCGGAGCGACGCCGGAAGAGGCCGCCGCAGTCCGAGCCGTCCGCGGCCATGGTCGCCCCTACAAGGGCAACCTTCACTCTCTTTGAGACGGAGGAGACCGTGGTCATGACCTCGGATGACGACGAGACCATCGTGGCCGTGGACCTGTATGCCGGCGCGGCCAGTATGGTGTTCGACGACGAGGACGATGCGGAATCGTCTCCCCGCGACGATACCGATGACGCGGATCGCGATGATGACGACTTGGACGATGCGTCGGCCGCCTACTGACAAAGAGGTACCGGGCAAGCAAGCGGGCGGCTTTTGTTGAAAGCCGCCCGCTTGCTTGCCCGGTACCCCACCGGATACGCCTGTTGACGTGGTGGGTGGCTACTGGGACTCGAACCCAGATCGGCAGAGCCACAATCTGCAGTGTTAACCTTTACACCATAGCCACCATGTCGCGACCCACTTAGTCCCAAGGCGCGTGGTGCGCCCGGCGGGACTCGAACCCACAACCTCGGACTTAGAAGGTCCTTGCTCTGTCCGGTTGAGCTACGGGCGCGGGGCCTTTTCGATTATAACATATGCGCTGGAGATGTAGGAGGGGGATAACTCCGTTTACAGGTTGAGGCGGCGCTGGTACGCTTGCCCTCATGTGGTACTCCTCACTATGGCGTCTGACGCCCAATCGTCCGTGGGGTTGGCGCGCGGCGCTGGCCTTGCTGGTGTGCCTGTCGTTCGCCGTCCCGCTGCGCGTTCAGCAGCGCGTGGGGGCGGCGGCCGGCGCCTCCGTCAGCGCGGGCGCGCTGCGCCAACCGGCGCGCTCGGCCATCGCGGACGCCCTGGTCTTAGCCGCAGCCAACGCGCTGCCCACAGGCTACCCCACGCTCGACGGCGCGCCGCGCGTCCCGCCCGTCCTGCTTGAGGCCATCGCCTGGGTCGAGAGCAACTGGCGGCAGTTCCGCGCCCCCGATAGTCCCCTGGTCAGTTCAAGCGGCGCCTACGGCGTGATGCAGGTCGCGCGGACCACGCGCGTAGACGCGAATGGCGCGCCGGTCGATGACCCGGTGGGCTCGGCCATCGCCAACAACTACGTGTACAATATCGCCTCCGGCGCGCGCCTGCTTGCCTACCTCTGGGCGACGACTCCGCGCATCGGCGACGGTAACCCCGATGTGCTGGAGAATTGGTACTACGCTGTGTGGGCCTATAACGCCTGGGGCTGGCGCGACAACCCCAATAATCCCGCCTACACGCGGGTCGATACACCCGCCACGCATCCACTCACGTTCCCCTATCAGGAGCGTGTCTTCTACTACGTGGCTCACCCCCCTACCGACGCCGCCGGACGCCCCCTCTGGACGGCCGTCCCCGTGACCCTCCCGCCCTCCAGTGCGATTGGACGTACCCCCACGGCGCTGCCGGCGCCGGGCGCCGCGCATACCGATCCCGCTGGCGCGCCGGTGATCTCCAACACGCTGTCGTTGCCGTCGGGTGACGGCGCGGCCCTGCGGACCAACCTCTCGCTCCCGAGCGGTACAGCTGTGGCGCCGGGCGCGGCGCTGCACAAGGCGTGGCTGCTGCGCAATACCGGCGGCGCTTTCTGGTCGGGCTATAGCTGGACCTTCGCCGGTGGGGACCGCATGGGCGCGCCGATCACGACATCCGTCCCCTATGCGCCGCCGCTGGCCGACGTGACACTCGGCGTCGACCTCGTCGCGCCGTCGCGGCCGGGCGCATATACGGGCTATTGGCAGCTGCACGATCCTACGGGGCGGCCGGTGGGCCAAAAGGCGGCCCTGTCGCTCGTGGTCGCCACACTGGACGCCGTGACGCCCGGATCGGGGTCGGCCGTGGTAGGGGATGTCGCGCCGCCCTGCCTGGCTGGCAGCGCCTCGCCCGGCGTGAGCGTGGCCGAAGGCGATCTTCTCGACAACGCGACCTTCGCGCGCGATCTCTCTGTGCCTGACTGTACGATCATCGCCCCCGGCGCGGTCTTCACCAAGACGTGGGAGATCCGCAACACGGGGACGACGACCTGGGACAGCCGTTACCACTGGCACTTCGAGGCCGGCGCCGCGCTCGGCCCCACGCGTGAGGTAGCCGCTCCCGCCGTGGTCGCCCCCGGCGCGACGGCGGTGTTCTCCGTGCGCATGGCCGCCCCGCTGCGTCCGCACGCCTACATCGGTTATTGGCAGATGACCGGTCCAACGGGGGCTGTGTTCGGCGCGCAGTCGTGGGTCAATATCCGCGTCGGCGCGGCGCCGGCCGCGACCGCGACTCCGCCGGCCGGCGCGACTCCGGTCGCGACCGCCACGCCTAGCGCGACCCCTACCTCCGCGCCATCCCCAATCCTTAATGGTGGCGCCGCTCATCCTCCGACTCCCGTCGGGACGCCGCCCGCGGCGTCCGTGCCGTGGTTCGGGCCGGCTACCAACCACGCCTTCCTGGCCGAGGGCTACACCGGCGCCGGCTACCAGGAGTATCTCTCGCTGCTAAATCCCCATGGGCGAACCTTGCGCGCGCAAGTTACCATCTACCGCGCGGACGGAGCCACGCGCGTCCTGTCCCCGCTGCGCATCGGGCCCTACACGCGCCGGACCTTCAACATCAATATGTTGGCCCCGCGCGCCAGCACGGCGCTCAAAATCGAGGGCGATGGGCCGCTCGTGGCCGAGCGCTCCCTCTATAGCGGGAGTAACGGGTCCGTTGTCGCCGGCGCGCCACTGCCGAGCCGCCGCTGGTACGTGGCTGAGGGCTACGTCGGAGCCAACTTCGCCGACGGGCTGCGCATCTTCAACCCTTACGACGTGTCCGCCCCGGTCACCGTCACAGCCTACCAGAGTGACGGGGCCGCGCGCGTGTCGCACCGCATCGTCGCCGGCGACACGCGCCTGAGCGTCACGCTCGACGACATCGCGCCCACCGGCGGGTCCGCGTTGACGGTCGATAGCGCCCTGCCCATCGTCGTGGAGAGCACCGTGCGCGCGGCTGGAACCTCTGGTCCTACCGCGGCGCTGGCCCTCACCACGCCGTCGCGGCAATGGTACTTCCCCGACGGCGGAGCCAAGAACGGCGACCGTGAGTACATCAGCGTGTACAACCCTGACAGCCGTCATAAGGCGACGGTGAGCCTGCGCTTCGTCACAGGCGACGGCTACCAGGCGCCCCTGACGCTGCACCCAGGGCCGCACGCGCGGGCCGTGTTCGTCATTGGAGGATTGATCCACCAGGACGGCGTGGCCGCCATCGTCACGTCGGACCGCCCGGTGGTGGCTCAGGAAACGCGCTACATGAGCCGGGGCGGCCTCGCGCTCGTCGCCGGCGCCACGCGAGCCTCGCGCTCGTGGGCGCTCTCCGACGGCTACGTCGGCCAGAACTTCAAAGAGTGGATCACGCTGCTCAACCCCAACGCGCACGCCGTCACTACAAAAGTCCGGTTGATCGGGCGCGACGGCGTGCAACGTACCATCATGGTGCGCCAGCGGCCCCATTGGCGCGACTATCTATACCTCAACGGGCGACTGCCGAATGGGCCGGTCGCGGCCCTCGTCGACGCCAATAGTCCTATTGTGGCCGGCCGCACGCTCCTCTTTAATGGGGACAAAGGCCTGAGCACGACTATTGGTGTCGCGCTATCGGGCCGGTAACTGAGTGGCGAGTGGCGAGTGACTAGTTCTCGCCACTCGCCACTCATCACTCGGAGTTGATGTGCCCGTACCACTCCTCGCGTTCCTTGGACTCGTCGCCGGCGTCGCCGTCGAGGGCGTCGTGTCGTCGTACCGTCACCATGGTGGATTCAGGCCGTGGCCGTGTTGCCGCGACTGTGGGAGACGGGCGCCGCTCGTGGCGCTCGTCCCGCTGCTCGGCTTGCTGGTGTCTCCGCGCTGTCCCGACCCCAGCTGTGGCCGCTCCTGGTGGGCGCGCGCCGCGCAGGTCCAGGTCGCGACGGGGATCGCCTTCGTCGCCCTTGGCGGGCAGTACGCCGCCTACCCCGCGCTGCTGGCTGTGAGCCTGTGCGAGGCCGCGCTGCTGGTAGCATTGCTCTTCATCGACCTGGAGTCGCGCCTGATCCCCACGTTGCTGGTGATGCTGATCGTTGTGCTCGCGCTGGGCAGCGCGGCGTTCTGGCCGGGGCTAGGGCTGGGCAGCGCGTTGGCCGGCGGGGCCATCGGCTTCGCCAGCTTCGGCGCCCTCGTTCTCTTGGCGCGCCTCGTCTTCGGCGAGGGCGCGTTGGGTATGGGTGACGCCAACCTCGCGTTGGCGATTGGCTGCATCACGGGTTACCCGCTCGTCGCCTTCACCCTCTCCGTCGGCGTCTTCCTCGGCGGACTCGGCGCGGCGGCCATCCTGCTGGGCGCGCTCGTGGCGCGCCGCGCGGGGGTCGGGTTGCGCAGCACCATCCCCTACGGTCCCTACCTCGTGCTCGGCGTCCTCTACGTGCTGGCCCACGGCAACACACTCAACCCACTCGTGCGCTTCTGAGGCAAACCAGCTATTCCTGCCGGACGATAAAAACGACGAGGCTGGGTCTGTAGCGCCGCCTGCGCGTTCGCGCGTATAGCCACCAATCCCCTGACGGTGGATAATTGAGCTACCAATCAGGTACCCACTACAGCGGGAAGGATGACAGTATGGCGACAACAACAGAGAGAACCGCCCTTATCACAGGGGCTGCCAGCGGGATTGGCCTCGCTATCGCGCGCGACCTCGCGGGACGTGGCGTGCGCGTGACACTGTCGGATAGCGACGCCGAGTTGGGACGCGGCGTGACGGCGGAGATTGCGGGGGCGCGTTTCGCCGTCGCCGACCTCTCCGATCCCGAGGCGACGCGCTGGCTGGTCACCGACGCCGTCGCCGCCATGGGGCGCGTCGACATCCTGGTCAACAACGCGGGCATCCAGCATGTGGCGGCCATCAAAGAGTTCCCCGAAGCCAAGTGGCGGCAGATCATGGAGATTATGCTGACGGCGCCCTTCCTCCTGACCAAGGCCGCGCTGCCGGGGATGTACGAACGTGGCTGGGGACGGGTCATCAACATCGCCTCGGTGCACGCGCTGCGCGCCTCGCCCTACAAGAGCGCCTACGTGGCGGCCAAGCACGGTTTGCTCGGACTCACACGGGTGACCGCGCTGGAGGGCGCCGAGTATGGTGTCACCTGCAACGCGGTCTGCCCTTCCTACGTGCGTACGGCGCTGGTGGAGAAACAAATCGCCGACCAGGCGCTCCTCCACGGTATCCCCGAGGCCGAAGTCGTGGAGAAAATCATGGTGGCCGAGGCCCCCATCCATCGCCTGCTTGAGCCGTCCGAGGTAGCCCACTTCGTCGGCTACCTCTGCTCGGACGACGCGCGCGGTATCACCGGCAGCGCGCAGACGATCGACTGCGGCTGGACGGCGCACTAGACTCCTAAATGGGACCTCCGGAGGCGATATCATGAACGACGACGCACGGCTGGCCCCGGTGCATTCAGGTACGTGAGGACGTCATCAAGGGACAGGACATCGCCGTACTTCGCGTCGATATCGAAGAGGTTGGCCGCGTGGGCGTCCGGGTTGCGGTCGCCCACGGCCTCGCGCGGGACCAGCGGCCGGAAGCCGTGCTGCAGCGCGTCGACGACCGTGGCGCGGACGCAGCCCGAGGTCGACGCGCCGGCCACGATCAGCGTGTCGGCCCCCGCCGCCGTGAGCAGGCTGGACAGCGGTGTCCCGAAGAAGGCCGAGGCGAACAGCTTCTTCAGCACCGGCTCGCCGGGCCGGGGCGCGAGCCGTGGGTCGATCCCGACCCAGCGGCTCCCCGCCGCGAGGGTCAACAGGGCCGGGACTTTGGCGATGAACGCGGCGGCGACGGCCTTGTCGCCCTCGTCGTACGAGACCGTGGTGTAGACGACGGGGCGCGCGGCCCGGCGCGCCGCGTCAAGCAATCGTTCGATCGCGGCGACCACGCCCTCCAAGTCGCAGGCCAGCGAGGAGGCGGGGTCGGTGAAGCCAGCGCTCATGTCGACGACGATCAGCGCGGGGCGTGCGCCGCCCCCGGCGCGTCCCCCGAAACCCGTGTGCATACCACTGCTCCTGACCTAACTGTTGCTGTCGTAATCGCTGGGAGCGCCGTCTCTCGCTGCGCTGCCAGCCGACCCAAGTCGTGTCTACTGGGAGCGCCGGCATCTTGCCGGCAAACGGTCGTGCCAACGACATCTGCCAACGCCGACACGCTCGCTCGCGACAGTATGCCGGCAAGATGCCGGCGCTCCCAGTAGACACGCACGAACCGCTCATCGCAACCTTGACGGGTTATCAGTCCACCGCGGCCAACGGCGTCGAGGTTGCCTCGGCGCGCACGCGGCGCCGCGCGCCCTCGTCCGACTCCATCGGCGCCCAGGCCAGCGGCGTGGGTGTTACCGGCGGCTCCAGGCCGGTCTCCTCCTTGGCGTGGGCCAGGATGTCGGCGAGCGGCGGTCCCGCGTCGAAGTCCTTCACCGGGCCGCGTTCGGCGCGCAGCCGTTCGCGCAACTCCGTGGTCGCCGCCTGGTCGCCGACGACGACGCCGTAGTCGCGCGCGGCCTTCTCGTGGGATACCAGCCCCTTGGCGACGTCCGCCTCGACCAGCGCGGACGGCCGGTCGAAGGGGTCTTTCCAGCCGCCGCCGCCCGCCGTGCGGTAGATCAGCGTGTCGCCCGGCCCCACCTGCACCTCGTCGCACTTGGAGGGCAGCCGCACGCGCGTCCCGTCGGCCCGCGCCAGGATCTTCTCCGAACGCATGCCCGGCGTGCCGCCGAGGATGCCCCAGGGGTAGGTCAGCCAGCGGTCGTCGTGGATCGAGACCTCGCCGGGCTCCAGATAGACGTAGCGCTTCTCGATGCCGTTGCCGCCACGGTGGAATCCGGCCCCGCCGGAATCCTGGATGCTGGTGTAGCCGTCGATGCGTAGGGGGTAGTAGGACTCGAGATACTCGGTGGGGATATTCTCGAACAGCGGCCACCAGGAGTGCCCGTCCATCCCGTCGCCGATGGGGCGGCCGGGGATGCCGCCGTAGGAGATCTCCATCACGTAATAGAAATCGCCCGCGCGGTCCCAGCCCGAGTAGAGCATGTAGGGCGAGGTGCCGTAGCCGGCGGCGGTGGTGTACTCGGGCGTCTTGCGCGCCAGCGCGCCGCTCAGGACGTCGAACAGGCGCGTCAGCGCGTGCGTGCGGCAACCCAGCGCGGCGGGGAACTTGGGGTGCAGCAGGCTGCCGTCGGGGATCGCCACATGCAGCAGCGGGTAGAAGCCGTCGTTGAAGAGGATCTGGGGGTCGAAGACCATGATCAGGAAGACGCCGATGAACATCTTGAACATGCCCTCGTTGAGGTAGAAGTTCACCGGGCCAGCCGCCTGCGGGTCGGTCCCCGACCAGTCGAAGTAGGCGTGCTCACCCTCGCGCCAGATTGTGAGCTTCATCTTGTAGGGGCCGTGGCCGAGCCCGTCGTCGTCGATCCAGTCCTCGAACGACTGCGGCTCCTCGGGGATGTTCTGCACGATGAGCTGCCGCATCGCGTTATACGTGCGGTCGAGCAGCGCCTGGCACGTCGCGAGGTAGGTGTCCTTGCCGAAGCGGTCGCAGATCTCCATCACGCGCCGCTCGGCCGTGCGGCAGCCCGCGACGATGCCCATGAGGTCGGCGCGGTTCATCTCTGGCATGCGCACGTTGTTGAGGATGAGCTTGATGATCTCGTCGTCGGGTTGGCCTTCGTGGTAGATCTTGACGGGGGGGATGCGGATACCCTCGCCGAAGATCGTCTTCGCCCCCGTCGGCAGCGCGCCCGGCAGCGGTCCGCCGGCGTCCATCTGGTGGCCGAACATGCTGGCCTAGCCCACGAGCTCGCCGCCGTGGAAGATCGGCGCCAGCACCAGCCAGTCGTTGATGTGCGAGATCGCGCCGCCGCACAGGTAGGGGTCGCTGGTGAGGATCACATCGCCCTGGCGGATCGGTTGATCATAGCTGCCCATCATCTCGGCGATGTAGGAGCCGAACTGGCCCACGATCATGCGGCCGCGCGGGTCGGTGATCATGGGGAACTCGTCGTGCTGTTCGCGGATAACCGGGCTCATGGCGGTGCGGAAGAGCACCGCGTCCATCTCGTGCCGCGTATTCTTGAGCGCGCCTTCGATGATGTCGAGGATGATGGGGTCGATCTCGATCGCGGGGATCTCCGCGACTGCGACGCCTTTCATGGTTTCTCGCCTCCTATTTACTACAACGTTAGGATTCGCCTGCGACTGAAGTCGCATGGCAGGGAACGACGACTAAAGTCGGTAAGACGATGCGTGCCGAGACACTTCAGTGTCCGTCGTCTGCCATGCGACTTCAGTCGCAGGCCACTGTCACTTTGTCATACTACGACGGGTTGATGAGCAGGTTGAAGGAGCGGTCGACCGTGGCCGCGTAGCCCGCGAGGATGACCGTGGTCGCGTCGAACTCGGTCACGATGGCCGGGCCCGTGACCACGGCGCCGGGCTTGAGCCGGGCGCGGTCGTAGATCTTCGTCGGCAGCCACGCGCCCCGCGTGTAGACCTGGCGCTCATCGACGACCGCGGCGGACGCGTCGCGTTCGTCGCCCATGACGCCCTCGGGGAGCGTTGGCTTGGGCGCCGTGCCGGAACCGACCGTCCGTAGATTGACGATCTCGCAGACCGACCCCTCCATCTGGTAGCCGTAGTACTGCTCGTGCAGCCGGTTGAAGCGCTCCGCCAACACCGCCGTCCCGTTCCCCGCGAGGAGGCCCGGTTCGATCGCGACGGGGATCTCGTAGCCCTGGCGGTAGTAGCGCATGTCGACGCTGTAGGCGAGTTGCTGCCGCTCCTCGGCGATGCCCTCGCGGCGCATCCAGGCGCGCGCGTCGTCGGCCAGCTCGCCGAGCGCGACGGCCACCTCGTCGCCGCTAACCGTGTCGACCGTGCGGATGAACGTGCGCGCGAACTCGTCGCGGAAGTCGGCCACGAGGTCGCCAGTGGCGCAGAGCAGGCCGGGGGCCGGGGGCACGAGCACGGGGAAGGAGCCCATCAGCTCGGCGACCGCGTTGGCGTGGAGCGGGCCGGCTCCGCCGAAGGCGACGAGGGCGAAGTCGCGCGGGTCGTAGCCGCGCTGGACCGACACCAGGCGCAACGCCCCGGCCATGTTCTCGTTGACGATGCTCAGGATGCCCTCGGCCGCCTGGTAGACGTCCAGCCCCAGCGCGTCACCGATCGTCCGCACAGCGGACGTGGCTGCGTCGACGTCGAGCCGCATCTCGCCGCCCAGTAGTTGGGGCGGCAGGTGGCCGACAACGACATTGGCGTCCGTCACCGTCGGCTCGACCCCGCCTTTGCCGTAGCACGCCGGGCCGGGGTCGGCGCCGGCCGATTGCGGGCCGACGCGCAGCGCCCCGGTGAGCGCGGGGACATGGGCGATCGAGCCGCCGCCCGCGCCGACCGAGTGCACGTTGACGCTGGGCACCTTGACGCGGAAGTAGCCGAGCTCGGTCTCGCGCGCGATGGTGGGCTGCCCGTCCTGGCACAGGGCGACATCGGTCGAGGTGCCGCCCATGTCGAAGGTCAGGATGTCGTCGAACCCGGCCTTGCGCGCCACGAAGAGCGCGCCGGCGACCCCGCCCGAGGGGCCGGAGAGGATGCCGTAGATGGGGTTTTGTTGCGCCGTGTCGGTGCTCATCAGCCCCGCGTCCGAGCGCAGGATGTTGATCTCGCCGCCGACGCCGAACTCTTTGAGCGCGCTCTCGAGGTTCTTGATGTAGCCCTGCACCTTGGGACGCACGTACGAGTTCATGCAGGCGGTCAACGTGCGCTCGTACTCGCGGAACTCGGGCAGCACATCAGTCGAGATCGTAACCGGGAAGTCGGGGTACAGCGCGTGGATGATGTCCCGGATCGCGCGCTCGTGCGCGGCGTTGGCGTAGGAGTTGATGAGCGAGACGGTGAGCGACTCGACGCCGGACTCGACGAGGCCGCGCACGGTCTCGCGCATCGCCGCTGTGTCGAGCGGCTCGACGACCTCGCCCCGCGCGCTGACGCGCTCGTGCGCCTCACGCGTGTCCTCGAGCGCGGCGGGCGGATCAGGCTTGATCATGATGATGTAGCCGGCCAGCGGACCCGGCGTCTGCGAGCGGGCCAGGTGCAGGATCTGCGTGAAGCCGCGCGTCGTGATGAGGCCGACGCGCGCGCCCTTCCCTTCGAGCACCGCGTTGGTGGCGACCGTCGTGCCGTGCATGACGTAGGCCAGGTCCCCCGGCGTCACGCCGCTCTCGTCGCAGATGCGCCGGACGCCGACCAGGACGCCCTGCGATGGGTCGGCCGGGGTCGACGGTGTTTTTACCCTATGCAGCGTCCCCGTCTCGTCGTGCACGAGCAACAGGTCGGTAAACGTGCCGCCGACGTCGACGCCAAGTCGATAGGCCATGCTCTCCTCCTCCCTAACCGGCGACCGGCGCGAACGCGCCGGCCTTATACACACCGCCCGGCAAACTCTTGCCGAGCCTCTCCGCGAGCCAGGCGGCGCACGCGATGAGCGCCTCCAGATCGATCCCTGTCCTGTAGCCCATGCCATGCAGCAGATACACGAGGTCCTCGGTCGCGATATTGCCGGTGGCGCGCGGCGCGAACGGGCAGCCGCCGGCTCCACCCACCGACGCGTCCAGCACAAGGGCGCCGGACTCCACGGCGGCGAGGGCGTTGGCAAGCCCGGTGTTGCGCGTGTTGTGGACGTGGCAGCCCGCGACCGCCCCGAGCGCGCGCACGCCGGCCACGAGTTCGCGCACCTGCCGCGGCACGCCGACGCCGATCGTGTCGGCGAGGACAATCTCGTCGGGCGCCGCGGCCTGCACCCGCGCGGCGATGTCGAGCACGCGCGCGGGCGCGACGGCGCCCTCGAAGGGGCAGCCGAACGCCGCGCTGAGCGTGATCGTGACGCGCCGCCCGTCGGCGTGGGCGCGCCGCGTCAGCGCCCCGGCCAGCGCGACCGACTCCTCGACGGTCGCGTTCTGGTTGCGCCGGCAGAAGGTGTCCGTGACGGGGAACGCGTAGTGTATCTCGTCGGCGCCGGCGTCGCGGGCGCGCTCGTAGCCGCGCTCGTTGAGCGCGAGGCCAGCGTAGACCGTGCCGGGGCGACGCTCGAGCAGGGCGAAAACCTGCTCGGCCCCGGCCATTTGCGGTACCAGGCGCGGGTTGACGAAGCTGGCCGCCTCGACGCGCGGCACGCCCGCGGCGGCCAGCAGATCACACAGTTCGGCTCGCGCCGCCGGCTCCAGCGTCGTCGCCTCGTTCTGCAGACCGTCGCGCGGGCCGACCTCCGTGATCGTGATCCTCTCGTCCACTTAAATCACCCCCTCCGCGCGCAGCGCGTCGCGCGCGGCCGCGTCCAGGCCGAGCAGGTCCCCGTACACCTCGGCGTTGTGCTGTCCCAGCGCGGGGCCAGTCCAGCGGACCGCGCCGGGGGTCTCGCTCAGGCGCGGGACCACGTTCTGCATCGGGATCGCCCCGATCGCGGGGTCGTCGACCCACACGATGTTCTCGCGCGCGGCGTAGTGGGGGTCCGCCATCATGTCCGCGGCGGTATACACCCGCCCGGCCGGCACCCCCGCCGCCGCCATCAGGTCGAGTACCTCGCTCAGCGGCCGTTCCCGCGTCCACGCGGCGATCGCGGCGTCGAGCGCGGCCATGTTCTCCCCGCGCGCGTGGTGGGTGGCGTAGCGCGGGTCGCCGGCCCACTCCGCGTGGTCGAGGGCCGCCGCCAGGCGGCGGAACACCGTGTCGGCGTTCCCCGCGATCAGGACGTAGCCCTCGTCGCGCGTCGGATAGATGTTGGAGGGGGCGACGAAGGGCAGCACGGTCCCGGTGCGGCCGCGCGCGTGGCCGGTCAGCGCGTACTCGGGGATGGTGCTCTCCATCAGCGCCAGGACGGCCTCGTAGATCCCGATGTCCACGACCTGCCCACGCCCGCCGTGCGCCTCGCGGTGGTAGAGCGCGGTCAGGGCGCCCAGGGCGCCGAAGGTCGCCGCCAGCGCGTCGCCCAGGCTGACGCCCGTGCGCGGCGGGGGCAGGTCGGGGAAGCCGGTGACGTGGCGGATACCGCCCATGGCCTCGCCGATCGCCCCGAAGCCCGCGCGGTCGCGGTACGGGCCGGTCTGCCCATACCCCGACACGCGCACCATCACCAGGCCGGAGTTGAGCGCGGCCAGCGCGTCGTAGCCCAGGCCCCAGCGCTCCAGGGTCCCCGGCCGGAAGTTCTCCACCAGCACGTCGGCCCCGGCGATGAGCCGGCGCGCCAACTCCTGGCCTTGGGCGCCGCGCAGATCGAGCGTCACCGACTTCTTGTTGCGCGCGACCACCGGCCACCACAGGGTGCGGCCGTTCTTACGATGCCGGCCCTATACGCGCATGGGATCGCCCGACTCCGGCGGCTCGACCTTGATCACCTCGGCCCCGAAGTCCGCCAGCAACTGGCCGCAGAACGGTCCCGCCAGCAGGGAGCCCATCTCGATCACGCGCACGCCCGCGAGCGGTTGCGGCGCCTCATCCACCATCGGTCCTCCTCCCTTCGTCGCGCGGCCGGTGTTCGTCGCGCAACCGGCCGGTCAAATAGTCGCGCGCCGCGTGGATGTGGCTCTTCATCGTCGCCTCGGCCCACAGCGGGTCGCGCCGGCGGAAGGCCTCGACCAACTCGCGGTGATAGAGGAACGAGCGCTGGCGTTCCCGGCTGTCGCGCCAGTGGTACGAGCGGTACACGCGGGGGATCTCCATGGCCGCGCGGAGCGCCACCGCCAGGCGGCGGTTGCCGCTGGCCTCCAAGATAGCCTGGTGGAAACGGTCGTTGCGCTCGAGCACGTAGCTGATCGCGGGTTGGCCGTCGCCGCACCCGTCTGGCCCTTCCATCTCGTCACACAAACGCTCCAACCCATCGATCCCCTCGTCGCTCAATTGCGTGGCCGCGCGCATGGCCGCGTATCCCTCCAGCAACGCCCGCAACTGGAATGCGTCCTCGACCTCACCCTCGGCGAGCGCGCGCACGATCGTCGCGCTGTGGGGGAGGCGCTCCACCAGCCCTTCGCCCTGCAGTTGCGCCAGGGCCTCGCGGACGGGGGTGCGGCTCACCCGCAGCGCGTGGGCCAACTCCGTCTCCGTCACGCGGGTCCCGCCGGTGAGCCGGCCGTCCGCGATCATGTCGCGCAGTTCGTCACAGATACGCTCGGCCGCCTTACCCTGAGCCATAGCTACCTCGCCGCGTGGCGCCTGTCTTATCACTCTATAGAGGGTACCTCCCCGCCATCCTCACGGCGTGTCCGTGTATCGCCGTAGGTGCGCTGGATTGCACACAACATAGCCTCAAGCGCGCCCGCTGTCAAGCCCTCTCAATGCGTGATCTCCACGCTCTTGTTTGCAATTGTATACAATGATCTCGCGCGGAGGGCGACTGGTCCCCAAACAAGGGCCGCCAGCGTCCTCCCATCAGTTCTTCCACTTCAATGCGGCATGACCCATTAGTCGAAAGTCGTGAGTCGGACGTAGCCGTCCGGTCGTGATCGTGCGCGCTATCCAGCGGCGCACATAGGACGAGGTTACATCCGAAAATTGAGGTAGCCGCCTGTTGGTACGATTCATGCTGATATGGTGGCTGGGTCCATCCCAGTAGGTGTGTAGCGAAGCGGAAGCAGACGGATACCCGTGCGCATCATCGAGCGCGGCCTTTCATTGACGTGGATGCTCTCTACGCGCTTGCATTGTCAAATACGGTTGTCAGATACGTAAGCAGGAATGAGACCGTGAGTACCAGCGAACACGCCGCGGTCGCTCTTCTCCAGGCGCCGCCCCGTCCGGGCTACCACTGCGGGACCTGTGGCGCGGCCTTCGCGACGCAGGCGCAGGTAGACGCGCACCTGCGCCATGCCTACCATGGGTGTCAATGCCTCGCCTGTGGAGTTGTCTACGCGACGAGCGGGGCGTTCGATGCGCACATACGTTGGGCGCGCGGGCCGCGGGACCAGGCGGAGCCGCAGCCAGGCGTCGTATACGCGCTGAACGCGGGGCATCGCCCGACGCGTTGACAGCGGCCGCGTAGCCTTTGACCGCGCTAACGCACGCTAATTGGGTGGTTTCACGAGGGAGCGTAGACCATGTATCCGTTCCTGGCGCGTTTGGCCGCGTACATGGTCATGTCGGCATAGCGCAGTAGGGCCGCGTCCTCCTGCCCATGATCGGGGGCCAGCGCGATGCCGATGCTGGCCCCTATCGTCAGGCGATGGCCGTCGACAGCGGGGTTATCCGATAGGGCGAAGGGTGCCGTGAGGACGGCCAGGATAGAGTGCGCGGACTGCGTAGCGCCCTCGACGCCGGAGCCGGGCAAGAGCACCGCGAATTCGTCGCCACCCAGCCGAGCGACTGTATCGGAGGCGCGCAACGCCGTTTGCAAGCGGGCGCCGACTTGCTGCAAGAGCCGGTCGCCATGGTCGTGCCCCAGCGAGTCGTTAACGTCCTTGAAGCGATCGAGGTCCACGAGCAACAAAGCGAGCGGCTATTGGCTCCGTTGCGTCGCGCGTAGCGCTTGTGTGAGGCGGTCGTAGAACAGCGTCCGATTGGGCAATCCTGTGAGGCTATCGTGGAGGGCCTGGTAACGTAACGCCTCGGCTTGGCGTTGCGCCTCCTCCTCCATTTTCTTGCGCGCCGTGATATCCCGGATGTAGCCGATGAAGACGGGTGGATTGGCGTCAGGAATACGCGTCGTCGTCACTTCGACCGGGAACTCTACGCCGTCTCGCCGCACGGCCCAGCCCTCGACTCTCTGGCCGACCGCCGACGCCTGACCCGTCGCGATATGTTGTTGGCGCACCCGTTCGTGTCGCTCCCTGTGACTGGGCGGAACAATGAGCGTGGCGACCGCCTGGCCCTGCGCCTCGGCGCGGCTGTATCCGAACAGGCGTTCCGCGGCAGGGTTGAACTCAGCGATGCGCCCGTCGTGTGTCACCGTGATGATAGCGTCCAGGGCGCCGTCTAGAATCGCTCCTTTGCGCGCCTCGCTCTCACGCAGGTCTCTCTCCGCCTGCTTGCGCGCGGTGACATCGATGAAGCTCGTCACCACCCGCGTCACCACGCCGCTATCATCCCGTACTGGCACAGCGTCTACCTGAAGCCAGCGTTGTCCGCCGTCGTGGCGTGTGATACCCATGACCACATCGCGCTGGGGCTGTCCTGTGCGTAACGCCTTTTGTGACGGGCGTTCCGCGGCGGGCAACTCCGACCCATCCTCGCGGGTGGCCGTGGCCAGGGTACGCCCCAACTCTTGCCCGCGTATGTGCGCGAGAGAGATGCCCAGGATATCCTGGGCCGCGTCGTTGGCGTCGTACAGCGCGCCAGCGGCGTCGAGCACGAGGATACCGCAGGCCAGCACCGCGTACAGACCGCGCCAATGATCTTCGGAGGCCGTATCCCTGACGTGGGCAGCCACATGTCTCACCTGGCGCTTGCGTGGCCGCGCCAGCGTTTGCACACCCTCCACGGATACCAACCACATATCGGTTTCCTGCCGCATTATTCCCCTGGCGCCTTCCGCGTAGGCCACATCGGTTATCTGCTGTCAACTATAGTGCGAATCGTCCTGTAGGGCAATGGGCTTGACGCCGAGGTCTTGCTCGACCACACCGACGGTATGCCGCTCCCATGCAGCGTGCGGTAGCGCGCTTACCCCTCGGCGTGATCTATGCCGTGCCTTCCCACTCAGTGTAGAAGTGGTTGAGGAACGTCTCCATGAAGGCGTGGCGCTCGCTCGCCAGGCGCCGTCCGGTCTCCGTGTTCATGCGATCTTTGAGGAGCAGCAGTTTCTCATAGAAATGGTCAATCGTCGACCCCGTCCCCGCTAGATAATCCGCGGCCGACCGGTGCGCCTGCGGCGCTCTGTCAGGGTCCCAGATGTCGCGGTTCATGTGACCGCCGTAGGCGAAAGTGCGGGCGATGCCGATCGCGCCAATGGCGTCAAGGCGGTCGGCGTCTTGCACGACCATACCCTCGCGCGTACGCATCACGCTGGCTACGCCCGCGCCCTTGAACGACATCGTTCCAATGATGTCACAGACGTGCGCGATGACCGCGTCGTCCACCGTGAGCGTTGTGAGCCACGCGCGGGCCGCACGCGGTCCCGCCGTGACGTCGCCGCCATGGAACTTCCAGTCAGCGATGTCGTGCAGCAGCGCGGCGAGCTCGACGACGAAGAGATCGACCCCTTCGGCCGCCGCGATATGTTTGGCGGTGCGCCAGACCCGGTAGACATGCCACCAGTCGTGGCCGGAACTCTCTCCTTGCAGGAGCGTTCGCATATGGGTGCGGGTCCGCTCGAGTATCATCGTGTTATCCATAGTCGTAGCCGTCCGTTTCTTTCACACATCGTACAATAGACACTATTGTACAAGGCCGGACGTTCCGGGCCACCACATAGCGCGTCTGGTTTGGAGGGCACGACGATGGGAGAGCCAGGGGATATGGAGGATCGCGGGCTGCTGATCACGGGCGTACGGATCTACACGGCCGATCCGGCGCGGCCGTGGGCCGAGGCTATCGTGACGCGGGGCGGGCGCATCGTCTACGTTGGCGGCGACGCGGAGGCGCGGCGCCAGGCCACACTACGGACGGAACAGATCCACATACCCGGCGCCCTTGTTACGCCGGGGCTCAACGACAGCCATATCCATCTGTCCTGGGGCGCCAGTACGTTCGGTATGGTCAACCTGGAGGACGCGCATACGCTCCCCGTGCTGCGCGATACCCTGCGCGCCTACGCCGCCGCATACCCCTCGCGGCCCTGGATCGAAGGTTCCGGCCTGCCCTATGAGGTCTTCGCGGGTCTGCCTGAACCGGAGCGCCTCGTCCTGGACGAGGCCGTGCCCGACCGCCCCGTCTATCTGCGCGCCTATGACTGGCACACGGCATGGGCCAATACCATTGCCCTTGAGCGGGCGGGTATCGCTCACGGAGCCGACCTGCCGCCGCCTAACGCGGTCGTCGTGGACTCCGCGACGGGGTTGGCGACAGGCCTGCTCAAAGAGAAACTGGCGCAGGATCTCGTCGAGCAGTTAATCCCCGTACCGTCGGAGCAAGAATCCGACGATCTATTGCGGTGGGCTATGCGCCACGTCAACGGCTTTGGCGTCACGTCGACGCAGAATATGGATGGCGACGCGGCGCGCGTCGCGCAATACGAACGGTTGCGCGCGCGTGACGCGCTGACGGTGCGCGCGGCGCACTACTTGCGCGTGCGGGCGGATACACCGCGCGACCAGCTCGATGCGTTCGCCGCGTTGGCCCGCGTCCACGCTGACCCCGCTGCTAGCTGGACCCGTGTGCGTGGGATCAAGCTCTTCATCGACGGTGTGGTCGAGAGCAACACCGCGCTGATGCTCGAACCCTATGGACTGGCCGGCGGGATGGGCGTCGCCGACATCGACCCCGCCGTGTACCGCGATATTGTGGTCGCGGCCGATGCTCTGGGGCTGGCCGTGGCCACGCACGCTATCGGCGACCAGGGAGTGCGCCTGGCGCTTGACGCCTACGAGGCGGCGCGCCGCGCCAACGGCGACCGCGCGGCGCGGCGTCTCCGTGTCGAACATATCGAGGTGGTCCACCCCACCGATATACCACGCTTCGCGCATCTGGGTGTGGTGGCTTCGATGCAGCCGCTGCACGCTATCGTGGGCGACGACCCGCGCACGACGCCGTGGACGATGATGGCGGGTCCGGAGCGCGAGCCCTACGCCTTCGCATGGCGCGCGCTGCTCGATACGGGGGCGCGGCTCTCTTTCGGCAGTGACTGGCCCATCGTGACGCCTGATCCGCGCCTTGGCCTCTATGCCGCCGTCACGCGTCGCGCGCTGAACGGCGCCCCGCCGGGTGGGTGGCAGCCACAGCAGGCCGTCACGCTGGCGCAGGCGCTCGACGCCTACACGCGCGGCGCGGCCTACGCCGAGGGGCAGGAGGGAATCAAAGGGATGCTGCGCGTGGGCATGCTCGCCGACCTGACTGTCTTCGCGCGCGACCTCTTCGCGCTGGCGCCCGCCGATATCCCCGCCGTGGACATCGCGCTCACCGTCGTGGACGGGCGGGTGGTCCACCGGGGATAGTCGATGGGCGATGGGCGATGGAAAACACGGGGTTACTACCGTCACGTTCGCAATGCCCACACCAATCGCCCTGATGTTCACTATCGACCATCGACCATCGCCCATCGCCCATCGACTAATCCTCGAAGGACAGCGTTTCGGTCAGCCCGTCGTGGCCGACCGTGGTGTGGGGGAAGATGGACGCGGCGCGGTCGCGGCACGCGGCGGGGTCGGCGAGGGCGGGGCTGAAGTGGGTCAGCCAGAGGCGGCGCACGCCGCCGTCGCGGGCGAGTGCGGCCGCCTCGGCGAAGGTCATATGCTGCACTTCCCACCGCTTGGGCTCTTCGCTCGCGTCGCCGTACATGCCGTCGCAGATAAAGAGGTCGGTCCCGCCGCCGTCGTTTTGTAGGAAGGCGGCCAATTCAGGGGTGGGGCGCGTGTCGGTGGCAAGGACGAGGCGCAGCCCGCGCCGGGCTGGTCCCCGCACCTCATCGGGCGCGACTATGCGCCCGTCCACATCGACGCTCTCACCATGTTGTAGGCGACGCCATAGGGCGAGCGGGACGTCGAGGGCGCGCGCTCTTTCCGCGTCGAAGCGCGGCGCGCGTGATACCTGTAGCGCGTAGGCCAGGCAGGGCACAGCGTGGTCAAGCAACACGGTACTGACCGTGAGGCCCTCTATGTTCATGTCCGGGAGGGTGACCGTCTCACCTCCGGTGAGGGTGACCAGGCGCAGCGGGTAGGGCAGACGCGGGGCCACCACGAGCAGGCCGTGCACGACCTCCTCGAGCGGCTCAGGACCGTAGATGGTGAGCGGTTCGTCCGCGCCCTTGCCGGAGTTAGCCAGCGTGAGCAGCAGGCCGGGCAGCCCCAGCACATGGTCGGCGTGCATGTGCGTGAGTAGGATCGTGGAGAGATGGCGCAGCCCCCACCCGCGTGCGCGCAGCGGCACTTGCGTCCCTTCGCCGCAATCAAGCAGGATCAGGCCGCGCCCTGCGCGCACAAGCGTCGCGGAGAGATAGCGGTTGGGCAGGGGTTGCATCCCGGCCGTGCCGAGCAGGCAGACATCAAGCATTTATCGGTTATCTGCAGCTCCATTGATAGCTGAGCCCGCGTGAAAACATGTACCCAGCAACATTAGCACTACCATATGCGTCCCAGTACGAGCGCGTTTCGCCAATCTGCGCGGCATACAAGAAATACGTGCCAGGCATAAATTGGAACAGGCCCGAGGCGCCGCTAGGGTTGTGGGCGCCGGGGTTGAGGCCCGACTCACATTCGGCCACGCGTAGCAGCCAGCCGTAGCTCACACCCCACCGGGCGGCGGCCTGCGCGATGGCGTCGGTGGCGCTGCCGCCTGAGGTGGGGACGCTACGATAAATGGGGGCGGGGCGGTAGGGGTGGTAAATGGGGGCGGGGCGGCGTGGGGGAGTGTAGTAGCCAACACCGCGGGTGTAGGGGGCGGATGAGGCGCTAGCCTTGAGCGGCGCCAGGAACGTGAGCGCGCTCACGATCAACAGGAGAACAGTTGCGTACGTTTTCAAAACACGACCTTGTCTATCTATTATCTCGACATGTCCATCGACATGGAGTCGGGGGCTCGGCAGGGACTGATGGGGGCGCATGTGTGATGCCCGGACACCCCTTTGTGTCACGTCAACACACTTGCGGTAAGGTACCATGACTTCCCCATCAACGTCAAGGGTACTTTTCGACATTCTCGCGAATTAACGCATCGTTTTGGCTGATTTCAGCCGGTTTCCAAGGACGAATACGCGTTAAACAGGTTACACTAACGAGGATCATTAACCACTGTAGGAGGCGCTGCATGAAGGCGATCGTGCTCCATGACATAGGCGAACTTGAGACTATTCGGCTAGAAGACGCGGCGGACCCGCGGCCTACGCCGGGTGAGGTCGTGGTGCGCTTGCGCGCCGCCGCCCTCAACCACCGCGACCTTTTTATTCGTCGCGGTCAATACGCTGGCCTGCGCTTTCCAATCATCCCTGGGTCCGACGGCGTTGGCACGGTCGCGGCCGTCGGAGACGGCGTCACGGAGGTTCAACCCGGCGATGACGTGATCATCAATCCCAGCGTCAACTGGGGCGACGACCCACGCGCGCAAGGCCCCGCATTCAAGATTCTGGGTTTGCCCGACAACGGGACCTTCGCGCAGTTGGTCGCGGTCCCCGCCGCGAACGCGCTGCCCCGGCCGCCCGGTCTCTCCGACGAGGAGGCCGCCGCCATCCCACTGGCCGGCCTCACGGCCTACCGCGCCGCCGTCACGCGCGGGCGTATGGGGGCCGGCGACACCGTGCTCGTGCTCGGTATCGGCGGTGGAGTGGCGACATTCGTCCTGCTCATCGCCACAGCGCTCGGCGCGCGCGTTCTCGTTACGTCGGGGAGCGACGACAAGATCGCGCGCGCGCGCGCCCTTGGCGCCGACGACGGCTTTAATTACAAAACTGTAAACTGGGTTAAAGCTGTGAAAGAGGCGACCGGCGAACAGGGGGCCGATCTCATCATTGACGGCACGGGCGGCGCGACCTTTGACCAGGCGCTCGACGCCGCGCGTCCCGGCGGCCGCGTTGTCTCGTATGGCTCCACCACCGGCCCCGTTCCCGAGCTGGCGGTGCGGCGCTTATTCTTCAAGCAACTCGACGTGATGGGCTCGACGATGGGCTCGCCGGACGACTTCCGCGCCATGCTCGACCTATTTGGCGCGGGCAAGGCGCGTCCCGTCGTCGACCGTGTGTTCCCGTTGGCCGAGGCCGGCGCGGCGCTCCGTCACATGGACCAGGCCGCGCAATTCGGCAAAATCGTGTTAAAGATTGAGTGAGAGGGCAGGCGATATGACCGACGAGCAGCGGTTGGCCCGCGCGCTTGGCGTGGGCGATGCGGCCTGCGTGCACACGCGGCTGGAGGCGGCCTACGCCTCGCCAGAGGGCGCGTCCGACCTTGCCGACGCCATCTTGCGCCACACCTGGGGCCGGCCCGAAGACAACGACCTGCTGTGGTACGTCGACGACCTGTTCGCCGCGCGCGCCGAGCAAGCGCACACTGCCGGGCAGCCGCCGCCGGCTGGCCTCGCAACGTGGGAGGAGAAAGTGGCGTCGCTGCGCGACATGTAATTTCACATCCACCGTATTGTCGTCTTGTGCGACAATGTGAGTGGAGGCTAGAATACCATCATGCGCATCATTCTCTACACGGGCAAGGGCGGCGTGGGCAAAACGAGCACCGCCGCCGCGACGGCCCTGCGCTGCGCCGAACGCGGTGAGCGCACCATCGTGCTCAGCACCGACCTCGCGCACAGCCTGGCCGATTCACTCGACATGCCGCTCTCGCCCGAACCGGTCCAGGTCGCGCCGAATCTGTGGGCGCAGGAGTCCGACGTCTACTACAACGTCGCCAAGTACTACAGTGTAATCCAGGATTGGATGCGCGCCCTCTTCGCCTGGCGCGGGCTCGACGACGTGGTGGCCGAAGAGCTTGCCGTCATCCCCGGTATGGACGAGTTGGCCAGCCTGTTCTGGATCGCCGAGCACCATGACTCCGGTAACTACGACACCATCATCGTTGACTGCGCCCCAACGGGGGAGACGCTGCGCCTGCTGGCCGTGCCGGAGACGGCGCGCTGGTGGCTGGAGAAGATCTTTCCCATCCAACGCCAGATCAACCGGCTGACCGCCCCCGTGGTGCGGCGCGTGACCGGTATGCCCATGCCCGACGATAAGGTCTTCGCGGCCGGTGAGGAGTTGTTCCATCGCCTTGACCGCATGCACGTCCTGCTCTCCGACCCCGAGTTGACCACCGTTCGCCTCGTGGTGAATCCCGAGAAGATGGTCATCAAAGAGGCGCAGCGGACCTACACATACCTCAACCTGTACGGCTACGTCGTGGACATGGTCGTGTGCAACCGCGTGCTGCCAGAGGAGGCCACCGGCGACTACTTTACACAGTGGCGCGCGCAGCAGGCCCGCTACTGGACCTTGATCGAGGAGGGTTTCACACCCCTGCCGATCCGTAAGGTCCCCTACTTCGAGCAGGAGGTCGTCGGCTTGGGGATGTTGCGCCGCCTCGGCGCGACGCTCTACGGAGATGACGATCCCGCCGCGATCTATTACCACGGGCGGACGTACGAGGTCGCCAAGCAGGGCGACGGTTTCTTGCTGCACCTGCAACTCCCCTTCGTGGGGAAGGGCGACGTCAAGGCGCGGCGTTTGGGTGACGAGTTGCTGCTGGAGGTTGGGACCTACCGGCGCACGCTGGTGCTTCCGCGTGTGCTCGCCGAGTTGGAGGTACAAGGGGCGGCTGTCGGCGACGGCGGCCTGAATATCACCTTTGGAGGAGGGAACGATGGCGCTATCTGAAGGACATGGACCGCTGGGACAGACGGAGACGGAGGAGACACTGGAGGAGCGCATCCGCGCTCTGGAGGAGCGCCTGCGCAAGATGCAGGAGGGGCAAGGGCCGGGACACCGCCCCGAGTCGCTATTTGACCGCCTCGTGCCGGCCGAGGCGCGGCGTCACTTGCGTGCGGCGCAGCGCGAGCGCCTGCTGGCCGCGCGCGCCTTCATCGACGCCGCCATCAAGCGCACTGAGGATCAGCCTGCTGGCGCACGGCCACGCCGGCCTGAGAGCGTGCGCATCGATTGACAAGACCTGGCATTGCCTGGCCTTAAAAGACCATGGTAGGACGGACCTTAAAAGGTCTCTCGGTCAGCGCCCACCCGACGGGAATAGGCGCGTGGCGTCTACATAGCCCTTTCATAGTCGCTTGGCGGCCATGGTGGCGGTCGCCTGATCGACGGATGGCCCGCGTGGCGCGCCCCGGCAGACCTTTTAAGGTCCGTCTCCTGCCATGACCTTTTAAGGTCAGGCCGATAGCGGGCGTATTCGCTACAATAACAGCGACGACATGACGGCGCCGAGTCGCTGTTGGCGGTCAACTAACAAGTGAAAAGGATAGCGGAGACACACATGGCTGGAGGAGAGACCCCGCGCGGCGCGCGGGAAACGCGGCAGGCGCAAAGTCGCCGGGCTGCGGCGCAGGCGCGGCGCCGCACGCTGCGCCTGCGCTACATGGGGGGCGGCATCGTCGCGCTGCTCCTGATATTTGGCGCCGGCGCGTACTACGTGTCGGCGCGCTCAAGCGCGCCGGCCACGACCACGACGGCGTCCACGGCGCCGGCGCAACCGGGGGCGAACATCGACGGCGTGTCCTGCCAGGCCGAGATGCTGGCTTACCACATCCACGCAGCGCTCATTATGTACAATCATGGGCATCGCGTGACACTCCCGGCCGACGTTGGCATCCCCCTCAATGCGGCCATCAATCAGAACGGCCAGAACTACTGCCTCTACTCGCTGCACACGCACGATTCCGACCACGCCGCCGGCATCATACACGTCGAGAGTCCGACGCAGGGGACGTATACGTTGGGCCAGTTCCTGGACATCTGGCACTATACGGCGCTATGGGATAAGCAGGGGACAGTGGCCGCCGCGAACAAAATCTCAGTCGATGGTTCCTTCGCCAACGCTCTACGTCAGGCCAAGCCGCGCGATGTCCACGCCTACGTCGACGGCAAGCCGGTGAGTTCGTTCCGCGGCATCACCCTCACCGCTCATAAGGTCATCACCATTGAGTTGGGTGCGCCGCTCGTCAAGCCAACCACAAGTGTGACATTTCCCGCTGGAGAGTAGGCCGCGCTCTTTCGACCACAGTCGGAGAGTGTGCGCCTACTGTAGGGTGTGAACCTACTGTTAGGAGAATCAATGCGCTCACGCTTTATCGCGCCGTTGCTTGCCCTATCCTTCCTCACGGCCGCGCCCGTGGGTACGCTGTCGCCCACGATCGGGGGGAGCGCGACGCCGACGCCGACAGCGAGCGCGACGCCGGCCGCGGTTCCAACCTCCAGTTCTCAGGCCTCGACCAGCAGCGCGGCGCCGCCCTGGACAGGCCTGCCCGTGCGCACCTATGCCAACTTGAAGAAAAGAATTCTAGGTGATCCGGTCAATATCGCTTTTGAGGGCACACAGCGCGGCATTGTCGCGGCTTTCGCGAAAATCGGCTGGGTGCGGGCCGATCCGCTCTCGGTGCGCGATGACGCGCGCCTGGCCGAGGCTACCATCAAACACGGCAGTTATCCAACGGCGCCGGTGAGCAACCTCTATCTGTTTGGTCGCCGCGAGGATTTCGCCGTCGAGCACGAACTGCGCTCCGTCTATAGCCGCGATCACGCCCGGTTTTGGGACATGACGCGGCGTGACGCGAAGACGGGCCTGGACCTGTTTATCGGCGACGCCTCGCGTGATATCGCCATCAAAGTGCTGCGCACGGCACGGGGTCTCCCCAAGGGCACGACCCACAAGATCGACGGCAACCTCGATCAGGAACGCGACAACATTGTTGCGCTGATGCGTCAGGCGGGGCTCGTGACCGCTGTGGTGATGGAGCCAGGTATAGGCCCCACGACCAACGCCGAGAACGGCGGTGGCGACCGCTTCTACACCGACGGCCAGGTCGACGTCGTGGTGCTCAAGAACAGTTAACAATCCCGTATGCGCCGGCGATCATGCGCCTATCGTGACGGTCATATCCGCCTTGGAGCCTTGGCGGATGGGATCAGGATGACGTAGCGCCGCTGCCGACACGGGCATCACGCGGCCCACGGGCGCCCAGTGCGGCAAGGTTGGTCGTTAGCAGGAAGCCGCCGAAGAGGACGATATAACCAACCGCCGTGACAATCCAGAAGGGCGCCGCATTGCCCAGGCGCGCCGACGAACCGGCCCCAGCGACGATGAAGGCTCCGGCCGCGATGACAACGTTGGCGACGACGAAGCGCGGCGGCGCTTGCCGCCGTACGACCTTGTAGGCCGAGTACAGAGCCACGCCAATGAGCGCGACCGATCCAAATATGTTGTTCAGGATGACCGGGATCAGCCACAGGCCCTGTTTGAGCACGCCCGTTCCTTCCGTGCCGGCATGTTGCGCGGCGAGCAGCGCGGTGTGGTCGAGCGGCGCGACCAGCATCAACGCCACGCCGAGCGCGCTGACGATCGCCAACACAGCCAGTATAAGATCGGCGGCGCGACGCGATACAACTAGGTAGAGGCTGCCCATGCCCAAATAGGCGGCTGGGAAAAGCGCGACGCAGATGTAGTACAGGCGGAAGAGCAGTTCGCCGCCCGCGCCTTCGAAGGCGACGAAGATGAACGAGCCCACGGCCGCGCCCACTAGTAGCGCGAAGCTCCACACGGCTTGGTGCGGGCGCCGCCGCCGCGGCCACTGTGACAGTACAACCAGACCAAAGACCAGCGATATGACGGCCACGATCAGGGGATAGATGAACAAGCGACAGGCCCTCCTCGCGCGCGGCCTGACCGGCGCGTATTATCCCGCTGGAGTGTACCGCATCAGGGGAATTATGTCCTGCTGGAACAAGCCTCCGCGAGGCGTGGGGCGCCTCTGACCGTCTTTATCGGTGAAAGCCTGGCGCGCACAGCTGCCGAGGCTGTGCGCGAAGGCGACGCCATCGTGCTTGGGGTGGAGGACAGCGCGGTTTTTGCCGACGCCCTCCTCAACCCGCCCGAGCCCGGCCCCGTGCTCCGCGCGATGGCACGGCGGCATGGCCTCACGACGGGTGGCGAGGAGCCCGCCTCGTGAGGCCGGAGCCCGTGGAGTATCTCATCGAGCCGCTCAATCGCCGGCACGATCGGGCGGCTTTCTCGTCGGGGGTCGAACCGTTGGACCGCTACCTGCATGCGCAGGCGCGTCAAGACGCGGATCGGCGCGTCCCGGCCGTCTTTGTGCTCGTGCCCGCGAGCGGCAGCGCTGTTATTGGCTACTACACGCTCTCGGCGACATCGGTTGCCATCAATGGACACCGTATCTCGCCTGCGCGCCCCATAATAGTGACAGTATCACACAAGGCAAGCGGTCATAGAGCGCCAAGGTTACATTCGGGCGCAAAGATCTCACCGCGCTTTCATCGTGTCGAAGGCATTCGGCGAAAGGCTTTCACGCCACCGTACATGATACAGACGACGTTTCCGCTAACGCCGTCGTCCGCTCTGATATGCTTGCTGTCCTCTCCACATGATGGGTAGCCCGCATGAGGGAAGCGCGCCGGCGGATAGCGGGAGCGGTCAACGACCGTGGCGCAATGTATAGGTATGCAGCAACGTCATGCTGTTCGTGTTTGCGACGCCCTGCTTCGGTGGCGCCGGCGGGCGGCCTGCCTGACGCAGGAAAGCGTTCGTTTTGTCCGATGGCGCGGGGAGGGCGTCGAGCAGGAGCGCCTGGTCGCACGTCTGAGAGGCATCGTCGGCGCAGGGCGTGCGCTGGAGGCGGATCGTATAGACCCAGGGGATACCCCAGCGGAGCAGGGGCGGCTGTGGTGACGGCGCCAGTGGTCCCACGAGGGGCAGCCGACGTAGGGCGGACAGGAGCGGCGCCGCGGGGGCGTCGGCCACGGACAAGGACAGCGTGCTCCCGTCACCGCCCGGATCGATCAGGCGCGGTTGTTGGTCCAGACAAGGCGACCCCTCCCCGCTCAGCCACGTCGCGCAGAGGGTGGCCACGGCGCGCACCTCGACGGAGCGACCGATCCAACCGGTGGGGCCAGCGTGGAGGTGGCGGCGCACGGCGGCGAGCGTGTACAGGGGCCGGGACGCCTCGGACGGCGCGGTGGTGCCCACGAGCGACGCGATGAGCCAGCCCAGCCCCACCACCAGGCCGGCTCCTCCGCAGATGACGGAGGCGGTGTGGGCCACCGCGTGGCGCGAGGATACGGATGTCGCGCCCCGCCGCGGCGTGCTTGTGCCGGACATGTGGGCCCCCTCCTGACGTTTGCAGAGGCTACGTACGACTACCGGGAAAATAAATAGCATAGCTATCTTTATCAGGTCTACCATCATGGAGCGCCTCGGAAGGGAGCGGCATCCAGTAGCACGGCCGCGTTGCAGGGGCGGCCATCCAGACAAGGGACAATCTGGAGCTGGACCTGATAGTCCGCTAGCCTGTCCGTGTGCGGCACTTGTGGCGGTGGGACCAGGTGTCCAATGAGCGGCCACGGGCGGAGCGTGGCGTAGACCGGGTTGGGTGGCCCGTCCATGAACAGGAACAGGATGCTCCCCCGCCCCACGGGGTCAACCAGGTACGTCTGCATAAATTGCAGCCCCGATCCACCACCCGCTGGACGCGCCTGGTTGAGCCGCGTCACAACGTCACCACGGACCCAGACGGTGCGTCCGCTCCATGCGGCGAGTGCGGACGCAAGGCGGTTCGCTAGTGCCGAGACCGTATAGCCGGTGCGTGGAGAAGCGGCGGGATGTCGCATCGTGGCCCACAGCGCCACGCCCACGAGCGGTGCAAGGAGTAGGTGCGCCCAGAGCCGGCGCGAGCTTAGGGGTAGACGCATGTGCCGTCTGAGGCAGGGACCACGGGAGGCAGACATGTGGCGCGTGACGGGCATCGGTGGATACATGGAGGCTCCTCCGCGACGGACAGATTAACACCAATGCACCTTTGCGAGGGGTGCGGTTCCAGCACCCGGACGAACCCAGCGCGGGTTTGCCGTGCATGCCCGCTCCGGTGATCTGTCTATAGATGCCCCGGCGCTGGGGCCGGCGTGCGTATCTGGGACCTAGTATGGGTCAAGAGCGCGCGCCGCACCAGAGAAAACTTGCATAAGCACCTGCATCTTGACTTGCATGTGTGGCGCGCTCCTCGAACCGAGGGCGTGTGGAACCTGTCGCGCGGGGCGTGTTATGATGAGATCGCTCCGCGTCGAGGTGGCCAAGCGCGCGGGGAAGCGGGGTGGAGACATGATGAGTATGCGGGACGCGCCTGCGTTTGGAGCGCTCCTGCGGCGCTACCGGCGGGTGGCCGGATTGACCCAGGAGGCACTGGCGGAGCGCGCGCTGCTCAGTGTGTACACCATCAGCGCGCTGGAACGCGGCGCCAACCGGGCACCGCGCAAAGATACGCTCGTGCTGCTCGCCGATGCGCTGTGCTTGGAGCCGCCCGCGCGCGCCGCCCTGGAGGCCGCCGCCTTGGGGCACGGGGCTGCACGGGACGCCCCCGCTCCCGCGCGCAGCGCCATCCCACTCGTCGGGCGCGCGCGGGAGCGGGCCCTGCTCGATGGACACCTGGCGGGCGACGGACCTCCGGTGCTGCTGCTGGCCGGCGAGCCCGGCATCGGCAAGTCGCGCCTGCTGCGCGAAGCGATGGAGCGGGCCATCGGCGGCGGGTGGACGGTGCTGGCCGGCGGCTGCACCCGCCGCGGCGGCCAGGATCCCTACACCCCTCTGACTGAGGCGCTGCAGCAGCCCCTCCGTGCGCGGAGGGAGCCGGCCGTGCTGGTCGGCTGCGCCTGGCTGGTGTGCCTGTTGCCCGAGCTGACCGCCGGTCCCATCGAGCCACTCCCCCCCTGGACGCTATCCCCCGCGCAGGAACGCCGCCTGATGTTTGAGGCGGTGGGGCGCTTCCTGGCCAACATCGCCGGGCCAGCGGGCACGCTGCTGGTGCTCGACGACCTGCAGTGGGCGGGCCCCGACGCCCTGGACCTGCTCACCGCGCTGGTCCGGTCCGCCGCCGAGATTCCCGTGCGCGTGATCGGCGCCTACCGGGCGACGGAGGTGCGGCCGGGGGACCCGCTCGGCGTCACCCTGGCCGACCTGGCCCACGCCGGGCTAGCGGCGCACCACACCCTGGACCCGCTCACGCCTGCGGAGGCCGCATACCTCCTCGCCAGGCTGCTGTCCGCTGTGACGGGCGTAGAGCCCGTGCTACCGCGGATGGTGCAACACATGGTGCAACGGGCCGGCGGGGTGCCCTTCTTCCTGGTGAGCTACGCGCGTGGGCTACAGGCCGGCGTCGCGGGGGACATTCCGTGGGACCTAGCGCAGGGCATCCGGCAGCGCGTGGCCGCGCTGCCGGAGGGAGCCCAGGAGGCGCTGGGCGTCGCCGCCGTGATCGGGCGGGAGGTCCCGCGCCACCTGCTCGTCGCCGCGCTGGCCCGTCCGGAGGACGAGCTGCTGACCGCCCTGGATGCGGCGTGCGCGGCGCACCTCGTGCGCGAAGAGGGAACGGACGCCTATTGCTTCCCGCACGATGTCCTACGCGAGGTGGTGGAGGCCGACTTGGGCGCCGCGCGGCGGGCTGTGCTGCACCGCCGGGTGGCGGAGGCGCTGGAGCGACAGCCGGGTGAGCCTCCGGCCGCGCTGTTAGCCTATCACTACGTGCAGGGCGAGACCTGGGCGCCGGCGCTGGCGTACCTCGCGCAAGCGGGAGACCGGGCGGCGGCGGCCTACGCCAACCAGGAGGCGCTGTCCTTCTACGCCCAGGCGCTCACGATGTGCGAGAAGCTCGGTGACACCACGCTGCCCATGACGCTGGGCGTGGCTCAGAAGCAGGGCGACATCCACATGCTCATCCAGCACCCCCACGACGCGAGGGGTGATTATGACCGGATGATCTCAGCCGCCCGCCGCCACGGGGACCGGCGTCTGGAGGGTCTGGGCCTGGCCTACCGGGGCAAGGCCGAGGAGGATCTGCACGAGTTCGACACATCCGAAGCGACGCTGCGGGCGGCCTTAGCCGTGGGCGATGAGGGGTTTGACGACGTGCGGGTGACCGCCGGCGCAATGCTGGCCCATTGTCTGGTGGCCGTGGGCCGGAAGGCCGAGGCCGAAGCCAGACTCCATGAAGCCGAGGGCCTGGCGCAGACGCTGGACAATCCCTCCCTGCAGCATGCGTGCGCCTGGTTAACCGGCCTCTTCGCCACCTGGGATGGCCGCTTTGATGACGCGCTCGCCACCTGGGCGCGCTGGGAGGCCGCTGTCACCGCGGAAGGCCCCGCCGGCGTCGTGAGCCAGGGCTGGATGGAGGCGCTCGCCCGTGGGGGCAAAGGGGAGTACGAGCGCGCCCTGGCGCTCCTCCACGCGGCCGTCACGACAGGGGACCGTATCGGCGAGGTCTTCTGTCGGACACGTGCGCTGAACACGTTAGGCTGGCTCTACGGCGAACTCCAGGATCACCAGCGGGCCCTGGAGTGGAACACGCGGGGCATCCAGGCGGCCCTGGAGCAGGCGTCTCTCGATCCCGAGGCCGAGAACAACGCCCGCCTCAACCTGGGGGACACCTTGCGGGCGATGGGCCGCCTGGAGGAGGCCGAGGCGCAGTTTCGCCTGGTCGAACAGACGGTGCGCACCCCCCGGCCACCAGAGCGCTATATGCTCTGGCGCTACGCGCAGCACCTCTTCCACAGCTACGGGGAGTTGTGGCTGACTCGTGGCGACGCCGCCAGCGCCCTCGCCTATGCCGGCGAGTGCCTCGCCCTGGCTGAGCAGACGCACAGCCGGAAGTACGTCGTCAAAGGCCGTCGCCTGCGCGGAGAGGCTTTTCTCGCCCAGGACAGGCTGGCGGACGCGGAGCGGGAGGTCGACACCGCCCTGGCGCTTGCGCAGCAGCTCGGCAACCCCTACCAGCTGTGGACGACCTATGTGACTCAGGGAAACGTGCGCCGCGCCTGGGGCATGCTGCAGGAGGCCGGCGAGGCCTACCGCTGCGCGCTCGCCATCATTGACGGCGTGGCTGCGGCCGTGACCGACGCGTCACTGCGGCAGACGTTTCTCACCGCGCCCCATGTTCAGCATATGCGTCGGCTCACGGGCCGACTGTAGCACAGTGCGGCCCTGTCCTGGACGACGCATACATCCGCGCCAGGTTCGGTGGGAGACTCTGCCGCACCATCCGCACCGCCGTGAGCCGCTCAAACGGTCAGCGTCACGCCGTCAATGATGGCGAGCGCGAACCCAGGGTTACATTCTTCCGTGAGGCAATACCTCGCATTGCATCACGGTAGATCTTACTTTCAGGGAGATGTTGCCTCACGAATAATGTAACCCGAAGCGATCGTGCCACCGGCACAGTGGAGGGGCGAAAAAGTGAGGTCCAGCATGAGTTTCCAGGCC
>JAABUM010001271.1_pt1 | contig 38524 bp, 76 predicted proteins | sample 5559161 | NCBI WGS metagenome assembly JAABUM01 (sample SAMN10711868, study PRJNA513369) | rock metagenome | isolation source: Antarctica rocks | place: Antarctica: Victoria Land, Siegfried Peak nord
TTTAGACTGAGGGCAATAAAGTATGCAGAGTGGGAGGTCAGAGGGGCGAGTAGCTAAACAAAGCAGCGACTATGGCACTTGCGCCGCAGATGTTCGGTTGCGCTGGAGGTGCCATGCATCCGGAGGCGCGGACTAGTGCATATGTGGCACAACAGCTTGCCTCTTGACGTCCAGATCCAGCTGTGCCTTAACCTGCAGATGCGGCGGGCATTATCTGTGGTCAAGCTGCGTCATGTGCAGGTCACAAGCATAGCAAAGGGTACAGGCCATGGGATTGGCAGCTCAAGGCTTCATGTCGTGGTGCAATCGTGTTGTCACCTCGGACGCCATCTCGCTGTTGAGCTGGGTCGCGAATGCTAAGAGGAAAAGTTGCTGGGGGACAGCCTGTGGTCGACGTGCAGGACAATGAGGCCGCTAAAGCAACGAAGCAAACTATTGCGTTCCATCACTGCTTGCATCCGAGATCGAGCTGCATATAGGCTGCGTCAGCTGGAATAAAGGAATATGATCCGAACCACACACACACACTCACATTTCAAACACCGCCAATTTGGCAAGCGGCGGACTCGAATTCCACCCAGAGAGCCCGCGCCAGCACGGTTGCATCCGCAAGGTTTGCGAGCGTTGACGACGTTGCCGTCGGGCTCTTTCAGCCCGCAAGGTTCTTGTACGGGTGAGGAAGTTACAGTGAATGGTCGCACGACACAATCTCATCGCACGATCGATCAAGTCATCTATTTCAGAGACGTCGACGCTTCAGCTCTGTCATAGCACAATAGCTTGTTGAATTGCACTTATTCGAACCTCAACGAGCCAACACCTAGATATGAGAACTCTACTCTCAGCTGGAAAGCTGCATGGAAAGCTGCAGAACCAAGCGGCAGCCACAGATCAAAGGCCCGATGCTGCCGCAAGAATCGAAAGCCGTGATGAACGCGGGCAAGCAATGAACGCAGAGCAGCAGGTGTGTAGGAAAGCGAGCAGCAGGCATATTGCGAACAGCAGTCTCCCACGAAATTTCAAGCATCCGCTGTGCTTCACGCCGCAAGCGCGCGTACATCAAAGCGGCGCAAGCGGCAAATCTGTACTTCCGCAAAGAGCCATACACACCTTCGAGGCCTTTAATCAATTTGTCAGATGAGAAATATGCATAGCCCCTCAGCCGGCTCTTGCACAGGCTGACAGCGGGAGTCATTTGCGGTGGCGGCATCACCGCCGCGCACGAAATCTACCGCTGACGACCGGCCATGAGGTGCGCGGCGCGGTGCACCGCGCCGCCGGCGCCGCTGAGGGCAGCCGCTGCAACGGCCGCCGACATCGTGGGCGGCGTTGCTATAGGTGGCGGAAGGAGGTGGCCAGTGAACGGCCGATCGGCGGCGGAGGCGGCGTGCCGTGCGGCGGGCTGCGGAACCGCTTGTCCACCTGCGCAGTCGTCAACACGCCTAAGGCACTGCTGTGCCGCTGATCCCCAGCTCTCGAAGCCCCAGCTTCTCGAAGCCGTTGCTCAACCGTCATAAACCCTGGGTGACCTCCGAATGCTGGTCATGGGCAGAGCCGGCGGCCCGGGGACGCAGCAACTCCAGGCCGGGCAATGACATTTATATGTGCAGTGGATTTGACGCCACCACGTTCATGCGGCTCGGCAGCTCCAGGCCAGGCGACATACAATGACCTGATTGACATTGGATGCAGGTATCATTCATTTCATTTTTTGGCTCATGCGCCACTACTGGCGTGAAAGTGTCGAAGAATCACGCACCCAATCATACAGCTGCTGGACGGCGGCCATGCGGCGCGGCAGCTGCAGGTCTGCAAAACCTAGCTTTATGTTTGCGGCTCAGAAGTGCACATCTGTTTGGATTGACAAAGCTGCGCACCCGCTCGTACAGCTGCGGGTTGGCGGCCATACGGCGCGGCAGCTCCAGCTCGGGCGACTGGAAGTTGGTGGCAAGCAGCTCCTTCGTCGCGTTGTAGATGAAGGGGCTCAGCACCTGGGCAAAAACAGGACACAACTTCGTGATGCATTCCATTCGGAAGATCAGTGAAGAAGTTCCCAATCCGCAGGAGCATGTGGACCTGGCGTAGGAGAGTTACGCCAGTGGTGTGGTCCTTCCTGCTGCTAAGCAAGGACCCAGGAAGTGCGCGCCTTCATGACGAAGCTGATGAGGAAGCCGGGGACTATAGGCACGTGCGGGTCCAGGTGCGCCAGCATCGCGCACCGGCACCGCTGCCGACCGTCTGCAGATAACAGCAGTCCGCAGTGGGTTGGGGAGGCTCGGGAGCTCGATGTGCTTGTTTCCACCAAATGAGGAGACAGCATCGCGCACCGGCACCGCTGTCGCCTGTCTGCGCATAACAGCAAGCGTTCAACGTGAGGGACCCCTCTGCAGATTCGAAGGTTTCCATGGGACATTGGCTGCCAGCATTGCGCGCCGCGGCACTGCTGCCGCCCATCTGCACATCGCAGACTCTTCCAATATCCAGGTGTATATTCTGCTGCACTCACGCCCTGGCATGGTAGCGCGGCACAACCATCGACGTTGGACTTGCAACAGGGAAAATGTTGCAGGCTGCTAGACAGGGTCTGAATTGATCACGCAGATGCCCATAGATGGCAGACCTATTGATGATTGGTCCAGCCGCCCTTTATCCTAGCCGCCCAATCGATGCAATGTCTGCTCAAAAGAAACAGTGAAGAGCAAGTCCTCCAGCCCTGCTGAAAAAGTCACCTTCGGTGCAGGGGTAGGGCTGCAGGATGCTGGAGGAGCCCTGCAGCATCTGGATGCGGCGACGCTTGGCGCTCTTTCGCGGCAGGTGCTGCACACCTGGCGCGGGAATGTCCGCTGAAAAGTCGCTCAGCGTGATCACCAGCGCCTGCTCCTCCTGCAATGATTGAACAACGGATGCGTAAAGGAGAGATCGAGGAGGAGAGAACGAGGAGGAGTGGGCTGAAAATGAGGGGGCTGTGTGCAATGCGCGGCGCCGACACGCCTTGGAAGAGTCTGCCCAGCGGGATCAGGAGCGCCGTTGGACCGCGGCAAGGGCATTCGTAGGACGGCCAATCCATCGCATGCTGGCAATGCATGCAAAGGGGGCTGGCAGGAAGGTCGGCAGGTGATAAGAGTGGGCTGTCTCTGCAGCTGAGACCGAGACACGTTATTTCTCAAAGCGAAAGGCGGGTTGCTGAACGGACATCTTAGGGTTCAGGGTTTCTACCTCGAGCAGGTCGGACCATTGGGAGCGCACCACCAGGTCCAGCTCGCTCAGCGGAAATGGCATCCACTGGCCTGCGCGCCAAACACCAGCCCTCGACAATACGCTTTGCAGGTATGCGTGTTGTGACAGCTGTAACTGGCTCCGTAAATTGCCACGACGACGTAGAAACCCTAAACCCTAAAATATTTGACAGCTCTGCAAGGATGGCGGGGTCCAGCGCCATGCGGTTCCAGGTGCCCAGCAGCAGTTTGCTACAGAGTTTCTCGAGAGGGCATATATTTCCATAGCCGCACCAACGTAATTGACGGTGGTGAAGTTGGACAGCTCTGCGAGGATGGCGGGGTCCAGGGCCATGCGATTCCAGGTGCCCAGCAGGTCGAATTCGCGGGTTATGGCCAGCAGGTGCGACACTGGGCAGTCGTATGTGGCCTCGAACCGGAAGCTGTGCACGTGCGAGCCTGCGCTTCACGCACATCACACTCAAAAGTCGACAGGGAGAGCGAGCCAGAGAGGGAGGAGGTTACGACGTCCGACAGAAAAACTGAAAAATGAAAAACGACATTTGAAGCCAGCAGATGCGGCACCGAGCGGGTGGGCGTCACTTCAAAGAGGTGACTGTGCACGGCCAAGCCATGCATGTTGCACGCAGCCCAGGCCATGTGCTGCCAATCCTCCACTGCCTTGACACGGTCCTGCACCCTGAAATACAGCCATGCAGAACGTTGCAAGCTGAGCGGCTGCAGAAAAGCCAGGATGCACCCTTGATGTGGCCTTTATGTGGCGGTACATGACCTTCAGGTCGTCGCTCTCGATGTAACGTAGCCGTCAAGAGTTTGTTTTCTCTTGAACATGCTGCAAATCGAATGTCCCTGTGGGCACCCACACTTCTGTGTGGCTGTGCAATGACCTTGAGGGTTTTGACGCTGCTATGGCGACCAACGGCAAACAGCTTTCATGCAGCACAGCTATAGTCGGACAAGATGCGCCAAACGCACCCTTGACATGGCGGTACATGACCTTGAGGTCGTTGTCGCTGGAGGTCATATAGCCATCCAGGTCCTGCGCGTCCGTCAGGCTGCGCCGTATCAGCTCCAGCTCCCGGCCCAGCTGCGGCATAACAGATCAAAACTTGAACGTCAAACTTGAAAACCGAAAGCTTCACGCCCGCCAGGCTGCGCCCTGTCAGCTCCAGCTTCTGCCCCAGCTGCATTGTGGCGCAGCTGGTCAGTGATGTCCAGATAAAGCGGCAAGCTGGTTCCTCGAAGGTGGGCAGTGGTGTGCACTGCGGCGTCAAACTTCTGTCTTTTGTCAACCCGGTAACCTGCTGCAGGTCCAGGGAGGGTTGGCGCCGGCGATGCCCATCGCCGCCTTGGCTCCCCGAATTGCATTTTTCCTTTTTGGATGCAACATACCATTTGCCAAGTGTTTCTAGCCCCACCTGCTGCAGGTCCAGGGAGGTGGCGGCGGCGGCGATGTCCAGTGCCGCCTGGAAGTACTGAAATGCATTGATATCACATTTTCCAGTGAAACACCCAGGAGAAAGTCTCGAGTCACCGCACCTGTGGCAGGTGCAGGGAGATGGTGGCGCCGTCCGCCAGCAGCTTCCCAGAGGTGCGTTTTCTGCCTTGTTACAAATCAGCGTACTGTCGAGTGTTTTCTTCAAGCCACACCTGCGGCAGGTCCAAGGAGGTTGCGGCGCCGAGCGCCGCCTGGGCGCCGTCTGTAAGAAGCTCCTGGAAGGTGCAGCCGTGGCGGCCCGCCGCCTGCCGCAGCAGCTCCCGCACCCGCAGCAGCTGCCCCTCTGCACAGTTGTGCAATATCTTTCGTGATCATTGTTGTCTTGAAAGCCGCTACAAGCGAAGTTGCAGCCATGGCGCCCCGCCGCCTGCCATAGCAGCTCCCACACCCGCAGCAGCTGCCCCTCTGCACGATTGCAAAGGTACTCATGAAGGCACGATGTCCACGAAGATCGAGCTGATGTGCAGTTGTGAGACGCGGCCAACGGCCTGTTGCCAGCGGGTGCCAAACCCGCAACAGCTGCCCCTCTACGCACAGCACTAGCAGATTATAGATTGGTGCGATAGGACATGAAGCTGAACGAAAATGTAAATGGGAGCATGCCTGTGTGCGTCGCCACGGCCTGGCGCAGCAGGTCCAGCACCGCCTCTGCCAAAATGTGGCTATGATACCATAAAGCTTTGCTGGTCACCAAGGGGACCTTGCTTCTATGATGACAAACCTGCGTGCGCCGCCTCCGCCTGCCGCAGCAGGTCCTGCACTGCTGCCGCCGAGTCTGCCGATTCGCTGTCGCTGTCCGGTCCGCCACCGGCGCGGCCCTGCTCCCAGCCGCCGCCGTACGCCGGCTCCTGCTCCAGGGTCGCCTGCAGGTGTTGTAGATGCAAGGCTATCGTGAAGACTGCAATTGCAAGACAGGTACGCATGGAAATATCTAGTAGACACATGGGGACACCGCCATCGTACAGTCACATGGTCGGGTTGCAGCTTCCTGTCCTGTTATGTGAATGTTCAACATGGATCTGCGGCGATAAGAGTCTTTCACTCACCAGCGCAGTCGCCGGTTCTTCGACCCCGCCAGGCAACCACAGCACGCGGCGGTCACCCGCGCCAAGCTGCTGACCGGTCAGAAAGTCGTGCGAGCGGGACGGCCTGCGGGAGCTGCCGTCGCGGGTGCCACCGGTGACGCTGCTGTCGTCATCGCTGCTGCCGTCGTTGCTGCCGCCGCCGTCAACGCTGCCGCCGCGAGTCGACGGTGCCGCCGACTCAGCACCACCTGCAGGCGAAGGGACCAGTCCATTGTTGTCGTGTCATATTTATCATTGTTGTGCAGATGCTGCTCAAACCTTTGCATGCTGCGAGCGCCGGATGCAGCTTTGATCTCACATTGTCCAGCAAGGAAACATCAACTGGGTCCTGTAGAGGATATGCTGCAAGTCATGCCAGGTGTCCAGTCTGGCATCCCAGCTGCATGAGAGCACTCTTCATGCCGCGTAACCGAGCAATTCAACCAGACTCTCGCTGAGTTCACGTGATGGTTAACACATGGGGGTTGAATGGAGGCCAACACAAGGAGGTCGACTGGACTGATCTCAAGCAGCGAAGATGCCGCATTGCTTCCTGTGTTGCAGGCGAGGTGCCAGGCAAAAGCTGTACTTCGCGTGTGACTGGGCGCTGCTGACGTTATGCTTGTTAGTTATTTATTATTTTCAGGAGAGCAATTTTTTCAACACAGATGTTGCCTGTGCCGCGGCCGAGGTGCGGCCGGAGGCTTTGCGAAGTCTTACTGGGCCAATAGGTAACTCGATAGACCTTGAAAAACGTAATGTATTCTTTGCTCACCAGTGACGCGGCCCACGTGCGACCGGAAGCTGTACTCGGCGTCCGACTGGGCGCTGCTGACAACGCTGCTGAAGCTGGAGCGCGCGCTGGTGAAGCTGCCAAAGCTGCCGCTGGACACGCGGCTGCCGCGGTGGTGGCCTGAGACCCACCCTGCGTCGAACGACGACGCTTCAGACGCCCAGCTCGGGACGGCAACCGTCAGAATCGCAGGCTTGTCGGGCCGGGCATGGGCGGCGTCCGCCCCGGAGGAGTCCGGCCGCCGCTGCGCCTGCCGCGGTGTGGTGGGCTGCGGCACACCGGCACCGCTGTGGCTGCGGGCGTGGCTGTGGACCGCCGGCGGCGGCAGCGAGAGCATCTCCTGCGGAGTGGCGCCGTGGTCGCCATGGCGAGCCGTGGCGGCAGCGGCCGCAGTGGCGGTGGAGGAGCCATTGGTCTCGCTGTACTTGGCCGGCTTGACGTGCCGCTTGTGCCGCTTGCCACTGCGCAGCCTTCCGTGGCCACCGCCGAAGCAGGAGAGCATGGCGGCGAGCGGTCAAGCGCTGGTAAGCCGGCGGCTGCGCCTGCCTCCGCCTGCCTTATGCCAGCGGTGTGCGGAGCCGCACAGGAGCTTTTTTTGTCACTGTGCTGTCGCTGGTGACTGCTTGATGGCTGTGCCGGGCGTGTGCGTCGGTCAGCGGGCTGAACTGATTCGCGGATCGGCAGGGTCAATTGCGCCAAAGGACTGGAGGCTCCAGCGTCTTATTCCGTAACAGTTGCGGCCGACGGTCGCCGCGGGCTACCAGGTACCTGTCCGACGGCATTTCACGTGGGACTCAAAATATTCTGCGATTCGGCAGCCAAGATGGTTTCGATGGCACAGATGCATCAGATGATTGTACCGAATAGATGGATGACAGCAACTGCTTTACTTGACTGCCTGTCAATGGGAGCTGCGGAATACCAGACAGCGCCCCGCCTGGCGCACAACAGGACAGACATGCAGGACACCCGACTGGTGCCCTCTGCCCGGGAACAGCATGTGAACTGACACGATCCAGTCCACAGTGGTGCTGCACGCCTGGGTGGCGTACCTCTGGATGTTCAAGTCCCAGGTTGTTGCGGCCTATGTTGATGCCGACTCACTTAGCACGGATGGTCCCATTGCTGGGTTTATCTTGCGTGGCAGCGAAAGCTGTGACACTGATGGCTAGACTGACAAGCCAGTATCTTGCTTCTCTCCGATGCTGTTCAAGTGTTCAATTACTCACGAGCACGATATCAAGACTCAGAAGGACTCGCAACCGAGACCCGGCCTGGCATTCCCTGCTCAAACTGTGTACCAGCGTGTGCGAATTGTACCAGCAATAAATATGGTTAGGCCTGTTTTACAAGGCCGCGCTTGATTACGCGAGCGTGGACGCCACACACATCATAGCTTGGGAGCCCTCTCTGTCTTAATGGCACAGCATCCATAGCGCTCGCGCCCTGTGTTGTGGTCTCGTGCGTCGAGTCGCAGGAGTTCGCACAAGCGCACCCAAAACCCGGCACACTGCGTTGAACAAGTTCCAGTGCCTCAGTTGCAGCAAGCCACATCGGAATCTGGAAACGCATTGCATCACAGCGTCTTCCCACATGCCTGAATATTCAGTTGGCTCGGTGGTCGTACCCTCCCGCTGCAGAACCTTGGCAGGCGAGGTTACCAACAGAGCGCCTTTCTGCTGCATGATTCAGCTTATAATCACTCTCGGAGAAGGACGGCAGCACCCAGGGCGGTAGTGCCCGTCATTAACTTTCTCGCACGGCAGCAGCGGTGCGTGCAGTGCGCTGACAGCAACCCGGGCCTCCCAAGGCAGCGGGCCGCCGTCAGAAAGCCGGATTGTCCGCCGATGGGCCTATCCTGCTTCTCACGGCCGGCCGCAGCCGCCGACAGCGGCGGCGAGCGAGTGCGGCGCACGGCTAACGGCAGCGCCGCACCCTCAGGCGCCAGCCAGCCAGCGGCGCACAGCTCGGTGCCAGCAGGGCAGCCGCCATACCCCCGGCAGCCCAGCCCGGTCCGGTCGGGGCTGTCGTCAGCCGCAGCCGCGGCTGCCGCAGCAACACTTCCGGTGCCCGGCCTCAACCTCACGGCGGTCGCGGCGGCGGTAGCGGACCCAGTCTCGCAGCTGTTGCACGGGCTGCAGGGCCTCGTCTCTGCGCGCGACTCGTTCGACGGCAGCGGCAGCAGCGGCGGCGGCGCCCTGCTCAGCAGAGCGAGCTCACTGGCATGGTCCGCCGCCACCTTCCTGTCAGCGTACTCCGACGTGCAGTCTGACGCCGGCAGCTGGGCGTCAGGTACTGCGATCCAGCCACTCTTTGTGTTGGCTGCTTTCAACACACACCGGAGAGCATATGTGTGTCGCACTGCAATTCTTTTCGCGTTGGTGTCAGTCCTGGCTTGAGTAAGGTGTTGCCCAAATCGCCGCTTGCAACCAAGGTCAACCTAGATATGCGGCTGCGCTGTCTGTCTGCAGACCAGGAGGACGATGCGCCATCGGTGCGCAGCGGAACCATCAGTCGCCAGACCAGCACCAGCCGCGACGGCGGTGGTCTCTTCTCGGCGCACTCGACAGCGGCGCTGCTGATCGACTCCCCGGGCGTGCTGGGGCCGCTCGCCGAGCCCTGCCTTTCACCGACGTTCCGCAGCCTGACGGCGCACAGCCGCTGCGGCAGCTCTGCCGTGTCGAAGGGCGTTGGCAATCAGCTAGGGGCTGCTAAAACCCTGAGCTTCAGCAGCGTGCGCAGCTACAGCGGCGGCCGCGTCCCGGTGCTGGACTCCGTGACGTCGCTGCGGGATGAGCCGCTGGGACGGCGGGACAGCTGGAGCAGCGGTGGCGGCGGCGCTGACGGCAATGGCGGCGGCGAACCGCTGCCCGCGGCTGCGGCTGCGCTGCTGCAGCATGCAGAGCTTGCTTATGAGGGTGCGCGCTCGCTGGCAGTGCAGTCGCCATGCTTACTCTGCAGGCTAGCAAGTCCCGAGCCTTCACGCCTAACGCGGCCGCTGATCAGAGCAGCAGTGCCTGAGTAACCCTGACAGTGCGCTAATGTGTGCCCCCATTCCGCTGTGCAGCCGGCAAACTGCTGCAGGCGGAGGAGCTGGCGCTATGCGCCGCCGATGCCGCGGGCTGCGCCGACCTGGACGCCCTGGCGGCTCGGCAGCAGTCTTCAGATCACGAAGACTCAGCTGAAGACTCATCTCTGCGCGGCGACCCTGGCAGCGGTGGCAGCGGCAGCCCGGACCTCAGACGGCTGGCCGTCGAGGCCGCCGAGGCGCGGGAGTGCCTGGAGCAACTCGCTGCGGAGCGCCAGTGGAGCACAACGCGGTCAGGCGGCCTCAAAGTGCTGTACCACCACGAACGAGGTAATGGTAATTGGAAAGCCCGTATGGGTGCATGACAGAAGGCTTGTACCACGGCCTCGCTGCAGAGGCCGGGCGCGCTCGTGGCAGCCAGTGCGGACCTGTGAGTGTGCATGGCGTACAGCGGCAGTAGCGAGTGCCCATGCTGTTGGCGACCCCCACCTGTCAGGACCGTGATGCCAGCGGCTGGCGCCGGCGACAATCGAAGGACCGACTAGTGCAGCCGACAAGCGCCATGCCGCAGCAACCCCAGCTGCGACCATCAACCGCACCGCGCTTCGTCGTCAAGCTGAGACAAGCTCTTCGCTCTGTAGGCAGCGTGCACAGCGTGCGTGTGGAGGCGGAGTACGACTGGCCGGCGGACCAGCTGCTGTCAGTCGCGCGCGAGTTCGACGTCGTCGGCAGCTTCAACCGCTTTGCCCAAGTGAGCGTTTTCCGGACCTCGTGCTGGGCGATTGCGGCTGGATACTGGATACTGCATTGTGTGGCGGCGCGTCAGGCGGACCGAGTGGCGACGGCTGGCCTTGATGCCTCCTTGCACGTGCTGGATTCCAGCTGTGCATGCGAGTGAAGGGCCCCGCCGCCCGGTGTTCTCCCCGGCCTAAGCACCAGCAGACCGGCGCATGACTGGTGTAATGCGGTGGCGAGAAGGGCGCTCCAACAAGAGGCCGGCTGCGGCCCAGCGTGCGCGAGACCAACGCGTACTCCAGTACCTTGACCTGACTGCTCAATCTGAAACTCAAGTCTGCATTGCTGCAGGACCACAGCGAGCTGGCAGAGCCCAGCACCCGCGAGAGCATCGTGCGAGCGGGCCCATGATTGCCGCACCCTTTGAAGCACCAGATGCGAGCACTTGAATCCTGGCTGCTGACATGGGATGTTCTCAACGGGTGCAGGATCACAGCGTGCTGGCGGAGCCCAGCACCCGCGAGAGCATCGTGTACGCGGGCACCTGGATGCCGTTCCCCATGAAGCCCCTCGAGCTGGTGCTGAGCGTCCGCTGGGCCGACCTGGTGGAGGTATGCGCCCGATGCACTCGGTCCTGGTTCCCTTTTTGCTGATGGCGTCCTTCCAGTTCAGTGGTACACCATGAAGCCCCTGGAGCGGGTGCTCAGCATGCGCTGGGCCGACCTCCTGGAGGTGCGCAACCTACAAGTTCGGTTGTCGCTGGTTTGTTTCAATCTTGTGATGTCATCTCTTGATCGATGCGCACTCCGTGAAGCGCCTGGAGGGGTTGCTCAGTGTCCGCTGGGCCGACCTGGTGCCGGTGCGCACCTGGCATTATGCAATGTCTGCATCTCTCGTTTCTACGGTGGTTGTCTTCGAGCAGTAGCCGCGCGCGTATGGGAGTCGCCGCCAGCACAACGCGGTGGCAGCTTCCTGAGCGAACGAACGGTGACTTATGCCGCCGCTGGTGCCGCCGACGCGTCTGCTGGCATTGGGGGCTTGTCTGATGCGGCGTCCCGCGCATGTCGAATGAAAGTATATTCTCCCATCATGCTGTCAACTGCCGGAGGAGCGGCTGGCGGGCATCAGAACCCTAAAGCAGGTGACCCTTCCAATGTGCTCGTTCTGTTGCAGGAGGATGGCATCATCCTGATCGTGCTGTCGGACGTGTCCGGCGAGCGGCTGGCGGGCATCGCGGGCGCGAAGCCGCTGCCGCCGAAGTCGCCTGTGCGGCGGCGCGGCCACCTGCTGCCCGGCTCCTGCGGCTACATGCGCCCGCTGCCGCCCGGCCCAGGTGGGCTGCTTCTTCGCTTTATTATAGCTTCCGAGAACTACCAAGAACTTGTTTGCAGCCCAATTTCCAACACTCGTTTGCCAGCGGCGCGGCACTGCCGCCACCTGCTGCCTGGCTCCTGCGGCCACATGCGCCCGCTGCCGCCCGGCCCAGGTGGGCTGCTTCCTTACTTCATCTCAAGAGAATCTTGCTTGCAGCAGCGGCACAGTCTCATGACTCGTTCGCCAGCGGCACGGCGGCGCCGCCACCTGGCCTGGCTGCTGCCGCTGCAGCCAGGCCAGGTAGGAATGTGTTCAAGTCCAATTGGAGAAGGAACCACGATATCGCCTGCACTGCTGGTGGAAGGGGCGCAGTCACCTTCCGAGCGGCGTGCCTCCTGTCCGAAAGCCCACTCAGCACGAACGTCAAGCGGAGCTGACCATCTCGATGAGTTGGCCCCTTGTGATGGTACGCAGACGGGCGGCCGCGCACAAAGTGCGTCATCATGGCACACCTGGACACCGGCATCGCCTACATCCCCGCCTTTGTGGTCAACTTCGTGCTGAAGGCGAGACTTTGCAGAGATTCTAGACAAGGTTCTGTGTTGCTGTGTCTGCGTCTGCGCCCGCCCACGCTGAAGGTGTGGGGATGTCGGCTTTCATTCACACGAGAAACAATCCACGCATGAGCTCGCTGTTTGCCGCCAGTGCGCTTGTGTCAGCCTTGTGCTCGAGGGACGTTTACTTTCCGGCAAGCACACCGTCATGCTGCGGCTTACTCCCACTCCACGTTCACTTGTCAGTCTCCATGGTGTGAGCTGTAACGCCGCCGTCTTCACAGGTGCTGTCGCCATTCCTGTTCAACGCGACCAAGCGGCTGCTGCGGGAGTCGTTCGCCAGCTCCACAGCGGACCTGCCGCAGCGCATCGCCGCAAAGCCGCAGCTGTACGACCTGATACGGCAAGCGGAGCGGGAAGCAATAGCGCTGGCGGGGCGGCGGGAGGGCGCGCTGCGCACGCTGAGCCACATGTCCACTTTCAGCAGCAGCCACTCGGATGCGTAGCCGCGGTGACGGCAGGGGCTCGTCGGTGTGTCGCAAATAGCGTAACAGTCTGCAAAGGAGAGCCGGGAGTGGAGAGAAACAGGGAACATTAGAGAGTTGATGTTTGTTCAGAGGAACAAATTGATCAGTGGGGGGTCGGTTGAAGGACTTAAGATGATCGAAGAGGATCAGGGAGGCGGCATCAGCAGGAAGTGAATTCAAGGGAACAACTAACGCGTTGGGAGTACCTGCTCTATATAAACACAGCCGCGGCAAAGCCGCCGCCGTGAAGGGTCATTGGGCCGCTTGTATTACAGCGCCCTGATAGGCCCTCCTTTCATGCCGAGGAGCGAGAGCGCAACTGTAAGGTCTTTTGGCTGCTCGAGCGGCCACAACTGCCCAAAACCATGTGACTCAGCGTCAACTGCCGCCTGAAGCACGGTGTGTGTAGCGCTGTGCGCAGCGTTGCCACACCAGAACTCCGAACCGTACTCCCAAACATCCCCGTCACGACCGCTTTGAGGCCTCGGCATCGGTATCGGGCCCTGCGGGCGCCCTCAACCTGCTCAGGTGGCTGCTGTGAGTGTGCTGCTTTGCACGGCACCAGTCCGTGGGACACTCAAGCCCTCATGGGCAGCAGCCGCGACCTTGTGAATGGCGCTACCCGTTTCCATGGCGACCCGGCGTTGCAGCGGCGCTGGCCACGGCACCGCTGACCGCCACCCGCGCACCCCCGCAGCGCCTCTCACCCCTCTGAGTCTATACACTAACCCTCCTCATCTGGGCGTCGAGTGGGTTTTGTTTGGTTTTCCAAAACCCTACTCCTCCATCTCGTCGCTGCCCTCCTCGGACGACGACTCCTTGGGCGGCGGCGCCTCCTTTGCCTTCTTTTTCTTCTTCTTGGACGGCGGCGCCTCCATTGCACCCTCCTCCTCTGCCTTCTCCTCCGTGACCTCCTCGACCTTCACCGTCCTGCACACGCCAAATAGCTGCCATGTGTTAAATGCCAGGAACATGCTGAAGTAGCATGCACAGAACGTTCTGGAATTTAAGGACAAAGTAGTGATACCTTGTCTGACATCTGACAAGGACTTGGATCCTCACCCATTGGAACGCGGCGGCGGCGTTGAGAAGCGCGCGCAGATGCTCGGCGGTGTCTTATGTGTTACAGACCTCAAAATCCCAAACACAAGATGTGTGCTCACCCGTTGGACGCGGCAGGAGCGGCTTCGGGTAGCGTGCGCAAGTACTCGGGCGGCGTGTCGGCATTGCAGAGTGGCGTACTTACAGACTTCATGGACCTAGCTTCCAATTCTCACCCGTTGGACGCGGCAGGAGCGGCGTCGGCGGCGTCGGGCAGCGCGCGCAGGTACTCGGGCTGCGACTCGGCTTGCAAGAACGATCAGGACTTCCGGTTGTCAGTTTGACAGGTCTGCCAACTCACCCATTGGACGCGGCGGGAGCGGCGGCGGCGGCGGCGGCGGCGTCGGGCAGCGCGCGCAGGTACTCCGGCGGCGTCTCGGCGTTGGGGCGGCCGTGCTTGTCCAGCTTGCCCTCCTCGATGAGCTGCTTCTTGCGCGACGCCATCGGCCCCAGGCCCCACCTGTGTTAGTGGGTGTCACTGAGTTTGCCATTCAAAAGCAATCTCACTCGCCTTCTGGCGCTGCGCCATGGGCCCCAGAGCCCAAATGTGGCGACTAGGGCCATTTTCCGTTCATGGACGTCCAGCGCGACTCCTTCAGCATGCCGGCTTCGCAGCGTGCCCGTGTATTGTAGAATCATGCAGTCGAGAACGGTGGCACAGCGGATTGTGGCTGCTGAAAGGAAGCTGTTCCGCAGCAGCAGGCGGCGCACCGGCGGGGGTAGGTGTCGCGGTCGAGAATGACGCGCTTGATCTTGGCCACGCAGCCGTGGTCGCACGTCGCCATCGTCGCCGTGTTCATCTGCAAAAGGCTTTTACGCAGTCAGGCAGGACTCGGAACACCTCAGCAGACGGGCGGCATTGCCCACAAGGCTCTGACTCCGGCTGTCTCAGCTGCGGCAGTGACGCCAGCAGATCAGACTCGCCACAGGAATGGGCATCGAAGCAACAGCCCAGAGTAGCGACTGTGTTTCGAGAGCTGAAGCTGAGTGGGCTTACCTGCGCGATGCCGATCGCCACCGCCTCGCCCTTCGTCGTCATCAGCACCACCTGCACAACCGCAGCGTGGCAAGACTTAGCTTTCTGACCTTTCGACAGCACATCAGAGCACTTCTGAACAAATCGCCAGGTGAGCGGGGCGGCATGAGTGACCGCTGTGCGGCAACCCTCCTGCACACCAAGACCAGCTACAACACAGAACGACATCCAAGACAGCCAACAAACGTTTCGGCGCTGTGCACCAGAAACCACACCTCGTCGTCAATGTCGATGTCGTTCTCGAAGCGCAGCAGGCCGGGCACCATGAGCTTGGCGCCGTAGCAGATGGCGTTGACGGCAGAGTCCTTCATCACCACCCGCTTGTGCTTCATCAGCACCACCTCCAGCGGCATGATAACCCGCCTGCCAATGGAAACGGATATTGACTCAGAGATGTATTGACGGCAGAGTCCTGCATCACTACCCGCTTGTGCTTCATCAGCACCACCTCCAGCGGGAGATGACCCGCCTGCAGCAGGCAGGAGTTTGTTCAGCCATCTTTGGCGTCCTCACGATTTTGGCGCCCCTCCACTCGTCCTGTTGTTGCTCCACTCGTCATGTTGTTGCTGCACGAAAGCAAAGGACTTACTCACAGGCGCTGTGGCTGCGTCCCAGAAACTGAGTGCTGGCTTGCGTCCTGACAGTTTTGTAAGAGCACCCTCCTGCCACTCCTAGATCCCCGCTGCCCCTGCTCATCTCCACATGACGACGAAGGAGTGCACTGTAGATCTACGCACCGCAGGTAGGCCTCGTCGACGTGGTTGTCGAACAGCCACTGCGCATCCAGCAGGTCGTGCATGGTCACCATGTTCTCCGTCTCCCCCATGCTACCAGACCGCACCCGCCGCAGCTCCTGCGGTTCCGTGTCATGCAGGGTTTGGGACGGGGGAGTCGCAGCGTGTTGGGTGAGCTCTGCAAAGAGCCAATGCTTGTCAACTGTGTGTTTCGAGCCATATCCTTATGCGAAGGAGGCGAGCCATCTTCTGGCTCGCAAGAAAAGGGGAACATAAATCGGCACCTGCATGTGGGCGCTGCCGCCGAGGAGCAGGCCCAGGTACACCCACAGCGTCTGTCTGTTTCATTTGCAGTGAACAATAAAGCACAAAACGAGGATCCCCGCACCTGCATGTGGGCGCCTACGCCGAGCAGCAGTCCCAGGTGCACGCACAGCGTCCGGATGTAGGTTCCCGCCTCGCAGGACACCCAGAACATGGCCAGGTGGCGGTCGTCATCGTAGCTGTGCAGCTTGATGTCGTGGATGGTGCGGATGCGCAGCTGCCGCTTGACGGCGGAAATCAGCGGCGGGCGCTGGAACAGCGCGCCTGCAGGGGAAGGGAAAACCCACTCGGCTGTTTGCATTCCCACCGCGTGACCCCTCTCCAAAGCTGCTGCATGTCCCTGCATCTTGCTGCAGGTCCACATGGCCCGACGAGCCTGGGGCGCCGCCACTCTCATCCAGTAATTTTGGAGCCCCACCTGTGAGCGTCTCCAGGGCGCGTGCAACTGCGGGCGTGCCGCCCTCCACCGGGCCGTGCAGCCGCGCGATGCAGACATACTCCTTGCCGGCACTCTGCTGGCTCTTCACCAGCCGCGTCGCCCGCTCAATGCACACGATCAGGTTGCCTGCAATCGTGACCGCTATCTCTGGTGATGATATGCTGAGATGACGCAGCCGCTTTGCCCCGGCAGCAGCAGATATGCCGGGCTCAAGAGCTGAATCTCACTGCCTTGTGGGTGCTGAGTCCACGGTTTGGGGGCGCCAGCTGCGTAATGCTGCCCGCCAGAACCTGAGCACCTCTCTGCTCCACCCACTGCACGTTGACGCAGAAAGAGGGGCAGGAAGCCTCTCGCCCGCTTCTTCCTTGACGCTTACCTGTGACCTTGGGGTCGAGCGTGCCGCTGTGCCCTGTCTTCTCCACCCGCAGCAGACGCCGGATCCACGCCACCACCTGACGAACAACATGCTCATCGGTTCACACCGATTTGAGGTTGTGTAATTCCCAAAAACAGACCAGCGGCTCGCAAGTCTCTCCGCCAAGCCGCAGGGCGGCGTCTCCAGCCGCAGCTGTGCGCCCATCCTTTATGGTGTTCCAGTACAGCGATTAACGAACTTGCCCAACTACTGCGCACGCTAAAGGTGGTAAGCCCCACCTCGTGCGACGACGGGTTGGAGGGTTTGTCCAGGTTGATGACGCCGTAGCGGATGTACTCCTTCAGCGGCCGCCGCAGCGGCGTGTGCCCCGTGGGAATGGGCGTGTAGTGCCCGGTCCGCACGTTGAGCTTGTCATAGTTCTGCATGGAAGAGGTGCACAAGCGTCGTCGGAAAGGGCACGCATGCTGAATAGATACCACACCCAGCCCAGCGAAGGCAAAGCTTGGTTTGCGACATGGAAATGTGCCAATGACGGAAAGGATGACAGTCTGGCTGATGTGTAGTTTGGCGCACACTGCAAGCAGCGTCTTGCGCCGTGCATGCATGTGCAGATGCCGTGCCGCATGCATGCACGGCCAGTCACGGCAGGGCCGCACACGTCAACGACGAGGGTAACCTGATAGCGCCCATCACGTACAACTCCATAGCACAAGGCTTGATCGCCGAGGCCAGGCACCTGGGCCCACCTTCAGCAGCAGAGGCCACTTGGATGTGTCGAGCTTTGGCGTCTTCTTCTCCGGCGCGATCACCAGGTCCGTGTTGCGCTGCGTGTCCGCGTCAGTTTGGGGCTCCGATCCCGAATCGCTCGTTGACTTTTTGCCCATGTCTGCAGCGCCTCAGGCCTCAAGCGGTGCAAAACGGCTGCCAGAGGTGCACTCAGCCCGAGATCCCGCGCATGACCCGGCAGACCACCTCCGACACCTCCTCAAGGCTTCCACACTCTGTTTCTGGCAACGACTGGTGGTCTGCCGCAGCTGCAAACGCGAAGTGCTGGTCCGGATTTGCTTGCCGCCGTGTGAAGGTAGTTGCTGTTACTTCCTGCTTCTGTCTGACATATTTCAACACTGTCTGACAATCCATCACAAAACGGACTTGGCAGCGCCACCACCTCATCTTTTTACGATTCTGTCACATCCAAAGTGCTACATGCAGCTCTTCTCCTCGCGTGCATAAGCCTTCGTGTCAGTGTCCTTGGTCGGAATGCCTAGTAGGTGATGGGTGCGCATAGTGTTTCGATCCCGCTGCTGTGATGCGGCCGAACGGGGTACTTCGACGGCTGGTTGTCATTCGCGATGATGAGGTAGATATCGTGGCTGCATGCGGACCATCGCCTGCACTTTTCACGACCTTTACCAATGGTGGTGTCAGCTGTGCAGGTTGTTGTGCAATTGATGCACACCATGTATGTGATCTTGCAGGCACCTGCAGTGTCCGCGGCGTTCTGGGCCTTCTTCTGCGTGAGGATCTGCATGCCACCTCGTTGCCGCGCTTGTCGCATTCTGTGGACACGGGCCCGGCAGGTCCCATGCAGCCGCAACACATCGTCGTTTGCTTTCTCGGTGCAGATCCTAGCTGCCTACTTCTTACTGCTGCCTGTCCGAGACGATGCCGCCGTGGCGCTAGGTGCGTCTGGTGCTTGCCGCCAGTCTTGCCTGCGAACCACGCTGGGGACTGCAATGTCTGAGCAGCAAATGTCCGCAGACACCCGGTTTGTACAGCGCCCTCAATGCTGCAACGGCGACGCGCAGGCACCAACGTGCTGCCGCAGCTGTTTGCGGCGTCGCTGCCGATTACGTTCGTCGCTGCACCCGCGGCGAGTGCATTTCTGGGCCGCCGTGGCGTTAGCCGCGGCCATGCAGTCCACCAGCTGTATGGCATACTGGCGCTTTCATTTGTAGGTACGCAAATGCAGCGTGAAGGTCATGCATTTCGTGACTTCCGTGGATTGCATGGATCTGATGCAGTCCTCATGCGTCTTGGACGGCTGCCAGGAGAGGCCAGACCTGATACGTGCAAGAAGCACACTTTCGTCTGAAGCTGGACCCCGACACAAAGCCTGCGACAACCTCCATGATGATGATGGCGACCTTTGATCGTTTTGCAGGGTTTGCGCTCCTGCATTGGGCGGCGATCCCCATGGCGGCGCCGAGGCACAGCCTCAGCCCGGCAGACGCAGCTGCAGCCGCCGCCTCGCGCCGGCAGCAGGTCGCACAGCAGGAGCAGCTTCACCGCGGCAGCCTGAACCATGGCAACAGCTCAGATCATATTGCAGCCTGGGGCACCCCGCATGGCGGGGATGACGGCGGCAATGTCGGCAGCTCACGGCGCCGGCTCGCCGCTGTCAACTGTTTAGGCAACGATTCCGCCAAACACATGCTTTGGAAAAGCGGCGGCAGCGGCGGCATCGGCGACAGCGGCGGCGGCGGCATCGGCAGCAGCAGCGGCAGCAGAGCGCTGCGGCAGATTGTGGAGATCCGGGCGGCCGATAGCAAAGCGGGTAGCAGCGGCGCGGCCGCTGGAGACTCGGACAGCACTCACAACGGCGCCGGCTGGCTGCCGGATATCGACCCGCAGCAGGCTGTTCGGGCTGCGTTTTACCTATGGGTGTCTGCAGCCAATCTGGTGGGTGTGTCCACCATGTGGGCGCACGCGGCCGATGCCTTCGACCCTGGCGCCGCTGCCAGGTGCTTGTTCTGGCAAACAGCTGCATAAACTCTTCACGAAATGCTGCAAAGAAAGAAGCATTTGGGACGGTCCTCTCCTGGTCTGGTGCATTCAGAGCAAGCTCGCTGCCGTGTCTGCCTGGACATCTGGTCGAAGCCATCAATCGTGTGCTGCAGCAACGACGAAGCTGTTTAACGCGAGAAACCCGTTCGCCTGCAGGCTGTTCGGGCTGCTGGGTGCCGGCGCCACGGCGGGCCAGCTGGCAGGGTCGGCAGCCGCCGGGCTGGCGGCGGCGGCGGCGCGCCGCCTGCCGGCCCTTGCGGCCGCCCTGCCGACATTGCTGATGCTGGGTGTGTATGGAGCTGCATGATCAGCAAGGAACCTGACATTTCGTGTTTTCAGACTCCTTTCCCTGCTGAGGCAGAAGACTTGCTCCCGAGTTTGGTTGCTGCCAGAGTGACGCTGTCACGTTCGATTCTCTTGACTTCTGCTTCAAGCATGCAGCAAAGCGCATTTCTGAACAAGTTCACAGACAAAAATGAGCAATGGTCGAAATGCCTATCAAACACTGCCACAGGCGCGGCGGTGTTGCTGGAGCTGGCCGGAAGCTTTGCCGCCGCTCTGACTTCTGTGGACGTTTCCGCAGCAGACCGCGGCAAGGCTGGTAAACGCGAGGTGCCCTTTCTTCCTTTCGAACAGCCCTTGCACAGCCTAGGGCTGTCTTTCAACATGCCAGTAATACGACCTTGCTGTCTGTGGTACGGTGCTCAGGGTGCACCCCTCATGTCGGACTTGTCTCGAATTTGCAGCAGTCCTCAGCGGCAATGCATGCCTGCCGCGGCACACATCATGTGCACGAGAAGGCTTTGTGCATGCCAGGCCCTTCCGGCTGTGCAGCCGCTTCAATTAGTTTTGTACAAAGTACCGCAGGGCGGCGTGGCGGCGTGTGCGGCAGGCTTCCGCCTCATTGCGGCGTCTCCCTACCTACGATGTGTTGCGTTGTTCCTGGTGAGCAGCCTGTGCACAACATTCAACACACGACCGACAGCTTGTGTGAACAATACCTGCCTTCTGCTGCCCTGGTCGAAGTGCCTGAAAACACCGAATGCCAATCCAGACGGTGTCTGCCAACGCCGTGCACTGTACGCCTGAGACCCATGCAGTGCTCAAGACCCATCATTTCTGCCGCTGCAGGGACTGAACTACGTGGTCAGCTCCGCATTCTACTTCGAGAAGACGGCGGTCGTGGCGGCGGGCATGCAGTCGGCGGCTTCACGCACAGCGCTGTTCGCCGCCATCAACGGCGCCTCCGCCGCAGTCATCGGTGCCGTGCAGGCGAGCCGTCATTGAACCCACCCAACAGGCTGGTTTGCACAGGCACTAATTGCATGAAGGCAGCTCCTTGGCGTGGTTGACCGTCTGACAAGCTGCCGCAGCAAGCACATGGTGTGAAGGCGGTTGCATCATCCGGCACAGGTGCTGCTGACGGGGCGGCTGCTGCGGCGGCTGGCGCCCGGCACGGCCCTCGCGGCGCTACCGCTGACAGCCGGCGCGCTCATGGCGGCAATTGCAGTGTGGCCTTCGCCGGCAATGGTGGCTGGCTGCGAGGTCCTCAGAAAGGTGCCCCGTGCTTCTGTGATCCAAATTCGCGCGATATCCTTTCTTTGTTCGCTTTCGATGTGTATGTTCTGTACCTCTGCGATGCGTCAAGTCACCCTGCTGCCTGTCAGTACTACGCTTGTGGTGCATGGCGGGCTCGGCAGGGCCACCAGCACCGCCTCCCTCACCTGCGGCAAGGCACCACGCACGCGGGGATAGCCCCTGATCCGCAGCCACGACAACATGCCCAGACGTACGATCAAGGCCGACTGCAGCGACTCTTGCTGCTCGGTTCTTTCACCCTCTATACGTTGTTTTGTTTCATCTCTTGGGCCCGCAGGTGGTGGCGTATGGCGTGGCACGGCCGGCGCGCGAAGTGCTGTTCACCGTCGTCTCCCGGGACGAGAAGTACCGCGCAAAAGTGACGACCTTCCATGTGAAATGCATAAGTGTAGAAATGCATAATCGCAAAATGCATGAAGGAAGGTACTTTTGGATTTTAGCACATGCACCCCAATTCAATTCAAAGGCAAGGGGTCCTCGAAGGACTTCTTGCACTGGACGCACTCTTGTGATGCATCACCTGGGTGCATGTGCATGCGTGCATGGCAAGCCGCTCCTTCAGCCCACCCCTTTAGTTTCCTGATTCTTTGGATCCTTTCTCCCCGGCCATGCTGGACACGGTTGTGCGAGGAGTCAGGCGATGCAGTCGCAGCCGCGGCAATTAGAATTTCAAACGTGATACATTCCATTCCACCTCCAGTACTTGCTCCCATATGGTTGTGCATTGTGTCTTCCAGGTTGTGCTCGACACGCTCGTCCAGCAACGGGTGACACGGTCGCGGCGGCGGCATTCAGCGCTGCAGGGCGAGAAAAATAAGTTCTCGTTCCAAAGTACGTTGCCCGTATCGTTCTGCTCTGCGCCTTGCAGGTTGTGCTGGACACACTCGTGCAGCGGATGGGTGATGCGGTTGCGGCGGCAGCCTTCAGCGCTCTCCCGGGGGGCTTCGGGCCATCGGCCTTTGCCGCCGCAGTCGTGCCCGTGTGCCTCGGCTGGGCGGCGCTCGGCTTGGGTCTGGGCCAGCAGCAGCAGGTGTGACCCTGACGAAATGTGGAGATTGTTCACATGCTCATGAACTCAGGCAAGGGCGGATTTGCCGTCTTCTGTTACTTCCTAAATCAGTCAGGGGCTTCATTTGGAGTGTAAGCATTTGGTCAGTGCCTCGCGTCCCCCTCTCTCTCGAGGCGTGCCTGGCAAATGCCATGCTTTATCAAGTGAGATTATGAGGAAACGCAGCATCTTTCATGTCGATTAGGCGCTGGAGAGGGGAGCAGCCGCAAAGCGGGACAAGGTTGAGGCGTTGTGAAGTCGGCCCTGTAGCAACACAGGCTCCGCCGGCTGGACCGTCTCTTGCTACACGTCTCCAACATATATAGGTGAGCATTGCTGCTGCATACTGGTCGGTCGCTTCCCTGTCGGTGAGCCTATCACTGTAGGCGCTGCTTCATGGTGCCAAGGGTGACGCTTCTGAAATGCAGCTGGGTGGTTCCTTATTATTCACTGGCCAATATATAATGTCTGGATGACAAAGTGACGCCTGAGCATTGCGCTGCAGGCTCTACCGCGGCAGGTGCAGTTGCTGCGCCTTGCGGCAATTGCACAGTGGTTCTGACGGCAGGCGCAGTCGCTGCAATCTGTGGCAGGCGTGCAGACCGATGGTTTTGTTCGATTTTGCACTGAAACACTGGCCGATTCCCATGGCGTGTAAATTAGGATGGGGTTGATGACGAGGAAGAATCAGAGAACGGTGTGAGACTTGGGATCGCACTCGCTGTCGGTGGAGACCGGCAGGTTTGCAAAGATAGACAGGCAGGACCGCTACTGCACATTTTGTGACAGTCGCGCGGTCGGGGACGAGAAGCATTTGCTGATGGAATGTCCCGCGACAGACGTTGTCCGGCAGCGCTTTTCTTGCCTGTTTGATCTGGCGGTGCCGCCATGCATGCGTCATGACGCTGATCAGCTGGTGTGGGGAGGGAACAGAATGATGGTTGCCGAGTTCATGTTGGGGGAGGTGGGTCCTCGGCTCGTCTGCTCATTGGGTGTCATCAACAGTTTGCGACTTGATGCCACATGATGGTTATTGATGATTTGATGCCTTGTCAGCCTGAGTGAGGCTGGCGCGTGTAAGCTATCTATCTATAGACTTGGAATTAGCCAAGCCTCAGAACCACCGGCCACAGCACCCTCAGCAGATTGAAGTAAGGCTTTTTGGGCGGCCGGGCAACCCTGGCGGCAATCGTCAGCCCCACTGCAAGACCTCCTGATGTCTTCACCTCTTCTGACCTGCCCTCCTGATGATCTGCCGCAAATGCATGCAGAGCACATTGCTGTTGCTGTCGCGCATAGTGTCTGCCACTGGGTTTGCGGCGGCAGTTATTTTTCCACCCTTGCATTTGCTTTTGAAAGTCTGCATCTTGTGAACGGGCGTGCAAAGATTCTGCGAGATCCGGTGGTGGAGGACAAGGACATCGACAGCCGCAGCCTCCTGGCTTCTCACAACGGTGAGGCTTCCCAAAAGCCAAAGTAAGCCTGCTACTGCCACACCACATGCATGGTATTGTGCGCCTGAACGTGATGTAGATGATGCATGCCACCCGCCGCAGGGCGTTGGGGATACTGTTGCAGTCAGCTGTGCACTGATGGATATGTGGGATCGTCCTCAAGAGACAAGCTGAGATGGCCTGCATTGCATTCGCATGCGTGGAAGTGGACGCCCCAACCATCTATCTGCGTGCAAGTTTGTGCGGCTAAGCCTCGATGTACACGCACAAACGAGACTTGGTGGGGGATTGCAGGTGCGCACGCAGCCGCAGGCAGTCGAGTCTGGCAAGGAGGGCCAGAAGAGCGTCGAGGCGAGTTAGTGAGGCGCTGTGCCCAAGACGTCCAGCGGCCAGTCCAGCAGCCAGCAGATGGGCGCTCTGAGACGCCACCGCCGTGGCACCATGGGGAAGCTGCTGTGCCAACTGATCCCATGTGTTGGTTGGGGCGTTGGACGGTTCGAGTGCCTACACTGACTGCAATGCCAGCAGAGCCATTACATAACACACAAAACAGGTCTCATTCTGCTTGCTTTGTCGTATGTTGAATGGCTCTGCGCCTCAAATATGTCCTCTTCTGCCGCGTGTACATGGACACACCAATAAATCCCGCAAAACATGCTGTGCATGTCTCTGCGCAAGCGTCAGGGTCAGCGCAGAAGTCGTAAACACCAAGAAAGCTTCTTCGATGACGCGATGCGCTGCTATTTGGGGTGCGATGCGCTGCTGGAATGCGGGAATTCGAGATGGCGGAAAATTCGGCGGTCGTAGTAGTTGCAGACCCACCGCCACGCAACAAGACCTGCTGAGGTTGAATAAGAAGGCCTCTGGCCGCCACGTCTGAATGTCACGTAGTTTTAGATCGATCAGACCGTTGTGCTGCTCGCCTGTCAGGCAAACGAGTCAGGCATATCACTACCGAGGCGTTGCTGTGGTCATTTGATAGCTTTGTGGCGTCTAAATGAGAGAAGGAGAGTATAACCTGATCAACTCGTCCGCTGTCATCCGCGTGGCTGGTGACACGTAATCGTTCCTGATTCTACTGCTTCCATCGTCCTACCAGTCTCCCCTCTGATCCGGCGTGAGCTTCGAATCAGTCTGAAGCGCGTCTCAGGGGCGAAGGCTCGGTTGACCCTCAACAATGGAGCGGCTTCGAGACTGCATCGATGAGATGTCGCTGAGCCCTTCCAGCAGCCAGGGCAGTGTCAGTGGTCCTTCCTTCGAGGGGTCGCTCTTCCGCCGTTCCTACCTGAAGGCCGACATGCTGGTGCGCACAACCTGCAGAGAGCAGCAGCCTCTGGAGCTTGCATGAGGCTGGGCGAACTTTTGATACAACCTTCGTCTGGGACTCCGTGATCGACATCGTTCCGAGCCCTGCTGGCCTGCTGCACTGCACGCCTCTGCCAGAGCCTCGCGTTGATTAATCAAACGGTGGCTCGGCCACACCATCAGCCTGCGGCAATCTGCTCTCATGTTGAGCAGCCTGAGCATCACATTTCTTTCTGTGTGCGCTGTGCGCTGCACTGCGCACCATCTGCAATGATGCTGGTCGGCATTCATTCCAATGCAAGAACGGAAGCAAGCCACCAGCAATGCAGCAAAACACTTTGACTCATTTTCCAGACCGACATAGTGTTGACCACTGACACCCAACGGGCAGCCTGCCTGTTTTGAGAGAGCAGACCCGTGCATTCCCACCTGGATTTGGAATCCAGATGCCGTTGTTCACTTTGTTTCTGCAGCTGATGGAGGCCGGGGCCTGGGGCATGACCAATACAGGCAGCGCCGTGGGGCAGCCGCTCATCCCTCGCGGCAAAATCCAGCACTTGCAGCACAGAGCTCCAGTCCTGCCTGTCCTTCGTGGTACCTTTTCTGATGCTGCAGCTGGCGGAGGCCATGGTGCGGGGCCTTACGAAGACAGGGAGCAGCGTCGGCCAGCCGCTCACGCCGGGGCGCGAGCTGCAGCGCGGTGCTGGGCTGGCATTCGTGCGCTATCTTGCGCCCCCGGCGGTCGGGCCGGCGCACCATGTGGGCGGCATGCGCGGGCAGTCCGGCCACGGCTTCGTGCTCCGCAAGGTGGGCTCTTCAGCACCATATGTGAGACTGACACCGTACAAACCAGCTATTGACGGTCATGCCGGGGCGCAAGCTGCAGCGAGGCGCCGGCCTCGCGTTTGCTCTACCTGGCTCCGCCGCCAATTGGCACACCACGTGGGCCAATTGGGCATGTCGGGCCATTCCGGGCCACGGTTTTGTGCTCCGCAAGGTGGGTCATAATCTCGTGAAGCGCGAAGCATTTGTGCGCTACCTGGCTGCTCCGGCGGTCGGGCCGGCGTGGGCAGCATGCTGGCACAGTTTGGCCGCGACTTCGTGTTCCGCAACGTGACTTCGTACCACGACGTTGTCTTGGATGGAGACTGTCAAGACGATGCACAGCATCACTGCAAAGCCAAGCTCTGTGTTCCTTGCCGCATGGAGCTCGAGAACAATCGCCTTACTGCTGATCGTGGGACCAATACAGCTGGCGGATCCCCTGGAAGAAGAAGCGGACGCGGGTCAGGCGGACGTGTGGCCATGGGATGTGCCCACCCTGATGTGGAGCGCCCCCAGCTTCTTCCAGGTGGGCATTTTGACGATCTGAAAGTGACTGCTGCTTGCCGCGAGAGAGCTGCACTGCCACAATCTTGCTTGTACAAGCGGAATCGTACACAAGCACGCATTCCACTTTCAGCACCCTATCCGAGGCCGCTGCACTCGCCTACCCAGCGTGGCGGCAGGCTGCTTCGCATCACGAGTGCTTCGCTGTGCTGACATCTCTCCTCAACCTTCACCGATTCAGCTTGTGGAACCCTGAACGCTGCAAATGGTGGGCCGCCCACCATCTGCAGCGGGCGGCGGCACCCTGAACAAATCGACGTTTAAGGTTTTATAAGACCCTGAACACCGCAGATGGTGGGCCGTGGCTCCGGCGTTCCGGACGCCGCGCGAGAGGTGGACACCCTGATCGTGCTGCACGACCACGCCTCCGTCAACCGCTTCCTGCAGGACCAGGTGCGGCTGGAAAATGTGTAAACTTACATGTTTCTGACCTGGGATTCCTGTGGGTGGTGCTGCACGACCAAGCACGGCCATGCCTCCATCCACCGGTTCCCACACGACAAGGTGGGGTGAATTGGAGGATATGCAGCATATCGTCGAGTCCTTTCTGTGGGTGGTGCTGCACGTCAACATGTGGCTGCAGTCCCCAAGTGCGGCGAATGTCCCTCGGGATGCATGTTTCAGTGACAATCACATGACAATCATCAAACCCAAACTAGTATGCCAAGCGGTGCCTGCACTCTGCGCAGGTGCTCTTTGGCGTGGGCGACCTGCTGCCAGATCCCCGCGGAGGGAGCACGCCGCTGGCGGGCATGCGCCGCCAGGACGCGTTTGCCTCCTTCATGTACCCGATGGCGGCGCCGGTGAGTGTCTGGGGGCGCGTCGCTGCAGGGTAAAGGCTCAGTTGCATTCTCGTGAATGCACGCCATCATTCGTTGTCAAAGCACTTCCACTAGCCGCGAAACATATGTGTCATGGTTGATTAATTGCTGCGTGCCTGCTGGCCCGAAGTCCAGCTGCTGATGGCCAGGCATGACGCCTGACTGTTCTGCTGGAAAGTTGCAGACAGCCGCGACAGGACTCGCCGTGACCTTCATAGGAGTAAAGCACAATGTATTCACCGCTGTGTCCCACCGCAGGTGGGACTGCCGGATATGATGCAGCATCAGCGCAGCGCACAGCATCAGCGCAGCATGCCGCTGTAATGCAGGACACTCCCCATCTGATTCCTCGGTGCGAACGTCTCAAGGTGAAACTCTGCAACAGGTGGAGCTGCCAGTACCGGACACGACGCTGATGTGGTCGCGCCACTACCCGGACCCAGAAAAGGGCAACCAGTGGACCTACTCCGGCTGCTGCTTCACAGGTGCCCAACGCTGAAAGGCCCAAGAAGCCGCTAGCCTCACAGGGCACCATCAGGGACCGGGAAGGCAGCCTACTTGCATGCAGCCGGCTCACTCTCTCCGCCCATCCAGGCCGCTGGCGCCACTGGGTGTGTTTCATCTGCTGCCCAGCATTGCACTGTGGCTACACTGTGCTCCGAGTCGGCCTATTTCACGGCCTGAATGGATCCTGCTGAAGCGCTGCCGGCACGCATTATGAGCCTGTTGAAGCGCACCAGCTGACGGGCGACCAGCTGCCCAGCCCTGTGAAACGCTGTCTTCTACATGATGTGCAGCACATGCATTTAGCATTTCCTAACGCGCAGGCGTCAACATCCACGAGGACTGGCGGCACACCTTTGAGATTCTTGGCACAGACGCGACGTTGGAGCGGCTGCTGGCGGGCGGTGTGGACATCGGCAACAGATCCATTTGGGCCAATCAAAATATGCAAATGCTTTGCGCAGGCGCCAGGATCCATGTGGACCGGCAGCGCAATTTCGAAACCTTCGGCCCGGACGCCACGCCAGAGCGGCTGCTGGCGGGCGACGTGAACATGCCGCGCGAGGTCATGCACCTGCACGACACCATGAACGACGGTTCGCAGCTCGAAATACGTCCGCTTTGCAACTATTTGGCGTTCTATTTCGTTCTGCACACATGTTACAGTAGTGCATGCTGCACCCATTTGCTTCCCTCTCCTCGAAACGGCCCGCTGTGGTGTCGAGCTGCTGCAGCATAACATTTCCAGAATGCAGTGTGCATTTAACATCACCAGCTCTTCGATATTTAACTGCTGAGACGTGTCCGTCGCTGCCCGCAGCCATCGGGGTGTGGCACCAGAAGGTGCTGCCGCAGAACCGCAAGAGCCGCTGGTACGCTGTGCCGACGCGTATCGTCAGCGCCCCGCCCGCCCAGGGTCCCTCGGCGAGCCACCCTGCAGGCTCCGCCGCCGCCTTTGCCGCCGCCGTCGGCAGCTTGGCTGCCGAGCTTCCGTCTGTGCGTGCCGGTTCCGGCGGCGCAGCCGGTAGGGCCGCACCAATGGGCCGCCCATCCAGCGGCGCCGCCGCTGCTGGCGGTTTCGCTGCTGACAGCCCGTTGGTGCGCCGCGGTGCCGGCGGCGCCGACGGCCTCGGGGCGTCGGCACGCTGTGCTTTCGGCGCAGCTGCCATCGCGACCGACGGGCCAGCGCTCGGCAGTCTGCCCTCCTGGGGCGCCCACGGTCTGCGAGCGGTCCGCCGCCCCTGAAGCGGCGGCGGCCGCCGCTGAGGCGTTCCCTGAGAGTTAGGATCTAGGACAGGGCCTGATACGGGTTTATGGACAGATCAGTGCTAGGATGTGTGTGAGTGCGAACCAGCACGACAGGCGGTTCAATTACTAATTAGTAGTACTGCTCCTGTCGCCCTATCTGGACCTTATCAGTCGTGCTCGGTGCCCTCAATTTGCTGGGGCGCCCCAGCAAATTGAAACAAACGTCGGCGTTGTGGCTGCCGGCGGCGTCCTCAGCTGCGCCAAAGTGTGGCCGGCGTCCTCAGCTGCGCCAAAGTGTGCATGCATGTTCATTGACAAGCAATATGTTCCCTGAAATGCAGTGGACTGAATGCATAGGCGTGACACGGCGGAAAATCCAGCGGCATGCACAATGAGCAAGCTCCCTGGGTGATTCCGCTCTCACCATCTGTCCTTTGGTTGGACCGTGCATCTGCTCCGTGTCAGCCACCAAAATCATTTACACTGAGTGTGCAGAAGGCCGAACATCAGCAGCAGCAGCAGCAGCAGCAGCAGCAGCAGCAGCAAAACGCAGTGGCAGCCTCTGTCGACATACGTGTGAGCGAGCGTGAAGTGGTGTGGCATCTATAGACACGCGGAAGACGCACGAACTTGGGTGCAGCACTGCCAAACCTGATCCTGTCAGGTCGGTCGCACAACACAGCAGATTCCAGTCGGGAAAGACCAATTTGTTCAATTACTCGAAACGTCGTGCCCATGCGCTGGCGGCCCTGCAGCAGTGGCGGGTTGAGGAGCGCATCATGGCGCGCAGCCACGCAGGCGCATTCAGCAGTGCATGCTGTCCGAAATCGGCTCAGACAATCTGTGCAATCGCAGCATGAGGCTGTGTGCTCTTGATGGCTGGCTGCAGCGGAGACATTGACAGTAGGAGCAGCGGGAGGGCTGCGCCTGGATCTGGCAGGCAAATTGTCAGTCAATGGATCCGCTGGATGCCGAGCACGGCGAGCATGAGCCGAGTGACGTGCAGCGCACACAGCTGGATGCCACAGCAGACACACGGTGCGTGACACATCATCACTATCATCGACGAACTTCCTGGCTGCCGCCGATTGGACCTCCTGCACCAGGCACGATTCCGGGTGCTGAACCGGCAGGCTAAACATCGACACCTGAAATGCTGTCTGCCATTTCGTGCATAAACAATTGCATATGCCATTTTTGCACGGCTCAGGCGCTGCTGGCGCGGCTGTCGTGCGATGCCCGGGATGCGGGCAATGGAGGGGTCCCATGCGCAGAACTGAGCCACGCTGCGGGCATCGCCATTCGCTTTGGCCGCAACGTGTGAGCAGCCATTTCGTGAATAACTTACACCACGCAGAATTTCCATAGGCTCAGTTTTGGCCACCAGCTCGAAACGACGCTCTACTGAATATCTTGCACAAGTTCCGCCTGCTGATAGCTTTCATACACGTAGTGCGGCAGGCTGATCTTGCATTCGCAGTCTTCGAGGGCATGCAAAGCACTTGCTCCCTGGTTCAACGAACCCATCTACTTTGACAGGTAAGTGTGGGGATCCTCGGCGGACAGGGCTGCCAGGGGTTTAACATCCAGAAGGTGTGGATGGTTTGCTGCATCCTAGATGAACACATTGACCCCGCCTCGTGCATTATGATGCCTACCGGTCCTTGAACACCAGCTCTGCACAAAGGGGATGCCACATACGGCACTGGCAGTACAATTCAGCGCCAGCATAACGACATCATTCAGCTGCCCTGCTCAGCTGGACAGGCCGGCAGTGGGAGGAGACCGCAACTCGCCCAAGCACTTCTCGGCGCTGCTTCAGGGCGCCGCTTCAGGGGCGTGGGGCTCCAGCCGCGGCTGCTGCGGCGCTGCAGGGGGGGCTGACGAGCAGGCTTGGCGGCTTTGCGCTGCGCTGTTTTACAGGCTGCTGGCTGAAACGGCTACGGCCGCAGCTGCGGCTGCTTCTAAAGATCTCTGGCGCTGCTCTGCGGGAGATTGCTGGCTTTCAGGCGGCACCTGGAGCACTTGGCCGCCGTTCACACTTCTCAGCTGCCACAGCGACCTGCATTTTCACGAAGTCCGTCAGCCAAAAAAAAGGCCTGTATCGGCTTCAAAGCACTCACGGTCGAGGGTTCACCTTGGTCGGCATTCATCAGCTCCACCTGGCTTCCTCGTGCATCTGCATGGCCTCTGCACACCGCTGTGTCTCCGCTGCGGTCGCAGCCGCAGCCCTGAGTCGCACGATGAGGGTCTGGGCCTTCTCTGCTGGCTGGCGCCGGCAGTGCTGTTGTGCATCGCGACAAGCAGCATCACATGAGTGAGTATACTCCAGCGGGAAAGCTAGTCTATTTGGCTGCAGGCGGCTCGGTGAGCAACGACGGAAAGACGCAGGCGAGGGTGTACGGCAATGGGGTGCCTGCCATCGAGGTGCAGCATGGCTGGGTGGTGTCGCCGCCGGAATTTGCTCTGCTGTACGCCCCCCTGCAGGTGCGAGCTGAAAACATGCCATGTGGACACCTTGCCTGCTTCTGGATCCCATGCTCAAACCTTTTCCAGAGGGGCGGGAGTCGACAGCGCTCGCCCAGAGCCCGCTCTGCGATGTGCTGTCCACTGCAGGATTTGTGCCAGGGCGAGACAGCAAATTTGCGAGACCCCAAATGGTTGCGTCAGCAGCTCTCCGCAGCTCAGCATCTGTCTCCTTGCTCGAGTGCATCAAGGAGCAACACGAAGACAGAGCAGAGGACTTTGTGAGGTCAGCATAACTTCATGTACGACAGGTAGCTCTGTCGAATGGATCAGGAGAAAAGCAGCAATGTTTGTTAAACTCTGAACATGACACGACCTGGCCAGCGGCGAACCCCGCTGTGGTGGTGGTGCTGTTCGTGAAATGCAGCAGGATCTGACCAGGGACTTCGGGCGCAGGTCCAGCGCACCGACTGAAATGCTTGGGACGGCGGCGCCGATGCTGCTGCGTGCCATCGCGTAGCAGCTCATGGATCACCTGGCGGTATCGTTTCAGGATGCCGCCGACACGGCTTGGGAGGCGTCCAGACATGGCCAGACCACCCAGCTGCATGAACTGATTAAGGAGAGCCAGTCGCGATTCGGTACGGCTCCAGGAAAATTCAGGGCTACTCTGAAAGCAGTGGAGGCTGCCATTGGCAAGTACAGGAGAGAGCTGGTGACGGCAGCGCAGGAGCAGGCGCGCACACCCTGCAGTAGAAACAAGTTGACGCCATGACGGCGCTGCTCAGCACGAACGCTGCGCATCATGCTGCTGCTGCTGCTGCTGCTGCTGCTGCTAGCAGCATGCTGCTGCTGCTGCTGCCTGCCTGCCGCTGCGGCGCCGCCGGAGCGCCGCCGCCCCGCGGCTGACTGTGCCGCCGGTGCTGCCGCCTGACATGGAGATGCGCTGCGGCCCGTCAGCGGCAGCCCCAGCAGCCCCGACAGCGGCGGCACCGGCCCCTTCGGTGCCGTCAGCGGCATCAGCGGCGATCTGGATGCAACCGACGGCGAAAATCGAGGTGATAAGCCCGGGAAGCGGCCGTCGTGGCCGCGTCGGAGGCGTGCGGACGACGCGGTGCAGGTGGCCGAGGGCCTGCCGCTGTACTGAGATGGCTGGCGGTGTCGATGCATGCCGCCGCCGACGGCATGCAAGGGAATGTCGGGAATGCTGAATCATTGCGCCGGCATCAGGGTGCCGTGCACATGCGCATACAGCGACCGCCATAACGATGCTGGAAGTCGAGCAGTTGTTGACGCAGACATCAAAACACATGGCACCAAGTGCGCAGATACGCTGACTCACTTTGGTCCATCAGAGGAGCGATCTCCAGCGATCTGTGGATTATGTCACCACATCACGAAGATTCCTGGAGAGAAGGAGCACGCTGCCAACATCTGTAAGCACGAAACGTCGGCCGTCAGCATCTTGCGTGCGAAGAGCGCGGCTTGCTGTTTGGGTGCGTCAGGTCCTATCATCAAAACAAGGAACAACATGGCCACGCACCATGAGGCTCCGGTTGCTGGCAACACCAACGGCGGCCTCGGCAAATTCTTCAGCAAGTGGGTTGCGTTGGACTGTTCCGGTTGTCCGTGATCCGTCGATGAGATCGCGAACGAAGTGTGGGAGGCCAGCCTAAGATCAATCCCTGTCTGAACCGTGATCGTAATGTGGCATATTGAAGCCTCGGATTGGGCCACATGCGCTGCATGTTGAACACTAAGCAGCATGCTGAGGCGTTTCGCATCTTAATAGCCTTTTGATGTCAACACGATGCTGTTGGCAAACACATCCGATTCAAAGGTATTCTCGTGTGCATGGCCAGAGTCATAGTCCAGCGATGTGCGAGCGCAGAGCAAGACCACCCTACAACTCCATATTAAGGCTTGCGGACACGCGATACACATGTTGGCCGAGACTCGGCAGCATGGGCACATGCGCGATGCCGCTGGCAGCAGCAGTTGCGTCGCTCTAGAGCCTGTGCTCTAGCGGATTTGCAGTTTGCTCCCAAGCCATGGAATCGCTAAATTCAGGGGCCGGCCATGGTGATCGACCATCCTTCTTCCTGCGAATGATTCTGGGTTTTCCCAGATTGGCGGCGGCAGCAGCGACAGCAGTGGTGATGGAGCCATGCATAGTCAGACATCCTGTGCTGCTGACAGAATGAGCAGATGTGTGAAGTACAAACAGTGCATATTTGGGCTGGCGCAGCGCGGTGACGGTGCTGGAGAAGGTGGCAGCGGAGAACGGGCTGGCGGGGCACACCATCCATCCCACCGAGCTGCGCCATGCGGTCGGCCTCGTCTTTCTCAGGTGCCAGCCGTGTACCACAATGACTGCAGTACAGAGAGTCATGCCAGTCTTTTGCTTTGCATACACAGCCGTCTGCAGCACAACATCAGCAGAACATGTGGCACCCTGTACAGCATGTGACAATGCGGACGCGACTTCCACGACTATGAGCGCTTCGGTGACATGTCGTGTGTCGCTGTGTGCAGCTGGAAGAAGGCCGGCTTCGGTATCAGCGGCATCACCGGTACGGGCGCGTTGGTCAAGGTATCCTGCGCCTCTCGATTGTGCTCGATCGCTGCTGCAAGTGTAGGTGTGCTAGCGTTCATGTCTGCGAGCTGACACGCAACATGCCACAGCCCAGCGCTTGGCACAGTCAGCGGCGACGCGTGACTGCTGGTTGCGGAGCTGTTCGCGCCATGCATCAGCTGACCGTCAGCTGACCTGATGGCAGCTGGGGGGCGCCGCGCCCGCCGCCAACGGTGCTGCTGTGGGCGGCGCAACACCCACCGGCGGCAAATATTCTGCTCCCCTGTTCGTCAAGGTGCGCTCATGATACTGCAGTGTAGGTCAGTTGACATGTCGCCTCATGTCGTGACGCCTGCCACCTCAGTTGCAGTTTCGAAGGCCCAATGCTGCAACGCTTTTGCGCACACAAGTTGCGGGCACTAGCTGTTGCTGCCATAGCGGCAGCCGATAAAGAGCACATATTTTCTGCGCCCCCTGCGTGTCACGGATCCAATTATTGGCACTCTCCGCAGCGCCACCTCATTTGCGTGTCGCGTCTGTGCAGATGATGGGCCGCGAGCGTCGGCCTGTCTGCTGGCTTTGAGTCGGGCGAGTCCGTTATCGTGCTGCGCACGCCCGAGTCCATTGACGGCTTCCTCAAGAACCAAGTGCGCATGCTGCAGCATCCTCGGATGCCACAACCTCGACATTTTGTATTTCCTGTACCTTTCAGCAGCAGGCAGCGGGGATTCATGCAGACAGTGACTGGGGGTGACCTTTGCCCTGCTCTCGAATGCTGATCCTGCCAAACTGAATCTGCATGAAAAGATGCGAAACAGGAAAATCGAAACATGCTTGTGGAAATGCTCCCTGGTGCCAGGGCATGGTCGGTGGCGGGGTGCATTTCGTGTTTGGCTTCGATCGCAGAGCATGATCGACCTGGACTTTGGGTCGGTGGCGGGCTCCGACCGCGCGATGGGCGCCGACAAGCCCATCATTGTCGGCGGCGGCGCCGTCTCCCAGTACAACATCGCCTCTGGCGCCATGGTGTGAGCGCAACCTTCTCAATGCCTGTATAAACGGTCGCGAGCATAGACCCGAGACACATGTGACAACATGCTCCACTTTGGTGGCGCAGCGTTGCGACAACAGCGGTATGATACCGGCCGCAAGGCTAGCTGATTGGCACCAGCAGCTGATCGGCAGCCGGGCGGGGAACCTCTCATTGCTATTGCCTGGCTTCAACTGTTGGCTTCAATGATTCTGTTTGATATTAATTCTGATTCTGGTGATGTCAGGTGGACCTGTCGCTCTCGGGCGTCAAGTTTTCGGTCGATGAGGCGCGCAACCACCAGGTGCCCACCCTGTGTCAGCCTGTATGTGTCCCTGCCTCATCAGGGATCCTGCACAACTGCAGTTCTCCACATAGCTGTTTGGTCTGTGTTACTCAACTGCTCGCGTGGCTATTCACCACAGGTCTATGGCCAGGGCTCCACTGTGGCTCAGATCATGTCCGGGACCTCGCCCCCTGCCGCAGCGCAGCCCCTGCTGATGGCAGTCGAGGCGTGTTCCTCCGCCTGTTCCTCTTTCACCTTCTTTGCCAGCAGCCCTGTCTGTGGGCATGTGTATACATTGCTTCCGCGCACCGGGAAATGCTCACTTGTTCAGGTCGTCAGGGGCTTGGTGGAGCAATGCCACCGGCGCCCCAATACCTGGCGTATGCAACGAAAACTGTGCACAATGTGCATGCGCATGCCTGTTCGATCGCTAGAATTCATACCTAATACTGCTATGTAAAGTTAGCGCTGTGTTGCTGCAAAGACTGCTATGCACAAGGCGATGGCAGGGAGCCACTGAAGAGCACATGCCCGGCGGATGTCCTGGATAATATCATCCGTTAATGGATGGCGGCCAAGGTTTTCTGCCAGGCTCGAAGTTATGTGCTAGCAGGCATCATTTCAGGGCGTTTCATGTCAGGGTGTTTCTCATTGGCATCACAAGAAAGGAACTGTAGAGTCCATCTGCATGCGGTAGGGTAGCGTGCATGCACAGCTGTGTGCTGCGCAGCGTGCTTCTTTTCGTTGTCTGCCGCCTTTGTTCTTTCTCATCCGCTGCCTTGCTGCTACACACGCCTTCTTTCGGTTGTCTGCCGCATTTGCCTTTCCTGCTGTACACGGCGCCCCTAGGACGAGGCTACGGAAGAGTGTTTCTTTCCGTTGTCTGCCGCCTTTGGCTTGTCGTCTGAAAGCCAAAATGTCGGACGATTGGCACGTGCGCTCCGTACACACCTTCCAACTGGAGCAACTGTCAGCGTGAACTAGTCCACCACTTTTGGGCTAATGCGTGACACGCCCGCATATGACACCACTACTATACGTTCATCTGCGAGTCCATCCGCAATTTCAAGTCGCCCTGGATGTGCATGTGACAAACGGCGAATCACGGCGATTGTCCGGGTGCCTTGCCGCCGCTGTTGCCTCTCCCACGCAAAATGAATCTAAGCTGTCCGTCGCATGGCCTCCAGAATGGCCTCCGCCTTCCGCACCAGCATGTGCGCACCACCAAACCCTGCCGTCATGACGGCGAGCCCGTCCGCCATATCGCCCAGCAGCTGCTTTCGCTCCGCGACCTGCATGCATCACATTCACACACTTTCTCGTGGGCTTTCAAGCCTGCCTGTTTGCCTTGTGCGACTTTGAATATCTCAGCATCCGCCATGTCCGCCAACTACTGCTTCCGCTCCGCGGCCTGCGCAGCGCAGACTGTGTCGTGGGCTTCCGAGCCTGCGACTCCAGCAGCTGCTTCCACTCTGCGCCCTGCGCAGACAGCGCAGAAAAACTTGCTCCTGGGTTTTCAGAGCTGCCCCTCCGAGGCTTTCCTCGTCAATGTGTTCGGAATCGTGCGCGCTGAGCAGGCCATGCCGCGCGACACCCAGTTTGCCAGAAAGCACTAGAACGGGAAAGCGCGTGTGATATGGATCGAGTGGCACGGCATCGCCGCCGCGAATGCTGACTTGCCGCGGGTCACCACCCGGTTCACCCTTCTCAGCCCACCGCGTCACAGTCCAGCTGATAATAAGACACGCGCCGGGAGGGCATCAGCTGGACGATGCGCTGCAGCGCCGCCGCAAATCACGCCTCGCCACTCTCAACCCAACTGAGAGCTTGTTTCCGCCTCGCACGTGCACCGATTATGGTTTTCGCCCTGGAAAACCGCTTGGCCCTCAGCCCACCTGGAAGGGAAGCAGCTGGAAGAGGCGCAGCAGCGCTGCCGCGAATGTTGCTTCGCCCCGCACCGGGTTATCGGCCCCCAGCGCCGCGGCAAAGCGCTGCTCCGCCGGCATGACCAGCGGCTCTGCCTCCGAGTAGCGCCCCCGCTCCAGCAGCACCGTGCCCAGCCTGCGTGTGAAAAGATCTGCTATGCCGAACTGCTTGGGGGAGGTCGATGGAAGCGCACGACCAGCGGCTCCGCTCGAGCAGCGCCCCCGCTCCAGCAGCACTGTGCCCAGGCAGCCTGTAAGGACTTAGGGTTTTGCCTAAATTTGGATTCTCAAAGCGCTGCGTCGCCAGCACGACCAGCGGCTCCGCTTCCGAGCAGCGGCCCCGCTCCAGCCAGCACCGTGCCCAGTCTGCAGGAGTAGAAAGATTATCAGAATATCTTCTGTTGGTCATAAGTGTCATGTTTGTCAGCGATTGTGTGCCGGGAGTGGTTGTGCAGGATATTGTATAACCGGCTGCAACGCGCAGTTGCTGTGGAGATTCGCAGACCGGCCAGATCGGGCTGGTGCAAAGCAGCAGGCCGTGCGCGATGTATCATCAAAGTGCATATTTGCAGTGGCATGTCGCTGGTCAGGCACCGCAGCATGCGCAGCAAGACCTCGTCGTCCAGATTGGCTGGTGGAAAGCAAGAGATCGCACAAGAGGTGTCGTCAAAATCACACGTTGGCAGGGGTAGCACACCGCAGCATGCGCAGGAACACCTCGTCGTCATTGGAGGGGAACAGCTGTCGCGCCACGGCCAAGCTCTCCCGCGCCGCCGCCTCGGCTGCCAAAGCATCGCCCCTGCAGCGGCACGGGCGTCGATAGGTATCGTTCGTCGGCATGTCTGTGAGCGATGCCCCTTCCAGGAGTGCCAGCACAAGGCACTCCGTGTCAGGTCGCCAGTGGCGACATGATCTGAAACACCTGGGAATTGGTGGGTTTCTGAGGCATACGCATGCAGCCATTGTGAGTAAGCATGCGAGCCTGGCATAATAGCTGGCTTCTCGTGGTCTCAATCTTGTGAGACGAGATCTTGTCAGACGAGAGAGATAGGAACAAGGAACGTGCCTGATGTACAGCAGGGTGGAGAAGGTATAGAGGTGGTACACCAACTTGGCCTTCATGCCGGCGGCCCGCAGCAGCGCCGCCTGCTGCTCGTACAGCGCCTGCGCCCGCGGCCAGTCCCCCGCCTGCGGTTTCATTTAATCATTTGATGGCACTTTGGATAGCCAGCAGATGTGGTCCGCATGTGATCCGTTCCCCCAGAAGAGAGGCTGCTCGTGCCTCGCCTGCGCCCGCGGCCAGTCGCCCGCGTGCAGTGCCATGTGTG
>JAABUM010001274.1_pt1 | contig 38485 bp, 44 predicted proteins | sample 5559161 | NCBI WGS metagenome assembly JAABUM01 (sample SAMN10711868, study PRJNA513369) | rock metagenome | isolation source: Antarctica rocks | place: Antarctica: Victoria Land, Siegfried Peak nord
TGGTAAGATCAAGCATTATCGGCGAGTGTTCTCACGATTTGAAAAGCTATCAAAGAACTACTTGGGATTCTTGAGTTTTGTCAGCGCACTCGTTTGGTTACGCTGAGAAATGTAAACACAACCTAGAAGGTACGTCGATGATCCACGAAACTTTCTAAGTATACGTATCCCAGAATTTAGCCTCAGAAAAGCGACGATGGCCGAAGCCCGCTTTCAATTATGGGGAAGTATTATCATGACCCTTCATCCCAACGGTGGGTTTGGCGGAGGTTACGGCGGAGTGAGTCCCTACAAAGATTTCGATATGCCTAGAATCACGGTTGCAGGTCGAAACTACACCGTGCGCCAACTCCTCAACCGCATAGTGATTAATGAAGGAAATGCTTTGTGGATGACACGAATAAGGCCGCCGCAGATGATGATGGATGATCCATTCTATATAGTTGATCTAGGTTATCCTAATCAGAATGGCTTCGATTGGATATTCCGTGGCTTGGACACGCATTTTAGCTCTTAGCCGCTGGTTTTTACCGCATCACTTTCCGTTTCGTTAATGAGGAGAGAGGACATGAACTCAAGAACATGCAAGCCGCTGATGATGCTTGTACTTTCCTTATCACTGCTCCTATGGGTCGATCAGGCACAAGCAGCAACTAACCCTGCACAATCATCAGCTTCTGATCTGCTTAACTCATTGCCAGCATCTGACGTGGTAATTTACATGGATGCCAAACGACTGATGAACGATGTGCTGCCTGCTGTCTTCGGAAGCAGTCCCGCGTTGCTGGCCGACATTAACAAACAATTAAATGAGTTCAAAGCACGCAGCGGCATCGATCCACATGATATTGAGCAGATCGCAGTTAGTGCGAAGTTATCCGGAGCAAAAGGGCAAACGTTGGATGTTCTGCTGATCGCCCGTGGCGATAACCTTGATGCTCCGGCAACCGTTGCTGCGGGCCTTCAGGAAAGTGCTCGCCAGAACTCTTCCAAAGCCGCACAGGCAAAACAGGAGTTTCAAAGCCATGTTATCTATACTCTGGATGGTGATCTCAGAAATGGCATGGCTGTGACGGCAATGGATACTCACACGCTGGCGCTGGGTAATGCGGTGAGCCTACGTGCCGCTTTGAGTGTGGGGCAGGCAGGGTACGAGCGTGTCAGCGATGATCTGATTCAGCTGGCAACGCACGACACGGGGGCGATGATCGGATTTGCCGGACGTTTGCCGAAGCTGATCCCGGCAGGAACGAACGATGAGACCGACCCTTTCCTACAAACGCTCAGTGCAATTAAGGAATTCAGCGGCTCGTTTACAGTTGCCAAAAACGAAGCACAAATGAACTTACGAGTGCGCACAGCGCAGGCGGAGCAAGCGCAACAAATCGGTCAACACATCCATGCATTGAAAGAGCTTGCCATCGTGTCTAGCCGGAAGGGAAGGGTACGACAAGGCGAGATAGTAGGTGTCGAGCAACCAGGTAAAGCGCCATCAAATAAACCGAAGGGTCATCTTCGCGCGGAATCAAATACAGGTGGGCAGAGCATCGCCCTGCCAGGACTGGGATTGCTTATCGCCGCGCCGAGCATGAATGTGCTTAAAGACCTGAACATCACCGTTGAGGGAGCGGAAGTGGTGATCAAGCTGAACCATCCGCTATCGTTAGCGGTGAACCCATAGCATATCAAATGCTTGAATAAGGAAACACGTAATTAAGTGCGGATGTTAAAGCGAGATGGCAAACAATCGCGCATTTCCACTAATTGTTCTTCTCCTTCTGACACACATCACTTCGTGCGCCGTGAACCGCTTCGTCGTATCCACGAGTGCGTTTTCGGGGTGCTGGCGGTCGAGAGCGAACCGGTTGATCCACGATTGTAAAGCCTAAAGTCGCTTATAAAATTTCACGAACATGAATCAACTCGTCGAGATTCCTTCCGGCGCAGATACGTTTGCAATCCGTTACTTTTATATTATTAGGGAGGCACATATGACTCGACACTTGCTTTGTGCTTTAACCTGGCTGGCGTTAGCGCTCTCGCCTGACTCAACTTTATCGTCGCCGCTCGAAAGACAATCAGCCATACGCGGCCCCTTAACTCAACATCAGCAAGGTGGTCGACTTGATGTCCAGACCACCAACGGCAAGACTCAGTTCCGGATAGGGGAGATCATTCCTCTCAAGCTGTCCTTCACCAGCAGCAGCGCGAAGAAGTATCAGATCAATCTGGCCGCCTACGACCGGAGTGGGCGCATGAACTACGAAAAGTTCACAATACAGCCGGTGGATGGCTGGAGCGATCCGCTGCTGGCATACTTCGCGCGTGGAGCCTTCATGATGGGCGGTCTCACAAATTTCAGTTTCCTGTCGCAGGAACCGACGGTCATTCATCTAGACCTTAATGAGTGGGTTAGATTTGACCGTCCCGGGGAATATAGCCTGCGTGTTGTCTCGTCTCGCGTCGGAGAGCTGCCCGAAGACAAATCGTATGCGGAAGCGAGCAATCAACTGACCTCCAATGAGCTGCGGCTAACCATTGTTTCTGCCGGCAAGCCATGGCAGGAAGAGACCTTGAAAAGAGCTGTCGCCACGCTCGACGGGCATCGCCCGTCCGGCAAGAAAACATCTCTTGCTGCTGATCGAATGCAGGAAGCGCAAACGGCCCTGAAAACGGTGCGGTATCTGGGAACTGCGGAGGCTGCCAAAGAGTTAGCCCGGCGCTTTCGCGGTGAGGATACTCATGCCGATTTTGAGTGTATGTTCGGCCTCATCGGTTCTCTACATCGAGATGTCGCGCTAAGCGAAATGCAGCGGCTACTCAATGATCCCGATCATCCTGTTTCATCAACCTTTCTCTACGCTTTAACAATATTGATGCGCAGCCGGAATCAATCTCCGGAAACAGCGTTTGAGGAAGACAGGATAAACCGGGCAACGGTTCAGCGTGAATTACTCGCTGCAGTCTCCCAGAAGCGTGGCAAAGCTCTTGCCCTCACTCTAAATACAGTGCTTGAAACGGGAGGCTCCGAAGACGGGAAGCCAAAGCCCATCGACGGGCAGATTGCCGCCCGGATTGCTGCTATTTTCGATCAACTTCCAATTGAAAAGCAAATGGAGATACTCGAGCATCGATGGGAGTTGATTAAAAGCCCCGCCTTCTTACCCATTCTGCGCAAATATGCGAAGCAATACCGGGAGTTCAATGTACCGAACGAAATGAGCGCTTATAATTCCCTGCACTTGACTGGAGCGGCCTTAAAGCACTGGTATGAATTAGCACCCGACGAGGCCAGGCCTGTCATTATTCAGGAGATCATTCGTCCAAGGCCTCGATATTCTGCCCGCATCCTTGGGATTCTGCCGGACAAGACTATGCCGGAAGTGGAGCACGCGCTGGCCGAACACTTCACGGCGGAGCAAGATTCATATGCGGCTGACAACCTTGCCTCATTGTTGCACCGCTACGCGACGGATGCGGTGCTGCCGCAAGTCCTTCCCGTTGTGGATAAGAATGTCGGGAAGTGGGCGTGCGCCATTCAAGCCCCGATTCTGGCGTACCTGTTGCGCGTGAACCCATCTGTTTCCAAACCGCGCATCGAAGCGGCCATGGCCGCTCGCGGCGACGAATATTCGGCCTGCAATCATAGCTTGCTGATGGAAGTGGGCGCTTTGCAATCTGATCCGTTGCTCGAAGAGATCGCCGTCCGTAGCCTTGATGACAATGACCCGGAGGTGGCGGGTAACGCTGCCGCCTTTCTGGGCAAATTCGGTTCCCCCGCCGCCGAAGATAAGCTCTGGGAGCGGTTAAGCCGGTGGAGTGAAAAATGGCGTGGCCGGGAGAAAATATTCCGTTATGTGCCGGGCGAAAGTAATCCCAATTTATGGCATGGCAATCTAGGTATGAATTTAGTCCTCGCGTTGGCTAGCGGAAAGCCATGGTTAGCGGATGAAGGCAAGTTACGCAGATTGCAGCAGCTTGCCGTTGGTTCTGACATGCAGCATCAGGTGGAGCAGATACTATCGGGCTGGGAGAAGAAGCCCTGGTCTATCTCATACTTTCGCGCTGGGGATCAACCGCACTTCCGAGTTTTACAGTATGAGACGGATTCTCTTAAGGCGCTTGAGGAGAAACTAAAGCAGTTTGCCGACGATTCAACTTTCACGTGGACTGGCAACAGGGCACAGGCTACTGAAGATGAGAGGAAGATTATCAAAGAAGTATCGGAATACCTTGTGAGTAATGGAATGAAGTTAAGTTATCCGGCAAATTAGCGGCGCGAGTTTCATATCCATTCTTCTTAATTTGATAACTGCTATCTCCCTTCTACTTTCGCCAGCACATGAGCAATAAGCACTAATGCCGACTTGTGCGCGCGGTCGAGATTTAATGACGATGCGGTGTGATGCTGTCTTTCCGCCACTGCCCGGAATACCTCTTCAACTTCGACGCCAAGTATCCCGGTCAATCGCGCTTCAATCTCGGCGATTAATTCAGATTTGGGCGTTTGTAATCGTGGCGCAAGATTATCCAACAGGCGTGATAGTTGTGATTCTCTTTCCGTGGTGCTTTGCATACTCATGAGCAGCAGTATAATGATACTCAAACGTATGAGCCAATCATTGCCCATCAACGCCGCCGGGCGAAATGCCGTGTGGATTTATGAGGCAAGGGCAGCGCCGCGCTTCGCGGACGCGCCTTCGATCATTGAGACGACACGTTCGCATGAAATGCCTGATTTCAGTTCCTTACCCGAGAACGCTTGTTTCGCTGTCGAGTTGTACGGCGGGGCAATCTCACTCAAGTTGGATGGCGAGCTGCATCGCATCTATATTCGCCGCTTTGAATATGTGTCATTTATTTCGGATGAAGACGCCCGCTACGCTTTCCTCACTCTATGGCGTGAAGTAGAAGCACTTCAGTCAGCAGCCGATGTCGAAGCAGCGGCTGAAGAATGGCTGGCAAGATGGAAACAAAAGGCGGCAAAGGCTTGAAGCAGTGAAGAAGGGAATCAGCGAAATCATCGGCACGGCGGAGACAAACGATAAGGCAAGCGTCATGGTCTACCGTGCTTTGCGGATGTTGCTGTGCGCCCGGTGCGGCACAGAGATTACGGAAGACGCTTCTTTCACACGCCGCACAATCTCCGACGGTGGGTTACGTCTCTTACCTCAGTGTCAGAGTTGCGCTCCGTTCACCTTTAGCGATGGAGCAAGCAATCGTTCAGTCTTGATCGAATCATTGCTCACGCCTTCAACCGAAGAAAAGACAATCAAACCGATGACGAGCGAGCAGCAACAGAAGATCATTGAAGGCATCGAGCAACGGCTCGGTCCGGCGTTGCGGTACGGGCGGCATAGTAGTAGATGAATCCGAGCCTTTCCTTTGATCAATGAATATCATTCGTAATACTCTTCCTAGACTATGAGCCAGTGTGGATTACCGGATGGAACAAAGACGGGGCGGGGCTCCTTAGCCAGCGATGAAGTTAAGGAACTGTGGCAAGAAGCTTACGCCGTCTACCAAGAGGCGCGTGGCGTACCCTTTGACAATAAACAAGATCGGACACAGCGCATCTCAGAAGTGATGCGCAAGCTTGGAGTCACGCGCAAGGTAGCCAAGCGTCGCATCCGTAACTATGAAGCTGCAAGACGTGCCGGGAGTATTTAGTCACCGATTCATTAGCGAAAGAATAAACGGATGATCAAAGCAGAGTTAGTCGAGGAGGTCGCCCGCGCGACCGAGTTGACTAAAAGAGATGCCGAGCTGCTCGTCGAGATCGCTCTCGGGAGCATCGTCGAAGCTTTGCGTCGCGGAGAGAAGGTGGAGTTGCGTGGCTTCGGCTCATTCCGCGTGCGAGAGCGGGAAGCACGCCGTGGGCGTAATCCGAAGACGGGAGCGGAAGTGAAGATTCCGGCGAAACAGATTCCATACTTTAAGGCGGGCAAGGAACTGAAAGAAATAATCAATAGCGTTGATAAGGTGCAGTAGTCTCAGCAATCACGGTGAGACCAGTGTGACGAGCGTCCGATAACAATGCTGCTTGTTTCGGGTATTCGTAAAGCACGGTTGAAAACAGCACTGCCGCATTAATCGCAGAGTCAAAAATACTGGTGATTTCAGGCACGCTCTGAGTAGCGCAAGCGGAGCAGGGAATCAAAAGTTCTGTTGGTAAATGGATCACAGGCGTGAAGAGAAGCGTGTGCGGTGCGTGCGGCCAACAGAACTTTGGGATAACGGGTTGGCCGCGCGATCAAGAGCAGCCAACAGAAGTTTATCAATTGAGGAGGATGGCTTGAGGTACGGATTAACAGAACTTTATAGCTATCCCTTGTTTCCCGGCTTTGCACAAAAAGTCATGGTCAGCCCCAAGATAATGAGCAATGCTCATCATGCCTACTCAATATATCCATAGCTTTTCCACTTTTTGTGCAAAGCCACACTGGCTACTTCCGTGCAATTTACGCAAACATGACTTTCGTGCGAGTCTTATTCGGCGCACGCTCTGTGGCTGAAATCCGCACCTCAACTGAATGGCCGAGACGATTGAGAATTGCAAATAGCCGATCCGCCGAAAAGCCTGAAAGTCTCCCACGCAACAGGTGAGATACTTTCGGCTGGTCAAGTCCGATCACCTCGGCGGTACGCGCCTGCGTCCAGCCCTTCTGCTCAATCAGCTCAATGATCTTCACAGCCAACTGCGCTTTTAACATCCGCTCATCAGCGTCGGCGAAGCCAAGGTCGGCGAAGACATTGCCGCTGCTCGGCTTGACGCGCTCGGCTTGCGGCATATTGATGCGTTTCTTAGACTTACTCATCCCGCGCTTTTCACAAGCTTCAATCCGGGAGCGGATGAAAGCTACCGGATCAGTTCGATTTTCACGCCGATCTTTAATTTCGGCCACACCCGCTCGGCCGTCACAGCCGTATTGCGCCGCGCGAGAGCCAGCGCGAGGCAACTCCGATCACCGAGCGAGAGCCCTAGTTTCTTCGTCGTCGGGCGCAGCACGGCGGCGAGCCGCGCCAGATCAACATCGAAGTCCACCACCTCGACGTTCAATAGCTCCACACTTTCCTGGGCGTCCTGTTCCGACATCCCGGCGTCGATCAGCTTGCCGAGAACTTCGCAGTAGTTGACGGCACCGATACAAGAGTCGGCTAGCACGGCTTCAACCCGCTCCTTACCTGTCTCTTGATTAAGGAGGGCTAAGATGGCAGAGGCGTCGAGTACATATTTACTCACGCCCCGCCTCCGCGCGGCGCTCCGCGCTCAACTCGTTGACCAGCGAGCGACTTCCTTTGACGTGCCGCCGTACCTTTTCCTGCGCCCGTTTGACGGCCTCGGCGCGCGTCAGGATGCGTAGCTCGCCGCCCTCTACGCGGACGATAACTTCGTCGCCAATCTCAAGTCCAAGTTCACGACGGTGTTCGGCTGGTATTACGAGTCTTCCACCCTCGGCTATTTTGGTGCTGATTCCGCTCATGCGCTCCTCCGTTTTCTAATGTTTGACATACCGATGGGATTTTACCACAAAACAAGAAATATGACAACATCGTTAAGTAATGGCAAAAACGAACAGGATGACATAAGAATGATTATCGGACGCGGGTAAATAGCTGTAACTATTCAGGTAAGTACTCCGACAGAAATATAGGGTAGTGTTGCAAAAAATTTCTGTCTACACCAGATATTGGGGGGACTCTACACTCTTTGCCGCTACTAATTGTGGCTAAAATATTTTTTGCAACACTACCTCATTTTGGAATCGCCGAGGCGAGTTGTTCTTCCGTTGCTTTAGTTTCTTTGCTCTCGATTGGCATGACAGAGATGTCTGCATCTCCGGCGGCGAGCGCCGCGCGTGCCTGTGCGCGCACGATGTCGCTCATTGTTAAGATGCCGACAAGCGCGTTTGACTCATCGCGTTCGACGACCGCAAGGTGGCGCACATCTAAATTGTTCATTAGCAGCACGGCGCGCACCAACTGCTGGTCTGGAAAGACACGCACCCGCTGGCGTTTATCTTTATCGAGGATGCTGGCGACAAGTTGCGCGTCGCCGTTTTCGGCGAGCGTGCGGCGCAAACGCATCTCTGTAATGAAACCTATGAACACGCCCGCCTCATCAATCACAGGGTAAGTCGAAAAGGCTTGCCCGGCAACGCGCTCGACGGCTTCACTAATGGGCATCGTTGCCGGAAGTGTGGCGGGCGTGTGTGTCATTGCCGACGCGACGCGCAATTGTTCGAGCGCGTGCGTGGCGGGCGTGCGTCGTTGTAGGTGCGGCAGATGCACGCCGTCCTGTTCAAGCAGCGCTTCGTAAACGGGGACGGGACGCCAGCGTTTCGCTAAACCGTAAGCCGTCATGTTCGCAATCATCAACGGCAGGATGAGCGCGTAGCTGCCCGTCATCTCAAAGATAATCAATACGGATGTCATCGGCGCGCGAACGATTCCGGCGAAGACCGCGCCCATCCCGACGAGCGCAAATGCGCCGACTTCATTGCCGCCATGCTCGAAGAATCTAACGTCAGCAATGCCGAACACGCCGCCGAGCATTCCGCCGATAAAGAGCGCGGGCGCGAAGATGCCGCCCGCTCCGCCCGAACTATATGAGAAGACCGTCGCCGCAAGTTTCATCGCGCACAAGGCGAGCATAACCTTCAATGCGAGTTTGCCGGAGAGAGCTTCAGCGAGCGTGTCGTAGCCGCCGCCCGTCACGCCGCCGATTTTTAACCACCATAACGCGATGACCGCCAGCACGCCCGTGACGAGTCCGCCGACGCCGGGACGCGCCCACGCCGGAATCAAAGTTAGACGTTGAAACCTTCGACGCAACGCAAGCAATGAATCAGTAAAGACGATTGAGACGAACGCTGCCGCTAGCCCGAGCGCGGCGTAAAAAAGAAGCGACGAAGCGTGATGCAATCCGTAACCCTGCGGCACTTCAAAGACCGGATGCTCGCCCAACACGCTGCGTTCAATTGCCGCCGCCAGCGCCGCCGCGACAATCACGCCCGACAGCACTGTTTGATCCAGGTCGCCGACGACTTCTTCTATCGTAAACGTCACCGCCGCAATCGGCGCATTAAACGCCGCCGCGATGCCCGCCGCCGCGCCGACGGGAAGCAAGCGGCGCAGGTGATCGCGCGACAAGGCAGCCATGCGTCCCAGAAGGCTTGCGATACCGGCGCAGATTTGCACAGTCGGGCCTTCGCGCCCTAATGATGCGCCCGTGCCGATTTGAATCGAGCCGATAACGAACTTACCCAAAGTAGAATGTCTGAACGATAGTCGCCCGCCTTTAATCGCGTAAGCAACCTTCACTTGCGGAATGCCGCTGCCGCGTGCGTCCGGCACGACGTATTGCAACAGCGCGCCGCTCAACAACCCGCCGAGCATCGGCGTCACAATCGTCCACACAATCCACGTTTGCCCCTGCGCGCTCATCGCACGATTGATGAACAGGCTTTCGGCGAAACGAATCATCAAGTGAAACGCCACCGCCGCGAAGCCGCAGACGACGCCGAGCAAGATCGTCAACGCAAATACGCGCTGCCGCTCAGACGGAACGAAGCGCAAAAACAGACGCAAGGCGGCGACTTGCACACGCCGCCAACGCGGACGCAACACACGCCTGTACGCGCGTGCGCGTCTTAATAACTGAACCAAAAGTATTCCTCCTGTATGGATCGTTGCGACTGCGGCGGTGGCCGCTCTAAGCATTTTCTCATTGAAAGAAGATCATAATAGCCGCGCGGTTCAGCGATTGTCGCCTTGCGGGAACATCACTTTGTCGGGCGCGGCGGTCAACTTCGCCAGCAGCTTTTTGACAAGAACAGTTTTGACTCTCCCTGCTTCTCGCGGCATGACAAGATAGCGCACGATGGCTTCGAGCCAAGTATTATCGCTAACGCGGAACAGCACGACGGGAGGTAGTGTTGCAAAAATTTTCTAACTACACAAAATGCTGGGGAGGAGCAAATAGCCGACAACTATATGTTGCGGCTAAAATTATTTTTGCAACACTACCGCGCGACGCGCGCTCCCAAGTGCGCTGCACCCGCCGCGGCAACTAATCCGCCGGAACCGCAGCCGATCACGATCAGATCATATCTGTTCATGATTGGTTTCGCGGTTCTTTAATCTGCTCAATTCTCTTATTCTCGCGCCGAGACTCGACGCGACATTTGCCGCTCATTCAAGTCGGAACCCCAAGTCGCGGCAGCACGTATTTCATCAAAATGATGTAGCCGATAATTATTAACGGCAAAATTAACCATTCAGGCATATTTCAAATCCTCAAATTTCTCCGGTCGCTACATCTCTAATTTTACTGTATTTCAACGCCCGCTCATTCGCTGGCAGCGCGTTCTAAACGCTTGCGGTCAGTGATGGTGATGTGCTTTCTGCCGATGTCTATAATCCCGGCGGTCTTTAGTTCATTGAGCGCGCTCGTCACTGTCTCTCTATATACACCAAGTTGTTCGGCGATATCCTGATGCGAGAATCCCTTTACTTCACTGTTTTCCGCTTCACGCAAAATAACCGCGGCGAGACGCGGGATGAGCCCTTTGAATGCGACTTCTTCCAACTGCCGTTCTGCTTCGACCATCCGGCGTCCGACCACTTCGAGAATGCGCAACGCGACTTGCGGCTTTGAGAGCAGCAATCTTTCAACATCCAAACGGCTCATCGTGCAGATCAAGGATTCCTCCGTCGCTTCGGCGAAGGTGTCGTACATACCCTGCCCGATACAGCTCATCTCGCCGAAGAAGGAGTAGGGCGGAAGGCGTGCGATCACGAGCTTACGCCCTTCCGGCGACATACGATAAATCTGCACCGCGCCTTTCTTGAGAATAAAAAGCACCTCGCCCGTCTCATTCGGCGTGTAGAAGACGCGTCCCAGCTTACAGGTCTGCATCTTCGTTGCGCGAACGATTTCTTCCATCTGTTCAGGGGTAAAGTCACGGAACAACTCCATCGCCGTGAGGTAGCCGATCTTCGATCTTAACGCGCTCGACTCGATCACCTCCGTTTTGTCGCCGGAGGTTTCACCCTCGCCTCCCACACGCCCGCCCATCAATCGCTTGGTGAGTTTTGATAAGGTGCTTGGCATATTCGTTCTCTCCTTATATCAGCATTCTCCGGCTAAACGCTCGACCTGTCGCTGCGAATCGCTCCGTGCCAATGCTTGAGCGAGACGCGAAAAGAGTTCATCCGGTGCAGGGTTACCCAGAGCAAAAGTTCGTCCATCAAGCACATAGGTCGGCACGGAAAAGACATCGTCCAAATTCACACTGCCTTCGATGTCCAGATCAATCAATTCAATATTCAGCTTAACGTATCTTCTTTTCACTTCCTCGGCGAGCCGCACAGCCTCTTCGCATGACCAGCAATGCTTGGCGATGTAGATTCGTAAAGTTGGAGTCTGCCCATTTTCGCTCATCATAATGGCCCTTTCTCTTCATTGCCGAATGTGATTGGGTGTCACTTAGAAAGCATTGGCCTTCTGATCTTCAGGTTATACAATCGATCAAATTGTTTCTGTAATCCGGCTTACAAGATGTGGATCGGCAAATACACTTAACTTGATTTCACGTTAAGCATCGCAAGCATTTTGCTAATCTCTGTCGTTGGCAGCTTGCAGTTATAGTTGAGGCACACATAAGCCGTCGCCCTGCCATCCCGACTCATCTGATACTTGGTGAATTCGGCAAGTCGGGTAATGGCGGGTGACTGCTGTTCAGTCGGTTTAAGTAGCACAACCTTGTCGGGGATGAACTGTTTTCGCAAAGCTCTCAACATCGCTTTTGTATCTTCAGCCTGCGAGTTGCCCGCAATCACCACTTCGTAAGAAGGCCCGACCCCGAAATCCACCGCCATCATAAGTTGCGTGTGCGCTGATGGCGCTTGCTTGACCTCACCGGAAAAGGCGCGTCCGATCATTGCCGCTTTCGTTTCCAGATCGGCGTTTGCCGTGATTCTTCCGAGCCGGAGCAGGTTCAACATCGCAACGGAGTTACCCGAAGGAATCGCACCGTCGTATATCTCCTTACTGCGCACGAGCAAAGCTTCGCCGTCGTCCGCCGTAAAATAGAAGCCGCCGCGATCAGCATCCCAAAAGTGCTTAAGGAAATCCTTATTGAAGTCGAGAGCCGTTTGCAGGTAGTTGACATTGAACGTAGCTTCATGCAATTCAATCAAGCCCCAGATGAGAAAGGCGTAATCATCAACATTCGCTGTGATAGTAGCTTGATTTTCCCGGTAACGATGTAGAAGTCGATTGTCGGGGCTACGCATATTCCTGAGTATGAAATCCACCGCTCGTTCGGCAGCTTTCGCATATTTCGGTTCATCGAAAACTTGCGCGCCACGGGCAAACGCCGCGATCATCAGACCGTTCCAGTCCGTCAGAATTTTATCGTCCTTTCCGGGATGCACGCGCTTTTCACGAATCGCGAAGAGCTTCTGCCGCGCAGCTTCCAGACGATTCTGCAACTCTTGCTCCGGCATCTTCAGTTGAGCGGCTATCTCTTTCAGCGATTTACTGAGAAACAGAATATTCGTGCCGGGTTTGCGCTCCGTCGCTTGCTCTGTAAAGTTGCCGCCGCTTTCAACTCCGTACACCTTGATGAATATATCGGCCTCTCGCTGATCGAGCGTTTGCCGGATTTCTTTCTCCGTCCAAACGTAAAACTTTCCCTCCTGGCCTTCGCTGTCGGCATCCTCTGCCGAGTAGAACCCGCCCGCTGGCGCAGCCATATCGCGCAGCACGTAAGTGAAAATCTCGCGTGCCGTTGTGCCATATTCTTCTTTGCCGGTGGCTTGATAAGCTTCTGTATAAGCCATTGCGAGCAACGCCTGATCGTAGAGCATCTTTTCAAAATGCGGCACGCGCCAGCGTGCATCGGTTGAATAACGATGAAAGCCGAAGCCGATATGATCGTACATCCCGCCCTGTCGCATCGCACGCAGCGTCTTTTCGACCATCTCCAGAGCCTTCGCATCATTCGTCCGCTTCCAGTACCGGAGTAAGAAAAGGAGATTATGCGGCGCCGGAAACTTTTGTGAAGTGCCGAAGCCGCCGTGTTTCTCATCAAAGTTGCGCGCGAGCTGTTCGTCGGCAGCTTTCAAAGTGGAGGCATTCATCTCCTCGCCTGACGAATTACCTGCGCCCTGCTGTAGTGCGGCGATGATCCGGTTAGCTGAATTTAGAATCTTATCGTGCTGCGTTGCCCAAAGATTTTTGACGCGCGGGATCAATTCCACGAGTCCCGTTTGTCCGAAGCGATTGTCTTTAGGAATATAAGTGGCGACAAAGAACGGTCTCTTATCTGGTGTCATGATAACGTTCAAAGGCCAGCCGCCGCCGCCCGTCGTTATCACAGAAATGTTCATGTAGATGTTGTCAATATCGGGGCGCTCCTCTCGATCTACCTTGATGGACACGAAGGCGTCGTTCATCAATCTGCCGATCTCTGGATCATCGTAGGACTCCTTCTCCATTACATGGCACCAATGACAGGTCGAATAACCGATGGAAAGAAAGATCGGCTTGTTCTCTTTGCGAGCCTTCGCGAAAGCCTCTTCACCCCACGGGTACCAATCCACCGGATTGTAGGCGTGCTGGAGCAGATAGGGACTCTTTTCATTGATTAAATGGTTGGGGCGCTTGCCCATTGTTTCTGATGGTGACTGTTGACACATCACCCGGTGATTCGTCAGGAGCAATACGAGAGCGCTAATGACAAGCAACGGTAACAATCCGAATATGTAAATCTTTTTGAAACTCAATCGCTGCTCCTTTTCAATCCAAAGATACTAAACCTGTTGCGTGATAAGGCTTACTCAAGCTAAGTTTGAGCGCAGGAGCTAACGTCAGATGCCCTTGTACATCAAACTAAGTCGCAAGCCGAAACTATTTCTCTCTGTCACGGGCATGAATTTCCATCAGTTTGACAAACTCTTGCCGCAGTTCGAGCAGGTCTACTGCAAACTTGAACAGAAGCGCAAGCGGAAAGTCGTCCGCACCGGCAAAAGACGAAGGCGCCGCAGCGGTGGCGGCGCGCAGTTCGCCAACCCGCTCTCTGATCGCTTATTGATGCTCCTCTTTTATTATCGTCTCTATCTGACCAAGAGTTGATGACACTGCTCTTCTGCGCCGAAGAGAAAAGCGTCATTTGTCGTTCGATTCAACAGATGTGTCCGGTCTTCGAGGCCGTGCTACCTCTCCCGGAAAAAGCCAGAGAGCGAATACTGTCATTAGCTGACAAAGAACAGAAGCGGCGGAAAAAGCGCATCGGCTCAATAGAAGAGTTCCGCCAAGCATATCCTGAACTCTCCTTCATCATTGATGGCGTGGAGCAGCCCAAGCGCAAACCCAAAGCGCCCCGGAAGCGCAAAAGCGATTACTCCGGGAAGAAGAAGCGGCACACTCTCAAGCAAATCGTGATCGGTACACCCTCGGGCATTATCATTGACCAAAGTCCGTCGCTTGGTGGGCGCGCACATGATTTCAAAGTCTTAAAGGATGACCATGCGGCACGCGCACTGTGCGAAGAGTTCAAAGACTATCGAGTGACCATGTATGGCGACAGTGGCTTTGATGGGATGAGCGCGATGGGCTTACCCCTCGAAGTCAGGCTCAATGAGAAAGCGCGGCGTAATCATCCGTTGACGCGCGAACAGAAAAAGCTGAATCGGTTGCGCAGCAGCACCCGCATTGAGATCGAGCATACGTTCTCACGGCGCAAGAAGTACCGGATCGCAGCCGACATCTATCGAAACCGTGATGAGGACTACGACCGGACGATGAACATTGTCGGGGGCTTAGTCAACTTACGAGCCTACGACAGAATCTTTCCAAGAACAGGGTTGCAACTTTAGCTTGAACAATGTGAGCGGCAGCTTTGTCTTTCGTTAGGCTGCCTTATCACGCAACAGGTCTACTGAACATCACAGCCATTGCGCATTCTACGTCTGCTGCACGGCTTGTGTCAGTCTCGCCAGCGATTCTCTGGCGTCGCCGTAGAGCATTCCCGTTGCGGGCTTGAAGAATAACGGGTTCTCAAGGCCGGAGAAGCCTTTTCCCGTGCCGCGCTTTAGCACTACCACCGAGCGTGCCCGGTCAACTTCGAGGATCGGCATCCCGGCAATCGGACTGTGTGGATTGTCGCGTGCATCCGGGAAGTCCGGGTTCTGGAATGAATTGCCGAGCCAGTCGGGCATCCCGAAATGGCAGAGATCAATGATCGGCTCAATCTCCAATCGACGCATCTCGGTTAACACTTCATCTGTGAATGACCAATCGTAGTGATATGGCCTGCTGTTGATTAGGTGGTACGAAAAGCCGTAGCGCAAGAACCGGATGCCCATCTCGCGTGTCAGATAGAGGTCTTCATGCCAGTGCTTGTAATGGCCGGTCTCATCCAGTTCATCCACTCGCCACACACCGTGGCGGATCGTCGGGTAGCTGCACTCAATTCCGGTGACGAACATAAACTCATTCATCAGCCATCTCCTCCTGCTTTATTCGTGCTTACCCTGAAATTCCGCGCGTCATCCGGCACCGCAATGATGGTTGCACGATCAAATAACGTATCAATTTGAAGTTTCATTCGTTCGTAAACGAGAGCCGGAACGCTGATGTCTGCGAGGAGCAGGTCGCCGACAACTGTGCGGGCGCTTCCTCCGATGAGACCTGTTTTGGGTAGGGCGAGTGTCATGGTCACCGTCGCGCGAATGCACGGATTGTAAGCTTCGCCGGTGTCGCCGTTTAAGCCGGAGGGAATATCGAGCGCAAGAATTTCTCTGCCTGAATCGTTTGCGACGCGAATCATTGACGCATATGGATCACGCGGCGCGCCCCTCAAACTGTAACCGATCAGCGCATCGAGGATGATTTCAGCTTCAGTGAGCGCACTTACCAGATGTTCTGGAGTTTTCGGGTTGAAAATCTCGCAAGCGACTTCCATACGACGCAATATCTCAAACTGTTTGGTTGGAACGGGCGTAAGCTTTTCGAGTTCGTAAGCGAGAAAGACTGTGACGCGCGCTCCTGCATTCGCTAAGTGGCGCGCGGCAGCTAACCCGCCCCCTCCGTTGCCGCCGGTGCCTGCGAGAACCACTACCCTCTTGCCCACCGCGCTGCCGCCAAGCCGCTCGCGCGTGACCTGCGCTAGGTTGCGTCCGGCATTCTCCATCATCTGAATCAATTCGATCCCGATGTCATCAATCATCGCGCGATCAACTTCGCGCATCTGCTTGACTGTAATAGTTGGTATCTTTCTCATTATCTACACGTCGCGTAACGCCCGCATAACACTAAATGGAAGCCGCCTCCTTCCCGATTATCGAGACGCACAATAGCTTGTACACCACTCTACCGATCTTCTTCAGTAAGCAAGCTTACAAAAGAAATGACGCAGAATGTAACGTCCCTTACTGAACCGCAACCGCGCCTCGCTGGATACTCTGCATGAAAGGTGATCCTTGTTCGCCCGTAGGAGGAAGATTGAATCAGATGCGTCTCATAAATATTTTCAAAGCAGAGACTTGTTCCGTGCTGGAGCGGCGCGGCAATGTACAACATGAGTTTCAATATCGTGTGTTAAGTGGGCGAAATAGACTTATCGTTTTAATTTCAAGTTAATGGAGGCATACGAGTTGCTCTACACACTCATGAGCAGAGCACTCATATGACGGTTCCGATGACAACGAGCAGTCTGATTCAGACTTGTGTAAGCAGGCTTACAGATTATGACGACATTGGTGACGTATGCTCCGTAACGTCAAAGCGACTCGCGTTCGATTCTGAAGAACGGCGAGCCGTAATCTTAAACACCATTACGAATTTCTAAGGAGAGAACAATGCAAACTAACAATAACCTTCGTCGCGTGGGAACTTTCTTCAGCTTTATCGCGCTGGCCGCTATGCTCGCGCTTCCCGTGCTGGCAAAAACACCAAGGCCGACTACCCGGCGCCCCACGGTTGCCATCATCAGAGCCGATTGGTGTTCGGCCTGCCAAAAGCTTGAACCGGCGATGATGGAATTGATGAGTCAATACAAAGGCCGCATCAACTTTGTGATGCTTGATGTGACCGACGACCAGAAAGCCGCGAAGTCAGCTTCCGAAGCGCGCAAGCTAGGGATAGGGAAGTTCTTCGAGGCTAATAAGAAGCACACCTCGACAGTCGTCGTGCTCAGTCCGGCTCACAAGATTCTTTACCAGACGATGCAGAACTTTGACCGCGACGCATATGTGAAAGCCTTCGACGAGGCGATTGCCAAAGGCTAGTTCACGAAAGTCGGGTGGAGAAACCCAATCTCCAATACGGGAGCGCGTCCAGTGGGGGTGGCCGCAGATGCTTTTCATCGGCTGCGGTTGAAGGCGCGCTCCCGCCCTTATAACTAATGTGAGACGCTGATAAAAACGAGAACGGATGGCTTTGCCTAAAAAGGTCTGATTTCGAGTGACTTTTTGGGCAGGCAGAAAGGTTTTTGGGCAGAGTTACCAAGCGGCAGGTTTATGGAATGTCCCCGCGCTGTCGGTTAAGGTGGCGGGGAATTGACTAGCCGCAAGCACGCCTGCGCGGATTGGTTTATAAAAGGTAGCGTATTGTGAAAGTTCGCGACTTTGCTTTTTGTGTGGATTAAGGATGCCTACCTTAGAATTAAGTTCTTGAGTCACAATGCGAACAGGTTCAACTAAATCGGAATCGTTACTTATCAAGACCGCAATATCATAGTCACCCTTATAGCCGTCATTTATCATATGAGACGCGATGTTCACGTCAGAACCCTTTTCCTCTGTTTTTACCACTCTAACCGTAGTAGGCGTTAAAGGGTTTTGACCTGCTAACGGCATGAATGCCACTTTAGTCATAAAATGCCCGAAAGTAATAGACATATTGGGGATAGTTTTAAGGGCGCGTAAATATGTCTCTTGCCTAACAGGTTGATCTGGATCAGTAGGGCGTGCTTGAACCCTAGCGGTGAAGTATTTTATGCGGTTAATTTTATGACTTGGCAGCATTAAGCGGCACAATTCTGCAAAGTTAAGCCATTTATACGGAGTATGCCGCATTGCTCCATAGTAGAAGTTAAAGCCATCAATATAGACGTTGGTTCTTGGCATCTTTGCCCCTTATTCGCACATCTAAATAACTGTTGGAAAGCCAGAATAACACCTTAATAACGCCGTCGTAAGGATTAGTTTTGGCCTTGACAACGCTTACGGTTGTGCTATCATCCGCTTGAAATATCCCCCCTACCGCTTCGGTGGTAGGGCGCGAAGCCGCAGCAATGCGGCTTCTGCTTTTAGTCCCACTATTAAGCGACTTCCGCATAAAACTTTGGTTTCAGATTCAACTCAAACATGCTCTGAATAAGGCAACAGATGTTATGACAAAGCACCTTGCATAACGCTTCGTTGATTTGCGCTCGCTCTGTCTTGCTTCTCAAGGCATCGCCGAACTTCGCTTTAATCATGCTGAATGTGGATTCGACATTTGAGCGTTTGTGGTAGTTCGCCATGAACCGCTCTTGGTTGTAGCTGTAGAAGTGATACATCTGCTTCCAGAGCGCGCTATGCCGCTTGTCATTCGTTCGTGAGTTAGACTTAAAGGGAATGTACGGCATCGCCTGAACATCAGCCACAGCCTTCAGATTGTCGCTCGACAAGTAAGCCTTATCCGCGCTCACTTGATTCATCACGAAGTTCTGCGCTGTCGCATCCACTAAGGGCTTGAAGTGCGGCGAGTCGCCCGAATAACGATTCGTGATTTCAACTGCCGTTACTACGTTCGTTTTAACGCCACAACACAGATGAACCTTTATCCATTGCTTCTGTTCAAGCATACGCGGGTCTGAATACTTCGCGTGCATCCATTGAACAAAGCGACATGTCGAAAGACCGGATGAATCTACGGCAAAGTCCTGTTCAATCGAAGCAAGCGGCTTGCTGCTTTCCTCAATCAACATCTGCAAGTAAGGCGTCAGCATATCCATTTCAAAGTAATTAAAGATAGAGTTATAGCAGGGCAGTTTCGACGTGTAGCCTTTGCCGTGCGCGTCCTTCATGTCCGACATAAAGCGTCGTCCTGAAACGGTGGAGTAAACCTTAAAGGCCATTGCGAAGATCATATCTTCAAGAGGCAAGCGCGGTCTGCCGTTGGTTTGTGCAGGTTCACCAACGCCTTGACAGAGTTGGTGTAGTAGATACTGAAACTGCGCTTTCTCTACCGTCTGCGCTTTGTTGTATGCAGGCCACTCTTGCTTATAAGTCTTGCGCGTCACCTTCACGGTTTCAGTAACAATTGTTTTGTCGCCTTCGATAACAACCGTTTTCGTGCGTTCAATCGTTTCTTCGACGGCAAAGATGTGTTTGCACTTTTGGCGTTTGAAATCGAAGTCGGCGCAAGTGCAAGTATTCTTTTCGGCGTTTACTTTGTATTTGCCTTTGCCGGATTGTGAAGGGACGAGCCAGAGATTGCCTTGCTGTATGATCGTCGCTTTGTTAGCGATGTCACGGCCTTTTTGTTCACGGATGGTCATTGATATGGACTCCTTTTGTATTGAAGTCCACACAGGAGAAGCGTATAATATAGTTGCTAGACTTCACGGCTTCGGCTGTGTGGTTCGATGGCCTCGCTGATTGTTACAAGCAATCGGCGGGGCTTATAAATGAAAACTTACCACGACCCGCTACCTTGAGGCTTTTGCGGAGACAAAAGGTAGCGGGTCTTCCCGTTTTCGCCCTTTGCATCGGTAAGCAAGATGCAAGGGCTACTTATCTTCTCATTCAAAGAACCTCCAAACTAAAAACACTATACGCTCGCTAGCGTGATAAGTCAAGACTCTTATCGCCGCTAACGCGGTATTTATTTTTAGGGCTTGACGGGCAGTTCGTTTTAAGTTATCTTCGTTACCGTCCCACAAATGGAGATAGAAACAATGAGTACAAATGAGCCGAACATCAGTAAAAGCAAAAGGACTCGCAGCCCTAATTATCCAGCTATAAGCCTTGCGGAAGCCGTCTCGCGTATCACTCAAATCTATGAAAAAGAATATGGACACGCGGCTGACAGTGACACTCTATCAAAGGCTATGGGTTATAGTGGCACTAATGGCGCTTCAGATGTAGTTATTTCCGCACTCAAAAAGTATGGATTGCTAGAAAACGCTGGCAACCATGAGTTCAAGTTGAGCGCGGGAGCGATTGACATCTATCTGCATAAAAAAGGCGAACCGGAGCGGGTAAAAGCTATCTGCGAGGCAGCCTTTACCCCTCCTTTGTTCGCTGAATTACACGACGAGTATGGTGACACGCTGCCGAGCGAGCACAATCTACGTGTTAAACTAATTAAGAAGGGCTTTAACCCTAAAACCGTAGGGGACGTTATTCACGCATACCGTGATACATTAGAGCTTGTAGCGGGAGAAGCACCGGAGTATAATGCGGCTATCGCGGGCAGTAAAGAAGATGAAAAGAAGGACTCCAAGCCCGTAGGAGATACGCCGATGCAACAACCACCCGCAGGGGTAGCGGCACAGCAACCGCCGCCAATAATACAGCCTCCAATAGACAACCACAGTGACTCTCGTAAGCACACTGAATTAGCTTTCAAGTTGTCGCGTGGAAGCGAGGCACGCGTCACCATTTATGGTGACGCTACTCAAGAGGCGATTGCCAAACTTACGGCACTTTTAGAACTTAGTCAGGACACCTTCCCTACACAAGCGGAACTTGTACAACCGCGCTCTGCGGTGTGGCGCAACAAAGACCATGACCATCCTGTAAAGGTGACAGGCGAGCTAGGCGAGCATGAGGGGAAACGTTTCTACGCTGTTGAAGGCAGTAATAGTGGCGTGCCAGAAGACGAGCTAGAGTTTACAGATGAGCAAGCAAGAGGGGCGGTCTAGACCGCCCCTCTTTATAATGGAGGTTACTTTATGAGTTCAGATGAAGAGATGGCTGCCATTGGTCGGTTAATGACCGAATATACAGACACGAAGCGTCACCTTGCTGCGCTTCATACTGAAACAGAGAGAATCGGAAAGCTACTTCAGTACACGGGTGCTGTAATACAACACAAGAATACCAGCTTAATTTCTCCGATCACTGAAGAGCATCTAGCGGTGCTTGATAGGGAAAAGCTCACATCTCTAGTAGCTGATATAAATTCAAGTTTTGATAGGCTGAACACTTTGAGAACTAGACTTTCAGATTTAGGCTTACCCACCTAATTCAGACCAACACAAAATTACATCACTACCGAACGTAACGGCTACCCGTTTCTTTTACCTCAATTACTTTTTGGGCAGACTCAATAGTTTTTGGGCAAGAGAGGGTTTTTAGGCAAAGCCAGAACGGATCATGAATGGATTAACAGGCAATCTTCAAGAATATCTTTCGGCAAGTTCGCTGCTCGCATATCCGGTAGCGTTTTTAGCGGGAATGCTCATTAGCTTCACACCCTGCGTTTATCCGGTGATTCCGATTCAACTGGGCTTCATCGGTAGTCAAACTGCTGCCGCGCGGGATGGCCAAAGCGCCGGGCGAGTGAGCCTGCGCGGTTTCACACTCTCGGTGCTCTTTGTGACTGGGATGGCTATCATCTATGCTGCGCTCGGCGCCTTCGCTTCATTAACCGGAACGCTGTTCGGACGCTGGGCGGCAAGTCCCTGGGTCTATATTCTCATCGGTAATATCGTGCTCGCACTGGCGCTTTCGATGCTAGATGTTTTCCAGATACCAACGCCGCAATTCTTAACGAGTTGGAATCCTGATCGCAAAGGTCGCGGCTATTTGTCGGCGATACTTCTCGGCGCAGCCTCAGGATTAGTTGTCGGCCCGTGCACCGCTCCGGCCCTCGGCGCAGCCCTCACTTATGTGGGAACGCAGGGCAATATCTTCTTCGGCACATCAGTGCTCTTCGTCTTCGCCTTCGGCATGGGCGCGTTGATGATCGCGCTGGGGACTTTTAGCGGAGCGCTGGCGACGATGCCGCGTTCGGGCGAGTGGATGGTTAGAGTCAAGAAAGCCTTCGGCATTCTGATGATCGTCATCGCGGAATACTTACTGCTGCAAGCCGGGCAAAGGTTCATTTAAGCGAGATGACTTTCTTTGTTCGAAAATGTTTGAGCGAAGAAAGATAAAATTGGAAGTGATGACACTCGAGACGCAAATCATCTCCAAGCTGGCACTCGCTGCGCTGTTCGGCGCGAGCATCGGCATCGAGCGCGAGCTAAAGCATAAGCCGATGGGTCTAAGAACCAATGTGCTGATTGCGATGACCGGCTCACTCGTGATGATTATGGCTTCGGAGATGACGCGCCTCATGGGTAGCGACAGCGCGCCGCGCTTGGCCGCCGCCGTGATACAAGGATTGGGATTTCTTGGCGCCGGCACGATCATTCATGTGCGCAGTTCCGTGACAGGGTTGACGACTGCTGCTGTCTTGCTGATGGTTGCCGGAATCGGATTAGCGACGGGCGCGGGAGCATGGGTGCTCGCGATCGCCGCAACCACAATCATACTCCTTGTGCTGACGACCTTCGGCACGCTTGAGCGCGCATTGCATACGAAGTGTCAATCCGTGAACTATTCGCTTAAAACAGCCGATCCGGTGCGGTTGCTTATCGAAATCAATCAGGTGCTCGATGAGCATAAAGTTCAGTTGCATGGTTTTGAGGTCAAAAGTGATGGAGAAGGGCAGCGGGTGGATTTTGCCGTTTGCAATTCCGCAGATTTCGCCCACACGCTGCTCAAGCGCGCTTTGGCGACAGGTGGAGATATCCCACAAGGGGTGGTCATCAATCGGGGTGAAGCATGAGTGAAACTAGGACCCAGCCGATTATGCAGTGCTGCCTTGTGTGCGGGCGCACGCTCACAAACCGTGCGGCGCATGATGCGCTTGAGGAGCGCGTGCTCGAAGCGATAAGCTCCGAACATCCTGAATGGATGAACGAGGATGGAAGATGCGCTCTCTGTGTGACGCACTATCGGGCACTTCTCAAAGCGCGAATTTCTCGCTCCGAGCGGCTACGCGCTACGGCGGATCGCAGTTGGTCACGCCGGGTAGGTCGTCTCTTGCATGGGTATAAATATAATCAATCAAAGTATTCGAAGACGAAATTGATAAAGGAAGTAAATGTTCAAATGAAGAAATGGAAAATAGCTGCTTTGCTCGTAGGCGCATTAACCGTCGCCGCCGTCTTTATTGGCTGCTCATTGAGCAACTCTAAGGCTGAGACTTCGATAGCCAGCGCGCCGGCAACAACAAAGGAGTCGTCGGCAAAGATCGGTACAGAGATCGGAAACACAGCACCAGATTTTCAACTTGCAAAAATGGACAACTCTCCGATGTCACTTGCCGATCTTCGCGGGCAACCGGCGGTGCTCGTCTTCTGGACGGCGTGGTGTCCGGTCTGTAAAGAGGAAGCTCCGCACTTTAACCAACTAGCGGCACAGTACGAGCCCAAAGGTGTTCGCGTGCTCGGCATCAATATTAACGATAGCCTTGCTCGCGCCGAATCCGGGATTAAAGAATTCGGAATACGCTATGCGGTCGCACGTGACGCGGACGCCAGTGTGACACACCGCTACAAGGTCGCTGGCACGCCCACAATTATCTTCTTGGATCGCAATGGTGTTGTGCGCTACTTCGGCAACGAACTGCCTGCCGATTACCCCGCGCGCCTTGATGCACTGCTTGCCGGAAAGGAATAAGCAATGAGCGAAGAAAAAAAATACGATATAGTCATTATCGGCTCTGGCCCGGCGGGACTGACCGCCGCCATCTACGCGGCACGGCAGACCTCAAGCCTCTGTTAATCGAAGGGCCGCAACCCGGCGGGCAGTTGACCATCACGACCGAAGTCGAAAACTATCCGGGCTTTTCCAAAGGCATACAGGGGCCGGAATTGATGGAAGAGTTTCGTGGGTTGTGTTGCAGGAAATAGTTTCTTCAGTATAATCCACCTCTCGGTACATTCTACATCTCTTCGGGAAACCATCAATTGAAACACACTTCATCTCCTTTCAAGTGGCGACACTTCGAGCCGACAATTATTCTTTTGTGCGTTCGTTGGTATTGTAGATACCAACTCTCTTACCGCAATCTTGAGGAGATGATGAGTGAGCGCGGTCTTGCTGCGGACCATACCACTGTCTGGAGATGGGTCCAGAGATATGCTCCCGAAATCAATAGACGCATCCGTCCGCACTTGAAGATGAGCGGCACTTCATATCGAGTGGATGAGACTTATATTAAAGTCGGAAGGCAATGCAAGTATCTCTATCGCGCAGTAGATAAAGAAGGTAATAAAATTGAATTCATGCTCAGTGCCAAACGCGATATTTCTGCGGCAAAACGCTTCTTTAAGAAGATGATGAGGGCCGATCATCGGAGACTGCCGTTTACGATTAGTGTGGATAGGAACGCCGCTTACCCTGAAGCTTTCACTTCTTCTCAAGATGAAAATGTCCTGCCGAAGGATTGCAAACTTCGTCGAGTCAAATATCTTAACAACATCATCGAACAAGACCACAGGTTCATCAAAAAGAAGGTGCGAGCTTTACAATGCTTCAAGGGGTTTCAGACAGCGGAGCGCACACTGGAAGGCATTGAAGCAGTGAACATGATGAGGAAGGGTCAAGTCAAAAGATTAAGTGGAAATGATGCGATGGGCCAAGCAAAGTTTGTCTTGAGCCTCTTTCAGATCGCGGCATAGCGAAACTCAATCGGCGAACTTTCGTGCCTTAAAATATTTTTCGCAACACAGCCATGTGCTTGTGCCGATTGGAAGCGTTGCGGAAAAAAGCAATACACCGACATCCAAGTACGTCATCATCAGCATCGAGGCCGCCGGTGATCAAGCGGCGAAGTTCGATTATGATCATGTTGACGGCAGAGCACGCGCCAGCGCTTAAAGAAATGGTCAAGGATGAAAACAAAAGATGCGTTGCTGTAGTTAGAAAGCATTTGCGGGAGCTTCTGCTTGTGCTGCGGGCGATGACTTTTGCAGAACAATCATCGGAACAGCAGTGCTCGTTTGATTGCCCTTACATCTCATTTCATCTTGCAGTTAGTAGCTTAATTGCTTTCCGCCCGCCAGACCAAAGCGTCTGACACGGCTTCTATTGACGGACAGCCTGTTAGCGCGAGCGCCATGTCGAGTTCAGCGCGCAGCAGTTCAATCACCAGTCGCGTGCCCGCTTCGCCGTTGAGCGCCAGTCCCCACAAAACGGGGCGTCCAAGCAGGACTGCCCGCGCCCCAAGCGCTAAAGCTTTCAACACGTCCGTTCCGCGACGTATGCCGCCGTCCATCAGCACTTCGATGCGATCTTCGACGGCGGCAACGATGTGCGGAAGCATTGTGATCGTAGCTGGCACAGTATCTAATTGGCGCCCGCCATGATTAGAAACAACAATCGCCGCCGCTCCGTGATCAACTGCCAGCCGCGCATCATCCGGCGACATGATGCCTTTGAGCACTAAGGGCAGTGATGACAAACCACGCAGCCAATCAATGTCTTTCCACGTCAACCCGGCATCCCACTGTGATGCAACGTAAGCGGCCAGCCCGGACTCGCGCGCTGTTTCCGGCAAATCGTCGAGCATCGTGTCGGCGAAGTTGGCGAGTTGCAGATCGCGCGCCAGCGTGAATCCGTTACGCATATCGCGTGGACGCCGCCCGATCAACGGCGCATCAACTGTCACGCACAACGCGTTGTACGACGCGGCAGCGGCGCGTTCAACTAGTTCCCGCGTGATGCCGCGATCACGATAAACGTAGAGTTGAAACCAACGCGGCGCGTCGCTCGTTTCGGCAATGGCTTCAAGGCTGTAGTTAGACATCGTGCTGGCGATCATAATCGTGCCTGCTGCGGCGGCGGCACGCGCTGTCGCAAGCTCGCCTTCCGAATGCGCCAGCGCATGAAAAGCCATCGGCGCGACGAGCACCGGCAGCGAAACAGTTGAACCGAGCACCGTCGTTGCCAACTTTCGTTCGGCAACGTCAACTAATACGCGCGGCACGAGTTGCAAGCGGCGAAACGCGGCGCTGTTTTCGCCAAGCGTCCATTCGTCGTCCGAACCGCCTGCGATATAGTCATACGCCATCTGCGGCAAACGCTCGCTCGCCAGCGGCTCAAGCTCGTCCAAACTGAAAAACTCAAACATCCTGAACCTCGCGTGTTCTTAAATTTTAGTGGCGGGCGAACAACAGCGCGATAGTCATTGCGAAGCCGATCAGCACAACGACGTAGCGCACGAAGCGGCGACCTAATCGTCGCGCCAGCCCCGCGCCGGAGTAACCGCCGATCATCGCGCCCGTCGCCATTAACAGCACATCCGTCCACAACACCGCTCCCGACACGATGAAGTAAATGGCGGCGATGCCGTTGATATAAAACGTCAACAGATTTTTCAATCCGTTCATCTGGTGAATATCAACGAGACCGAGCAGTCCCAACGCGGCGAGCATTAGTATGCCCATGCCTGCGCCGAAATAACCGCCATAAACGCCGACGAAGAATTGAAATGTGACGGCTCCGATCAACCACCCGCGACTAGCTTCGTGTGCAACGTTTGCCGTGCGCAGTTTGCGTGTAATGAACTCCTGCACGGCGAGCAGCAGCGCCGCCGTCAGCAGCAGGTAGGGAACAATCGCACTGAACGTGCGCGACGAAGTATGTAGCAGCAGAACTGCGCCGACGATGCCGCCGACGAGCGAGGGCGCGCTAAGCAGAATGATCCAGCGACGGCTGCCCGTTAGTTCGCGGCGGTAGCCGAACATCCCTGCGAGCGCTCCGGGCCAGAGCGCGACAGCATTTGTTGTGTTGGCGAGAATCGGATTGCGACCGAGCCAGACCAATGCCGGAAATGAAATCAAAGTGCCGCCGCCCGCCACCGAATTGACCATCCCGGCGGCGAAAGCCGCGCCGAAGATCACCGCCCCCTCTTGCCAGAGATTCATAAAGTGAGTTCGACGCTTCAGGGACCACACGGCACGGCAGACCGCAAGATTGACGCTTGTTTGATACTAACGCACGTCCGCGCTTGTTTGTCGCGCGACGGATTTTTGCATCGCTGCCGGAATAACCCCGCGAATCGAAGCGTCAATCAACTCAATGATGTGCATCGCAGGCATTGTGTGTCCGGCACGCGCAAGCCCGTTCGTGATCTGCAACAAGCAGCCCGGATTGCTCGTTGCGAGCGCGTCAGCCTGCGTCTTGAGTACGTTTCGGGCTTTGCGTTCGCCGAGTTCCTGCGCCGGTTCCGGTTCAGTCATGTTGTAAATTCCCGCCGACCCGCAGCAGATCGCCGCTTCGGGTATTTCTACGACTTCGAGTTCAGGAATAGTCTTCAACACATCGCGCGGTTGAACTCTGACGCCCTGCGCGTGCTGCAAGTGGCAGGCATCGTGATATGCAACTTTGAATGGCAACGGGTGACGCACGGCGCGCGGCTCAAGCTCTGCGAGTATTTCTGAAATGTCTTTGCACTTGGCGGCAAACGCTTTTGCTCGTTCGGCATAGACCGGATCGTCGCGCAGCAGCCAGCCGTACTCTTTCACGCTTGAGCCGCAACCCGCCGCGTTGATGACGACAGTATCAACGTCAGCGCGTTCAAAGACATCAATCGTGCGCCGCGCAAGTTCCAGCGCATCCTGTTCCTGTCCGGCGTGAACCATCAAAGCGCCGCAGCAACTCTGTTCTTTCGGCGCGATCACTTCGCAGCCTTCCGCCGCCAGCACGCGCACGGTCGCCGCATTCACGTCCGCGAAAAAAACGCGCTGCACGCAACCGAGCAGCAATCCGACGCGCCGCCGCTGTGTTCCTTGCGCAGGCGTGCGTTCGGCGATTTTCTGTTGTAAGCCGCTCAAAGAGATCAGCGGCAAAAGCGATTCCATTGCTTTTAGGCGCGCCGGAAGCACATCCAAAATCCCGGAACGCTGCATTAACCAGCGTAAGCCAGACGCTTGATAAATCCAGAGCGGCGCGGCCATCAGACGCAAACGGTTCGGGTGCGGAAAGGTCTCAAAGAGCATCCGGCGAAATAATTTGTCCGGCAGCGAACGCGGATAGTTGCGCTCGATCTGCGCGCGCGTCGCTTCAATCAATTTGTCGTACTGCACACCGGACGGGCACGCTGTCATACACGCCATACAGCCGAGACATTTATCGAAATGCCCGACGTATGTTTCGTTCATCTGCGCGCCGCCTTCGAGTCCCATCTTCATCAGGTAAACGCGCCCGCGCGGGCTGTCCATCTCTTCGCCCCAGAGCAAATAGGTCGGGCACGTCGGCAAACAAAATCCGCAATGCACGCAGTCGTCTATCAGATCAACGGGCGGCGCATGATGTTCGTCAAAAATATTCCCTATGCTTGGCTTCACTTCCAAAGCCGGTCGCGCATCAACAACTTGCTCTTTCATCAAATCCCTCCGACGAAGCGTCCCGGATTCAGTATTCCGCCCGGATCAAAACGCTCCTTCACACGCCGCATCAACGGCCGCGCATCGCCGCTCGTATCCCACACGTCAACGTGCTGTTTCATTTCAAGCGGACAGCGCAACAAGACGAGCGAGCCGCCAAGTTTTCTCAATTCCGCACGCAAATCTTCGAGCACCGTGAGCAAAGAGCCTGCATCGTTAGCTTCGATTTGCAGCGCGCCCAATCCGATTGATTGCATCACCGCTCGCCACTTAATGTTTGAGGATGCTGCGATGCGATTCAACGCTTCGCACATGCAAGCGAGATGTGAGGGCAGCACGCTCGCTTTACAGATGAGCGACGACGGCGCGCCGTTCCATAATTCTTCACGCGCGTTCCATGTTCCCGGTTTGGACTCGATCTGCTTGGCATCCGCCGCCAGACTAAACAGCGTTTGTGTTTGTCCTTCAATCGCTGCCGCGACGCCTTCAAAGCGCACGTCAACTTGCGGCTGTTCAAGTGTGCTCGCGCGAAGTTGCACGCCCGTCGGCGCAAGGGTTGAATCCTGTATGGCAAGTGTAAGTTCGTTGGCAGCGGCAATCGTCGGCAACGCAAAACTCAGTGTTCGAACTTCACGCGCCAGCGGATACAAACGAAACGTCGCCTCGACGATCACGCCCAACGTGCCGAGCGCACCCGTCATCAACTTTGGAAGATCATAGCCCGCGACGTTCTTCACGACCTTGCCGCCGCTGCGGGCAATCGTGCCGTCGGGCAGAACAACCGTAATGCCTATAATCAAATCGCGTAGCGCGCCGAAGCGCACACGCAATGCGCCGCTGTCGTTGGTCGCCAGCACGCCGCCAATCGTCGCCTTGTTCATCCACAATGGATCAAGCGCGAGATGTTGCCCGTGTGCGGCAAGAATTTCCTGAACCTGTGCCACCGTGCAACCGGCTTCGATGGTCGCAGTCATGTCGCCCCAGGCGTGTTCAAGCACGCGGTTGAGTTTCTTGATAGACAACACAACATCAATGCTTGGCGGAGCGTTGCCCCAATCCATCTTCGTGCCGCCGCCTCGCGGCGCGACACTCAGGCCAGCAACTGCGGCGCAACTCAACACGCGCGCCACTTCTACGGCGCTGCCCGGTTCGACGACGAACTGCGGCGGCGCGCCATCAACCGCATCGGCGGGCGTCGCCGTGCGTAAGTGATCCGCGCCGACGATTGCGCCGATTTCGTTCCATGTTGCGGCGAGGTTAGTTGCCATCGTTTATTTGACGTTAAAAGAGTTGCGCAACGCCTGCGACTTCGAGCGGGTGTGGCTCGTATATTCCGGTCTTTTCGGCGCACAGACGCGGGCGCGGGAAAATCTTTTCAGGGTTGGCTAGATTTTCGGGATCGAAAGCGCAACGCACAAGCTGCATCGTCGCCAAGTCCGGCTCGGCATACATTTCGGACATAAACTTTTTCTTCTCCTGCCCGACGCCATGCTCGCCCGTGATTGAACCGCCTGCGTCAACGCACAACTTGAGAATCGCAAACGCGAGTTCTTCGGCATCGTGCTCCTGTCCCGTCACGCTGCGATCATAAAGCACGAGCGGGTGTAGATTGCCGTCGCCCGCGTGAAATACGTTTGCCACACGCAAGCCCGCTTCTTCGCTCAAACGCTTGATTGCACCGAGCACTTGCGGAAGCGCCGTGCGCGGAATCACGCCGTCCTGCACAATATAATTAGGCGAGACGCGACCCATCGCGGCGAAGGCTGCCTTGCGTCCCTTCCAGACCACCATGCGCTCCGCTTCCGATTGCGCCACTCTGATCTCCCACGCGCCGCACTGCGTGCAGATGTCTTTGACCTGCCTCATCAATTGTTCGACTTCGGCAGCGGGGCCATCGAGTTCGACCAGAAGCAAAGCGCCGCAGTCCGGATAGTTGGCGTGAACCGCCGCTTCCGCTGCTTGAATGGCGAGGTTGTCCATCATCTCAATCGCGGCAGGCAGGATTCCGGCGGCGATTATTTCACTTACGGTCTGTCCCGCTTCATCCGTCGTATTGAAGGCAGCGAGCAGTGTCTGGATAACTTCGGGACGCTTGACGATTCGCAGGATCACTTTCGTCGCAATGCCGAGCGTGCCTTCGGAGCCGACGAAGACGCCCATCAGATCATAGCCCGGAGCATCGAGCGTATTGCTTCCCAGATGAACAAGGGAACCATCAGGCAAAACGACTTCCATCCCCAACACATGCGTCGTCGTGAAGCCATATTTCAGGCAATGCGCGCCGCCGGAGTTTTCCGCGACGTTGCCGCCGATGGTGCAGACGGATTGCGATGACGGATCAGGCGCGTAGAAGTAGCCGTAGGGCGAAACCTCCTGCGTCACATTCGAGTTAATGACACCGGGTTCGACGACGATGCGCGCGTTCGGGATGTCAACTTCCAGAATACGATTGAGGCGCGAGAGGCTGATGACGACACCGCCCGCGTAAGGCAATGCGCCGCCGCTCAAGCCCGTGCCCGAACCACGCGCGACGAACGGAATGCGTTCGCGGTCACAGATGCGCACAATCTCCTGCACCTGTTCGCTGGTTGACGGCAACAGCACCGCCGACGGAACGACGCGAAAGTTCGTCAACCCATCACACTCGTAAGTGCGCAGCTGCTCCGGCTTCGTCAGCAAACCTTTGTCACCGACAGCGGCGCGAAAGTCTTCGATAATCCGTGCGTCCACAACTTGCTCCCTTAAGCGTATCGGGCTGACGTGAATGCAGATTTCAGTTTATATAGTTGTAAGCCGGAAGCGTCAGAAAGTCTATGAAATCTTCGTTCATGATTAAGCGGTCGAGAATCTCTGCGGCTTCCGCGTATTTTCTGTCGTCGCCGCTTTCGAGTTTGGCGAGTTCTTCGGTTTGAATTCTTTTGTAGAGTTCGGCAGTGATTTGATTGCCGGATGATTGGTTATCGCCGCCTTCGCTTGCCGCATCGAGGTGCGCGTTGTGATGTATCCATTGCCAGAGTTGGGCGCGTGAGATTTCGGCGGTCGCGGCGTCTTCCATTAAGTTGAAGATCGCTACCGCGCCGGTTCCGCGCAGCCACGATTCGAGATATTGCAGGGCGACGCTGATGTTATTGCGCACGCCCGCTTCCGTGATCGTGCCGCCGGGAACGTGTATGTTCGACAATTCCTGCGCGGAGACGTTGACCTCTTCGCGCAGGCGTTGTTTCTGGTGCGGCTGATCTTTCAAAGCGGCATCGAACGCTTCCATTGCGATGGGTACAAGGTCTGGATGCGCGACCCATGTGCCATCAAAGCCATCCTTCGATTCGCGCTCTTTGTCTTCGCGCACTTTGGCGAGCGCCGTTTCGTTGACCTGCGCATCGCGGCGGCTCGGAATAAATGCTGCCATCCCGCCGATGGCGTGCGCGCCGTGACGATGGCACGTTTTCACGAGCAACTCCGTGTAAGCGCGCATGAAGGGCACGGTCATCGTGACCTGCGCGCGATCCGGCAAATTGATGTCGGAACGGCGGCGGTTCTTCTTAATCAAACTGAAAATATAATCCCAGCGCCCTGCGTTGAAGCCTGCCGCGTGCTCGCGCAGTTCATACAGAATCTCTTCCATCTCAAAGGCGGCGAGAAAAGTTTCGATCAGCGCCGTTGCCTTGATTGTGCCGCGATTGATTCTCAAAGCATCCTGCGCGTATTCAAAAACATGGTTCCACAAACGGGCTTCCAAATGGTTTTCCAGCTTTGGCAGATAAAAATACGGGCCGCTATCGCGCTTCATCAGTTCGCGCGCATTGTGGAAAAAGTAGAGTCCGAAATCAAAGAGGCTGGCGGAGACCGGTTGGCCGTCAACCAACACATGCTTCTCCAACAAGTGCCAGCCGCGCGGACGAACGACGAGCGTCGCAATCTTGTCTTGCAGTTTATAAGACTTGCCTTCGGGACTTGTAAACGCGATTGTGCGCCGTACGGCCTCCATCAAATTGCTTTGTCCCTGAATGGCGTTGTCCCACGAAGGCGTGAGCGAATCCTCAAAGTCTGCCATGAAAACTTTCGCGCCGGAGTTCAGCGCGTTAATCATCATCTTCCGTTCCACAGGTCCGGTTATTTCCACGCGGCGGTCTTGGAGGTCTGCGGGAATCGGATTTACCTGCCATTCGGATTGGCGTACGGCGGCGGTTTCGGGAAGGAAATCAGGAACGGCTCCAGCGTCAATCTCCGCCTGCCGTTCGGCGCGCCGTTTGAGTAAAGCTTCGCGCGCGGAACCAAATTCACGATGCAGCTTCACTAAAAAGTCTAAGGCCGACGGCGTTAAAATCTCAGCGTGGGCGGGCAACAGCGCGCCCAAAATCTGAATGCTTGAGTTCAGATGATTCATAATTAACCCCCTGATTTGCGACGTGTTGGCGATCAAATAGAGACTTCGGCAACCGCACGAATGGATACGAAACCATTAAATTATTACTTTGTGGTGAATCTTAGGAGCAGTGTAAAATATTTGTCAATACGAGAACATATTTCTTGACAAATCCCTTTGCGTCTTAATAGGATGCGCTCACACGGTTCTTGTTCGTCGCCTTAGCAATAAACAGTTCTTGATTTAGACAACATCATTGTCGCCTGACTTCAAGTCGTAAAAAAAACTGCACGTTGCCGTCTCAAGCTTTCCACATGGTGCGGTTTGTTATTTGAAGAAAAGCATTCTTTCCTGACACGCTTTCGTGCTTTGGTGCGCAAGCAAAGCACGATTAATGGTAGAGCCGACAGGCTCATCTCTGAACAATACAACTAGGGAGGTGTTCGCATGGTCTGGCCGCAGGTGTATGATCCGCTGCACAATCCTGTGCTCTCCACGCTGGTGGCAGCACTGCCGGTAGTGGTTTTGCTCGGAGCATTGGGTGTGTTCAAAATCCGCGCTCACTATGCCGCCTTGATGGGGCTGGCGACAGCTTTGGTCATCGCCGTACTTGTCTACGGTATGCCTGCGAGCATGGCTGCAAGCACGGCTGTTTACGGAGCTGCATACGGTCTCTTCCCGATTGGCTGGATTATTCTCAACGTGATCTTTCTTTACCAGTTGACGAAAGAGAAAGGTCTCTTCGACATACTGCGCGAAAGCATCACGAACATCACGCAGGATCGCAGGCTGCAACTGTTGCTGGTCGCGTTTAGCTTCGGCGCATTCTTTGAAGGCGCGGCGGGTTTCGGGACGCCCGTCGCCGTGACCGGCGCGATTCTCATCGGTTTGGGATTTTCACCGCTCGCCGCGTCGGGACTTTCACTAATCGCCAACACTGCGCCGGTCGCTTACGGAGCGTTGGGCGCGCCGATTATCGGATTGCAGAGCGTGACCGGACTAGACCTTTTGGATTTGAGCGCGATGATCGGGCGGCAGCTTCCATTCTTTTCGTTGATTGTGCCCTTCTGGTTGATCTGGGCGTTCGTCGGGTTTCGCTCAACGCTGGAAATCTGGCCGGCCGTGCTTGTCGCCGGACTCTTTTTTGCCATTCCACAGTTTCTGATCTCCAACTTTCACGGCCCCTGGCTGGTTGACGTTGTCTCCGCGATTATCTCCATGAGCGCGGTGGCATTGTTGCTTAAAGTCTGGCGACCCAAAACCATCTGGCGCTTTCCGGACGAAGATCAAGCGGGCGCAGCGGCGGAAGCGATTCCACAGCATACTTCAAGCGAAATAAGACGGGCATGGACGCCCTGGGTTATTCTGAGCGTAATCATCTTTTTGTGGGGACTGCCGCAAGTAAAGGCTTTTCTTGACGGCTATACAATCATCAAGATCAATGTGCCCGGCCTGCACAATCTGGTGCAGCGCGTGCCGCCCGTCGTGGCGAAGCCGACGCTTGAAGGAGCTATCTTTAACTTGAACTGGTTGACGGCGACAGGCACGGGCATCCTCATCGCTTCGATCATCGCCGGAATCGTGATGGGTTATTCGCTGAGCGGTCTCGCGCGAGTTTACTGGAGCACTCTGAAACTTGTTCGCTTCTCGCTGTTGACAATTGCCGCGATGCTCGCGCTCGGATTCCTTACGCGTTACTCCGGCCTTGATGCGACGATGGGTCTGGCCTTTGCCAAGACAGGCTTTCTGTATCCGTTCTTCGGCACTCTGTTGGGCTGGCTGGGCGTCGCGCTGACCGGCTCCGACACTTCTTCCAACGTGCTCTTTGGCAGCCTGCAAAAGATCACCGCCACGCAGCTTGGTCTTAGCCCGACGTTGATGGCAGCAGCGAACAGTTCCGGCGGCGTGATGGGCAAGATGATAGACGCGCAATCAATCGTCGTGGCGAGCACCGCCACACGCTGGTACGGCCACGAAGGAGATATCCTGCGATACGTCTTCTTCCACAGTTTGGCGCTCGCTTCGCTGGTTGGCCTCCTCGTCTTTCTGCAAGCTTATGTGCTGCAGTTTATGGTCGTGCGATAGCCCTAATAGAGTATCTAACATCGGACTCTATACAGAAAGGTAGAACAATGAGCGAACCTGTCACTTTCGGCAAACTCAAGGTTGGCACGGAATTCTTTTGCTCGACCCCGCGCGGCGCAAACAGGAAATACGTCAAGCATGGCGAGCATGAAGGCTTCTGCGTAGATGGCGGCAATATATATCATTTCAGGCATAGCACTGAAGTTGACGTACACGCTGAACACGCGGCCAACCTCGCAACGCGCAAAGCGGCGCTACTTAAAGAACTCCACGATGGCGTGACGCTTGACGACATCACACGCCAGCACGCACACAAGTTTTCTGCACAAGATTGGTCTGCAATATTACTTTTCTTACAATTCAAAGCATCACAGCTTGTGGTAGAGCGACGCCTTCATTGAAAGGAAATTCCATAATGAACCTTATCATTGCCGCTCGGTGATAGTGCGAACATAAGACGGCCTGCATCATGGGTAAGGATACGGTGCAGGCTTTCGCTTTTTCTGTGCCTGAAATACTATTGTTGATAGTAGATAAAAGAATTTCAGCAAGTAAAAGAAATCAACGTGGACGCAGTAAATCTATCGAGTTATGCGGGGCTACTTGCGCTGTGCCTGCTGACATTGAATATTCTGCTAGGCTTATTGGTCTCAGTACGGTATCAAACTAAAAAGCGTTTTCCGTACCGGCAGATAAATATATTTAAGATTCACAATTGGACGGGCTACACGGCGCTCTGTGTGGCGCTGCTTCATCCGATGTTGCTGCTCCTATCAAAGACGGCGGGCTTTCGTTTATTCGATATAGCTTTTCCGGTGTGGTCGCCGACGCAGCCGCTAGTGAACACGCTCGGCGCGGCGGCTCTGTATTGCCTCGTGCTTGTCGTCGTCACCTCTTACTACCGGGTGGAGATCGGGCGGCGGCTCTGGAAGCGATTGCATTATGTCGCTTATGCTGCCGCCGCTCTTTTCTTCATTCATGGGCTACTAACAGACCCGAACCTTAAAAACAGACCTTTCGACCCGTTCGACGCCGAAAAGGTTCTTGTCGAGACGTGCCTGCTTCTCGTCATCGTGGGCATAGTGTGGCGCGTAAAATACGCATTCCGAACTTCTTCTAAAGATCAAAAAACTTTTGCATGAAACGAACTACTATCGCATTCCGTATTTCGCTGGCCGTTGTCGCATTGCTCGCATTGAGTGGCTTCGCGCTCGCGCAACGCCCGACAGAGAATCCGCCGACGACCGCTAAACAGGCTCCGTCCGGCTCATCTACGCCGACGCAAGGGAAGCCGAAACAAGGGTGGAGCTATAACCCGGACGCCGGATTTGTGTACCAGCGCGGCGACTTCAAGTTAATCACGTATGGTTATGCCGAACGCCTCTTTGACCCGAAAGGCAAAGACACATGGCGCAGAGTGCGACAGGGAACGGAGCTTGATTTTCCACGCTTCAATAAAAAGTATCGTTCGGCTTTCATCTATGAAGTTGATTTTACGGACACTAACTTTTTCCGCAACCGCCCGCGCGCAAAGATATTCGAGAACCTTTTTTATGCGATACAGGATGCAGAGGATGCGGGGAAGTTTCGCGTGTTGGTTGGAGAGAATACACACATACTTTCACGCGAAGATAATTTGTCGTCCGGCAATCTGCCGATAATCAACCGCTCACTGATCCTTGAAGAACACGGCAGCGTCAATAGCTTCGGAACACAGTTCGGTGTGCAGATGCAAAAGGCACTTTCGCCACACTACACGCTGGCGCTCTCGGCGCAGGATAATCGCGGCTCGCTCAATCAACCCGTCTCCCGCTATGTTGTCGGAAACTCACTCGCCGCGAAGCTGACGGCGCTTGCTCTCAATGATGAAAAGCGAGGGCGACGGCTGACGCTCGGCGCGGGCGTTGACCATACGCGCGATATTAGAAACCGAACCTTTACGCTTGCCTCTGCTATCTCGGCTGAATCACTCGGCGGCACGGAAGCCACCGGCAACAAACTTTCCGTTGAAGGCGACGTTACTTATACCGGGCGCATCGGCGCGCGTCCCTACACGCTCGAAGCCGAAGCGTTGCAATCAAACTTTTCGCGCAGTAATACGAGTGTCGGCGGCGGCTACGCGCAAGGGCAAGTGTCGCTTTTCGATAGCGAGAATACAGGTGATCTTGACCCGTTCGTGCGCTACGATGTGGTGCGCCTAAGCCGCGTCGGAATAGATGGGCGGGCGTTGCAACAGGCGACACGCTTAGGCGTGAATTACAATCTTCCGTTCGCTCAAAAGCTGGCGAACTTTCATGTTGAATTTGCAGATAATCGCGTCAATGGTGCGGCGGCGCTCGTGCCTGCTGCCCGCGTTTTTGATGAGGTTCGTTTCGAGCTAAGATTTAATGTCACGCGGTACACGCGCCATTAAATTGACGATAATGGTCATAATGGAAGTTATCAGTCGCGGCGCTTTCATTCGAGACGTTCCTTCTCCACATCAGTAATCTTTTCAAAGCTGAGTAGCTTAGTCATCCTAAATTCATTACCAACCGCGAACCTGCTTTGCAGGCAAGCTAAAAAGGATATTACCGTTCAAGGAAACACTTACCGCTTGCGGGATTACCGCTAGTGATGCTATCGTGCGCCGCATGATTAGAATTCACATCAGCCAGGTGGCTGAACAGCGCGGCATCACTACCGCGTACCAGTTGCAGAAGGCACTTGCGTTGCCGCCAAGCATGGCTGCTCGGCTGTGGAAGGGTGAACTGGAAAAGGTTGCGACGAGCACGCTGGACAAGTTGTGTGAAGCTTTCGGTTGCCAGCCGGGTGATTTGTTAACTTACGTCGCTGCAAAAAAGAACAATCGAAAAATCGCAGCGTAGTGGAATGGTTCCCGCTGTCTAGTTGTTTTCCTCCTTCGATTGGTTGGGCCTCAAAAATGAATCGTGATGAAAAAGCATTTGCCCGCATTATGTTCAAGCACAAAGTGGTGACTTCAGACGGCCAAGCCTATGAAGACCTCTTTGGTGACATAATGACAAGGGGCAATCCTGATTTCGTCGGAGTGAAACCACAGGGGCGCATCGGAGACACGGGCCACATAGCAGGGCTTGCCAGCTTCGCTAATAGATATGTAGGCTCCCTTTAGGAGCACACTCTATGAAAGAAGTTGATAAGGCACAGGCAAGGAAGCGGCTTAAATACGGGATTATATTTCTTCTCTTTGTCCCAGAGGTAGTAGTCTTAGGGTATCTGGTAATGAGGTTCTGGCTCAAATGGATTCATTAACGCTTCACAATGAAAACTGTGAGATGGAGGCGGCGTGGCTTTCGGGCTTCGCCGCTTTCTATTTGGACTCCCCATGCAAGCAATCGCGCGAGGCGAAAACATTACATTACACAGATGCTTCAAAAGAAAATGTACGGTACTTTCTCGATCAACTGTAAATGTAGGGTATTTCCCCATACGCGCCAAGTTAAGCAGCTATAGTAATTTTCAGTTGAATGAACACTTCAAAAGAGAGTAATTTGGAAAGATGCAAGCCTATTCTTTAGATTTACGTGAGCGCGTCGTTGCCACCTACGAGAATGGTGTGGGAACAATCGAT
>JAABUM010001275.1_pt1 | contig 38474 bp, 37 predicted proteins | sample 5559161 | NCBI WGS metagenome assembly JAABUM01 (sample SAMN10711868, study PRJNA513369) | rock metagenome | isolation source: Antarctica rocks | place: Antarctica: Victoria Land, Siegfried Peak nord
AGGAGGGCGAGCACAACGGTAGACTGCATAGGGATGAACTCCTGCGGTAGACGATGTGTGGGTGACACCTGATCGTACCATCGCGCCGAGTTCATCCCCTCTTTCAGCGATAATTCACGAGCCCTGGGCTTTGCCGCTACAGGGCTCGTGAATTATCCGTGCTGCCAAGGCTCCCGGCGTGGTGTAGGGGCGTATGGCATACGCCCGTGGTCTCGAACGCACGGACGTATGCCATACGCCCCTACAATAATTCACGAGCCCTGCTTACTACCCGCGTCGGGCGGCATCGGCGTTCTCGGCCAATTCGCGCAGGACCGCAAAGAATCGCGGCGGCTGCCCGATGAACAACCCGTCGTCCGTCAGAGCCTTGACCGCGCCCATAGCCGCCCCCTCTGTCGCGGTCGGGCGAATGATCGACACAGCTGGGAACGTGCGCTTGAGGAAGACGGTGGGCTCGGGCATGATCAAGTTGGTCTGGAGGTCCTCCGACATAGGGGCATTGAGGTCCGGGAACACCAACCCATTGGTGGGGTCGGTCAGCGGAGCCAGGGGTTTAGACACCGCATTGCCCGCCTTGTCGTGCCAGGTCTGAAAGTGCGCGGTCTCGGTGGGGCCGATGCTGAGCAGGATGCGCAATACCTCCGGACTGCTGACCCGCTGCGCCAGCGCGGGGTACAGGCTGTTGCCCCCTTGCTCGATAAACACGAAATGGAAGCCCGCCGTGTTGGCGATCGCCTGGAGATGGTTAGCGGGCGCAAGGTCGGCGTCGCTGCGGGGAATGGCCGGAAACTGCCCCGCGCTCAAACCTGGGACGGCTTGCGCGAACGTATCGCCGAGATCGGGGTTCTTGGCGCTGCTACGGTACCGCGTCCACCAACTGGTGTCTACAGTGAGTTGCATCAGGTTGGTGAGCCGCCCGATCTGCTGGGCGCCGGTCGCCGTGCTGCTCGGCAGGGTCCGGAAGCGATCCAGATTGACGGGCTCAGCGCCCTGCGCGGCCAGGTAGGCGTTGAGGAACGCGGCATGGCTGAACTCGTCATCGGTATTGTCGTGGATGTACTGAGACATGTCCGAGTCCAGCTGTTGCAGGGCAGTGGCGTAGGCAGCAATCACATGTCCTCCAGGGAGTTCACTATCCTGGATGCCGCCGAGTTCGTTGTACTGTTGCCACAGGTCGCTTTCGATGATCTCAGCCGCCGCTAGGAAGCGGAGAATGGCTACGTCGCCCCGTGTGAGACGGCCCTCATCGTCGTCGGCGAAGGCCAAGGCCTTCGCCCCATTGGTCAGTAGTGCGGCGCTGATGGTTGCTGTTCCAACGGCGAGTCCCGTGGCGCGTAAAAAGGACCGACGGCTGGTGGCGTCGTCCAACTGGTTCGCTTGCTGTTCCATGATGCTGTACTCCTGATCGTGACCGCGTCCACCCAAGGGCACAGCAAGTCGGGCTGCTGCGCCATGTGAACAAGGGATACAAATCGTTGCGGGTTCCCCCGCCGCGCACGGCCGTGCTATCAATACATACGCCGCGGGTTACACGTTACAGGCGCATCCCGGCGATCTACGTCCCGCGCCCTGCCCGACCCGACATGCGTGAAGCGCGGCCAGTCGCGGCGGGTAACGGCAGCGTCGGTCGCCGCGTCACGCGGATTGGCGCCGGTATCTCTTTGGTGCGGTAGGCGCGGGTCCACCTCGCGCCTACCGCGGGCGCCGCCTCGACACGGTGCTGATCGCGGCCGGTGAAGCGCTAGCCGGACCGGCGCTGGACCTGACGCGCCAGATCAACGGCACGCTGCGGCGCGGTAGGACGTGACTGCTGTTTTTAAGCCGGCGTGTGCTAGCGTTCCGCCATGAGCAGCGCCGCGAGGCGCGCCGGCGCGAAGAGGAAGACGAACAGCGCGATCAGGCCCGTGAGCGCGAAGAGCCCAGCGCCGGAGGCCAGCGCTAGCAGAGGATGGCTCGGCGTCAGGAACAGGGTCAAGATGAGCAGCCCCGCGCTGGCGCCCACTAGCAGCAGCCCGCCGATAACGCCAACGAGGCTAGCCTGGCTGCTGACCTGCCGACGCGGGTTGTCCCAGTCGAGCCGCGGCCAGATGAGGCTGACGAACAGCAATGCGCCGGCCACGGCGACGGCGATGGCGGCCAGCGCGCATGCGCCCAACAGCACCTGGCCGGGACTCAGGCGCAACCACCACGCGCCCACGCTCAGCAGCGCCTCGGACAGCACGAGCGACGGCGCGGCGGAGAATATCCATTTGGATAGCAGGATGTCGCGCGCGCTGACCGGAGCCAGCGCGAGGACGAACAGCGCGCGGCCCTCACGGTTGACCGCGGGCAGCGCTAACGTGGTCAGCGGCAGCCACAACAGGAAACAGAGCAATCCAAAGAAGCCGATTGAGCCCAGCGAGACCGGCGCCCCACTCGTATCAGTCGATGATAAGGAGACCCGGCTCAGGTTTTGCCAGAACAGGAAGCCGATCACGACGAACGAGTAGAGCAGCCGCGCCCACACCTGTGGGTCGCGCCGCAATGTGCGCCACTCTTTGCCGACGAGCGGCCACCACGGTGATCGTCGCGTGAGTCGGGCCGCGCCAGTGTCCACTTCCACTATCGGCGCACAAATCGCTTGAGGGAGCGCGACTATCTCGGTCGCTCCAACTGGCGCGGCGAGCGCGCGAGCGCCCGCGCGCTCCGATGCGACCCCTGCGGCGCTGGGTATGGCGCGGCGCGTGCGCCGGCCAACCTCCTGGTACGTGGCCCAGCCCGTGGCGAACAGGCGTGACGACAGGGTCACGGCGAGGCCAGCTAGCACGAGCGCCGTCACCACGGCCGCGACGAGGTAGGCGATCCCCGCGCCGGAGGCGCCCACGATGAGCAGCCCGAGCGCGCGTCCCGGCCAGACCACCGGCAATAGCCCCCACGGGCCACGCGCCACGTCCGTGAATAGGCGCGGCGGACCTGACGCCTGCGCGTACGTCCGCGGGTTCACCAGCAGTTGTGTCCCGACATAGATCCCCCCGCTCAACAGCGCGCCTAGGACAGCCGTGGCCGCCCGCGCCCGCGCCGGCGGGATCCAGCGCAGGACGGCCACGGTGAGCAGCAGAGCCAGCGCGACCGGCGCGACGGGCAATAGCAGCAGCGCGAGCGCCGCCGCGACATAGTAGGCGGCGCCGGCACCAGCCGCTTGCCCGATACCGATCAGGACGGGCAGACCCAGCACGAGGACGGGGCCCGCGAGCACGCCGTAGACGGTAGCAAGCTTCTCACCCAGCGTCACCCAGGGACGCAGCGGCGTCAGCAGCAGTAGCTTCAGGTCGCTGGAATAGGTCAGCAGGGCCAGGACGGACGGCAAGGCCAGAAGAAACAGGAACAGACTCAACGACGAGGAGAGCCCTGCTAGCGCGAGTTCCAGCGTGGTCCGCCCCCCTGGGTCGGACAGCCCCTGACTCAATAAGGCCGTGAGCGACGTAGCGATGAGCACGCCAAACTGCAGCAGCACCACGCCGACGATGAGGCCGCCGACGATAAATGATCCGCCGCGGTTACGCGCGCGACCGCTACGGATACCGACGCGGCGCAGCAACCGCAGACGCAAACGCAGCAAGATCTTGATGTCGTCAAACGCTGTGTTCATATCTCTAATCTACCGTCAGGGCGCGGGCCAACGCGCGGTCCTCTTCACCGCCGGTCAGCCGCAGGAAGATATCCTCCAGGCTCTCAGCGCTGCCGGCGTGCGCGGCGCCGCGCAACTCGTCCAGGGAGCCTTGCGCGATGATGCGCCCATGGTCGAGGATGGCCACGCGGTCGCAGATGGCCTGCGCGATCTCCAGGATGTGCGTGCAGAGCAGGACGGACCGTCCTCGCGCGGCAAGCGCGCGCAACGTATCCTTCAGGAGGCGCGCGCTGCGCGGATCAAGCCCGACTGTCGGTTCGTCGAGGAACAATAGCACGGGGTTATGGATCAGCGCGCCGCATAGCGCCGTTTTCTGCTTCATGCCGTGCGAGTAGCCGCCGATGAGGTCGTTGGCGGCCTCCCACAGGTCGAAGTAGCGCAGCAACTCGTCGGCTCGCGCGGCAAGACTGCCTTCCTCCACGTTGTAGAGGCGGCCCAGTAGAAGCACGAACTCGCGGCCGGTTAGCCGATCGTAGAAGTAGGGCTCGTCGGGCACATAGCCGATGAGGCGCTTGACCGTACGAGCGTCGCGCGCCACATCGTGTCCCGCGATACGCACTGTCCCATCGGTCGGGCGCAGCAACCCCGTCAGCATGCCGATCGTGGTCGTTTTGCCGGCCCCGTTAGGGCCGAGCAGGCCGACGACTTCGCCCGCTCGGACGGTGAGGTCGACGCCGTTGACGGCCAGAAAGCCGCCGTAGCGCTTGCGCAAACCCTCGGCGACAAGAACATCCATAGTATCAATAATCGCCCTGCCGGGGCAAGAGGCGCGGGCCACGGTCGCCGGGAACGAATTCGCCGAGGCCATAGCGCGCGATGAAGTCCTCGCGCGACAGCCGCATCTGCACGTCGATGTAGTAGCCGATGCGGCTGGAGTACTTGCGCATCGTGCCGACCGTTTCGAAGCCGATCTTCTTGTACGAGGCGCGCGCGCGGCCATTGGCAGCGTACGTGTTGAGATACATCGCGCGCAACGGCGTCGTCTGGAAGAGGTGGTCGAGGAGCGTGCGGATAGCTTCGGTCCCGTAGCCTTTGTCCCACAGAGAGCGTTCACCGATATAGATACCGAGTTCGACGCTGGCGCGATCGGCGTTCCAGTTATAGTAGCTGATCATGCCGATCATTTCGCCGTGCTCGTCGAGCACGGTGAATTGGTCGCGGCGCATATCGGATTGGCGCGTCGACGCGATGATGTCACCGCGGAACTGCGCCAGCGTCGGCGCGGCCGGGATGCTGCCGCTCCAGTATTGCAAATCTTGATCGAGGCTCCAGCGATAGCGCCGCGCGATTTCCTCCTCGCTGAAGCCCTCGGACGCATGGCGTAGGGTTACGCGGCGGCCACGGATCACCGTCGCCGTCAGCAGGCTCCGCCCCCTGGCCAGGTTCCTCATTATTGCAGCAACTCGCTCTATCCAGCTGGCTACGACCGATCGCGCGCGAACTTGAGCGCGATGAGGACGACGCGGCGCGCGGCGTCGTTCTCGAGCGCGTTGATCAGCATCGTCAACCCCGCGCGTCGCGTGGCGCTGCCGCCCTTACGCGAGACCTCGCGCGCGGCGTCGCGCGCCGTATCAGCCGCGCTGCTAGCCGTCGCGCCCGCTGAATTGTTACGGCGCGCCATGATGAAGACCACCGCGCCCAGGATCAGAACCGGCGCGATAAGGACCACGGGCGGGAGCCCGCCTCCGTTCTGTGCTGGGAACGTGTGCTCACGGTTCGACATGCTCTTATACCCTCTCTCACTATCTCTACAGTATGATCATCGTCATTGGGCAATGCTATCAACACTGTAGCATAGCCCGTTCCACTCCTGCCGAGATTTGACCGCAACCTGGATAGGTGTCCCTCAACAGCGTGAAACGCGGCCTGACCTTAAAAGGCCATGGCAGACGACGGACCTTGAAAGGTCTGTCTGGGCGCGACACACGCCCCGCCCCCGCTCGCCTGATGGCGGCGTGACCTTTTAAGGTCTGGTCCCTCCCATGCGCTTTTAAGCGTAGGCCATCGGCCCATATGCGAAAACAGGGGTAGGCCAGGGCTCCCTCTGAGAGGGAGCCCTGGCCTACCCGTTATCTGTGTCATGCGACCGATCGTCTTACGCGGCGGACACGGCGCCGCTGCGCAGCCCACGCGCGACGACGCGCAACCGCTCCACGTCATACAGCGCGCTGGGGTGGCCGTAGCGGTCCGCGTAGGACTGCGCGAGGGCGGCGGCGATCAGGCGCTCCAACAAGACGCCAGCGGCCTGCGCGTACACAAGGACGGCAGGCGCGTGCGTATCCAGCGCCTGCGCGCACAAGGCGCGTAACGTGTCGATGTCGATCCGCGCGACCGGCGCGGCGCGCAACAACTCGTCGATCCAACCCCATAGCAGCGCGCGGTCCACGTACCACGCGTCTGGTTGCTCCGCGGCCGGTCCGCCGCTATACCCCGTTCGGTCCCAATTGTTCCCGTTCATCGCTCGCTCCCGTTCGTCCCCATCCTCTGCCTGTCTAAACACCTCTGTCGCTTATCGTTGGCGCACTACGATCACACCTATAGCGTCTATAGCGTCAACTGTGTGACAAGATCTTCAGCGGACTCACCCAACTCGACCGGCGCCTCGAAAGCGCCGATCTCGACCTCACCGCGGATCTCGCGGTCAATCTGATCGCGCAGGGCGGTGTTCTGGCGCAGGAACTCCTTGGCGTTCTCGCGGCCCTGGCCCAGGCGCGTGTCGTTGTAGGAGAAGAAGGCGCCGCTCTTCTTGACCAGGCCCATCTCCACGCCCACGTCGAGCAAGCCGCCCTCTTTGCTGATGCCCTCGGCGTACATCAGGTCGAACTCGGCGATGCGGAACGGCGCCGCCATCTTGTTCTTGACCACCTTGACCTTGTGCCGTCCGCCCATCACCTCGGTGCCCACCTTGATCTGGTCGATGCGCCGGATGTCCAGCCGGATTGAGGCGTAGAACTTGAGCGCCTTGCCCCCCGTGGTCGTCTCGGGGTTGCCGAACATCACGCCGATCTTCTCGCGCAGCTGGTTGATGAAGATCACCACGCAGTTGGAGCGGCTGATCGCCGCCGTGAGCTTGCGCAGCGCCTGCGACATCAGGCGCGCCTGCAAGCCGACGTGGCTGTCGCCCATGTCGCCCTCGATCTCGGCGCGCGGCACCAACGCCGCCACCGAGTCGATCACCACGGCGTCAACCGCCCCACTGCGCACGAGCATGTCGCAGATCTCGAGCGCCTGCTCGCCCGTGTCGGGTTGCGAGATGAGCATCTCATCGACGTCGAGGCCGCAGGCTTTGGCGTACTGGGGGTCGAGCGCGTGCTCGGCGTCGATGTAGGCGACGGTGCCGCCCAGGCGCTGCGCTTCGGCCAGGATGTGCTGGGAGAGCGTGGTTTTGCCGGAGGATTCGGGACCGTAGATCTCGATGATGCGTCCGCGCGGGACGCCGCCGATGCCGAGCGCGAGGTCAAGCGCGATCGAGCCGGTGGGGATGGCCTCGACGTTCATGGGATGCGTGCCGTCGCCGTAGCGCATGATCGCGCCCTTGCCGAACTGCTTGTCGATCTGCGCGGTCACCATCTCGAGGGCCTTGAGCTTATCGGCGCTGGACGTGGTAGCCATGGTCTAACTCCTTCATGTGCGGTATAAGCGGCGTCAACTACCTCTATTTTAGCATCTTTGTTCCAAAATAGCAGGCGTTTGCCCGGCGGGCGAAACGCCGCCTCTTCTCTTAACTCGCCGTGACCCACGACAAACCGGAAGCGTATCACGCCCACGGTGACAGCAACTCAAACGCGCGTCGCGGATAAGGGGAGACGGGGGGAACGTTACGCGTGACGCGCAGCCGGACGGCCTATGTGACCCTTCAACGGCTATGCATAGCGATAAAACTATAGGATGGATGGGAAATTGGTATTAGACATTATGGGCTATGCCGTGCCATGATAGTAATCACACAAGGGGTACACTATTCCCCGTGTGAGACAAAGACCGCGACGAGGCGAGACTTTAGAAGGAGGAGGACCGATGCTGCAGCATGTGACTATGGGTAGACGCGACGCGACACCCCTACCGCCCCAAGAGACGACGGCGCCAGAGACGACCGACACCACGCCGGACTATCGGGTCTATCGCGAGTTCCGCTTGCGGGACGGTGCCTCTGTCTTCATCCCCGTCAGCGACGACAATATCCCCACCGACTAAAGCGAGGCCTAACGGTCGCTCCCCGCGTGGCACATGGCCTGCACTTGCGGTAAAGTGTAAGGCTATGTGGACATATGAAGGAGATCGACCGATGCACGATATGCCAGAGAGTACGGCGCGCGACCTGGACAAGGATTCCTACAGCGCGCTGACGGGACAGGACCCCAAGGCCGAGTCGTCCCCGCTACCGGGCGAGGAGGGCGTCGAGGCGTCCGTCGCCAATGACCAAGATACGCCCGCGTCGCTGCCTCGCAGCGCGGCGGATACGCAGCGGATCGCCCACGAGCGCGCCTTGAGCGACGGCGTGGGCGGGCAAGGCTAGCAGTGCTGCGTATCGTCTTCATGGGCACGCCCGCCTTCGCCGTGCCCTCGCTGCAGGCGCTGCTTGACCTGCGCGAGGCGGCAGGGCAGCCAGCCGGCGTGGTCGCTGTGGTGACGCAACCGGATCGCCCGGCCGGACGTGGCCGCCATGTGCAGGCTGGCCCGGTCAAAGAACTGGCGCTGGCGGCCGGTGTACCCGTGCTGCAGCCGGAGCGTCTGAGGCGCCCCGAGAACGTGGCCGCGCTGCGCGACTATCGCCCCGACCTCGTCGTCGTGGCCGCCTTCGCGCAGATCCTCTCGCGCGACGTGCTGGCCGCGCCGACCTATGGCTGCCTCAACGTACACGCCTCACTCTTGCCGCGCTGGCGCGGCGCCGCGCCGATCCCGGCCGCGATCCTCGCCGGCGACCCTGAAACGGGCGTCACCATCATGCGCATGGTCCCTGGCCTCGACACCGGCCCAACGCTATCCACAGAGGCCGAGCCCATTCGTCCTGACGACACGACAGCCACGCTCACGCCGCGCCTGGCCGCGCGTGGGGCCAGGCTGCTCACCGCGGCGGTCGGACCTTACGTCGCCGGTGCGCTACAGCCCCAGCCGCAGGACGAGGAGGGGGTCACGCTGACGCGCCCCTTGCAGCGCGAGGACGGGCGTGTCGACTGGGCCACGATGCCGGCCGAGCTGGTCGCGCGGATGACACGCGCCTACGATCCATGGCCCGGCGTGTACACCATGCTCGGCGGCCGCATCCTCAAGCTATGGGCCGTTGATGCGGTCGATGAACGCGTCGACGGCGCGGAACCCGGTCACGTCCTCACGCGCGAGGAAGCCGCGCCCATCCTGCAGGAGCGCGGCTTGAGTTGGCCGCGACTCGTCGTGGCCGCCGCTACTGGCCTTGTTATAGTGTATACGGTACAGCCTGAAGGCAAGCGCGTCATGGGCGGCGACGAGTATCTGCGCGGGCAGCCCGGCGTGGCCGGCGCCCAATTGGGCGCATGACGGGTGCGCGCCACGATGGTGATGGCGAACGCCGCTGGCCTGGCCTTAAAAGACCATGGCAGGGGACGGACCTTAAAAGGTCTCCTAGTGACAGCCTCGGTGGCCGTACGCTAGACGGACAGCACGCGCGTTGCGCCCCCACAGACCTTTCAAGGTCCGTCGTCTGCCATGGTCCTTTAGGGCCAGGCCGTGTCTCACCATCGTGGGACGCACCCGCGCGTGACGGGGGCGGATCGCCGTACAGCCCTGTCCGATTACAATATGGCGTGCGGGTCGGGGCGTAGGGGCGTCTAGCCAGACGCCCCTATGCGCAGGGCTCGTGAATTATCCGTGCTGCCAAGGCTCCCGGCGTGGTGTAGGGGCGCATGGCATACGCCCGTGGTCTCGAACGCACGGACGTATGCCATACGCCCCTACAATAATTCACGAGCCCTGCCCCTATGCGGCGTGCCCCTCGGGCCAGTGGATAATGTACGAGCCCTGCATCCGAACAACGCAACGTGGAGGAGAAGGTCGATGATTGTGGCAGAGGGCGGGATACTCCAGTCGGTGCAGGTGGGAACGCCGCACCACTATGACAATGCGAGCGTGGGAGACGGCCTGGGACGCCGCTGGGTGACGTCCTTCTTTCGTGAGCCCAGCATGGAGCCGCGCTGGCTCTATACCACCCATCTGGACGGCAACGCGCAGGCGGACACAAAGAACCATGGCACGCCCAATCAAGCCGTGCTGCTGTACGCCGCCGCGCACTACCCCGCCTGGCGCGCGGAATTGGAGCGGCCGGAGATCGGCCCCGGCGGCTTCGGTGAGAACTTTACCGTGGACGGCCTGACCGAGAGGACGGCGCGCATCGGGGACGTCTATGCTATCGGCGAGGCGCTGATCCAGGTCACCGGGCCGCGCTATCCCTGCACGAAAATCGAGCGGCGCTGGGGCCTCGCCGGACTGACCGCGCGCGTAGCCGCGACGGGGCGTACCGGTTGGTACTGTCGTGTGTTGCGCGAGGGGCTTGTCAAACCGGAACTGCCCGTCACGATCATCGAGCGCCCCTACCCCGCGTGGACCGTCGCCCTTGTCAACGACTTTGGGCATTCGCGCAATAAGGACGTGGAAACAGCGCGGGCGCTCGCCGCGTGCCCGCTGCTCCCCGAGTTCTGGGGCCAGCTGGTCGTCCGGCGCGCGCTGGGAGACGAGTAGCAGATAACAGCCATAGCGACACCCGTCACGCCGACCTTGCCTTTCATCGCCTCCGCTCCGCCCAGGGAGCTTTTCCGTGGCACACCTGCATGGACCAGACCCATTTAGGGGATAGCCAGTGGGACCACGACAGTCTACGATAGGGGGTAGATGCAAGCAGGAGGAATAGTGTGCGCCTACGCATAACCCGCGTCGCGCTGGCGGTCGGCGTCGCGCTTATGCTGGGCTTCTACGCCGAGTTGGCCGTGCACGCGCCGGCCACGGGTCAGGATCTGCGCATCTTCTACGCCGCCGCGACGACGCTGCGCGAGGGCGGCAACCCCTACGACGCGGGCCAACTGCTGCGCGTGGAAGAGCGTCTGTACCATCCACGCGACGCCGCCGCGCGGGCGTCTCTGGCCGGCAACCCCTACGTCCAGGGTCCGCCGCTCGCCATCGCGCTGCTGCCGCTGACCGGCCGCGCGCCGGCCGCCGTCTATCACGGTGAGGCGCTACTGCTCGTGCTGGCTGCTGTCGCCGCCGTCATAGTGCTGGCGCGGGGCTCACCCGCGCTGTCCACCGCGCACGCGTCGCGCCGAGCGCTCATCCTCTTGATCAGCCCAGTGACGTTCCTGGGCGTCTTGCTCGGCCAGCCGGACGCGTTGTTGCTGCTCCTGCTCGTCGCGGCCCTCTCGCTCTACCGCCGCCACGCCCTCCTGGCCGGCTTCATCCTGGCCCTGGGACTGGTCAAGCCGCAGATCATGGCCGGCCCGCTCCTCCTGTGCGGGCTCCTGGCCTGGCGGCGTGGCCGTGTCGCCCCCTACGCGATGGGCGCCCTAGGCGGGGCGCTGCTCTTCCTCGGTGGGAGCGCGGCCATCGCCGGACCGGCCGTCGTGACGGGATGGCTACGCGAGTTGGCCGGCTTTAGCGGCGCGACCGTCTACACGCAGGTCGACATCTCCTCGCTGTCGACCCTCTACGTCGGCTGGGCTCCGCACGCGTTGAGCCTGCTGCTCGCCGTCGCCGGATTGGCGGCCTGGACGACGCTGTGCGTCAAACGCCCCCGCGCCACCGAACCTGGAAATGAGGACCAAACAAGCGCTCGCAACGCAACGGCCGGGGAGCCAGGCGAACACTGGTGGTTCCTGCTCGGCCTGGCCGGCTGGCTGCTGGTCACACCCTACGCCCACCCGCACGACGACATCCTGCTGCTGCCTGCCGCGTGGTACCTACTCGAGCGCGGCCCCTACCGCGGCCGCGCCGCGCTCATCGCCGTCCTGCTGGTCCTCTCGTGGTGGCTGCTGCCCATGACCAGTCTGCTCGGGCTACGGCCGCCCTTGCTGCGCGGCCTCGGCGTCATCCCCGTCGCGCTCACATTCGCGCTGCTCGCGACACGGCGTCCGGCCGCGGCTACAGGCGCCGCCACGACAGGTCTACCCAATCGGGCTATTGGGTCCCACCGCATCGCCCTATAGACTACGTGTAAATGATAGGGAACAGGAAGGAAGAACCATGGGATGGGCGCTGATGAGTACTAGTCTCCTGGCGCCTCTCGACATCGTACGCTTCGCCCTGGTCTATCTCATCCTCGTCGTCGTACCTGGCTATGCGTTAGCGGCGCTCACGCGCCCACACGCGCCGCGCAGCGAACGCGCGGCGCTGGCTATTCCCTGCGGTTATGCTATCGTCGCCCTGAGCGGCCTGTGCACCGCGCTCACGCGCCTCCCTTTCACCCTCGTCGCCTACGCCGCCATCGCCCTGCCCATCACGCTCGCCTGGGGTTATGTCACGTTCAAGAGGGGCAATAATCCCAAGGAGGAGCAGGGGCGCTGGTGGATCATACCGGTCGGCGTGAGCGTGGTCCAACTCGGTATCATCGGGCTAGTCTACGCCCACGCCACCATGCCCTCGGGCAGCGACACCGTCTCGCATGTGATGTGGATCGACCGCATCGCACGGGCGCATGTCTTCCCCATCGCGCTACTCTCGGCGCGCCTGGGGACGGGCGACGGCGCGTTCTACCCGCCGGTCTTCCACGCCCTCGCCGCCCTCATACTCTCCGTCGCGCCCATGGCCACCTATCACGCCGCCTTCTACAACGTGGTCGCCACCATCGCGCCGCTGCCCCTGGCCCTATTCTGCTACGTGCGGGTAGCCACCGGGAGCGCCCGCACGGGCGCGTTCGCCGCCATGGCCTCGCTCGCCTTCGAAGCCCTACCGTTCTTCGTGCTGCCACAGGGGCTCTACACCTTCACCGCGTCACTGCTAATCGTGCCGGCGCTCGCCCTGGCCCTCTACTACGCGCTGGGCCATGGCGACCGGCGCGCCATTGTCCTCGCCATGGTGTTGGGTGTCGGGCTCTTCTACACGCACCCCACCGAATTCGTGACTGTCGCCCTGTTGGCGCTCGCCATCGTCCCCGCCGTGCTGCGCGACCGCCGCGCGTGGGCGCGCGCCTGCGGATACGGCGTGGTCATCGCCGCCGCGTGGGCGATCGCGGCCGCCCCGGCCCTCGCGGCCGTCCGCACGACAATGGTGAGCGGCGCCGGCAGCGAGATCAAGGCGACGGGCGACTTCTCGGCGCCGCCGCGCATCGACCTCGACGCGGTCGTCGACAGCTACGTCCAATGGGTCTACGGCCACAACCTGAGTTATGTCCTGTTGATCGCCGTCGTCGGCGGCAGCCTGTATTGCCTCATCCGTCGCCGTGCGCGCGGCCTCGTCGCCGTCCAGATCCTGGTCGCCGCGCTATTCATCGACGCCAACAGCTACAACGTGCTGCAGCGCTTCTACACACTCTCGTTCCCCTGGGCGTTGTGGGAGCGCCTGGCCGTCACCCACTACTGGCTGGCGCTCCCCCTCGCGGGCATCGGCATCGACGCCGTCGTCAGTTGGATCGGCGCCCGGCTGGCGCGACTGGATCGCCCATTCATCGCCATCGCCGCCGCGCCGATCGTGCTGGTCGGGCTGCTGCTCCCGCTCGACGCCGCCGGACGCCGCGCCTCCGCCTATGCCCACGCGCGCGACGTCGTTACGGCGCCCGATGTGGGCGCGCTAGCGTGGTTGCGCGCGCACGCCGCGAACGTTGTGGTCGTCAACGACGGCGACACCCATGACGCCGCTTCCTTCGACACGCCGACCGACGCCGGACTGTGGATGCCCGCGCTAGGCGTCGCCCAACCCCTATTCTGGCGCTCCGGCGGGGGACCGGGCGCCCTGGACGACCGCTTTTACCTGCTGGCGCACATCGCCGACGATCCGCTCCCGCCGCGCGCGGCGGCCTACGTGGGGCAGTATCACCCGCGCTACATCTTCTACGGCGCGCGCATACGCCCAGGAGCCACGCGACATCTGAACCTCGGGCGCCTGCTCAACGACCCGCGCCTGCGCCTCGTCTACACCAGCGCGCCAGCGTGCCACGCGCCGGTCGCGGAGCACGCGGGGGCATGTCCACAGGTAGGGCAATCGTACATCTTCGCGCTCGACCGAACGGCCAGCTAATCGCTCATCTATTCCTATTGAGCATGCCTCATCGGCGCCAGGGACGCCATGAATCCCTGGGTTGGCCTTCGATTGTATCTATCGTCCCGACGCATTCATTGACGTACGTGAAGAGTCGATACGTCGCGTAGTAGAACTCACCCTCATGATGTCTGCGCGTCGTCGATGAATACGGCCGGCGACACATGGAAATAGGCGGCGAGCTTCTTGACGTGCTCCAGCGTTAGCTTCCGCTCCCGCCGCTCGTTGAGCACCTCGGAAACGATAGACTTCGTGCCGAAAATGGGGACGAGATCCTCTTGCTTCAGACTGTTCGACTCCATGAGGAAGCGCAGCGCGTCGAGCCCCGTCCTTGGGGGGAACACGACATGTGCTGTCTCATAGGTCTCCACCAAATCGGTTAACGCGCTCAGGTACGTTTCCTGTGCCTCCGAGCGATCTGGTACGTCGAGCATCACATCGATGGCGGCGAGCGCCTCCTTGAGATGAGCGTCGTCCCGGATTGAGACGAGCGGGAAGGCGCGCACGAGCGACAGGTACTCATCGAGCGGCGTCTGGCGCCCCGACTCGACACCCGTGTCCCTTTCATAAGGGGTTGGTCCGGCGGCCGTGTCGCTAACCAGCTTTTCCAGGCGACCCGCGGACGTCACGTCTAACAACTTACCCATGTGGATCGTGCTATCGAGCGCCATATGTACCCCCTCACCGTTCAGGCTTTCCACTTGTCTCTGTCGTACTCCGCGTGTGTCAGCAGGTGTTTGATGTAGGTGTGTTTCGTTCACGTTGGGCGCGGCCCTCACCCCCCACCCCGTGCGGATTGGTCTCTCTCCGCTCCGCTCCGACAGCCCAACCGGCCTCTCCCTGACGCGGGAGAGGGGGAGACGCCCCTTCAACTCACTTGAAACACACCCGTTTGATATAGATGATGCCTTTGTCGTAGTGCATCTCAACGATCAAACGGTAGTCATTGCCCTTGATATTGAACACGGTGTATGCGCCAACACTATCGGCATGCCGAAAGGACGCGCGGACCTCAGCAAGATTGTGCCAGACCTCTTTACGCGCGATCTCATACCAGTCCGTCACCTGGCCGACACAATCGCCATGAGCCTGAGCCAACTCTAGCAAGCGAGACTTGGCGATGATCCGCACGATCGTCACCTTACCCTTTCTTACCCATGTGTTCGCAGAATGCGAACCATTCAGCAAGGGCTTAATCGGATCAGGGCGCGCCCCACGATTGTGAGACGCGGACGGCCGTGGGCCTGACCTTAAAAGGTCATGGCAGGGACCGGCCCTTAAAAGGTCTCGCGGCGGCCAGCCGCGACCGCCATGGCCGCTAGACGTTTGACGGTAGGGCGCGCATCTCACGCCCAGACCGACCTTTCACGGTCCGTCGTCTGCCATGACCTTTCAAGGTCAGGCCACCTCTCACAATCATGGGGTACACCCATCGGATCAGGGCGCGCCCCGCGATGGTGAGACGCGGGGTGCCGTGCGCCCACGGCGCTAGACGGGCACCGCACGGGCGCGGCGCACGGGCCGCGCGCCCGTGCAGTGCGTTCAGCCTCCCGACCATTCCCCGTGCAACGCCGTGCAAAGCTGTGCTCCCGCGCCTCGCCCCCCGGCGCCCCTCCTCAGGAGGACGAGCGTCTTCCTACCAGGGCCATTATCGCATGCATGGTGGGGGTGTCAAGGAACACGCGGGCCGCGCACCCCGCGCCTCCGCGCCCGCTGCGGCGGCGCGGCGACACGGACAGGACCCTCGGCCGCGTCTGGTCCCCTTACAATCGTGGGGCGCGCCCGTGTACCCTACGATTGCGCTAGTAAGTGTCGTGGGCCTGCGACTGACGTCGCATGGCAAACTAACGGACACTAAAGTGTCTCTAGTGTCGTCTTAAGTCGGTCTGTTTGCAGCGACAAAGCCTGCGATTGCGGTCGCATAGCAAACCACGGCGACTGCGGTCAATTGTGTGCGTCGGCATGCAAAGAGAGCTGCTTAATTCTGCACTAGGCATGACACGCTGTGCGACTTTAGTCGCCGTGGTTTGCCATGCGACGTCAGTCGCAGGTCGATCTTAACGTTGTAAGCAGTAGGCATGCAACAGCCCGATGGGCGTCAGGCGTCGCTGGCATTCTTCCTAGACTACCTCGTCATCATCGTGATCATCGCCGTGCTCACGCTGCGGCTCGTCGAACAACCGGCGCGGCGCGCGATCCGCCATCGCTACAAACAAGTTCCCTTGATCACGCATTAGTACAACTTGACGTACATAATTCGGCATTCTTGGAGAGTTGTCAAGATTTAGGTTGCATATTTAAGAAGGCGCCATTCGATTGGCTCCCTCAATATTGTCTATCCTGCGGTCAAAACTGTATATGCCATCGGCAACACCAGTTCGGACGTAAACTACTTCCAGAGCATCAGTAAAGTCTATCTTCTCTCCCTGGACAAAAATGTCTAATGCGCTCAAGCATAGTTGCTTGTCAGGTTGCGTTTGCTTCCTTGGAGGCATCGATCATGTCCTCAAGTTCTTCATTTGATATCTCCGACCCAGCTCTACCATTGATAGGCGGTAGGGAACCATAGACACTATCTATTGTGTACGGTGAATCAGGCAATACCTTCTCGGCATTTATGCGGTACGCATGCTCACCGATCTCTACTATTAGCGCGTGAGTTGTTGCCTCTTCAAACAAGGGCCGCATGTTCTCATCTACTGTGATTCTCTTGGTTTCAGTAGCCATGTTTTACTTTTCTCCTCTATCCGTAGCTCATTTGTTTACAAGCTTATTGTCGCCATTGTAGCATGAAGGTGTCAGTGAAGGTGAGGGGCGGAGCGCCCCATCCGCCACCCCTTCGCTCCTCGCCCCTGCTCCCAAGCCACTTGGCCCTTCGCTCCTCTCGCCCCCCGCCCATGGCTGACTGGCCCCTCGGCCCTAGCCGCGGGCCGACGGTCCAGTCAGCCATGGGCGGGGGGCGAGGATAAAGTTGAGTAGCCCAAACATCCTATGTGACCGGCCCGACACGTCACCTACTATGAGCAACAATAGGGATAGGGATACGGACCAGACGCGGAGGGCCGAGCGGTGATCGAACAGGTACAGCCGTTATTGTGCAACGATGACGATAGCGCTGTGCTCATCGCGCCGGACCCACGGACGCGCGTCGTCGCCCTCATCCCCGCCTACAACGAAGAGCGCTGCATCGGCAGCGTCATCCTGCGCACGCGACAGTACGTCGACGAAGTCATCGTCGTTGACGACGGCTCGCGTGACGCCACAGCCCTCGTCGCCGCGGCGGCCGGCGCCCAGCTGATCCAGCATGGCGTGAACAAAGGCAAGGGACAGGCGCTGACCAGCGGCTTCCGCGCCGCGCGCAAGCTGCGCCCCGACGTCGTGGTCATCCTCGACAGTGACGGACAGCACAGCCCCGACGAGATCCCGCTGCTGCTCTCGGCCATGCGCGAGCACGACGCCGATATGGTGGTGGGCAGCCGCTTCACCGAGCCCGCGCAACTGGCCAAGATCCCCGGCGGCCGGCGCGTGGGGTTGAAGGCCATCACCACCGTCACCAACCTGCTCTCTGGCGTCGCCGTCAGCGACTCACAGAGCGGGTTCAGGGCCTTCTCAGCGCGCGCGCTCAAAGACCTCACGTTCCAGGGCGCGGGCTTCTCCGTCGAGTCGGAGATGCAGTTCCTGGCGCGCGAGCACCGCCACAAAGTCGTCGAGGTGGCGATCAGCGCCGACTACGCGGACCCGGCCAAGCGCAGCCCTGTCATGCAGGGGCTGGGCGTGATCGACGGCGTGATGCGCCTGGTGGGGCAGACGCGCCCGCTGCTGTTCATGGGCGTGCCGGGGCTGTTCGTGCTGCTGCTCGGCCTGCTGATCGGACTCGACGTCGTCGCCATCTACGCCGCGTCCAGCCGCCTGGCCGTCGGCTACGCGCTGCTCAGCGTCATGTGCGTCATCATCGGCTCGATGACCCTCTTCTCCGGCGTTATCCTGCACTCGGTGCGCGCCCTGCTCGTTTCAATGCGGTCGCCTACGACAATCGAGGCAATGGAGTAGCGGCCCTCACCCCCCACCCCATGGCTAACTGGCCCCTCGGCTGCGGCCGACGGTCCAGCGCGCCTCTCCCTAACCGTGGGAGAGGGGGAGCAATGCCCTCACCCCCCAACCCCCTCTCCCTAACCGTGGGAGAGGGGGAGCAACAGAGGTATCACCCTGACATGAAGCTGCTCGTCATCGCCTCGTCGCTCGACCTGCGCCTGCCCTATAGCTGCACGCCCGCCTGGTGGCAGTTGCTCAAGGGGCTGGCCGAGACGGGAGCCGACATCTCGGCCATCGCCTACGCTGGCGAAACGGTGGAGAGCCTGTGGTGGAAAGCCTACCCTAACCCTTGCCAGCGCGAAGGGGCGGCCTTCGCCGCCGCGCGTGGACTGGCGCGACGGGTGCGCCCTCACCCCCCTACCCCCCTCTCCCTAACCGTGGGAGAGGGGGAAGCGCCCTCACCCCCAACCCCTCTCCCTGTGCGCGGGAGAGGGGAGCCGCCTCACGACATCTCTTTGTCGTCGTCAAGGAGTACGGAGAAAACATCTCAACACGTAGGACGGCCCCCCTCTCCCGCGTCAGGGAGAGGGGTTGGGGGTGAGGGCCGTGAGGGCATCGCCGACAGGTTGACGCGCGAGGCCGCGCACCGCTGGGTCATGCCGCGTTGGCGCGCCCACCTCGACGGTATCATGCGCCGCGACGGCCCTTTCGACGCTGTGCTCGTGCTGACTGTCCCACTCAACCACTTCGCCGGCATCCCCGCACACCTGCGCACGCGCTACGGCGTGCCCGTCTTCTACTACGACGGCGACCTGCCGGCTAGCCTACCGCGCTTCCAGGGCTTCCAGTCCGGCTTCCGCATCTACCAGGGCGCGGACCTCAAAGAGTACGACGGCTTCATCGCCAACTCCAAGGGCGGCGCGGACGAACTGCGCGCGATGGGCGCGCCCAACGTCCATGTGCTCTACTATGGCGCCGATCCGCAGGTCTTCGCCCCGCAGCGGGTCAAGCAGGACATCGACGTGTTCTTTTACGGGCATGGCGCGGAGTACCGCGAGGGCTGGATACGCGACATGCTGGCCGCGCCGAGCGAGGAGTTAGCGGACCTCGACTTCGCCATGCGCGGGAGCGGCTTCAGCATGCCGCTTGGCCGCGTGCGTACGCTGCCCTACCTCTCGGTCGCCAAGCTACGCGAGTACTGCTGCCGCAGCCGGCTCAACCTCGTCATCACGCGGCAGGCGCACGCCTCCGTCTACGCCTCGTCAACGGCGCGGCCATTCGAGCTGGCCGCCATGGGCGCGACCATGATCTCCAACCCCTACGACGGCATCGAAGAGTGGTTCGAACCGGGTAAAGAAGTCATCGTGGTCCACAGCCGGGAAGAGGCCGTCGAGCGCTACCGTTGGCTGATTGACCACGAAGACGAGCGCCGCGCCATCGGTGAACGGGCGCGCCAACGTCTGCTGGCCGAGCACACCTTCGCCCATCGCGCCCGTCGTTTGATAAACATCATGCAAGGCACAGCTTAACCGCGTAGGTCCGCTTACGAAGGCGCCCAGCACGGTCGAGAACTACGGCCACGACCTGGAGACCTTTTCGCGGCCTTTGCCGTCTAAGAGGACCGTCAGGCCCTCCGACTCGACAGGCGCGCGACCGTCTGAGCAAACAGTCAGAAGCGCTGGGTCGTCCCCGGCGGGCGATACAATGAGGGGGACAGGCACACATGGGGCATGAGGGGCTGAGTACATGAAGGGAACAAACGGTGACTGAGGATCGCGAAAAGGCGCACGGGGGGGACACGCGCGCCCTCCTCCCAGAGGGCTACGGGGAGTTGCTCGGCGACCTGAAGGAGCGCATCCACGCGGCGCAGATCAAGGCCGCCCTGTCGGTCAATCGCGAGCTCATCGCGCTCTATTGGCAGATCGGCCGGGCGATCGGCGAACGGCAAGAGACGCGTGGATGGGGGACGCAGGTGATCGACCGCCTCTCCGCCGACCTGCGCCACGCGTTCCCCGACATGAGGGGCTTCTCGCCGCGCAACCTCCGCTACATGCGCACGTTCGCCGCAGCGTATCCGGAGCCGGACTTTTGGCAGCAAGCTGCTGCCAATTTGCCCTGGGGGCACGTTATATCGACCTGATCTTCTACCATATGCGCTTGCGCTGCTACGTGGCCATCGACGTCAAGATGGTCGACTTCGAGCCTGAGTTCGCCGGCAAGATGAACTTCTACCTCTCGGCCGTCGACGACCTGCTGCGCCACCCCGATGACCAGCTGAGCATCGGCATCATCCTCTGCAAAGGCAAGAGCAAGGTGGTGGCCGAGTATGCGCTGCGCGGCGCGACCCAGCCGATCGGCGTGTCGGCGTACACGCTCACGGCGGCGCTGCCGGAGCGACTGCAAGGGAGCCTGCCGACGGTCGAGGAATTGGAGGCGACACTACGCGACGCGGAGACGGAGGGATGAGCGCGCCTCGGCAGGCGGCGGGTGACGCGGGCACTAGGCGGCGTGAGCGCGATCAGCGGCTAGCAGCGCTCCCAAGCCCTCGTGCAGTCCGGTTGAACAGGTCACGTTCAGGGGCTCGCACAGGCGCGTGACATCGGCGCACGAGCGGCGGACGTCACCTGGCTGAGGCGCATGCAGACTGTAGGGCAGGGGCCGCGACGAGAGTGTCTCGATCGCCGCGCGGAGCGCCAGCAGGCTCGTCTCGCGCCCCGTCCCAACATTGATCGCGTGATGGCCCGTCAACGCGACGGTCGCGGCGGCCACGTTGGCTCGCGCGACATCGTGCACATAGACGAAGTCGCGCGTCTGTGTCCCATCACCTGTTATGCGCACCGGCGTACCGGCGTGCGCGGCCTCGGCGAACCGCGCGATAACGCCGGCGTACGGAGACGCGGGGTCCTGGCGCGGGCCGAACACATTGAAATAGCGCAACGCCACCGTCTCCAACCCATAGAGATCGGTGTAGAGCCGCGCATAGTCTTCGCCCACACGTTTATGGAGCGCGTACGGCGAGAGCGGATCAAGCGGCGCATCTTCGCGCAGCGGCACGGTTTCGTTGCGCCCGTAGACAGCGGCCGAACTGGCTAGCACGACGCGGCGCACGCCGTTGGCGCGGGCCGCTTCCAGGACCGCCAACGTCCCGCGCGTGTTCACATCATGGCTGGACAAAGCGCGCCGCAGAGAGAGCGGGACCGACACGCACGCCGCCAGGTGAATGATCGTGTCCGGTCGAAAGCGATGGGCCGCGCGCTGCAACGCCACTGGCCGCCGCACATCGCCACGCACCACCTGTATCGCCGCAGACACGCCGCTCAGGTACGCGGCGTGTCCAGTGACGAACGAATCGTAGACTAACACCCGATGGCCGGCGCGTACCAGCGCCTCAACCGTCCACGAGCCGATAAAGCCGGCGCCGCCGGTGACCAATATGCGCACGGTCGAACCCTCACCTCACACACCACATACGATAGAACGTGGGGCCACTATACACATAGGCGACGTAGACCGGCAATAGCCCGATAGGAGGTGTAGCCCGAATAGGCTATCGAGACCAGGGCGACAGATAGGTAGACTGACCGCGTATGGGAGAACACTGATGGTCACGCTTTCACCCGCAGCGGTAGCGGCTCGACGGGAAATCGCGCCGGAGCCGACACCGGCGCACCGGCGGCCGTCGCTCCCCGCGCTGACCGGGTTGCGGTTCCTCGCGGCGCTCTACGTCGTCTTCTACCATTTCGGGCCCTATCCGCAATTGCATCTGCTGTCCGGTCCCGTGCGCGCGCTACAAATCGCGCTGTGGAACACCGGCGGCAGCGGCTTCGTGGGCGTCAACCTCTTTTTCCTGCTGTCGGGCTTTATTCTGGCCTACACGTACCTTGGCGACGCCCACGCGCGTGGCGGGTGGCGCGCCTTCTACGTCGCCCGCGTCGCGCGCGTCTACCCCGTCTACGTCTTCGCCCTCGCTGTCGCCATCGCGGTACGCTGCCTAAATCACGCCACGCTCACCCTTGCCGACGCGCCGGGACTGCTCGCGACGCTCACGCTCACGCAGGGCTGGCGCGTCGTGAACGTCGTCGCGTGGAACCCGCCCGCCTGGTCGCTATCGGTCGAAGCTTTCTTCTACCTGAGCTTCCCGATCCTCGCCGTACTCATCGCGCGCCTGCGCGCACGCCTGCTCGTCCCACTCCTCGGCGCGCTGTGGGCGCTCGCCATGTTAGCGCCGCTGGTCTGGCTGTTACGCACGGGGACACCCGCCACGCCCGCCCTCGCCAACCACCCGTTGGCGCGCCTACCTGAGTTCCTCATCGGCGTCATCGTCGGCCTGATCTTCATGCGCTCACCGCGACCGTCCCGCCACATCGCGCGTGTGCCGGCCGTGACCCTGTGCGCCATCGTCGCCGTGCTAGCGACGCTGCCCGTGTCGCTGTATCCCTTCCTGCAGGTCGGGCTGCTCGACCCGCTGTTCGCCATCCTGATCTACAGCCTGGCCTTCAGCCGTGGGCGGCTGGCCACCGTCTTGTCGGCGCCGCTCATGATCTTGCTGGGAGAGGCCAGCTACGCCCTGTACATGCTACAGGGACCGGGCTATGAGTGGCTGACCGGTCTATTGCACGTCTCCCCCATCGGCACGCGCTACTCGCTGGCATTCTTCCTCGACTACCTCGTCGTCATCGTGATCGTCGCCGTGCTCACGCTGCGACTCGTCGAACAACCGGCGCGTCGCGCGATCCGCCATCGCTACAGACTCGTCATGGCGCGGTGAGCGGTCGAAGCCCGCATGCGGAAGCCTGCGACGCGCGAAGCCTGCGACTGACGTCGCATGGCAAACCACGGACACTGAAGTGTCTCGCGCGGTTCACGGCGCGTCGCCGTCTGTCGACTAGCACGTACTAGCCCGAATGGGCTATCGCCGCCTGGCGCGACGCGCGGCTAGACTGACTACACGGAGGAGAAGAGATCACAGTGGCCCTTACCATGACCACCCGCCCGCGACCACGCGTGGCGCACGCGCTGCAACTGCTGCGTGCGCACGGACATCTACTCGTCGCTTTCGTCGCCCTGGCCGTGCTGTACGCAAGCGTCTACGCGCCGTTTGGCCCACGCTTGGGGCTCTTCGCGGACGATTTCGCCGAGTTGCAGACGGCCACGACGGAGAACTTTGTCCAACTCATCCGCTCCTGGCCGCTTGATTACCGCCCCCTCGAAATCCTGCCCTGGATCGCGGCAAGACATCTCGCGGACATGCATCTGGCGTGGTATTACACGGGATTCTTCCTGATCGAAGCCATCGCCGGGCTGCTCCTGTACGCCTTGCTCTACCGCTGGACCAGAGCGCCGCTGCTCGCGCTCGGGGTCGCGCTACTGTGGGCCACGTACCCTGCCGACGAAGCGGTGTTCTGGCTCACCACCGTCGCCTACCGGACGGGCGCGCTATTCCTGTTCCTCGCGCTGCTGCTCCTCACGCCAGCCGGCGATCGAGCGCTGCCACGCTGGCGCTACGTGGCGGCGATCGCCAGCGCGTTGCTGTGCGTCTACAGCAACGAACTCTACCTGGGGCTGCTCTGCGCGCTGCCTGTGCTCGCGGCGCGACGTCACGCCGGCGCATCATGGCCGCGACGCCTTGGGCGCGCCTGCCCCTTCGTCGCGGTGCTGGTCACGTACACGCTATACCGCATGTGGTTTGGACCCCATGTGCTCCACTTTTACGACAACAAGGGCTGGGCCTATGAATTCTCCGCCGCTCATATGGTCAATCAATGGGGCGACGGGTGGCGGGCCATCGCGGTGATAACGTGGCAGCGCGTGTTTGTCTATCCCACGGGGGTGACGTGGGCCGTGGGCATCGTATGCGCGGGCGCCGCCGGCGCGACCGCGTTGTGGCTGGCCTACGGGCGGCTGCGGGACGGCGAGTCAGGCAGCGGGCGTATCCGCGCGCTGACGCCGGGCCTACTCGCCGTGGGGATCGGGCTCGTGACCATCGCCGCTGGCTACGTCCCGCTGCTGCCCATCGCCATCGGCATCGACGTCAACGGCGTGGACTCGCGCATCAACGCAGCCGCCACACCGGGGGCGGCCAGCGTCCTCGCCGGACTTTTGTGGATCTGGTGCTACGCGCTCCCGGCGCCCCGCCGATGGAACCGCGTGCTGTTCATCGGCGTGATGACGCTCCTCATCGCCGCCACCGCCGTTCATACCGTGCATCTGGGCAACGCGATGGTCGGCATCACCAATCATCATCCCTGCGGCAACCTCCGCTACCACCTCCACTGTCCCGCCAAATAAGGCGCCGAACGCCTGTCGCCCCACCCCGTATTAGAGAAGGATCTGGAGTCATGCAGCCGACCATCGTCTACGTTCACCCACATCTGATGATGCGTACCGGCGCGACCAATTTCGTGCTGAACACGGCGGTTGGGCTACAAGAGCGAGGCTGGCCGGTCGTCATCGTCACGGGACAGGCCGACCCGGCAATCGTCGGCGAGCGTAAGCTCGACATCGTGGAACTCGGTGGCCCGTTGCCGAGCGACCCATGGCATTGGCTGGGGCTGGGTGGCCTGGAGCGCCGCGTGTTCGCCGCGCTCGACCGCATCCCCCACAAAGTGCTGTTCCCGCAGGTACACCCGGCCAACTACTGGGCCTTCGCCTACAAAGCCGCGCGCCCGTGGGTCCCATGCGTGTGGATGTGCCACGAGCCCTCAGCCTTCGTACACTCGTGGAGCAACATCCGTTCGCTGACAGGTCCCATGCGCCTCGCCACCATGGCCGCCAACCCGCCGCTACAAATCCTCGACCGCCTGCTCGTCGCGCAAACCGACCACATCGTCGCTAACAGCCGCTTCACAGCGGCCAACGTTCGCCGCATCTACGGCCGCGACGCCGACGCCGTGGTCGACTCGGGCGTGGGGCCGGAAGCCTTCGACGTGCCACAAGTCCCGCGCGACTGCATCCTCAGCCTAGGTAGCCTCACCCGTTTCAAGCGTGTCGACCTCGCCATCCACGGCTACGCCCTGGCGTACAAAGAGGCAGGCAGCGTATTGCCGTCGCTCGTCATCGCTGGCGACGGCCTCGAGATGCCAACGCTGCGTGCCCTTGCCGTAGAGTTGGGCATCGAGGAGCGCGTTTGCTTCACAGGCAGAATTAGCGACGCGGAGAAGCGCGCGCTGTACGCCCGTGCGTTGGTTTTCGTGGGTACGGCGCCCAAAGAACCGTTTGGCCTGACGCCGGTCGAAGCGATGGCCGCGGGGGCGCCTGTCTTGGCACCCGATCAGGGTGGGCCAAGCGAGACGGTCGCCGACGGGACAACGGGCGCGCTCTATCGCTCCGGTGACGCCGCAGACCTCGGTCACAAACTCGTGGGTCTCCTCTCCCATCTCACCCCCCTGGCGCGTATGTCCGACGCCGCGCGCGACCATGTACGCACGCGCTATACCACTGAGAAAACGGTCGATAGCCTGGATCTGACCTTGAGCGCGCTGATGGAGCAACTATGATCTCTGTCCGTAGTATCCTTGCCTGGTACATCGGCGTCTGCGCCGCTCTTGTCCTCATCATACAGGCGCTCTCGGCGTTCCACGCCATCGCGCTCGGTCCGTTACTCCTGGGCGTCGCAGCTGTCGCACTGCTATGGTTTATCATCGTACGGCCCCGTCCTATCATACGGCACGTTCGCATCAAGCTCCCCGATCAACTCATCCAACCAGTCACGCTGCCTTTCCTACTCCTGCTGCCAGTGATCGCGGCGATCTCATTCGCGCTGGGCTGGCACATGCCGCCCAACAACTGGGACTCCATGACCTATCACCTGTCGCGGGCGGCGTACTGGCGGCAATGGCACACGCTGGCGCACTTCCCCACCAACAACGTGCGTCAGGACGCCTTCCCCGGTAACGCGGAGGTGTTGCTGCTCGTCACGCTACTCGTGGCGCACTCGGCCAAGCTCGCCTTCCTGGTACAGTTCTCGGCCTATCTCGCGGCCACCATTGCCGTGTATGGTTTGGGCCGCCAACTCGGCCTACGTCCCGTCTACGCGGTCGTCGGCGCCGGCGCGTTCGCAACCATGCCAGAGGTCGTCTTGCAGAGTACATCCGCGCAGAACGACCTCGTCGTGGCCGCGTTCAGTGTCAGCGCGGTCTACTTCCTCGTCGACGCGATACAACAGCGCCGCAACATCAGCCTGCTATTTGCCGGGGCGGCGCTCGGACTTGCCATTGGCGCGAAACCAACGGCCGTACTTGCCTTGCCGGGTATTGGTCTCGGGGCAACAGTGCTGGCGTGGCGCCTATGTCGCCCTTATCGCCTCACGCGTGGGACTTTCGCGGTGGTAAGCGCCGCTCTACTCATGGCATTCCTACTCGGCGCGCCATGGTACATCGCCAATAAGACGTATTTCGGAGACTTCAGCGGGCCGTCATCGGTTGCCCAAACCCAGGAGGTAGCGCACCCCTCGCTCCAAACGCTTCGCATCAACATCATGCGCTACGCGGTTGCCTTCATAGACCTTGAAGGTCCGTTCCCCGTAAGCACTGCCGCCGCCGCGACTGTCTGCAACGACACAAACGTATTGCGCGCCGGAATGGCCGGCGCCGCCGGCATTACCGCGATCGAGCCCAAGATCGAGTGGCCGGGGTTGAGATATTCATCCTATCAGACATGCTCATTCAACGAGGACGTATCCTGGTTTGGCCTGGCCGGCTGTTTAGCCGTCGCCGCCGCTCTTGCCTGTCTACTCGTGGGTATTACACGTCGCAAACTGGGATTAGCCTGGTTACTAGCAGCCGGGGTCATATCCTCCCTCGTGTGCGCGTCACTATTGCTGCGCTGGTCGCCGTGGCAAGGGCGCTTGCTGATCACAACTGTTGCTTTGGGCGCGCCCTTACTCAGCCTACTCAGCCAACGACTTATGACGTACCGCTGGGGACGACTTACACTGAACGTCGTTGTGCTCTACGCGGCCGTAACCGGATTGCAGGCCGCAACCAACAACGCCGCGAAGCCGTTAAGTCTATGGAACGCGAACCATCTGGCGCTTCAAACGATGATGCGGCCTGAGATGGCGCCCGTCTTAGATCACCTTGCGCAGGACGTACCTCTAAACAAACAATTAGACATCTTTCTGGACGGCGACGACTAGGATTTTCCCATCTTTGGACCGCACTTTGATCGATATGTTGAGCCGCTTATGTTATCGTCTGCGGTTAGCACAAGCCCTCCGCGTCTAACAACACCCGATTTCGTACTAACACATCGGTCCAATCCTTTGGTCACGCTACTCTTTGTGCGCCTGCGCCTCGGGAACTGTCGGTCAATGTGGAGCCTTGATGGTGCGAGAGACGCGGCGGCGTGGAGGCTTTATCAATGTATGCCAGCTAAAAAATCGGGCCTATAAAAGCGTTGGCGGCAAAGATCACGCTGATGTCCTGCTTCGCGGCATAGGAGTGCTAGCAGCCGCGAGCCGGAGAGTCGGTGTCCACCTCGGTAGTTCCGAGTAAACATGCAAGGTCATTCAAGAGGCGTGGCATTGAAGCGCTGGTAGTAACTGTCGCGCGAGCCTCCTCACCAAGGCGCTGACAAAGCGCATGGTCGCGCCATAAGCGAACGATGTGTTCAGCGAACTCGTCCGCGTCGCGTGCGACAAGCCCGCTCTTGCCGTGTTCAAGCGGGGAACGTTCAGCTGCGGACGCAAGCGCCACTACTGGGAGTCCATATGCCATTGCCTCGATAATTTTGATCTGTTGGCCCGTACCGCCATAGACAGGGCACACAACGAACCGCGCCGACGCGTAGATTGGCGCTAGATCCGGGACGAAACCGCTCAGGATGATTCCCGCCTGCGGCTGTGGACGCAGGTGCGAGTACCACGCCCCCGTCACTTGGAGCTTGAAAAGAGGCTCTTGCCGCAGCACCAACGGGAGCACGCGTCGAACGAAATATAGGTAGCCCTGCAGATTGAAAGGGTTGGGGCCGACGGCAAACAGCGCGGGTCCCGCATACGTGTTAGGAATCTCATGCGGAGCCTGAGTCATAGAGATTAGCGATACCGCAGTCCGGGTTGTATGACGGCGTATCAAATCGGCCTCAGCGCACGTAATGGCAATCGTGTGGTCAAAACGGTCAAAAATAGCGAACTCTTGTGGATCCGGCCTTAGGCTCGATCGCTCAAAAAAGCTCTCCTGAAGCGCGTCAACGTCGATACGGGCAGGGTCAATGACTGGGCCTAGCTTGCCCAACTTCCCCCGAATCATGTTTGTAATGCGATGATGGGGGGCAAGCATGTTCACCGGACCAGTGATATAGGGAACGAGGGCGGCTTGCATCGCTCTATTTAGAGAAACGAGATCATATGTATCAATCACCTTCTGGCACGAGCGGGCCGCCGGGACACCAGCAAGGGCTGCCCAATAGGCGTAGTTGATAACTAGTGCGTCAGGCTTCGTCGCTTCAACTAATTGATTAAACCACCGCAGTAAGTCTGGCGGTGTGTAGAAAAGAGAATCAAGCGGCGGCCGCCTACCAGTTGAAGCGTAACCCACTGCAAGAAGGGCGGTAATCGCGAGATCCCGGGGCGATGGTCGATATAGCCGTACATCGTCGACGAAGCCTGCCTCAACAAGATCGCGTTCGCATTTAGGTAGCCAGGGGTTGTCTGAGTAGAGAGAAGTGCTCGCCAGGGTTATGTGACACCCAAGTTCGCGTAGACCGGAGAGCATTTGCAGGACACGACAATGCGCCCCTGTGCGCGGTGGCCAAGGATTATGCGGAAAAAAGAAAAGCGCTTTGCGGCTCATAATCTACCTCATGGAGTGCGATGCGGGTCCAAACCTATGGCGAACGGCGTCTAGTACACCCTGTACTCGAGCAAGGGCAACTGGACTGGATCGAAGTAACCCAAAGCCTACTGCGGGGCTCAACAGGTGGCGGCGGTACAGACTTAATTTACATCGTAGGCGGGAAGAATGGCCAGAGGTTTCGTGTGTACCAAAGAAGAGAAAGGCGTTTCTAGTCAAGTAATAGATAAGCCTTGGAGACTGGAAGCCTACAACATGGCTCGGCTCGTGGAGCACGGTCGCCTGCATGCAGACACCTACGTCGTAGTCGGATGACAGTAGCCGTTGACACAAGTCGGTCTCCTCGTAATACAGGAAGTATCGAGGATCGAAGATGCCAACATCCCGCAATGCGGCAGCGCTTAGTAGGAGGCAGCAACCGGATGCCCACGCACTTGGGCTGAAAACGTTGTCCGTTTGGTTGGTCCGCTCAATGTGGGCTGTCTTGCCCATGCGCCAGTCAATTGTGCCACCGGCGAACCACACGCGTGTTGGATCTTCTTTGTAGCGTATGATTGGACTCAAGGCACCAATGCGCCCGTGGGCAACTGCTGTAGTAAGCAGCGTCCGCAACGTGCCTCGCTCCACCACAATATCGGGATTCACCAGGAGAACATACTCTGCACCTCGACGTAGCGCATATCGTATCCCTACGTTGTTGCCGCCAGCGTAGCCTAAATTACACTCCGTCTGGATCAAATTAATGTTCGGGTACGCCTCACGGATGTGTCCCTCAGAACCATCCTCCGACCCGTTATCAACGACCACCACACGGTAGTTGGGATAGTCAAGATGCGCCAGGGAAGCCAGGCAGGTGAGAGTATCGCACCAACTGTTCCAATTGAGCACGACGACGTAGACGATTGGAGAGTACGAGGAAAGTATATCCACTCCCGTCGTCGATGGGAGCGTCATGCTAGTAACTCCTCATAGATCGTATACAGACGGTCGGCAAACCCGCAGGCATCGAAGGTGTTCTGTGCACGATCGAGGGCGCGTCGGCTTAGTGAACACCGACGACGGTCGTCGACCAAGAGGTCGGCGATCGCGTCCGCAAGCGCCGTAGCATCATAGGGCGGAACTAATACGCCTGCGTCCCCGATGACTTCAGGAATGGCGCCTGAATGTGTCGAAACAACAGCTTTCCCGCACGCCATACTTTCAGCAAGAACCATCCCAAACTGCTCCTCCCATACTGGCGATGGGATGCTTGGCAGCACAAACACGTCTGTAGAGGCATAAAGCGAGGGCATGTCAGCGTATGGAACTGTAGCCCTGTGGCTCACGACATCGTGTAGGCCGAGCAGACGCACCATGTGACGAACTAGGGCAGTGTCCCCGTCCCCCACTAGACCGATCTCAACCATGCCAGCAAAGTGAGGGCGGTGGGCAAGATCAGCCGCAGCAAGCAACAACTCTCGGACACCTTTGCTCGCGTCAATTCGCCCAACGAACAATACCCGAAGTTTGTCGTGGTCACGCCACAAGCCGTGATCGGCCATCGCTGCCCGCGGCAGCGGGCGGAAGTGAGTGAGGTCCACTCCAGGATATTGTATGCGGATACGTCGCTCCTGTACCCCTTCAGCGCGTAGCGCGTTCGCAGCACGCCGACTCATAGCCACGAATAGATCCGTGCGCTGTTGTACGTATTGCTTGCGCCCCCGTGTCAGTACGTCGCCACCATTTGCAAACGGTATTGTTTCCCAACAAGTGGTCATTAACTTTTGGTTATTATGTGCCTTAGCGCTAGCAGCCTGGACCGTAAAGGTGAGGTATGTCTCGGCAGAATGCACGACATCGAACGGAGCGATTTCATGCTCAAGACCGATCAGGCGATCGCGAGACAGTGATGTCCTAAGTAACAATGCGCCCGCAGCGCGCAGGATGGGCGGGTGGGCAAAAACGCTATCGGGGCACGCCAGCCTCCTCACTGGCATGCGCAGCCCGTCAAGAGGATAGCGTGATCGTATGGCCGCAAAGGCCAGCATATCGACACGGCCCGTGAGCGGCTCATAGTTTTGCATCTCCCATCGATTGAGGTGCTGGCCGCGCACAAGCGCCACTTTCATCGTACCTCTCCTAAGGGCAAAGCTCGCGATAATGGCACCACTCGCCTTGGTTGTAGACCGAGCAACAGCCGAGAAACTCGAACGACTAGGCGAGCAAGCGCTAATGAGAGGCCCATAACTCCCCCAACATACTTGCCCCATATCACAATCGGTCTATCGTGGACTTGCTCACGCCCCGTGAGTTCCCATAGATGCATCCACACCAGAAACCGATACATAGCCATACCAAGCGCATAGAAAAGGCCGGGAACACCGTCGCGATAGGTACGCTGACCTGCGTAGATGGATGCAAATTGCAGCCAAGTCGCCTGTAAAGCACCGCATGTGCTGTAGCGATATCCAGCGTTAGCTAAGTCACGGGCCTCGTGACATGTATAGCGGCCACAACGGTCAACGAGGGCGTCAACCGTGGGCCATGTATTATGTTCGATTCCCCCGCCGACCACGTCACGTGAAAGGTGTGCAACGCGGAGGTTGCGCAGATCCGGCAGAGCGTGAACCTCCTCGGGCCAAGAAAGACGTCCTTTGCGGAAGAGTCGGGGAGTAGCTTCGCCGTAAGTAGCTTCTGAATGAACGAGGATCCGCCCGAACCGAATGTGGTTACGCTCCAAGGTCACAACATCAACTGGCCCATCTTCCATAACAAATCGGCTGATCGCGCCAGCCAATTCTGGTGAAACACGTTCGTCAGCGTCAAGTAGTAGCACCCACTCATGCGAAGCCAGCGAAGCCGCATAGTTACGCACTCGCTCGACGTAGGGAACCCAGGAATGTGTTACGACCTTGGATGCATAAGTACGGCTAACAGCAAGGGTGTCGTCGGTAGACTCAAGGTCCACGACGATCAACTCGTCTGCCCACAAAACGCTTCGCAGTGTCGGTTCTATCTTAGTCCCATCATTATGGGCAATGACAATGACGGACAACTGCGCCATTGTGTATTACTCCTCCTACTACTGATCGCATACAAACCTTAGCTCAGGAATTCGAATAAGTGAGGCACTGTCGTTCTTGCCCTTACTCTGGTCACACAGGGCGCGCTACAACATAGATCTGATCACCACGATGAAGCCGATTTCCGACCCATGCAGTCGTGGCAATCATAGCCTGCCGACCATATAGCGGCAATCCTCGAACACTAGGGAACGGCCACGGATGGTACATGCTATTCCGTTCCAGCGCAACTATATGAAAACCCTCGCTCCGTAGAAGGCATCCTAGGGCGCGGGCTGAGAAGTGCCAAACGTGCTGCGTGGGCTGCCAGCCATACCAATCGCGCGCCCATAGGAGCGGGATGAGGCCATCATAAGCGGGCTGACTGAGAACTAGGACGCCGTCTGGATGCAGGACTCGCCGTATCTGCGCAAGCAAGTCATGTGGTCTGTCGACATGCTCAAGCACATGAGACATCATTACCGCAGCATAAGCATGATCTAAAAAGGAGTTATCAAGGGTTCCTTCACGTACGGTAAGCCCCTTGCGCTTGGCGATGGCGACGGCCTGTCGGTCTAACTCGACACCTTCGGCAGCATAGCCCGTCTCACACGCGAGATCGAGAAAAAACCCAACATTACATCCTACCTCAAGCAATCGACTACCTGGAGTTGGGTTCCCAACCACCCTATGCATAAAGTCGACAATGCGGGACTGGAACGAGCGGAATAGTCTTTCTTGCGCCATGTACCCATCAGCCTCGTTTACCACGTCGGCGGCGTAATCGTCAGCACTTAGTGTAGGAACAGGGCTTGTCCAGGCAACGCCGCAAGAACAGCAGCCCATAACTGAGTGATCAGTGCGTAGCCGCGCAATCGTCCTCACTTGTTGCGCCCGACACAACGGGCATAGAGTATGTAATATATACGGCGTGGTTGTCATGGTACAAGCTGCCATCTGCTCGAACGCAGCGCGCGGCTACCGTTAAGCATTGCTAGAGATGCGCCACCAACGTGTTTCCAACCCGTGCCGCAAGAGTTTCCACTCCCTACGTTTATGACGCCCATCCTGTCCCTTGAACAACTGTGTTTATAGATCTTCAACATGATTCAAACAGCGACTTTCCATTCTGTATTCAAGAACGCCTTGGCATGACTAGGGTATGGACGAAGTCTATTAAGAGCGATTCCTTGAACCAAGTCTATCTCCATACACTTCTCTAGGGAGTCACAGGGTTCGGTCATGTCTTCTCCAACCCACAACGACAATAGATACCTGTTGGGCGTGAAGTGGACGTTGAGAATATCAACTCTTAGCTCTAATTTCTGGCCATCCTGCCCCGCATCTACAGTGAAGTTGTCATCATGATTTATGATGTGAGCGTATAGCTCATCTAATTGGCTATGCACGTTAATGGCGATTTCTGCCGGACGCGCCCTATGGGTAAACTTCAGGGTAAAGTTAACGCGAATAGTTTCTCCCATATAGAATTCGATTTTCCTTTGACCAGTTGAATCACTGGTGTAAAAATCGTCAAACAATATCTTGCCATTTCCTCTTCGCGGAACCTGGCCTTGTGGAATCTGTGATCGAACTTGGATATAGCCGTCCACGACATTCTTTGTTGCGCCTGAAGTAACCAAGGTACCCTTCTCCAAGAGAACGCAACTGCCACAGAACTGTTGTATTGCTCCCATACTGTGGCTTACAAACAACACCGTTCGCCCTTGCTTGGCCATCTCGCCCATCTTGCCAAGACACTTATTTTGAAACTCAGCGTCGCCAACGGCAAGAACTTCATCGATTACAAGAACCTCGGGTTCGAGGTGGGCGGCGACGGCGAAGGCAAGGCGCATGTACATGCCGCTGGAGTAGCGCTTGACGGGCGTATCCAGGTAGGTCTCGACGCCCGCGAAGTCGACGATCTCGTCGAAGCGGCGCTTGATGTCGGCGCGGCTCATGCCCATGACGGCGCCGTTCAGGTAGATGTTCTCGCGGCCGGTGAGTTCGGGGTGGAAGCCGGTCCCGACCTCCAGCAGCGAGCCGACGCGCCCATGCACGACGGCCTGCCCCGTGGTGGGCTCGGTGATGCGCGAGAGCACTTTCAGCAGCGTGCTCTTGCCGGCGCCGTTGCGTCCGATAATGCCAACGGCCTCGCCGTGCTTGACCTCGAATGAGACGTCTTTGAGCGCCCACGCGTCGCGCGTGGCGCCACCACCACTCGCGCCGCCACGCAACCGGCGTAGCGGAGCGCCAGCCGCGCGCACCAGCGACTCGCGGATGTTGCCGTAGGGCTCGCTCGGACCCGCCCCGATACGGTAGCGCTTGCCCAGGCCTTCGACGGAGATGGCGATGTTACTCATGTTATGTCCCAGTAGTTAGTAGTCGGTAGTCAGTGCGCAGGGTTCGTTAATTGTTGTTAGCACGCGGAAGCCTCCGGAGTGGCCGTTTCTGGGAGCGCGGGCGTCTCGCCCGTCCCCGTGCACGCTGGGATGAGCGCCTGACGAGCGGCGACGCGCCGACCCTGCGGGGATGGCCGGCCCACGCTTGCGGACGCTGGGGACGGACGAGACGTCCGCGCTCCCAGAAACGGCCACTCCGAGCCGTTTGCACGCCAACGGGTGGTTGGTATGGCCGTGTCCGTCGATCCCTACGCGCGTCTGTATGGCGGGGGTCTGGGGGGAGGCATCTCCCCAGGCTCCCCCGGAGGGGGCGGGGGGGGCGAGAAGAGAGAGACCACCACCGCTCGGAGGGGCGAGGAGCAAGGCCCAGAGGGGGCGTAGAGGGCGCAAAGTATTGAGCATCAGATTACACCATGTCCGCGAAGGTCTGTTCCATGCGCCGGAAGTAGATCAGTCCGCCGACGAGCAAAACAAGCGTCGTGACGATAGAGGGCAGCAGGCCAAGGCCGGGCGTCGGCCCGACGCCGAGCAGCGCCCAGCGGAACCCATTGATGACGCCGGCCATGGGGTTGAGCGCGTACACCCACGCCAGCGGCCCTTTGACCAGCCCCGCCCCATAGGCGACCGGGCTGACGTAGAGTCCGACCTGCACCAGGAAGGGGATGGTGTAGCGCACGTCGCGGTACTTGACATTGAGCGCGGAGAGCCACAGCCCGACCGCCAGCCCGGCGACGATGCCGAACAGCACGAACAGCGGCAGGAAGACGATGCCGACGCCGGGGTGGACGTGGTAGAACACCATCATGCCCACGAGCACGACGGCGGCGACGGCGAGGTCGACCAGTCCGGCCAGCGCGGCCGCGACCGGCAGCACCAGCCGCGGGAAGTAGACTTTGGAGATCATATTGCCGTTGGCGACGAGGCTCTCGCCCGACTGCGCCAGCACGTAGGCGAAGTAGTTCCACGGCAGCAGCGCGGTGAGCGTGAACAGCGCGTAGGGCACGCCTTCGGAGGGCAGATGCGCCAGGTGGCCGAAGATGACGGTGAAGATGATCATGTTGAAGACCGGCTGGATGATGGCCCACGCGGCGCCGAGCGCGGTCTGCTTGTAGCGCACCTTGACGTCGCGCCAGGCCAGGATGTAGAGCAGGTCGCGGTAGCGCCACAGGTCGCGCAAATTGAGCGCGACGAGCCCGCGCGATGGCCGGATGATCGTCACCGGCGGCTCGGCCACATCCACGCCCATGCGCTCCGGCGCGCTGTCGCTGGCGTGGCGCGCGGGGATCGTCTCGGCGGCGATGCGCTCGTCTACGACCATCGGTGTCTCACCCTCCTCACGATTGGCGCGTACCATGCGTACCGCGCGTCTGTCCTAGTGATAGAAGATTTCGCGTGACGGCACAGTAGCCCATTCGGGCTATCGTGGGTCATACAGTCGGGCCAGGGCGCCGGCCCCTTTGCTCCTCGCCCTTGCGCTCAAGCTCCTCGGCCCTTGTCTCCTCGCATCCCTGCTCCCAAGCCACTTGGGCGCCTCACTCCTCGCCCCCCCCGCCCATGGCTAACTGTCCACTCCCCACTCCGTGGGGTCCCCGCTGCGGCCGACGGTCCAGCGCGCCTCCGGGGGAGCCTGGGGAGATGCCTCCCCCCAGACCCCCGCCATAAAGCCGTTGTGGGGATGCGGTCGATGGGCTGTCAGCGCGTGGGACTGCACGCAGTTTCCCATGTCCAAGCTCCATGACCTCCGCGATGTGTGTTTGGCGGGGGTCTGGAGGGAGGCATCTCCCCAGGCTCCCCCGGAGGGGCGGGGGGAGAAAGGGCCGCAACCACGCAACTTGGGATACTATAGTGATAGCGACAAGCGAAAAGGAGGCGAAGAGGAAGATTTGTGAACAGAACATCGCACGACCAGTTGATGAAGCAGGCGTTGCAGGAGCGCTTCGCCGACTTCCTGCGCCTGTTCGATCCCGACACGGCCGCCGGCCTGGATCTGGACGCGGGCGTCACGTTCCGCGATGCGGAGACGTTCACCGACCTACCACAAGGCGCGTTGCTCATCCCGGACATCGTGGCCGAGGTCCGCACGCGCGACGGTGTCCCCAAGCTCGTGATCGTACACATCGAGGTCCAGCGCGAGCGGGAAGAGGAGGATTTCCCCCGCCGCATGTGGCGCTACTTCATCTCCCTCACGCTGCGTGAGGACGCGCCGGTCATCCCCGTCGCCCTGCTCTTCTACCAAACCGCCGAGGGCGTCGCCTACGAGGTGTACGAGGAAACGCTGTTCGGCCACACCATCGTCACGTTCCGCTACCTGCAGATCAGCCTGGCGCGCCTCGCGCCCCAGGCCTACGACTACCTGCAGACCGGCAACATCCTGGCCATCGCATTGGCGAGCATCATGGGACGCTCACTGCGCGGGGCCAGACGCGCCCAACTGTACTTCGCCTGCTTACGGCGTCTGGTCGACGCGGAGCAGGCTGGCGACGTGAATCGGGCCGTGACACGGCTACTGGGCGCGGTGATCGACACCTACCTGCCGGTCAACGTTGAGGACCGCGTGGCCCTGCGAGTACAATTAGAGGCAGAGGGACAAGGAGGTGAGGTGATGGTAATCGAAACAACGGAACTAACATGGCGCGATCAGGTCGAACTCGAAGCAAGTGTGAGGGCAAGCCGGAAGGATATCAGGTCGATCATCCAGGTTCGTTTTGGGCGGGTGTCACCTGCAGTGGAAGCGGCTCTAGAGGGCATGCAATCGGAAGACGCCCTGGATGTGTTCCTGCGTCGCGCGGCCATAGCGCCGACTGAGGACGATCTGCTCCAGGAGTAGGCCAGGACCCTACCGTGATCCTTTAGGGCACGCTCGCACGTCTGCAAACAACAGCGGGGCCGGCTCCCATTGGGGAGCCAGCCCCGCTGCATGACGGTCGTGATTGAGTTGGATGGCGCTACGACAGGGGGACGAAGACGGCCGCGCCGGTAGTGACCGCGCCGGTGGCTTCGTTCTGAGCGACAAGCGAAAAGGGGCGAGATGGAAGCCTTATATAGCGGAACTCGAGAGAACGAACACGATCATGCGATCGCAGACCTGCCCGGTCAAGTTCTGGTGGCGCTCGATCACTTGACGCACGACGAGCGGGAGGGCGTGTTCAGGGCCGTCCGCGCGTTCGCACACGGTGAGTTGGCTGGCTCTCGCGTTCCGGGCACGGAACCGCTCTACGCTTTGCGCGCCGCCCCCGAGGTCTTGGTGTTCGTACGCCACGAGCAGGGAGGGCCCGTCGAGCCGGTCGACATCATGCGGCCGGCTGCGCTACGCACCCTTGGCCATGCCGGGTAGAGCGCCAGCGGGCGGCCCCGCGCCGTGGTCTTTCGACCGAGCGGCATGTCACGCCGACCTCGACGCCCTGGAGGAGTTGTTGACCTCCAAGGCGGAGTTGTCCGAGCGTCGTGATGTGTTACGCTTCTTCACCGAGCATCCGCACCTGTCCGCCTTCCTTGGGTCCTACCATCCCAACGCCACCGCTTATGACCGCCTCGGCGTCGAAGTCGAGTTGTTCGGTCAATTCACCGCCGACGTCATCGCGGGGGACAAGACCAGTCAAGCGTATGCCCTGCTTGAATTCGAGGATGGCCGGGCAAACAGCATGTTCGTCCGGCGCGGCAGGCAGACATCGGAGTGGGCGCAGCGTTTCGAGCACGCGTTTGGGCAGATCATTGACTGGCTTTGGCTGCTTGATGATCAGCAACTTGCCGCGCGGCGCGACACTGGCCCATTCGGGCTATCGCGGGCTATACGGACGGGGCAATGCGCCGGGGCCTTTTCTCCTTTGCCCCTGCTCCCGAGCTACCTGGGCTCTCTTCTTCTCGCCCCCCCGCCCCCTCCGGGGGAGCCGGGGGAGATGCCTCCCCCCAGACCCCCGCCAAACACACATCGCGGAGGTCATGGGGCCTGGATATGGGAAACAGCTTGTGGTTCCCACTCCCCTCCACGCGCCGCGCTTGCCCACTCTCCTCCAGGCGTTACACGTAGTTGTCGGCACGGCGGCGCCCGCTACTGCTCCCCCGCTTACCAACGCGGCGCCCGCTACTGCTCCCCCGCTTACCAACGCGGCGCCCGCTACTGCTAACGCGCTCACTAGCACCCGCCCCATCACCCGCCACAGCGTCTTTTTGGCGGGGGTCTGGGGGGAGGCATCTCCCCCAGGCTCCCACTTGCATCAAGCTAATCCTGCCAAGGAGGGCTCAAGGAGGAGTTGATAGGTGTTAGGGTGCTTTTTGCGGCGGTTGAGGCGGCAACCGGCGGCGACGCAGCGCTGGACGACCGCGAGAATGT
>JAABUM010001276.1_pt1 | contig 38452 bp, 34 predicted proteins | sample 5559161 | NCBI WGS metagenome assembly JAABUM01 (sample SAMN10711868, study PRJNA513369) | rock metagenome | isolation source: Antarctica rocks | place: Antarctica: Victoria Land, Siegfried Peak nord
CTGAAAGACTTCCGCCGCCTCAGCCTGCGGCTGGACAAAACAGACACCAGCTTCCGTGCCTTCGCAGCCTTCGCCGCAGCCATCCTGAACTGGAGGCTCAAGGTGAAACTTCGTCCCTAGACCCTAGTGAGACAATGGAGCAAATTGCACATGTCACGCTGTGGCGGCCGGTCGGTCCGCAGGAGCTTAAATTAATCCGTGCCTCAGGTATGCACGCTTTCCCACCACGCTTGCCGGAGCAGCCGATTTTCTACCCTGTGTTGACCGAGAGTTATGCGATCAAGATCGCCCGGGACTGGAACGTGAAAGCCAGCGGCGCAGGATTCATTACCCGCTTCCGAGTGCGGCGGGACTTTCTGGACAACTACGCGGTACAGGAGGCAGGTGGTCGGGCGCACCAGGAGTACTGGATACCCGCTGAAGAGCTTAACGCGTTCAACGCAGCCATCATCGGACAAATTGAGGTTACGGCAACATTCTCGTGAAAGGCGGTGCGATATGGAGCCAAGCTGGAAAGATGCTTATGACAGACTAACCGTCGTTGACGAGTATGAGGCGCGGCATGGCAATATTGATGCCGTAGTGAAGGCATGTAGTCTTATGATAAAGCATATGAGAGCAATACAAAGGTCTTTGCCCGACTATGCCATTAAAGGGTTGAAAATCGCTGAAAACTTCCAGTCTGGGCTGCATGGCGCCAATGACCTACTGCTTGCTTCCAGAGGTATTGAAGCTTGCTTGAGCAGCATTGTGCAAACACCAGACACCAGCCCCGACGAGTGCATCGGTATTGCTGCCTTCTAAAGACCCAACGTGGGAGGGCGGAGCATCCGAAGTATTGTCAAACTACCTTGAGCTTGCAGACGTTTTTGAGTGCGACCATAGTTGCTTAATCAAGCTGCTCGCTTTTGAGTTTCAGGATACTCCAGAGAGTCGGACCGGGGATAATGCCCATAGCAATAATTGATAGTGTCGTACGTAGCCACATCATTGCTCATAGGCGCACCGCATCAGTTCGACACACGCAGCATGAACAGCAGAATGCCATTCTCCTCTGCCCTCACCAACTCCTCGCGCTTGGTTTCCACGACAAGGGCGTGCCATTCTTCAATGTTAGATCCGAGGAAAACTGCCGATCCGCTTCATCCGCCGCTGCATATAAAGCAAGCAACATGCCTTCTACCCCTCCGTGAGCCGTCCAGCAAAAATGTTCTGATAAAGGGAGACTTGCAATATCCCGTCCTGTCTGAAACGCGCTACGACGCCCGTCGATCAGCGCGCCTGGCAGCTCCACAATATTCTATCGGACTGCCTGCTCATCCATGTCCGTACGGCAACTAATCACGTCCTACTACAGCGGTGCGCGATACCACCTCAATATAGAACACTGCAAAGAATTAGTCTCGACCATGGGCCGCTCTCTGAGCGCGCACGCCCAGCCTCCGCGCTTGCCATTCCTCCCCCAATCCGCCATATCCTGTCTCGTCCGCACCACGCGGGCAAATTCACACGCGGGGCGCCCTCCCAAGGGGTCACACCCAGGGTCCGGTGCCGCAAGGCCAGCCCCCGCGGAGGATCAACCGGACACCTGAAAGGTCACGCTCCATGGCGATGCCAGAGTTCACCCTGCGCCAGCTCCTCGAAGCCGGCGTCCACTTCGGCCACCACACCCGGCGCTGGAACCCGCGCATGGGACCCTACATCTTCGGCGTCCGCAACGCCGTCCACATCATAGACCTGCAGCAGACCGTCCCCATGCTCGACCGCGCGCTGCGCGCCGTCCGCGACGTGACGGCCGCCGGCGGGCGCGTGCTGTTCGTGGGCACCAAGCGCGCGGCGGCGGAATACGTCGCCGACAGCGCCAAGCGCTGCGGCCAGTACTACGTGAACCACCGCTGGCTCGGCGGGATGCTCACCAACTGGAAGACCATTACCGGCAGCATCAAGCGCCTGCGCCAGATCGAGGAGATGCTCGCCGGCGACGTGCAGGGCCTGACCAAGAAAGAGGTGCTGGACGTGACCCGCGACCAGGAGAAGCTGGAGCGCGCGCTGGGCGGCATCAAGGACATGGGCGGCCTGCCCGACATCCTGTTCATCATAGACACCAACAAGGAGAAGCTGGCGGTCGAGGAGGCCAACAAGCTCGGCATCCCCGTCATCGCCGTGCTGGACAGCAACTCCGACCCGCAGGGCGTCACCTACCCGATCCCCGGCAACGACGACGCCATACGCGCCATCACGATGTACTGCGACCTGATCGCCGGCGCCGTGCTGGACGGCATCAGCGCCGAGATGGTGGCGTCGGGCCGCGACACCGGCGCGTCCGAGGAGCTGCCGCCCGAGAGCATCCCGATGCCCCAGCAAGCGGCGCCCCAGCAAGCGGCGCCCGCCGAGCAGCCTGCGGCGTAGGGAGGACCAGGGATGGCTGAGATCACAGCGGCGCTGGTCAAGGATCTGCGCGAGAAGACCGGCGCCGGCATGATGGACTGCAAGCGGGCGCTGACCGAGACCGGCGGCAACATGGACGCCGCCACCGACTGGCTCCGCAAGAAGGGCCTGTCCGCTGCCGTCAAGAAGGGGGGCCGCGTGGCCGCCGAGGGCCTGGTCGCCGTCGCCAGCGACGGCACCCGCGCGGCGATGGTCGAGGTGAACTCCGAAACCGACTTCGTCGGCCGCAACGAGGCGTTTCAGGCGCTGGTCGAGAGCATCGCCCATGTCGCGCTCAAGGTCGGCGACGACCTGGAAGCAATACGCGCCGCCCCCTATCCCGGCACCGGCCGGACGGTGGCGGACGAGATCACCCAGGCCATCGCCACCATTGGCGAGAACATGACGCTGCGCCGGGCCAAGGTGATGACGGTGCCGCATGGCGTCGTCGCCGCCTATGTCCACGCCGCCGTCAAGCCCGGCCTGGGCAAGATCGGCGTGCTGGTCGCGGTCGAGTCTGCCAACGAGGCAGCGGCGCTGGACACCCTTGGCCGCCAGGTCGGGATGCACGTCGCCGCCACCTCGCCCTCCGCGCTGGACGTGGACAGCGTGGACCCGGCGGAACTTGAGCGCGAGCGCACGGTGCTGACGGACAAGGCCCGCGCCGAGGGCAAGAAGGAGGAAATGCTGCCCAAGATCGTGGACGGCCAAATCCGCAAGTTCTATCAGCAGATCGTGCTGCTGGAGCAGCAATGGGTCCATGACGGCGAAAGCCGCGTCCGCGCCGTGGTGGACAAGGCCGGCGCCAAGCTGGCGGGCTTCGAGCGGTTCAAGGTCGGCGAGGGCATCGAGAAGCAATCCGACGACTTCGCCGCCGAGGTCGCCAAGGCGGCTGGCATCCCCAAGCCGCAGCAACCCGAGGACCCGCAGCAACCCGTGGCCTGAACCCGCAAGGCGGGCCGCGCCAACCCTCGGCGCGACCCGTCGTTGCGAGCCGTGCTTGCTGTGTGGCCATCCAGGAGCGGCAAGTACCGCGCTGGCGGGTTCTGGGGTGCCGGGTCACTGCGTTTCCCGCGATAACAGGTTCTCAGGCCCGCAAGCGGTCCGCATAGCCCAGCCGTGCTGCGGAAACTTGTGGGGGGCGGCGGCAGCCACTAGGTTGCCGCCGCCCCATCCACGTCAAGGATTCCATGCCCGAACAGCCCCCCTACAAGCGCGTCCTGCTCAAGGTGTCCGGGGAGGCGCTGATGGGCCGGCGGGAATACGGCCTGGACACCGACACCCTGGGCCGCATCGCGCTGGACGTGCGCGACGTGATCGGCATGGGCGTGCAGGTCTGCATGGTGATAGGCGGCGGCAACATCTTCCGCGGCGTGTCGGCGGCGGCGGGCGGCATGGACCGGGCGCAGGCCGACTATATGGGCATGCTGGCCACGGTGATGAACGCGCTGGGGATGCAGAACGCGCTGGAGAAGCGCGACGTGCCAACCCGCGTGCAGTCCGCAATCCCCATGAGCAGCGTGTGCGAGCCGTACGTTCGCCGCCGGGCCGAGCGGCACATGGAGAAGGGCAGGGTCGTCATCTTCGCCGCCGGCACCGGTAACCCGTTCTTCACGACCGACACTGCCGCCGCGCTGCGCGCCGCCGAGATGAACTGCGACCTGCTGCTGAAGGGCACCCAGGTGGACGGCGTCTATTCCGCCGACCCGCGCAAGGACCCCACGGCCTCCCGCTACGACGAGCTGACCTACCTGGAGGTGCTGTCCCGCGACCTCGGCGTGATGGACGCCGCCGGCATCAGCTTGGCGCGAGAGAACGGGCTGCCGATCATCGTCTTCAACATCCACGCCCCTGGCGCCTTCGCCCAGGTGATGCGCGGCGAGGGCCGTTTCACCCGCATCGTCGAGCCGCATTAGGGCATGTCAGGCTCGGATACCCCCGTTTGGGCCTTCCGGTTCAAGCGGCTTCGTTTGAGCCTGATGGATGCTTGCAACAATATCTGGAGCGTACCCGGTGCATCTACCTGCATCGGGCATGCCACTGGCCACCGGAGGTTCCCGTGCCCGCTGACCTGACCGCCCTCAAGACCGACCTGACCCGGCGCATGGATGGCGCGCTGGAAACCCTGCGCCGCGACTTCGGCGGCCTACGCACCGGCCGCGCCAGCCCGGCGCTGCTGGAGCCGGTGAAGGTCGAAGCCTACGGCACCGTGGTGCCCATCACCCAGGTCGGCACCATCGGCGTGCCGGAGCCGCGCATGATCACCGTCCAGGTCTGGGACCGCACCCTTGTGGGCGCCGTCGAGCGGGCGGTCCGTGACAGCGGCCTCGGCCTCAACCCCGGCTCGGACGGCCAGGTCGTCCGCGTGCCGATCCCGCAACTGACGGCGGAGCGCCGCGGCGAGCTGGCCAAGGCCGCCGGACGCTATGCCGAGGGGTCGCGCGTCGCCATACGCGGCGTGCGCCGGGACGGCATGGACCAGATCAAGACCTTCGAGAAGAAGGGCGAGATCGGCGAGGACGAGATGAAGGACTGGTCGGATCAGGTGCAGAAGCTGACGGACGGCTACATCAGGCGCATAGACGAGTCGCTGGCCGACAAGGACCAGGAAATACGGCAGGTTTGATGCGATGCAGGCAGGGGCGGGCATGGGCGTAGCGCCGTTGGCGGCCGATCCGGCGGGGGTGCCGGCGCATATCGCCATCATCATGGACGGCAACGGCCGCTGGGCGTCGGCCCGCGGGCTGCCGCGCGTCGCCGGGCACCGCGCCGGGGCGCAGGCGGTGCGCCGCACCATCGAGGCCGCCGTGCAGGCCGGGGTGTCCTGGCTCACGCTGTATGCCTTCAGCAGCGAGAACTGGCGCCGTCCGCCCGACGAGGTGCTGGAGCTGACCGGCCTGCTGCGCCACTACATACGCCAGGAGCTGAACGAGCTGGCCAAGCAGGGCGTCCGCGTCCGGGTGATCGGCGACCGCGGCCGGTTCGACACCGAGACGCGGGCCGAGCTGGACCGCGCCGAGGTCGTGACCCGCGGCAACACCCGGCTGAACCTGAACGTCGCCCTATCCTATGGGGCGCGCGACGAGATCGTGGCCGCCGCCCGTGCCGCAGCCGAAGCCGCCGCGGCGGGCACCCTGGACCCGGCAACGCTGGACGAGGCGCGGTTCGGCCGCCTGCTGTTCACCGCCGGGATGCCCGACCCGGACCTGGTGATACGCACCTCCGGCGAGCACCGCCTGTCCAACTTCCTGCTCTGGCAGTCCGCCTATGCCGAGCTGGTGTTCCTGGAGGTGCTGTGGCCCGACTTCGGCGCCGCCGAGCTGCAAGGGGCGCTGGCCGAGTATGCCCGGCGGGAGCGCCGCTTCGGTGCCCGCCCTGGCTGATCCGGCCCGCACCCGGCCGCCCGCGGAGTCGCGCGCACCCTCCCCGCGCTGGGCGGACCTGGGCGTGCGCGCCGTGTCCGCCCTCGTGCTGGCGCCGGTCGTGGTGGCCTGCCTGTGGCAGGGCGGACCCTGGTGGGGAACGCTGATGGCCATCGGCGGGGTCGGCCTGGCGCTGGAATGGGTCGCGCTGTGCGGCATGGCGCCCGGCGCCTGGCCCGGCTTCGGGGTCGTGGCGGCGGTGCTGGCCGGCACCGTGATGGCGGCCCTGGGCCAGCCGGAGCTTGGCATGGCGGCCCTGATGGTCGGCGCCGGCCTGGTGCTGCCGCCCGCCCGCTGGCGGCTGGCGTCCGGGGTGGCCTATGCCGGGATCGGCGCCCTGGCGCTGGTCTGGCTCCGTGCGGACCCGGCGGCGGGGCGGGCCAACCTCGTGTTCCTGGTCGCGGTCGTATGGGCCAGCGACATCGGCGCCTACCTGGCCGGTCGCCTGATTGGCGGGCCGAAGCTGGCGCCGCGGATTTCGCCGGGCAAGACCTGGTCCGGCGCGGCCGGCGGCTTGGCCGCGGCGATGCTGGCCGGGTGGGCGGCGGGGCAGGCGATGGCGCCGGGTGCGCCGGTCCGGGCGGCTGTCCTGGCCGGTCTGCTCGCGGCCGCGTCCCAGGCTGGCGACCTGCTGGAGAGCGCGATCAAGCGGGGCTTCGGCGTGAAGGACTCCGGCGGGCTGATCCCCGGCCACGGCGGCTTGCTGGACCGGCTGGACGGGTTGCTGCTGGCCGCTCCGGTGGCGGCGGTGCTAGGACTGTTGATCGGGCGGGGGACGGCGCTATGGCACTAGGCACGGCAGCGGACGGCCCAGTTAGGTCGGTCACCGTCCTTGGCAGCACCGGCAGCGTCGGCACCAGCACGGTGGACCTGCTGGCGGCGAACCCCGGGCGCTACCGGATCCATGCCCTCGCCGGCGGGCGCAACGTGGCCCTGCTGGCGGCGCAGGCGATCCGCTTGAAGGCGACCCTGGCCGTGATCGCCGAGTCGTCGCTGCATGGCGCGCTGTCCGCTGCGCTGGCCGGCACCGGCGTTGCCGCTGCCGCGGGCGACGCCGCCGTCCTGCAAGCGGCGTCCGAGCCGGTGGACTGGACCATGGCGGCCATCACCGGCGCCGCCGGCCTGCCCAGCACCCTGGCCGCGATACGCCGGGGCGGCGCCATAGCCCTCGCCAACAAGGAGGCGCTGGTCTGCGCCGGCGAGGTGATGCTGCAAGCCGTGCGCGACGCCGGGGCCACCCTGCTGCCGGTGGATTCCGAGCACAACGCCATCTTCCAGGCCATGGCGGAGGGCAACCGCGACGGGGTCGAGCGGATCGTGCTGACCGCGTCCGGCGGCCCCTTCCGCCTGAGCAGCCCCGAGGAGATGGCGCGCGCTACGCCGGAGGCCGCGCTGCGCCATCCCGTCTGGTCCATGGGCGCCAAGATCAGCATCGACAGCGCCACTATGATGAACAAGGGCCTGGAGCTGATCGAGGCCGCGCGCCTGTTCGCGATGGACGAGTCGGACATCGGCGTCCTGGTGCATCCGCAGTCCGCCATCCACGGCCTGGTCCACTACCGCGACGGCAGCGTGCTGGCGCAGATGGGGTCGCCGGACATGCGGATTCCCATCGCGCACGCCCTGGCCTGGCCGGGCCGGCTGCAAACCGCGTCGCCCCGCCTGGACCTGGCGGCGCTGGGCCGTCTGGAATTCGCCGAACCTGATCCCGTGCGCTTCCCCGCGCTGCGCCTGGCTCGTGAGGCCCTGCGTGCCGGCGGCGGCGCCCCCGCCATCCTGTCCGCCGCCAACGAGGTCGCGGTCGAGGCGTTCCTGGCACGCCGCCTGGGCTTCACGGCCATAGCGGCGCTGGTGGAGGCGGTGCTGGACCGGGTCGGCCACCATGCCGCGGACAGCCTGGACGCCGTGCTGGACCTGGACGCCACGGCCCGGCGCGCAGCGCACCAGCACGTCGCCGCCCGCGCCGCCTAGCGCATGTACGGATCGAACGGTTCATGCCAACCATGCCAACGGTCATCTGCTCAACGGCCATCCACTCTGACCTTTGCGTTAACGCACGGTCATTGCGAGCCGCCCTTGCGGCGTGGCAACCCAGGACCGGCAGGGCCGTGCTTGCCGCCCCTGGTTTGCTGCGTCGCTGCGCTCCTCGCAACGACAGAGAGGGTTAGGGCAGAGGACCGTCGGCATCAATCATGGCCGAACAAATGCTAGCAAAAACAAAAGCCGAAGCGCGTTCGTTGCGTCTATCTGCACCGAACGCGCTTCAGCCAATGCCTGTCAAACCAGCGTCTGCCATCTCGCGGCCGGCTGATTGGCTAGGCATTGCAAATGCCCATTCGATGAACTTGCATGGGCGCACCATATCTATGACAGGACGGCACCGGTCGCTGCCAGAACCACCCAGCCGCGACGCCGAGCCAAAGCCGACGCCAAACCAGGCGCCAGACCATATGATGAGCCAACCCCCACGGCCCCCGAGGTTCCCGATATGGATTTCATACGCAGCCTAGCCGCCTTCGTCATCGTGCTCGGCGTGCTGGTGTTCGTGCACGAGCTTGGCCACTACCTCGCCGCCCGCTGGCGCGGCGTTCATGCCGAGGTGTTCTCCATCGGCTTCGGCAAGGCGTTCGCAAGCTGGACCGACCGGCGCGGGACCGTCTGGAAGCTGGCCTGGATACCGCTGGGCGGCTACGTGAAGATGCACGGGCAGGAGCGCCCGCAGGACGTATCCGATGACGAGCGGGCACGCTGGATGGAGGGCCGCACCTACCAGGGCAAGTCCGTGCTGTCCCGGGCCATCATCATCGCGGCCGGGCCGGTTGCGAACTTCCTGCTGGCCATCGTGCTGTTCTCGATCCTGATCGGCGCCATCGGCCGCCCCGTGGCGGTGAAGGGCGCAGTGTTCGGCAGCGTCGTCGCCGGCAGCGCGGCCGAGCGGGCGAACCTGCAGGTCGGCGACCGCGTGGAGACGATTGACGGCGCCCCGGTGCCGCTGTTCACCGACTTGCAGCGAATCGTGTCCGCCAGTCCGGACAAGGCGCTCTCCTTCCAGATAACGCGGGCGGGCCAGCCGCAGACGGTCGCGGTGACGCCCACCGGCCGGGACTCCGGCGGCCAGCGCATCGGCACCCTGGGCGTCAGCACCGCGACGGAGTTCGAGCCGGTCAGCCCGTTGCAGGCCATCGGCGCCGGGGCGGTGCAAACCTGGGATGTCACGGTTGGGACCGCCGCCGCCCTGGGCCAGATCGTCACGGGGCGCCGCGGCACGGCCGAGCTTGGCGGGCCGATCAAGATCGCGCAGTTGTCGGGCCAGTTCGCCGCGGCTGGCATCGCCAGCTTCATCGGGCTGATCGCGCTGCTGTCGGTCAACCTCGGCCTGTTCAACCTGCTGCCGATCCCTGTCCTGGACGGCGGGCACTTGGTGTTCCTGGGCGCGGAGGCGCTGGCCGGGCGTCCGGTGCCGCAGCGGGCGCAGGAGTATGGCTTCCGTGCCGGCGCCGCGCTGCTTGCCGGCCTGATCCTGTTTGTCACCTGGAACGACCTGGTCACGTCCAGCCTGGGCCGCTGGGTGTCCGGCCTGATCGGCTAGGGCTTCGCCACCTGCGCGCCGGCCGGGCTGTTCCGGTCTGGCGCGCATTGGCCTTGGCGGCGGGCGCATCGGCGCTTACAAGCACGCGGTATCCGTTGCCCCGGAGGGCCGCCTGTTGTCTCCATACCGCGCCCTGCTGCTCGCCACGTCCTGCGCCGTCCCGCTGCTTGCCGCAGCCGGCGCATGGGCACAGGGGCGGTCGCCGGCGCAGACAACCCGGGGCCGTGCCGCAGCCGTGCGGGCCGCGCGCCCTCCCGTGCCGGGCGGCGCCATCACCGCCGTGCAGGTCGAGGGCAACCAGCGAATCGAGGTCGGCACCATACGGTCCTACATGCTCGTGCAGCCCGGCGACGGCTTCGACCCCGACCGCATAGACCGCAGCCTTAAGACGCTCTATGCGACCGGGCTGTTCCAGGACGTGACGATCCGGCGCAACGGCGGCGCCCTGGTCGTGAAGGTCGTCGAGAATCCGATCGTCAACCGCATCGCCTTCGAGGGCAACCGCAAGCTGACCGATGACCAGCTTCGCACCGAGCTGCAGCTCCGCGCCCGCGCCGTCTATACGCCGCAGTTGGCGCAGGCCGACCGTCAGCGCATCCTGGACCGCTACGCCAAGGGCGGGCGCTTTGCCGCGACCGTCGAGCCGAAGATCATCCGGCTGGACCAGAACCGCGTGGACGTGGTGTTCGAGGTCAACGAGGGCGAGACCACCCTCGTCAGCCGCATCGCCATCGTCGGCAACCGCGCCTTCAGCGAGAACCGGCTGCGCGAGATCATCAACAGCCGCGAGCAGGCGTTCTACCGCATCCTGTCCAGCAGCGACCAGTACGACCCCGAGAAGATCAACTTCGACAAGGAGCTGCTCCGCCGCTTCTACCTCAAGAACGGCTATGCCGACTTCGAGGTGCGGGACGCGACGGCCGAGCTGACGCCGGACCGCCGCGCCTTCTTCGTGACCTTCACGATCACCGAGGGCGCGAGGTACTCCGTCGGGAAAGTGAGCGTGGACAGCAAGCTGCGGAACCTGAACGGCGAGGACCTGCGCCCCCAGTTGCTGGTCGGCTCCGGCGACACCTACGACGGCGACCTGGTGGAGCGCACGACCCAGGCGCTGCAGGACGCCGTTCAGAACCGCGGCTACGCCTTCGTGGACGTGAAGCCGCGCATCGCCCGCGACAAGGACAAGAAGACCGTTGACCTGGTGTTCGACATCACCGAGGGGCCGCGCGTCTATGTCGAGCGCATAGATATCACCGGCAACACCCGCACCAAGGACAAGGTGATACGCCGCGAGTTCCGCCTGGCGGAGGGCGACGCGTTCAACGCCGCCACCATACGGCGGTCGCGGCAGCGGCTGCAGGACCTTGGCTACTTCAACGGCGTCACGGTCCAGCCCAGCCCCGGCAGCGCGCCGGACCGCGCCATCGTGACCGCGACGGTGGACGAGAAGGCGACGGGCGAGCTGACCCTGGGCGGCGGCTTCTCGACCGACTCCGGCGCGCTGGTGAACGCCGGCCTGCGCGAGCGCAACCTGATCGGCACCGGCATTGACGCCGGGCTGAACGGCGTGCTGGCGCAGCGGCGCAGCCAGGTGGACCTGGCGATCACCGACCCCTACTTTCTCGACCGCAACCTGGTCGCGGGCTTCGATCTGTTCTTGGTCCGCAACGACAATCAGCAGATCGCCGCTTACAGCGAGCGGCGGACGGGCGGCGACATACGCCTGGGCTATGAGTTCAACGAGCACCTGCGCCAGGCGTGGACCTACTCGCTGGTGGACCGCAACGTCTACAACGTGCAGCCGAGCGCCAGCCTCTATGTGTCGAACCAGCAGGGAAAATCCTTGCTGTCGCAGATCGGCACGACGTTGGCGCTGGACTACCGCGACACCCGCACCGACCCGCATGACGGCTTCCTGCTCCGGCTGGGCGTGGACGTGGCCGGCCTGGGCGGCACGGCACGCTACGTGCGGACCAAGGTGGACGGCAACTACTTCATCCCGCTGGAAAGCATCACAGGCGACGCGGATTGGAGCATCGCGCTCTCGGGCAGCGTTGGCTACCTGGCGCAACTGGGCCGGGAGGAGAAGATCATCGACCGCTTCTTCCTGGGCGGCGACAACCTGCGCGGCTTCCAGTCCGGCGGGGCGGGTCCCCACGCCCAGACGACGACGTTCACCGGTCCAGAGGACACCAAAGGCACCAAAGGCACCCAGGACAGCATCGGTGGGCGCTTCCTCTACACCGCGTCAACGGAATTGCGGTTTCCGTTGCCCATATCCGCGGACCTGGGATTGTCCGGGCGGGCCTTCGTGGACGTTGGCGCGTTGTCAGAGGTGACGCGGTTGAATTCTGGGCTTGGCGGGGCCAATACCCGCACCGACACGACGGCCGATCCCACGCCCCGGGTCGGCGCAGGCGTCGGCGTGTCCTGGAAGACGCCGTTCGGCCTCATCAACGTTGACCTGGCTCAGGCTGTAGTGAAGCGCAACGGCGACCAGACGCAGTTTTTCCGGTTCGGTTTCGGCACGAGGTTCTAGACCAATGCTTCATATCCCACGTTCGGCTTTCGTTGCGGCTGCGCTCCTCCTCGCAGGTCCGGCCTTGGCGCAGCAGCAGCCCGGCTGGTTCGTGCCGCCGGCCGGTGGCGGCGGCGCTGGCGGTTCGCCCCAGCCGCGTCCGGTGCAGCAGACCCGTCCGGTCGCGCCGCGCCCGCAGCCCCGGCAGGAGCCGGTGGTGCGCAACCTGCCGCCGCCCGGCCCCGACGGCGGCGCGGCCGGCGCCGGCCAGCCCGAGCCTCCGCCGATCCAGGTGCAGTTGCCGCCGATGCCCGACCTGCCGGCCATCGCGCGCGGCCCGACCCCGCCGGCCGCCGTCATCGGCGTGCTGGGCATCCCCGACATCATGCGCGCCACCTCCGCCGCGCAGCAGGTCGAGAAGGTTATCAGCGAGCGGCGCGAGAAGCTGACCCAGGACGTGCAGAAGGAGCAGACGGCCTGGCGCGAGATGCAGCAGGCCCTGGTCAGCCAGCGCGGCAGCATGACGCCCGACCAGATACGCGCCAAGGAGAAGGAGCTGCAGGACCGCGTCACCAACGCCCAGCGCGTGTTCCGCGACCGCAACCGCTTCATGCAGGAGGCGGCGCAGGTCGGCCTGGCGCAGATCGAGCGCACCCTGATCGCCGTCATACGCCAGGTCGCCGAGAGCCGCGGCATGAACCTGGTGCTGCACCGGGCGCAGGTCGCGCTCAACGTCAACGAGTTCGACATCACGGAGCCGGTAGTCGAGCAGATGAACAAGGTGCTGCCCGGCATCCAGTTGCCGCCGGAGGGCGTATCGTCCGCTCTGGCCGCAGCCCCGGTCGTGCGCCCCAACGCTCCGCCCGATGTCCCGGCGTCCCCCACCCCCGTCGTCGCCCCGCCCGGCGCTCCGCCGCGCCGGTGAGGGATGGCGTTGGCACAACACGGGGCCGGTGACCCGCGCCTCTTCGGCAGGACCGGGCCGCATGGCTTGGCCGCCATAGCGGACACGACAGGCGCCGGGCTGCCCGGCGGCGGCCCGGACCGGATGCTGCACGGCATCGTGCCGTTGCGGGCCGCCGGCCCCGCGAAGCCGAGCTTCATGGACGACCGCGAGTATGTGGAAACCCTAGCCGCGACCCTGGCCGGCACCGTCATCGTGCATCCCGATCTGGTCGGGCACCTAAGGGTCGGCGCCAAGGCCCGCGTCGGCGCACAGGCCGGCGTGATGGCAGACCCGAAGGCCGGGGCGGACGTGGCCGGCAGCCCCGCGCAGCCTATCCGCGAATCCTTTCGCGGCGTCGCCACCCTGCGCCGCCTGGCCCGCAGGCTGCCCGCCACCGCCGCCGCCCGCCCGGAGTAGGTTTAGATGGACGGCACCCCTACCCAGCCCGCCCCGCCGCAGCACGCACCAGGATCGGCGTCGGACATGGCCGCCGACGTGGCGCCCAAGCCGTCGCTGAAGGCTGCGCTGCCGACGGTCGAAGTCATTGACATCAAGCGGATCATGCACGCGATCCCGCACCGCTACCCCTTCCTGATGCTCGACAAGGTGGTGGACGTGGTGCCGGGGCTGTCGGCGGTTGGCATCAAGAACGTGACGGCGAACGAGAACTTTTTCCAGGGCCACTTCCCCGGTCACCCCGTCATGCCCGGCGTCCTTATTATCGAAGCTATGGCGCAGACCGCAGCCGTCCTGGTCGTCGAGACGCTCGGCCCGGACGCTGCCGGCAAGGTCGTCTATTTCATGACCATCGAGAACGCGAAGTTCCGCCGGCCCGTCGTCCCCGGGGATCAGTTGCGGATCACCATACGCAAGGTCCGGCACCGCGGAGCCGTCTGGAAGTTCAGCGCAACGGCACGGGTGGACGAGGTGTCGGTGGCGGAGGCGACTTACGCCGCCATGATAATGGACAAGTAGCGGGGACAAGCGGCGGGCGCAGGCAGCGGACCGCAGCCGCCGGGTCCCGCTTTCCGTAACAATCCGTGTGTTGGCCCGGCGTGCCGCGCTTCCTAGTCTCCGCCCGCGCCGGCCGTGCCGGGCCATCGAGGTCGTCCCATGAGTGCAATCCCCCTTACGGCCGCAGCCCGGCCGCAACCGACGCAGATACACCCGGCTGCAATCATCGAGCCGGGGGCCGTGCTGGGGGAGGGCGTGCAGGTCGGCCCGTGGTGCCACGTTGGCCCCGGCGTAAGCATCGGTGCCGGCACCTGCCTGATGCAGCATGTCGTCGTCGAGGGCGACACCACCATTGGGGAGGGCGTGACGCTGTTCCCGTTCTGCGCCGTAGGGCAGGCGCCGCAGGACCTGAAGTATCGCGGCGAGCCGACGCGCTGCGAGATCGGCGACCGCACCCAGGTCCGCGAGAACTGCACCATCAACCGCGGCACCGTGACCGGCACGGGGGTGACGCGCGTCGGGGCGGACTGCCTGCTGATGGCGGTGGTCCACGTCGCGCACGATTGCGCCATCGGCGACGGGGTGGTGATCGCCAACAACGTCGTGATGGGCGGGCACGTGACCATCGGTGCCGGGGCGGTGATCGGCGGTGCCGCGGCGCTGCACCAGTTCGTGCGGATTGGGCGCGGCGCGATGGTGGGCGGCGTGTCGGGCGTGGAGGCGGACGTGATCCCGTTCGGCAGCGTGCTGGGCAACCGGGCGCGCTTGATGGGGCTGAACGTGATCGGCCTGCGCCGCCGGGGCGTGGACCGGGCGGGCCTGATGTCGCTGCGCGCCGCGGTGCGCCGGCTGTTCGGCCCGGACGAGGTGTTCAGCGCCCGGCTGGCAGAGGTGCGGGCCGCCTATGCCGGGGACGCGCTGGTGCAGGAACTGCTGGCCTTCATGGACGCGCCGAGCAAGCGCGGCCTGATCCGGGCGGAGCTGGCCGGGCTGGAGGAGGGCGAGGCGGGGTAGCGTGCCCCGCTTCCTTCCCCCTCTCTCTCCGGGAGAGGGCCAGGGTGAGGGGGTCTTGGCTGCGGAGCGGGGAACCGGAGGTGCCGGCAGTGCCGGGGCCGTCAACGGCCGGGGACCGCGCCTCAAGACCCCCTCACCCCGGCCCTCTCCCGGAGGGAGAGGGGGAAGAGGATGACTGCCTCGTTGGGGATCATCGCGGGCGGCGGGCCGTTCCCGGGCCGCGTCGCCGCCGCCGCCCGGGCCGCGGGCCGTCCGGTGTTCATCGTGGCCCTGCGCGGCTATGCCGAGCCGGCCGTCGTCGCCCCGTTCCCCAACGTGGTCGTCCGCATGGGCGCCGCGTCCGAGATATTGGCGCACCTGCGCGCTCATGCCTGCACCGACCTGGTCCTGGTCGGGCCGGTCCGCCGCCCCTCGCTAATGGACCTGCGCCCGGACGCGGAGGGCGCGCGGATCATGGCCCGGATCGGCCGCGCCGCCTTTGCCGGCGACGACGGCCTGCTGGCCGCAGTCGTCCGCGTGCTGAGCGAGGAGGGCTTCCGCGTGCTGGGCGCGCATGAGGTGCTGACGGAGGCCGTCGGACCCGCAGGCGTCCTGGGGCAGGCCAGTCCCGATGCGGCGGCGATGGCCGACGTGTCCCGCGGCGCCCGGGTCGTGCGTGCCCTGGGCCGGGTTGACGTGGGCCAGGGCTGCGTGGTGCAGCAGGGCATCGTGCTGGCGGTAGAGGCCATCGAGGGCACCGACGCCATGCTGGCCCGCGCCGCCGGTCTGGCCCGGCCCGGCCCTGGCGGCGTGTTAGTGAAGCTCGTCAAGCCCGGCCAGGATCGGCGCACCGACCTGCCGACCATCGGACCTCGCACCGTCGCCGCCGCCGCCGTCGCCGGGCTGCGCGGCATCGCCTATGAGGCCGGGGGAACCCTGGTCACGGACCGCGCGGGCTGCATTGCGGCGGCGGACGCGGCCGGGCTGTTCCTGCTTGGCATCGCTGCCGATCATGCAGGGGATGGAGAGCCATGACGCCGCAACCCGGCCCCTGCGGCCCAGCGTCGGAAGCCCCAATCGTCCGGGACGGAACTGGGAGGGGCCGCTGAGCGGCAGCGGCACCCTCGCTCGCCTGACCCGGCGCACCATCAGGGTGGGCGTGACCGGGCTGGCACGGGCCGGCAAGACGGCGTTCCTCACTTCGGTCGCCGCCAACCTCCTGGCGCTGGGCGCCGGGCAGCCCGTGCTGCCGGCCCTGGCCCGGCGGATGGCGGGCCGCGGCTTGCAGGTGTCGGTCGCGCCGGCCGGTGCCGCCGGGCTGCCGCGGTTCGACCATGCGCGCCACCTGGCGGCGCTGACCGCCGACCCGCCAGCCTGGCCGGAGCGGACAAGCTCCGCCTCGCTGCTGGCGCTCGACCTGGTGCTGAACCGGCAGGGCATGAGCGCCGCCCTGCCGCCCGCCCGCATCCGGCTGGAGCTGCTCGACTACCCCGGCGAGTGGCTGCTTGACCTGCCGCTGGTCCGCACCCCCTTCTCCCAGTGGTCGGCGGCGGTGCTGCGCCGGCTGGAGGGGCAACCGATGGCCGCGGAGTTCCTGGCCTTCAGCATGGCGCTCCCGGCCGGGGCGCCTGCCGATGAGACCCTGGCCGCCACCGGGCACCGCCTGTATCGCGCCATGCTGCACCGGATGCGGGACGAGGCCGGGTTGTCGCTGCTGCAGCCCGGCCGCTTCCTGATGCCGGCGCCGGGGCCGGAGCCGGCCTGGATGCCATTCTTCCCGCACGGCGGCGGCGGCGGGCTGCACGCCCTGCTGGCGCTGCGCTATGCCGCCTATGTGCAGGCGGTGCAGGCGGACCTGTCCGACCCGATGTTCGGCAACCTGGACCGCATCGTCGTGCTGGTGGACCTGCTCTCGGCGCTGTCGTCCGGGGAGGCGGCGTTCGCGGACGCGAGCGGCGCCATCGCCGCCGCGGCAGGCGCGCTGCGCTGGCGGCGGTCGCTGCTGGATGCCGCACTGGCGCTCGGGCGCCTGCAACTGCCGCCGCGCACCGTGTCCCGCGTGGCCTATGCCGTCACCAAGTCCGACCATGTCGCAGAGCGGCAGCGCGGCAACTTGGCGGCGCTGCTGCGCTCCGTGGCCGCCCCGCAGGGTGCCGCGCCCGACGTGCGGGTGGCCTACCTGCCCGTGGCGGCGGTGCGCTGCACCGAGGACTTCGTATGGACCCTGGATGGCCGCCCGGTTTCCGCCGTGCGCGGACGGCGGATCGGCGACGAGCGGCTGCTGCGCTCCTACCCCGGCGAGGTGCCGGACCGCCCGCCGGATGCCGAGTTCTGGGCGCATCCCTTCCTGCAACTGCCGGTCTTCGAACCGCGGCGCCCGCCGGACGGCGGACGCGGCGGGGTGCCGGAGCTTGGCCTGGACGAACTGCTGCTGTTCCTGCTGGATGGCGCGCTATGACCACACCGCCCCGCCCGAGGATCGAGTTGGAGGACGAGCCGCCGCCGCCCGATGCCGCGCCGCCGCTTCCGTTGGCCGCACCGGCCGATCCGCCTGTTGGGCCGGCGCAGCCTGGGACGGCGGTGCGGATGCCTCCGCCGCGTCCGCGCATTGAGCTGGAGGCGGTGCCGGCCAGCCGCTTGCAGGCTGAGCCGCCGTCCGAAGCCCTCACCGACCCGGCGGCGCCTCGCCGTTTGCCGCTGTTCCTGGCCGGCGCCGTGACGCTGGCCGCGGGGGTCGGCGGGATGTCGCTGCTGAACTTCGTGCTGGACCAGTTCGCGCGGGCGCCGTGGCTCGGCTGGACCACGCTGGGCGTGTCGGCTGCGGGCGTCGGGCTGCTGGGCGCCGGGGTGCTGCGGGAGGCGCTGGCGCTGCGGGCGCTGCGCCATGTGGACGGGCTGCGGGCGGACCTGGCCTCGCAGGAGCCGGGGCGGATCATGTCTGCTGCGATGGACTGGGCCGCCACCGTGCCCGGCGGCCCGGCCCTGCTGCCGGCGCTGCGGGCGGTGAACGACCCCGATGCCGCCCTAGCCCTGCTGCGCGCCGGCCCCGGCCAGGCGCTGCGGGCGGAGGCGGACCGGCTGGGCCGCGGCGCCGCGGTGCAGATGGTGGCGGGCATCGCCGCGATGCCGTCCCCGGCGCTGGACGTGGCGCTGGTCGCCTGGCGCGGCGTGCGGCTGGTGCGCCAGGTGGCGCAGCTCTATGGCGTGCGGCCGGGGACGCTGGGCACCCTGGTGCTGCTGCGGCGCACCGCCGGGGCCGCGACCATGGTGGGCGCGGCGGAGTTCGCCGGCAACGCCGCGGCCCATGCCGTGCTGTCGCATCCCTTGCTGGCGCACCTGGCCGGGGAGATGGCCGGCGCCGGCATCGCCGCCCGGCGCATGGTCGTGCTGGCCCGTGCGGCTGCGGCGGCGTGCGATCCGCTTTCTTCCCCCTCTCCCTCCGGGAGAGGGCCGGGGTGAGGGAGGCGGCAAGCGCGAGCGGCGGCCATGCAAGGACCAGGCGGCACCGGGCTGTACTCGGCGAAGTCCGTTCTGGCGGCTTCCCTCACCCCAACCCTCTCCCGAAGGGAGAGGGAGCAGAAGCAGCGGCGTCGCCGGGCTGGCTTGCGTCCAGCGCTGCCTGCAAGGTGTAGGCCGCCGCCATGCTGTCCACCACGGCGGCCCGCTTGCGCCGGGTCAGGTCCAGCTCGCCGATCAGGAAGCGATTGACCGCCGCCGACGACAGCCGCTCGTCCCACAGCGCTGCCGGCAGGCCCGCCAAGTCGGACAGCGCCCGCGCCCAGTCCCGCACCGCCTGCGCCGCCGGCCCCATCGTGCCGTCCATGGACAACGGCCAGCCGACGACCAGCCCGGCCGCGCCCTCCTTGCGCGCAATGGCCCCGGCCTCCACCGCGGCGGCGGACAGCTTGCCCCGGCGCAGGCTGCCATAGGGGCTGGCCAGCATCAGCCCCACGTCGGACAGGGCGACGCCAATCACCTTTGCCCCGGGGTCTAGGCCGATCAGCCGCCGTCCCGCCGGGATCGCGGCCCGAAGCTCCGCCATGTTGAACAGGGGCATGGTGGCCGGTATATCCCCACTTCGCTGCGCGGCCCGGCAGGGGCCGTGCCCCCCTTACCATAGGATAACCCTCCGCCATGTCGCTTGATCCCGCGACCGTCCGCCGCGTCGCCAAGCTGGCCCGCATCCGCGTCGAGGAGGCGGAGGTGGCGCAACTGGCGCAGGAACTCGGCGGCATCCTGGGCTGGATCGAGCAGTTGAACGAGCTGGACCTGGACGGGATCGAGCCGCTGACCGGCGCCGCGCAGATGGCGCTGCGGCTGCGCGCGGACGAGGTGACGGATGGCGGCATCGCCGAGCAGGTGCTGTCCAACGCGCCCGACCGCGCCGGTCCGTTCTATGCGGTTCCGAAGGTGGTCGAGTGATGCTGACCGACCTCACCCTGGTGCAGGCCCGCGACGGGCTGCGCCGCAAGGACTTCACGGCAACGGAGCTGACCGGCGCGCACCTGGCGGCGGTGGACGCGCTGAACCCGCGGCTGAACGCCTACATCACCGTCATGGCCGACACGGCGCACGCCGGTGCCGCCGCAGCCGACGCGGCGCTTGCCGCTGGCGACACCCGCCCGCTGCTGGGCCTGCCGCTGGCGATCAAGGACCTGTTCTGCACCCAGGGCACGCGCACGACGGCAGGCAGCCGCATCCTGTCGCCCTTCGTGCCGCCCTACGAGAGCACCGTGACGGCCAACCTGCTGCGGGACGGGGCGGTGTTCCTGGGCAAGTCCAACCTGGACGAGTTCGCCATGGGGTCGTCCAACATGACCTCCGCCTACGGCCCGGTGCAGAACCCCTGGACGCGGACGGACGGGGCGCCGCTGGTGCCCGGCGGGTCGTCCGGCGGATCGGTCGCAGCCGTCGCGGCCCGCATGGCGCTGGGGGCCACGGCGACCGACACCGGCGGCTCCATCCGGCAGCCCGCGTCGTTCTGCGGCATCGTGGGCGTCAAGCCGACCTATGGCCGCTGCTCCCGCTGGGGCATCGTGGCCTTCGCGTCGTCGCTGGACCAGGCCGGGCCGGTGGCGCGAACGGTGGAGGACTGCGCCGTGCTGCTCGGCAGCATGTCGGGCTTCGACCCCAAGGACAGCACCAGCGCGGACCGGGCGGTGCCGGACTTCGCCGCCGCCTGCCGCCGGGGCGTGCGCGGCCTGCGGATCGGCGTGCCGCGGGAATACCGGTCGGATGGGATGCCGGCGGAGATTGATGCGCTGTGGCGACAGGGCCTGGACTGGCTGCGGGCGGAGGGCGCCGAGATCGTGGACGTGAGCCTGCCGCACACCAAGTATGGCTTGGCCACCTACTACATCGTGGCGCCCGCGGAGGCGTCCAGCAACCTTGCCCGCTACGATGGCGTCCGCTTCGGCGCCCGGGTGAACGGGGGGGACCTGACGGACCTGTACGAGCGCACCCGGGCCAAGGGTTTCGGCGCCGAGGTCAAGCGCCGCATCATGATCGGCACCTACGTGCTGTCGTCCGGCTACTACGACGCCTACTACCTGCGGGCGCAGAAGGTACGCGCGCTGATCCTGCGGGACTTCACCGAAGCTTTCGCCAAGGTGGACGCGCTGCTGACGCCCACCACGCCCAGCGCCGCCTTCGCGCAGGGGGAGAAGATGGACGATCCCGTGACGATGTACCTGAACGACGTGTTCACCGTGCCGGCCAACATGGCGGGCGTGCCGGGCCTGTCGGTGCCCGCGGGGCTGGACGGGCAGGGGCTGCCGCTGGGATTGCAGGTGATCGGGCGCCCCTTCGACGAGGAAACCATGTTCGCAGTGGGCGCCGCGCTGGAGCGTGCGGCCGGCTTCACGGCGCTGCCCTCTATCCGTGCGGGAGCACACGCATGAGCTATGTGATCGAGGGCCGCACCGGGCCGTGGGAGCTGGTGATCGGGCTGGAGGTCCATGCCCAGGTCGTGAGCAAGTCCAAGCTGTTCAGCGGCGCGTCCGCCGAATACGGCGCGGCGCCCAACAGCCAGGTCAGCCTGGTGGACGCCGCCTTCCCCGGCATGTTGCCCGTCATCAACGAGGAGTGCGTGGCGCAGGCCGTGCGGACCGGGCTGGGACTGGGCGCGCAGATCAACCTGGTCAGCCGCTTCGACCGCAAGAACTACTTCTATGCGGACCTGCCGGCAGGCTACCAGATCAGCCAGTTCGCCCATCCCGTCGTGGGTGCCGGAGTCGTCGAGATCGAGCTGGCGGACGGCAGCACCAAGCGCATCGGCGTCACCCGCCTGCACCTGGAGCAGGACGCCGGCAAGTCCCTGCACGACCAGGACCCGACGCGCAGCTTCATAGACCTCAACCGCTCCGGCGTGGCGCTGATGGAGATCGTGAGCGAGCCGGACCTCCGCACGCCGGAGGAGGCCGGGGCATATCTCCGCAAGCTGCGTACTATCCTGCGCTACCTCGGCACCTGCGACGGCAACATGGAGGAGGGGTCCATGCGCGCCGACGTGAACGTGTCCGTCCGCCGCCGCGGCGAGCCGTTCCGCACGCGCTGCGAGGTGAAGAACGTGAACTCCGTCCGCTTCGTCATGCAGGCCATCGAGGCGGAGGCGGCGCGTCAGGTGGAGGTTTGGGAAAACGGCGGCGAGGTGGTGCAGGAGACCCGCCTGTTCGACCCGGCGCGTGGCGAGACCCGCAGCCTGCGCAGCAAGGAGGACGCGCACGACTACCGCTACTTCCCCGACCCGGACCTGTTGCCGCTGGTGCTGGACGAGGACTGGGTGGCGTCGCTGAAGTCGCGCCTGCCGGAGCTGCCCGACGCCAAACGCGCCCGTTTCGTCGCCGAGCACGGCCTGCCGGCCTACGACGCCGCCGTGCTGGTGGCCGACCAGGAAACGGCGGCGTTCTTCGAAACCGTGGCGGCCGGGCGCGACGCGAAGCTGGCGGCGAACTGGATGATGGGCGACTTCTTCGCCGCCCTGAACCGCACCGGGCGGACCATCGGGGACAGCCCGGTGTCGGCGGCGTCGCTCGGCGGCCTGCTGGACCTGCTGGCCGACAAGACCATCAACGGCCGCATCGCCAAGGAGGTGTTCGAGGCGATGGTCGAAACTGGCGGGCATCCCGCCGGGATCGTGGACGCCCGCGGCCTGCGGCAGGTGCTGGACACCGGTGCCATAGACGCCGCGGTGGACGCCGTGCTGGCCGCCAACCCGGACAAGCTGGCGGAATACCGCGGCGGCAAGGACAAGCTGTTCGGCTTCTTCGTCGGCCAGGTGATGAAGGCGATGGCCGGCAAGGGCAACCCGGCGCTGGTCAACGAGGCGTTGAGGGCCAGGCTGTCCTAACAACCGCCCCCCTGACAACCGCCCCGGCACCGCATCACGCGGTCCCGGGGCCGGCCGTCAGCCGTTCGCGCCGAGCATCCCGCGCAGGCGCGACGCCGCCGCGGTGCCCTTAATGGCGTCCCGCCACATCGCCTCGGCGACGCGCTGGTGGGCTGCGACCGCCTCGTCGGCGCCGGTTATCATGGCGACGCCGGTCTGCGCCATCGGCACGCTGTCGCTGCGGAACGGGTTGGCCGCCAGCATCGCCCGCTCCCGCGAGCGCAGCACCTTGAAGCTGCCCGACGGGTCCGGTCCGGCCAGCAAGCCGAATTGCAGGCCCATCGGCTCGGTCTCCATCAGGCCCGCGATATGCTCGATCTCGCGTGCCGCGACGGTTCGGCACTGCTGCCGCAGCGAATCGGACAGCTTGAGGCCGCCCAACATGCCCTGGTCCAGGAACGCTCGTATGGACGATGCCGAGAGCAGCGCGATGATGCCGGGCTTGCGCTGGGCATACATGCGCTTGCGGGACGCAAGGATGCCGAGCACTTGGTCCGCTGTCGTCCGGAACGTCCCGCGGTCCGTGCCGGCACCGTCCGCCGCCTCTGCCAAGCTGTCGGCCATGGCCTGGTCGAACATGTCGGACGTGGTGAGATAGCTGATCGGCCCGAACACCTGCAAGACTTGGTCGGCGCTCTCCTCTATTTGGCGGATGCGCTCGAAATAGCCGACGGGGCGGCTGTAATACTCAACGCCGATCCCGAGCAGCGACAGCGGCGACACCTTGAGCAGTTCCGCCAGCCGCTTCACGGTGTCGAGCTTGATGACTTCGCCCTTTTCGTAGCGATACAGCGCGGCGCGCGAGACGCCCAGACGCGCCGCGATCTCCTCCGCACGCAGCCCGGATTCGATCCGGTAGGCCCTGAGCTGCTGGCCGATCTCTGCAAAGCGCATCATGCATCCTCCACCGTGCCCCGCTCCGTCCATTGAGATGGGTACGCTAGCGGTATGTCTATAGGAAAAGACGAGTCGCCGAAGCGGATATCAGCATCACAGGCAAACATTTCTCCCCTGCGCTGATGGGGGTCCAGGAAATCAGATGCCGCAGCGGCCCCGCCATCCCAGGCCGGCGACCGTGTCGCCTGCCGGGCGATACTCGCACCCGACCCAGCCGGCGTATCCCAGGGCGTCCATGCGGGGCAGGACGTGGGACCAGTTGATCTCCCCGGTGCCAGGCTCGTTGCGGCCGGGCACGTCGGCGATCTGCATGTGGGCGATGATCGGCATCAGCGCCTCCATGCGCCGGGTCAGGTCGCCCTCGGTGATCTGGCAGTGATACAGGTCGAATTGCAGCGCCACGCGGTCGCGGCCCAGGGCCTCTATGATGGCCGCGGCCTGCGTGGTCGTGTTCAGGACATAGCCGGGCATGTCGCGGTAGTTGATCGGCTCCAGCACGAGGCGCAACCCGGCCGCGGCCGTGCGCTCCGCGGCCCAGGCGACGTTGGCCACATAGGACGCATGGTTGGCACCCGGCACCGCACCGGCCGGGGCAATGCCGGCCATGCAGTGCAGCAGGGGGCAGCCCAGGGCACCGGCATAGTCCACGGCGCGCATCACGCCGTCCCGGAACTCCGCCTGCCGCCCTGGCAGGCCCGCCGTGCCGCGCTCGCCGGCCGCCCAGTCGCCCGGCGGCATGTTGAACAGCGCCAGCGCCAGCCCGGCGCCGTCCAGCCGCGCCCGGATTTCGGTTGCCGGATGGTCATAGGGGAACAGGAACTCGACGCCCTTGAAGTCCGCCGCGGCAGCAGCGGCGAAGCGGTCCAGGAACGGCAGCTCGGTGAACATCATGGACAGGTTAGCGGCCAGGCGGGGCATCGGCGCTCCTTGGTTTGCGTCCGGGGTCTGCATCCGGGCTTTGGACTCGGAGCCTGCGCTCCCGACGCTAGCTTTGCCGGGCGGGAATGGCCAGGTTAGGATAGCGCCACCCTACCTGGCGGACGCCGCATGACATCGAACGCCAACCCAAACGCCAATATCGCCGAACGCCTGCTGATGGGCCTGTTGCTGGCCGGGATCGCGGTCGGCTGCATCCTGGTGCTGCGCCCTTTCCTGTCCGCCATCCTGTGGGCCGCCATACTGGCCTACAGCACCTGGCCGGTGTTCACCTGGGTGCGCGTCCGCGGGCGGATGCGCCGGAGCTGGGCCGCGGGCGTGATGGCGATGCTGACGACCGTGCTGATCGTGCTGCCGCTGGGCCTGGCCGCCCCGGCAGGCGCCGAGGACGTGACCCAGCTCCGTAAGGCGGTCGAGGACGCGCTGAGCGCCGGCCTGCCCAACGCGCCGGACTGGCTGGCCAACGTGCCCGTGCTGGGTCCGACAATTGCCGACTACTGGAACGCATGGGCGGCCGACCTCAGCGCCATGGTCAGCTTTTTTAAGCCCTACTTCGGCATGATTGCGGAGCAGGGATTGAACGTGCTGCTCGGCATCGCGGGCGGCCTGCTGCAATTCTTGATGGCGCTGGTGATCGCGTTCTTCTTCTGGACGACGGGCGACCGGCTTGCGGCCTACCTCCTGCGCATCATGCACCGCATCGCAGGCGTCCACGCCGCGCGGTTGGTGGCGGTCACGGGCGCCACCGTGCGCGGCACCGTCTATGGCATCCTGGGCACGGCGCTGGTGCAGGGACTGCTGACCAGCTTCGGGTTGTGGCTGTCGGGGGTGCCGCGGCCGTTGCTGCTGGGTTCGGTCGCCGGGCTGATATCGGTGCTGCCGATTGGTGCGCCGGCCATCTGGATACCGGCCATGCTGTGGCTGCTGGGCACGGGGCACACGGGATGGGGCATCTTCCTGGGGCTGTACGGCTTCTTTCTCATCAGCGGTTCGGACAACGTGATCCGCCCCTACTTCATCGCCCGCGGCGCGCAGTTGCCGTTCCTGCTGACCATCCTGGGCGTGCTGGGAGGCGCGCTGGCGTTCGGCCTGCTCGGCATCTTCCTCGGCCCGGTGCTGCTGGGCGTCGGCTTTACCCTGGTCCAGGAGTTCGCCGGGGCGGAGGAAGTGGCCCCGGATTTGCAGCGCCCCGGCATGGTGCCCGCCTCCGACATGAATGTTCCTGACGCCAGGCCCGTCGCGGACCCGGCGCACGCCGCCGCCGGCCGCTGAGAAGAGCGTAGGCAGCCCATGTTCGCCTTCATCGTCAGCCGCATCCTGCAAGCCGTGCCGGTGCTGCTCGTGGTCGGGCTGATCGCCTATGCCATGTTCGCCTTCGTCGGCGACCCCGTGACGATCATGCTCGGCCAGGACTACACCGAGACGCAGCGGGTGGCGCTGGTGCAGAAGCTCGGCCTCGACCAGCCGTTCTTCGTGCAGTACGGCAAGTTCATGTGGAACGCGCTGCACGGCGACTTCGGCATCAGCTACCGCCTGGCCCGGCCGGTGATGGACCTGATCGGCGAGCGGCTGCCGGCGACGCTGGAGCTGTCGCTGACCGCCGCGCTATTCGCGTTGCTCGTCGGCGTGCCGATGGGCGTCTATACCGGCATACGGCGCACCGCGGCCAGCGCGCGGCTGTTCATGGCGTTCAGCCTGGTCGGCGTGTCGCTGCCGACGTTCCTGATCGGCATCCTGCTGATCCTGGTGTTCAGCGTGCTACTGGGCTGGCTGCCCAGCTTCGGCCGGGGCGAGATCGTGCAGTTCGGCCATTGGAGCACCGGGTTCCTGACCGCGAAGGGCCTGAAGGCGCTGGTGCTGCCGGCGGTCACGCTCGGCCTGTTCCAGATGACGCTCATCATGCGGCTGGTGCGGGCGGAGATGCTGGAGGTGCTGCGGTCCGACTACGTGAAGTTCGCCCGCGCCCGCGGGCTTGGCACCCGGGCGATCAACTTCGGCCATGCGCTCAAGAACACGCTGGTGCCGGTCATCACCATCGCCGGGCTGCAGATCGGCGGCATCATCGCGTTCTCCATCGTCACGGAGTCCGTGTTCCAGTGGCCCGGCATGGGCCTGCTGTTCATCCAGGCCGTGCAGAACGCCGACATCCCGATCATGGGCGCCTACCTCATGCTGATCTCCGTGCTGTTCGTGATGATAAACCTGATCGTGGACCTGCTGTACTACGCCGTTGACCCCCGGCTGCGTATCAGCCGCGCCGCGGTGGGGGCGGCGCGATGAGCGGCGCGCAACCGCCCCAGGCCGCACCGATGACCGCCCCGATAGCCGCACCGATGACCGCACCGGCGGCCACGAACCCGGTCGCGCGGTTCTGGGATGGCGACGTCGCCTACGGCTTTCGCCGGTCGCCCGTCGCCATCGCCTCGGCACTCGTGCTGCTGGTGCTGCTGGCCGGGTCCATGCTGGCGCCGTGGATCGCGCCCTACAACCCGTTCGACCTGGCCAGCCTGAACCTGATGGACAGCCTGCAGCCGCCGGCCTGGGCGGCGGACGGGACGCGGGAACACCTGCTGGGCACCGACAACCAGGGGCGGGACATGCTGTCCGCGATCATGCACGGGACCCGCATCAGCTTCATCGTCGGCTTCGCCTCGGTGCTGTTCGCGGTCCTGGTCGGCATCGCGGTCGGGCTGCTGGCGGGCTATGCCGGCGGCGCGGCGGACGCGGCGCTGATGCGGCTGGCCGACGTGCAGCTTTCGTTCCCCGCCATCCTGATCGCGCTGCTGGTGGACGGCGTCGTGACCGCAGCCCTGCCGCGGGACATGCACGAGGCGCTGCAGCTCTATGTCGTGGTGTTCGCCATCGGCATCAGCTTCTGGCCGCAGTTCGCCCGCACCGTGCGCGGCAGCACCCTGGTCGAGCGCGGCAAGGAGTACGTGATGGCTGCCAAGGTGATCGGCCTGTCCGGCCCGCGCATCATGCTGACGCACATCCTGCCCAACGTGCTCGGCCCCGTGCTGGTGGTCGGCACGCTGACCCTGGGCCTGGCGGTGGTGACAGAGGCGACGCTGTCCTTCCTCGGCGTGGGCCTGCCGGCCAACAAGCTGTCCATCGGCACCTTGATCCGCGTCGGCCAGGATTTCCTGTTCAGCGGGGAGTGGTGGGTCACGATCTTCCCCGGCCTGGCGCTGGTGCTGATGGTGCTGTCCATCAACCTGCTGGGCGACTGGCTGCGCGACGCCCTGAACCCGAGGCTGCGCTGATGGCGCTCCCCAACGCCCCGCTGCTCGACGTGCAGGACCTGGTGGTCGAGTTCCCCGGGCGCCGCGGCACCCTGCGGGCGCTGGACGGCGTGTCGTTCAGCATCGAGCCAGGGGAGGTGCTGGGCGTCGTGGGCGAAAGCGGCGCCGGCAAGTCGCTGACCGGCGCCGCCATCATCGGCCTGCTGGAGCCTCCCGGCCGCATCGGCAGCGGGCAGGTGCTGCTGGACGGCAGGCGCATTGACGGCCTGCCCTACGAGCAGCTCCGCCGTATCCGCGGACGGCAGATCGGCGCCATCTTCCAGGACCCGCTGACGACGCTGAACCCGCTCTACACCGTGGGGCGGCAACTGGCTGAGACCATGCAGACCCACCTGCGCCTGTCCGACTCCGAGGCGCGGGCGCGGGCGGTCCGCTGGCTGCAGGACGTGGGCATCCCGGCGGCGGACCGGCGCGTGGACGCCTACCCGCACGAGTTCTCCGGCGGGATGCGGCAGCGCGTGGTGATCGCGCTGGCGCTCTGCGCCGAGCCGCGGCTGGTGATCGCCGACGAGCCGACGACGGCGCTGGACGTGTCCATCCAGGCGCAGGTGATCGCCCTGCTGAAGACCCTGACCCGCGAGCATGGCACCGCCGTCATGCTGGTCACGCACGACATGGGCGTCATCGCCGAGACTGCGGACCGCGTGGCCGTGATGTATGCCGGGCGCATCGTGGAGATCGGGCCGGCGCGCGACGTGATCCTGCATCCGTCGCATCCCTACACCGAGGGGCTGATGGCCAGCATCCCGTCGCTCGACGTGCGCGTGGGCCGGCTGCGGCAGATTGACGGCGCGATGCCGCGGCTGACGGCGATCCCGCCGGGCTGCCCCTACAACCCGCGCTGCCCCAAGGTGTTCGACCGCTGCCTGCGGGACCGGCCCGGCCTGGTGCCGGCGCGCGGCACGCAGGCCGCGTGCTGGCTGTATGACTCGGCCCATGCGGAGGCTGTCCATGTTTGACGCGAAGCCTGGGCTTGATGCCGGGCCTGTGCTTGACACAGCGCCTGACGCGGACGCCGGCAGCCGCCTGGTGATGCAGGCCACGAAGGTCAGCCGCTACTTCGACGTGTCTCGCCCCTGGCTGGCCCGCACGATGGCGGGGGAGGGGCGGCAGACCCTTCGCGCCGTGGACGAGGTGTCGTTCGGCATCCCGCTCGGCACCACCCTGTCCCTGGTCGGCGAAAGCGGCTGCGGCAAGAGCACCGTGGCCCGGCTGGCCGTGGGCCTCTACGCGCCGACCAGCGGCGAAATCCTGTTCGAGGGCGTGGACCTCACCGCCGCCCGCGCCCAGCCGGCGCTGCGGCGGCGCATGAACATGATCTTCCAGGACCCCTACGCCTCGCTGAACCCGCGCTGGCGGGTGCGGGACATCGTGGCGGAGCCGATACGCGCCTTCCGCCTGCTGCGGGGCCGCGACGTTGCGGACCAGGTGGCGCAGTTGCTCACCCAGGTCGGCCTGTCCCCGCGTGACGGCGAGAAGTTCCCGCACGAGTTCAGCGGCGGCCAGCGCCAACGCGTCAGCATCGCCCGTGCGCTCAGCAGCGAGCCGGAGTTCCTGGTCTGCGACGAGCCGACCAGCGCGCTGGACGTGTCGGTGCAGGCGCAGATCCTGAACCTGATGCGCGACCTGCAGGAGCGGCTTCAGCTCACCTACCTGTTCATCAGCCACAACCTGTCGGTCGTGCGCCATATGTCGGACCAGTTGGGCGTCATGTACCTGGGCCGCATCGTCGAGTATGGACCCGGCGAGAGCATCTTCGCCGCGCCGCGCCACCCCTACACGCGGCTGCTGCTGGAGGCGATCCCGGACCTGTCCATGTCCGGCCGCACCCGGCAGGCGGTGGGCGGCGAGGTGCCCAGCCCGATCAATCCGCCGTCCGGCTGCCCGTTCCATCCCCGCTGCCCCCTGGCCAACGACCGCTGCCGGGCGGAGCGGCCGGGCTACACGCGGAGCGGCGACGTGCTGGCGGCGTGCCATGCCGTCGAGGAAGGGCGCGACACCCCCGGCGGCCGGCGCAGCCTGGTGCGGGCGGCTTGAAGCGCCTCATCCCGTGCGCCGACCAGGATGCGCGGCAGTTGCCGCCCGGTCCCGCCCCGGGCGGCGCCCTGCCGGCCCGCCGCGCCGCACGGGGCCGGGCGGCGCAGCGCAGTGGAGTGGACGCGGAGGCTGCGGCGGAAGCTGCGCTCGTGGCGGAGGGCTGGCAGGTGCTGGCCCGGCGGTTGCGGACCGCGGCCGGTGAGATTGATATCGTCGCGGAGCGGGCGGGCCTGCTGGCCATCATCGAGGTGAAGCAGCGGCCTACCCTGGCCGGTGCCGCCGAGGCGTTGGGGGCGCGGCAGCAGGCGCGCCTGCTGGCGGCGGCGGAGATCGCGCTGGCCGAACATCCCGGCTGGAGAGTCGCGGGGGTGCGGTTCGACGTGCTGCTGGTGGACGCCGCCGGGCGGGTCCGCCGGATCGCCGACGCCTTCCGGCTGGAGGGTTAGGGGCCGCGCCCCGGGATGCGGTGGCGGTAGGCCAGCGCCTCCGCCACGTCGGCGCGGCGGACCAGCGGCACGGCGGCCAGGTCGGCAATCGTCCGCGCCACGCGCAGCACGCGGGTGAAGCCGCGGGCGGACAGGCGCAGCTTGCCCGCGGCCTGCTCCGCCAGCGTCCGGGCGTCCGGCAGCATTTCTATGGCGCCCATTTCCGTCTCCGCGTTGGTCGGCGGACCAGCGCCGTAGCGGGCACCCTGCACAATGCGGGCCTGGCCGACGCGGGCCGCAACGGCGGCGCTCGGCTCCCCGCGCGGCGCGCGGGACAGCTCGGCCGGGGGCACCGGCTGCACCTGCACCGTCAGGTCCATGCGGTCCAGCAGAGGGCCGCTGATCCGGGCGAGGTAGTCCTCCCCGCAGCGCGGCGCCTTGCCGCACTCCCGCGCGGCGTCGCCCAGGTAGCCGCAGCGGCACGGGTTCATGGCGGCCACGAGCTGGAAGCGGGCAGGGTAGGTGACGTGCGCGGAGGCTCGGGCCACGGTGGTCCGGCCGCTTTCGAGCGGCTGGCGCAACGCCTCCAAGGCGATGCGCGGGAACTCCGGCAGCTCGTCGAGGAACAGGGTGCCGCGATGGGCCAGGCTGACCTCGCCGGGCTTGGCGCGCTGGCCGCCGCCGACCAGCGCCGCCTGCGACGTGCCGCTGGCCGGGGAGCGGTCGGGCGGGCGCATCACCAGCCGCCCGCCGTCCAGCATCCCCGCGACGCTGTGGATCATGCTGACCTCCAGCGCCGCCTCCGGCGCCAGGTCCGGCAGCAGGCCCGGCAGGCAGGCCGCCAGCATGGACTTGCCGGCGCCGGGCGGGCCGACGAGCAGCAGGTTGTGGCCGCCCGCGGCGGCGATCTCCAGCGCGCGCTTGGCCGTTTCCATTCCGCGCACCTCGGCCAGGTCCGGGCCGGGCACGGCGGCGCGCACCCCGGCAGGCTCCGGCGGGGACAGGACCTGGGTGCCGCGGAAGTGGTTGATGAGCGACAGCAGGTCCGGCGCGGCCAGCACCTCGATCCGCCCGGCCCAGGCGGCTTCACCCCCTTGGACGGCCGGGCAGATCAAGCCGAGGTCGCGGGCCGAGGCGGACATGGCCGCAGGCAGCACCCCGGCGACGGCGTTGATCGCGCCGTCCAGCGACAGCTCGCCCAATGCGGCGTAGCCGGCCACCTCGTCCCGCGGCAGCACGTCCATGGCGGCGAGCACGGCGAGGGCTATGGGCAGGTCGAAGTGGCTGCCCTCCTTCAGCAGGTCGGCGGGCGCCAGGTTGATCAGGATGCGCTTGGGCGGCAGGGACAGGCCCATTGCGGTCAGCGCCGCGCGCACGCGCTCACGGGCCTCGCCGACGGCCTTGTCCGGCAGGCCGACGATCAGGAAGGCCGGCAGCCCGTTGCTGATCTGCACCTGGACCTCGACCGGCACGGCCTCAATGCCCGAGAAGGCGAAGCTGCGTATGCGCGCAAGGCTCATGCGGCGGGGCGCGCAGGATACTGGCGCAACCGTGCGGCGGATGCGCCGGGTAACTTCGCCGCTGCCATGGCCACGCCTCCTGCTATGTATATTTCAGTCCCGTCCGTGTTCCGCCGACCGTATCCTGCCCAAGGCATCAAGGCCCGGACCGCCTTGGCGAAGCACGGCCCACACGGCAGGTCCAACCCCGGCACGAACCCGGTCGGCTGTGCCGCGATACGGTGATGAGGTTCGGCGGCTTCCGCCCGGATTGGCGAGGACGCATCTTGCACCCCGGCCGCGTCGGTGCCTGCCCATCTTTTGTCAGGATAGTTGCGGTTCCGACAGATCAGCAGGAACAGACGGCATCCGTGCCGGCTGCCGCGTCCGGCAGGCCGTGCAAGCGGGAAGGGGCCTATCCGCGCCCGCGTGCCTCCGGCGCCGTTTCCATGCAGCTTGCGGCGCATGGGGCTGCAGAGCCGTCGAGGGAACGCAAGGCATGGTGCAGGTTGCGGCAGCCACCATGGTTCATGGCGAGTGGGACATGCTGCCTGCATGGCTCCGCCACCATGCCGCCCAGGTGGGCCTCGAAAACTGCTTCGTCGTGGATCAGGGCGACGCCAACGGCTATCCGCCCCGGCCCCTGTGTTGGCGCGCTGTCATCGCGAGCTGCACTTGCGGCGTGGCAGTCCAAGAGCAGCAAGCTCAGTCCTGGCCGCCCTTGGAGTGCCGCGCCTCAGAAGCGCCTCGCAAGAATGGAAGCAGCCAGGGCAAAGGACCATTGGTGAGAGCGGCGCACCAGACGCTTGCAGGCGTGCGGCGCTGCCACCGTCAGCGTCCATACGCTTCCAGAAAGCGCGCCAGCAGCCCACCCAGCAAGTCCGTGTTGTAGCCGCCCTCCTGCACGATGGCGGCCGGCAGCCGCAGCCCGGCGATCATCCCCGCAGCCCGCCCGAACCCATCCGCCGTGACCCGCAGGTAGTTCAGCGGCTCGTCCACCGAGGCGTCGAAGCCCAGGCTGAGCACCAGCGCGTCCGCCCGGAAGCGGCGGATCGCGGCCAGCCCATCTGCGATGGCCGCCAGCCACCCTGCGTTCCCGGTGCCTTGCGCCAGCGGCAGGTTCAGGGTGCAGCCCAGGCCCGCGCCGCCGCCGCGCTCCCCGGCATGGCCGACGTACCAAGGGTAGTATCCCGCGGGGTCCCCGTGCACGGAGACGAACAGCACGTCGTCCCGGTCCCAGAAGATGCCCTGGGTGCCGTTGCCATGGTGGCTGTCCACGTCCAGCACCGCAACCCGCGCCGCGCCGCCGTCTCGCAGGCGCTGGGCGGCGATGGCGGCGTTGTTCAGGTAGCAATGCCCGCCCGCCCGCGCGGCGTAGGCGTGGTGCCCGGGCGGACGCGCCAGCGCATAGGCCGTGCCGCCGGCCAGCGCCACGCCTGCGGCGGCGACCGCGCCGGCTGCCGCGGCGAGCGCTGCCGGCCAGGTCTGGGCCGAAACCGGGCAGGACGTGTCCGCCGTGAACCAGCCAAGCCGGCCCACCACGCCATCGCCGGGCTGCGCGCCGTTGGCCAGCATCTCGGGCGAGGGATGGATGTTCGGCACCATCTCCGGCCCGGCGCCAGGCAGCATGGCCCAGGACGCCGGGCCGTCTCGTAGGAAACTGAGGTAGGCCGCATCATGCACGGCGGCGACGGCGGCCAGGTCAGGCGGCGGCTGCACAGGCTGTAGGCCTAGAGACGCGCACCCTTCCAGCAATGCCAGGGCGCGGGCGGGCACCTCGAAGTTCTGCCGCACGACGCCGCGCTGCAGGAAGAACCGCGGCGCGTGCCGCAACTGCGCGTCGTCCCAGAAAACCCTCATGCCGAGACCTCCATGCCCGAGACTTTCATGCCCGAGACCCCCATGCCCGATCCGTGCGCGGCAGGCTATGGCGGCCGGCGCTTGTCCATCCCGCCCCAAGCGCCCTACGGTGGCGCGGCACTTGCAGGGACCTAGGCATGAACACCTACCGCACCGGCCCCTCCCGCCGCGCCGTCCTGGCCGCATCCGCCCTGGCGCCGGTCCTGATGACCGTGACGCAGGCGCTGGCGCAGGGCACGGCGCCCAAGCGCGGCGGCACGCTGAACGCCCTGCTCACGCCCGAGCCGCCGGTGCTGGTCCTGGGCGTCAACAGCCAGGGGCCGACGCTGGTGTGCGCCAGCAAGATCTACCAGGGACTGCTGAAGTACTCGCCCAAGCTGGAGCCGCTGCCGGAGCTGGCCAAGAGCTGGGAGCTGTCGGACGACAAGCGCACCTACACGTTCCACTTGCAGGACGGCGTGACCTGGCACGACGGCAAGCCGTTCACGGCGGACGACGTGGTGTTCTCCATCATGAAGTTTCACATGGAGCTGTCCCCGCGCGCCCGCGGCATCTTCGCCAAGATCAAGGAAACGACGGCGCCGGACCCGCTGACGGTGCGCCTGACGCTCGACGCGCCGTTCGATCCGTTCCTGCTGATGTTCGACGTGACGACCGTCGCCATGGTGCCCCGGCACATCTACGAGGGCACGGACTACCGCACTAACCCGGCCAACCAGACCCCCATCGGCACCGGCCCGTTCCGCTTTACGGAGTGGCAGCGCGGCAACTTCATCCGGCTGCGCCGCAACGAGGCGTACTGGAAGCCGGGCCAGCCCTACCTGGACGAGATCATCTTCCGCATCGTGCCCGACAGCCAGTCCCGCGGCATCGCGCTGCAATCCGGCCAGGTGCAGATGACGGCCGCCAACGACATCGAGCCGTTCGACGTGCCGCGCTTCCGCGAGCAGCCGAACCTTGAGGTCACGACGAAGGGCTGGGAGCTGTTCGCGCCGCTGATGTGGCTGGAGCTGAACCACCGGACCAAGCCGCTCGACGACGTGCGGGTGCGCCGGGCGATCAGCCATGCCATAGACCGCGACTTCGTGCTGCGCCGCCTGTGGTTCGGCGTCGGCAAGCCGGCCACCAGCCCCATCGCGTCCAGCACCCGCTTCCACGACGCCGCCAGCACGCTGCCGGGGTATGACCTCAAGGCCGCGGCAGCACTGCTGGACGCCGCCGGGCTGAAGCCGGACAGCCGCGGCATACGCTTCTCGATCAAGCACCTGACGCTGCCCTATGGCGAGGTCTGGACGCGGCTGGCGGAATACTTGCGGACGGCGCTGAAGGCGGTGGGGATCGAGGTCACGCTGGAGAGCAGCGACGCCGGCGGCTGGGCGCGGCGGGTGGCGGACTGGGACTACGACACGACGGTCAACTTCCTCTATCAGTACGGCGACCCGACCCTGGGAGTCGAGCGCACCTACGTCAGCACCAACATCCAGAAAGTACTGTTCACCAACACCGGCGGCTACCGGAACGAGCAGATTGACGCCCTGTTCGCCGAAGCCCGCACCGCCGCCGCCCCGGCGGACCGCCAGCGCGCGTTCAGCGCGGTGCAGAAGCTGCTGACGGGCGAGATGCCGCAAATCTGGATCATCGAGATGGCGTTTCCGACCATCACCGACCGCCGATTGCGCAACGCCATCCAGCTCGGCACCGGCGTCCACGCCAGCTTCGACGACGTATTCCTGGCGTGACGCCTGCCGCCGCCGGCACTTGAGCGTGCGCCTGCTCCGCCTCGCCGCGCTGCGCCTGCTCAAGATGGCCGCCGTTGTGCTGGGCATCGTCGTCGTCAACTTCCTGCTGATCCATGCGGCGCCGGGCGACCCCGCCAGCGTCATCGCCGGGCAGTCCGGCGCGGCGGACGCCAAGTTCGTGGCGCAGTTGCGGGCGCAGTTCGGCCTGGACCGGCCGTTGCCGGAGCAGTTGTGGATCTACGTGCGCGGCGTGCTGTCCGGCGACCTCGGCATGTCGCACCGGCAGGGGCGGGCGGTGGCCGAGCTGATCGCCGAGCGGCTGCCGGCGACCCTGCTGCTGACCGGCACCGCCTTCGCGCTGGCGCTCGCGGCGGGCGTGGCGCTGGGGGCGGCGGCGGCACGCCGGGCCGGGAGCTGGGCGGACAGCGCCATCACCGTGCTGGCGCTCGCGTTCTACGCCACGCCGATCTTCTGGGTGGGGCTGATGCTGGTGCTGGTGTTCAGCGTCTGGCTGGGCTGGCTGCCGGCCTTCGGCATGGGCACAGTGGGCGCCGACCTGCACGGCTGGGCGGCGGCTGCGGACACCGCGCGGCACCTCCTCCTGCCGGCGCTCACGCTTGGCCTGTTCTACATGGCGGTCTATGCCCGGCTGACCCGCGCCTCCATGCTGGAGGTCGCCGACCAGGACTTCGTGCGCACCGCCCGCGCCAAGGGCGTGCCGGAGGGCCGCATCCTGCGCCGCCACGTCCTCCGCAACGCGCTGCTGCCCATCGTGACGTTCGCCGGCATCCAGGCGGGGCAACTGATCGGCGGCTCCATCCTGGTCGAGACCGTGTTCGCCTGGCCCGGCATCGGCCGCCTGGCCTTCGACGCGCTGCTGGCCCGGGACTACCAGTTGCTGCTGGGCGTGTTCCTTTGCACCTCCGTGCTGGTTGTGCTGCTGAACCTGCTGACCGACCTGATTTACCTGGCCGTTGACCCCCGCATGGCGTCGGCGTGATACGCACGTTCTTCCGCAACCGCGGCGCCGCGGCCGGGCTGCTGATCCTGCTGCTGGTCGGCGCCCTGTCGGCACTGGCGCCGGTGCTGTTCCCGTTCTCGCCGTGGGACATGCAGGGCGCCCCGTTCGCCCGGCCGGGGGAGGACGGATTCCTGCTGGGGTCGGACAGCCTGGGGCGCGACGTGGCGGCGGGCATCGCCCACGGCGCGCACGTCTCCCTGCTGGTGGGGGCGGTGTCCACGCTGGCGGCGCTGCTGGTCGGCGTCACGCTCGGCGCCGTCGCGGGCTATGCCGGCGGCTGGGTGGACGACCTGGTGATGCGCTTCACCGAGTTCTTCCAGACCGTGCCGGGCTTCGTGCTGGCGGTGGTGATCGTCGCCATCTTCACCCCGAGCCTGCTCAGCATCGTGTCGGCCATCGCCGTCGTGTCCTGGCCGCCGGTGACGCGCGTGGTTCGGGCGGAGGTGCTGTCGCTGCGCTCCCGCGAGTTCGTGCAGGCCGCCGAGGTGCTGGGCCGGTCCCATGCCTCGATCCTGGTCCGCGACATCCTGCCCAACGCGATGTCGCCGATCCTGGTGCTGGCCAGCCTGATGGTCGCCAGCGCCATACTGCTGGAATCCGCGCTGTCCTTCCTGGGCCTGGGCGACCCGAACCAGATGAGCTGGGGCTACATGATCGGCGCCGGGCGCAGCGTGATGCGCCTGGCTTGGTGGATGAGCGTGTTCCCGGGGGTGGCCATCTTCCTGACGGTGCTGGCCCTCAACCTGGTCGGCGAGGGGCTGACCGACGCCCTCAACCCGCGCATCGCCCGGCGGCGCTGAGGCGTGTCCGGACCCGGCCGCCTCATCTGTGCCGCACGAACGCCTGCAGAAGCGGAACCTTGCCTGCTGCGTCTGCCCGCACCGAACGGGCCGTGATGGCGCTGCTTGAGGTGGACGGCCTGACCATCGCCCTGCCGCCCGGTGCGGACCGGGCCTGTGCCGTGTCCGAGGTGTCGTTCACGCTCGATCCCGGCGAGATCCTATGCATCGTCGGCGAGAGCGGGTCGGGCAAGTCGGTGTCGGCGTCGGCCATCATGGGCCTGCTGCCCCCGGCGCTGCGGCCCACCGCCGGGCGTATCGGCTTTGGGGGCACGGACCTGCTCCGCGCCGCGCCTGCCGCGATGCGGGCGCTGCGCGGCGCGCGGCTGGGCATGGTCTTCCAGGAGCCGATGACGGCGCTGAACCCGCTGATGCGCGTGGGCCAGCAGCTTGCCGAGGTTCTGCAGGTGCATGGCGCCGCGGTCGGCGACCGGCCCGTCAAATTGCTGGAGTCCGTCCAGTTGCCGGACCCGCCGCGGATGCTGCGCGCCTACCCGCACCAGTTGTCGGGCGGGCAGCGGCAGCGGGTGATGATCGCCATGGCGCTGGCGCTCGAACCGGCGATCCTGATCGCCGACGAGCCGACGACGGCGCTGGATGTCACGACCCAGAAGGAGATCCTACGGCTGATCCGCGATGTGCAGGGGCGCCGCGGCACCGGCGTGCTATTCATCACCCATGATTTCGGCGTCGTGGCGGAGATCGCGGACCGCGTCGCCGTCATGCAGGCCGGCGTGATCGTGGAGCAGGGCGCGGCGGACGCCGTGCTGAACCGGCCGCAGCATCCCTACACCCGCGCCCTGATCGCCGCCGTGCCCGCCCGCGCCCGCCCGCCGCGTCCCGTGGAGACCGGGGAGGTCGTGCTGGCGCTGGAAGGCGTTGCCAAGACTTATCGCCGCCCCGGCCTGCTGCGCCGCCACGGCACGCCTGCGGTGGTGGACGCCACGCTTGAGATCAGGCGCGGCGAGACCCTGGGCCTGGTGGGCGAGAGCGGGTCGGGCAAGAGCACCCTGGCGCGCTGCGTCGTGAACCTGGTGCAGCCGGACCGGGGCGGCATACGCTTCCACGGCACCGACCTGCGCCCACTGTCCCGGGCGGCGTGGCGGCCCTACCGCAAGCGGATCGGCATGGTGTTCCAGGACCCCTATGCGTCGCTGAATCCGCGGCGCCGGGTGGGGGACATCATCGCGGAGGGTCCGATGGCGCATGGCGCCACCCGGGCCGCCGCCAAGGCCCAGGCCGCGGAGCTGCTGCGCCTGGTGCAGCTCGACACCGGCGCCGCGGACCGCTTCCCGCACGAGTTCAGCGGCGGCCAGCGCCAGCGCATCGGCATCGCCCGCGCCCTGGCGCTGGAGCCGGAGCTGCTGGTGGCGGACGAGCCGGTGTCGGCGCTGGACGTGTCGGTGCAGGCGCAAATCCTGGCACTGCTGGAGGACCTGAGGGCGCGGCTGGGCCTGACGATGCTGTTCATCACCCACGACCTGCGTGTGGCCGCCCAGGTCTGCGACCGCGTTGCCGTGATGCAGCGGGGCCGTATCGTGGAGCAGGGGCCGACCGGCCAGGTGTTCGCCGACCCGCGGCATGAATACACCCGCACCTTGCTGGACAGCGTGCCCGGCCGAGACTGGACCCCGCCTGCTCCCTCTCCCTCCGGGAGAGGG
>JAABUM010001279.1_pt1 | contig 38326 bp, 57 predicted proteins | sample 5559161 | NCBI WGS metagenome assembly JAABUM01 (sample SAMN10711868, study PRJNA513369) | rock metagenome | isolation source: Antarctica rocks | place: Antarctica: Victoria Land, Siegfried Peak nord
CACAACGGCGCACGCGTGTCGCATATACGGGGACCGCGCATGAACTATAGGCTTAAGTACTGGCTAAGTACTGGGAGACTCTCGGTTCGGGCTTTTTTCGCTTCCGTTTAAGTGTCCTGGGGGCAATCAGAGCCTTGGCACACGCCAGGCCTCCCGGCCCGGCACCCACAATGACGACCTTCGGAGGCGCCATTGCAGTCCACAGCCTGAGCGCAGAAACCAATGGAGGCTGAGAATGACGTCGAATTTTTTCGATTTTGGTGGCAACACGATCAGCGAGCTGCTCGGCCACTGTGATTGGCAGGAACGCAGGCTGGCTACCAGATGGTGTCAATATGCAGTTTTGTCGATGCAATAAACAGCTTCATTGCGACATGGCGCAAAAGTCTGCTGAAATTCAACTGCACCTGAGCTGTCGGCGGGCGGGTTGCTTGCACGACACACTGGCGAATGATAGCCGCTTGCTTGCTGAAGCCCGCCTGCAGCTTCAAAGGGTGAACCAACTCAAAGACGACTCAATCGAGAACAGAATTGCTTGGCGCTGAGGGGCCGATCCTACAAAAACCCCAGTCAACCAGGACGACGTAAGTCGGCCGGTGCGAAAACGTAAGGCACGTGAAGGTTATGTAACGGTGTGGGAATGATCAGCCCTGACATCCTTACATAAGCCAGCAGAACACACGATAAAAGTTGTATTGCCTCCATGTAGTCAAGCACACTCCAGGGGGACACCTCCTGGCAACAGGTGAGTGCTCGGCACCCGCCACCACTGGCTACACGTACCGCCGCTGACAGTCGCGGGTGCACACCGCTGGGGCTTAGTCTGCCGGAAGAGAGCGCCGTAAAAGGGTCCACAAAATATGCCACGCATTGCTCAGCGCAGCTGCTCAGAGACACCACGGGCGGGTATCTGGGTACGTACACTTGACACACGCTGGATCCTACTGGCTGCTGGCAGCGCAGGGCTTGGTACCTGCCAGCGTTGGCGTGGCTGCTGGCGGAGCTCTGGCACCTGTCCCAGCCATGGCAGCTGAAACTCCATTATAATGCCCCAATGTGATGCTCTTATGTTCACCTCTCTCACTCCATGCACTGTTGTATTGCAGGGCAGTGCCTGCCGGTGTTGGCGCGGGTGCTGGCGGAGTATCGGGACCCATTCCGGGCCACTGCGGCTGAAACGCCCATTCAAATGCCCCGAATCTACGCGCTCACGTTCACCTCTCTCACATGCACTATTGTTTCGCAGGGCTGTGCCTGCCGGCGTCGGCGCGGGTGCGGGCGGAGTACCGGGACCTCTTCCCGGAGCGGGGCGCGGACACAGGCAGCAAGGAGGGGCGCGCGGCGCTGCTGGCTGGCTTCCAGGCGCAGCTGCGCGAGTGGGCGCCCATCCTGCAGCGCTTCCTCAAGAACGAGGACGACCAGGTGAGGACAAAGATTGGGATATGGGTGGAGTGGGAGCATGGGTGGGGTGGGATACTGGGTGAAGAGTATTAGATGGGATGATGACCATTCGATCAAAGTCCGCTGGTGTGGGCGTCTGCTCTCAGCATGCTCAGACGCCCTGATCCTGCAACAGCCACCGCAAGGCGAGAATTGCATTCGTATACGGCAATTTGAGCAGGTGTACGTCACCAGCGACCAGGTTGTTTTGTAAGGGTCGCAAGGGCACTGTGATGGCATGTGCAGCAACAACGAACATCTGGGCCCTCAGCTGCAACTGAGCGGTCCACATCCCGACCTGGCATTGCCTTGTGCACGGCAGGTGGAGATCATCCTGACGTTCGAGGAGTTCTGCGGCGAGGAAGGCGAATTCGCCGGGGACCAAGGCTCTTCGTTCGCCACCATCTTCCCCCAGGCGTGATCTGCATGATATCATATCCGTAGTCCAGCAAAAAAAGGGACCTCACAGCAGCGTTCCTGCCTCAGCGGTTGCATGCATCAGCGCAGTGGCAGCAGCCAGTCTGCTTGGACATGATTCACGATCCGGCTTTCCCTCGGCGTTTCTGCAACCTGCAGTTTGGCGTTTCTGCAACCTGCAGCTGTCTGTCAACGATTCGAGCTCTCGTTGCTTTTTGGGTGCAGGTGCTGAAGCAGCTGTACGACACAGACATCCTGACGGAGGATGCGCTGCTGGCGTGGGCGGACGAAAAGGCCAATGCGTCGGTGGAGGAGCGCACATTCCTGAAAATGGTGAGTTATTGTATGGGTTTTGAATTGCATTTTGGACGGATGTGCTGCGCCCTGCATTGCGCTCAATATTTCAAAGACACTGTTGCACTGCATTACGGGTGAGCTGCCAGGCATATCTTGCACACTGCCGTGTGTGCTTCAACCACGCTGCACTTGGGTGCACAGCATGCAGCCATCAGGTTGCTCACATCCCATCTGCGTGTGTGACTGTAGGCAGCGCCGCTCATCGAGTGGCTGCGGACGGCAGACGAGTCGGACGACGAATCGGGCGAGGAGTCGGAGGCAGAGTGAAGGGTCCCAGTCTGCAAGCGTTTCCAATTCTTTGTCGGTCTGTGATCAGCATCAGTGGATGAGAGCTCTGCTGCCAAGATCTTGATTGCCAACGGTCGTCAGATCTTTTGTGGTCTCTTGTGATACAAAACAGGTACAAACCCACAACGACGTCTAATCTCAGCCATGCGTTGTTCACACGCTGCCGCGTGCGCAGATCGTTTCCTGCATGGAGTCGCCAACCCTCCATTGCCCCTCGTTGCCCCTTGTTCGAGCTTATGTCTGCTCGTACGCCCTTCTTCAGGGCGCATCGGTCAGCATGCGTGTCTCAGCATGTGTACAACGTTGTTCTCGAGGAGGCACCGCCTTAGCGGTTCTCTTTAGAGCCGCTGCAATTGGTAAGTGCTGCACTGGGTGCGACTGCGAAGGATTGCACCAGCGCGCCTATACGCGGCCATGCCACAGGCCCTCGCCCATGTCCCCGAACTGCTCCAGCAGCTGCTTGATCTCGACCGGCGGGTGCAGCCCTAGCCGCTCGGCACGCCGCCACCTGTTAGGTGAAAACAAACTCCGTCTTTCAGCATGCATGTCCACTGCAACAGGCAAAGCATGTCAGCTGTCCCAGGCAAAGCCTGATAGCAGCTCCACGGCAACATGCACCACATGAACAGATGCACCAGATCACAAGGCAACCTACACAGCCTCACCGCTGCAGCCGCGTCATGCCCGTGCTCGGTCCGAAGTCAGAGCTCAGGTCGAACTGCCGCAGGGCTGCCTCCACCGCCTCAGCTGCGATTTAAATGACAACGTCCGATTGCCCATGCCTGAACAGAAGTGGTGCAGCATTGAACGGGTCAGAGACGAACTGTGCCATACATCTGGACTCACCATCTGGTTGCCTTGTTGGCGATGTCCTCGTGGCTGTGCCGGCTGCGCTGCTGGTGCGCTGGAGATCTGCAGCCTTCACCTTGCCGCTGCGGCCTGCCGTGGGCTTCTGCTGCCTAAACGCTGCTGACACGGTGGCCATGATTCGTGTCTCAACCAACGTTTGCCGCAATATGCCAGGAGTCCTTGCAATGAGGCGTCGAGCTCTCGGGCGATGTCAGAACGTATGAGAGTCTGCTGGGTGCTTGCGTGGCTGCTACTCTCGTGTGCAAACTGCAAAGTGCTACTCAGCACGCGGGCTGTTGTGAACCTGTGTCGTCAACAGTTGTCTTCAGGCACCCGCCCGGTAGCTAGTGCGAGCTCTTGCCCGAGCGATGGCACGTAGTTGCACCAAATGAGCTTGCCGCTCATGACAGACAGATGGAAAAACCTCCAAGACTGCTAACGGCGCGATCAAATTGCCGGAACATGCTGATCGTTTGTCACCCGCCTTCGGGCTATCGGAACGGATGCATGATTGAGATCGTCGGACGCAAATGCAAGCTGAAGCTCTGAGATGCGAATAATACACAGGTTGAGCAAGACTCGGTGATCAAGGGCGATTCGAACGACACCATGCGGGCCAAGCGCGCCGTTGCACGCGCTGACTATGTACGCATGGAGCAGGGCTCCGACTCCGACGCCGACTCAGGTGATACATGTCCTCCATTTACCGAGGCATACAGCTTGCACATGCTGATCCTCCTAGCATGGTCTCCATGCACCCTTCAGCGGGCCGAGCGCGCAACATGCTGCATGCCAATCTGCCACCAGATTGCGGTGCAGAGCAGCGTGAATCTTTTCACGCAGAGGAATACGAGCCGCCGGTGCACCCGGAGTTCCTGGGCAAGCGTCTGCAGGAGGCCGCAGCCGGCGCGGCGGCCACTTCCGCCACGCCGCCGGACGCACTGACCAAAGCCTGGCCGCGGGGCGGCGCGCCGCTTACGGCGCCGCTGCTGCTGGCCGCTGCGCCAGTCGGCGACGCCACGGCAGGAGATGCCGGCACCGCCATTGACGTGGACCTGCGGCCGCGGCTGCCGCCGGGGGCCGCTGTAACTCTGGACGGCCTTGCGGAGGCGCTGGGGTGGAATGCACAGGTAGCAAACAATGCTCCTATCCGATGTTTGCTTGCTTGACATGCACAACCCCTGCATAGCATTACTAATCCGCAAGCGGACTCAGCAGCAAGCACCCAATGCTGCAAGCTGAGTCACGTTGCGCTTGAAAACAGGTGCAGACCTCGTCAGCAGCCGCGACGCAGCAGGCTGGTGTCACGCTGCGCGAATGGCAGGCCTATGCGGCGGTGCATGCGGCCGCGGCCAAGGCAGCGGCGCAGGTCGCGCCGGCGGCTCCGCAGCCGCCTCGGCAGCTCAAGCGGCTGCGCAAGGCGGGACAGGACAGTGGCGGCGATGGCGGCGGTGGATGCACAGCCCCCGGCGGCGGTGCCGCCGTCACCGCCTCGACCAATCCAGGCGCGGCAGATGCTGCGACCGGCGGCGATGCAGAGACAGCGCCTGCAAGCCGGCCCACAGATGGACAGCCGGAGACTGCGGCTGGCACGCCCATGCCGGATGCGGCGCCCGAAGGCGGTCCTGAGGCAGAAACGGCAGCGGTTAATCAGAAGCCGGAGCCGGATGCGGGTGCTGAGAGGCAACTTCCGACCCAAAGCGAGGAGCAGCCGCCCGGGCTTTCATCAGAGCTGCCGCTGCAGGCCATCATAATGCTGCCGCCTCAGGTGAGGACAGCGCATCCGTGCTGCCGTCTCGCCTCAGCTTGGTGCGGCCGCCCCGCCAGGCATGGCCAACACGTTTGTCAGGGCACAGCACGACTCGCTGACATGCTTGCACTCGACAAACATGTGCAGCACGTTGTCTGGACGCCAGTGAGCTTTCTTTCCGTACCTGCTGACAGTACCATCTGGCCGGCTGCAGGTTGGCATCTGGCCGCCGCCGGCGGTGCTGGCAGACTCTGCCTGCCCGCCAGAGGCAGGCGCGGGGCCGCACGAAAGCCTGCAGCCGAGCGCCGCCGCAGTGCTGGCCTGCGCGGGCGCAGCCGCCAACTTTCAGGCCGACCTGTTTGGCGCGGCCACCTGGTGAAGCCGCCAAGTCAAGAGCCACCAGATCTGACGATCGGTTCTCTGCCTGAACTTGCACGGCCAAGGCCGCCTCCGCTGGTCAAGGGCATGCTACCTGCACTCCCGCCCGGAAGACACTTCTGCTGCCCATCCTCCGTGCTTTCTTTGAATCAAACCTCGAAATCTCCGCCGGCCGCAGGTGGCATCAGGCCAGCGGCCGCCGGCTGCTGCTAGCGGCGCCGCCCAGCGTGGGCAACCTGGCGGCGTTCGAGGCGTGGCGGCGGCTGCGGGGCCCGCACAACGCAGCGCCCTTCCTGGCCGACCGCCTGCAGGGCCTGTCGGCGATCGCCTTGCGGCCAGGTGTGCATCTGACGTGGTTGCAAACAAGTGTCCTCCTCCGCATGGTCCGCGACTTCTCGAGGTCGCCATGTATGTTAGGCTGGGCAGGCTAGAACACACCTGCCGATGTCAGTGATGCACTGCCCAAGTAACATCAGGTGTCAGGCATGGTCCAATCTCCTATCAATTGAGCAAGATGCGTGCTTCATTCGTTGTCTCGTACGACTCGCAGGGCAGACAGCCTTCCTGCCGGGCGGGTGGCTGACGGCGCATGTCTCGCTGTCAGAGGGCGTCGCCGTCACCGGCCGCTGGCTGCAGCGGGGCGCGGTGGCGCCGCAGATCGCGTCCTGGCAACACGCGGTGAGTGTCCACAGTGCCTGTCGTGCTCCCCAGCGCCTCGAGAGTTGGTGGCATGCACATGGCGGTCTTCAACGCTGTGCCGGAATGAGCAAGCTGCACACATGGCAGCCACCGAGTACCCTTTCTACGGCACACTGTTTTGGAGTGTGGCACATCGCCGCCGCAAACAGCTTCACATCCACACACAATGTGGCACTCCAAGCCGTTCACATTTCGAGTTGAGTGTCTACCACATGCAAAAGAACGTGCCGCCAGAACATGCATACGCCTTCCATGGCTTCCTGTGACGCTGACCGCTGCGTTTCTACTTCTTTCGCTTCTGTCCTTTCTATTGCTTGCTTTTCTAGTTCTGTTCGGTTTCCTATGCAGGAAAAAGCGCCGCCAGAACATGCCGATGCCTTCCACGGATTCCTGTGGCGTGTAGCGCTGGCCGCGGTGTCGCACCTACAGGTGGCAGCCGGCCTGTCGGACGACGCCCTCGCAGCCCGGGTCTGCTTTGACGCATGGAGCCCTGCAGGGCCTCGCTCGCTTGCTTTTCTGTATTTTTCGTCGTCGCTTCGCTGTCGGGCTTCATACCTTGTCACATCCTGTTCGTGGGCACCAGAGGAGCAGCGACAACGCAGCAGCGAGAGCCGCCTGCAGTAAACGCTCATAGAAAATCTATAGTGTCAATGGTGTATGCTTTGTGAAGGTGATGTTCGACGTGCTCAGGCGGCTAAGTTGCTGGCACACTATGCCGAGGCGCAGGCAGCTAAGGGAGCAGTAGTGTCGGCAGAAAGAGCTGCTTAACACGAAAATTTCCGCAGCATGTCAACTTATGATTGTGCACCTTGTGCCCTGCACAGGTGGCGGAGCTCGTGGCCGAGCGGACCCGCGCAGAGGAGCTGGCGGCGGAGAGCGTGGCGCGGCGGGAGGCGCAGCGGCAACAGCGCAAGGCGCGGCGGGCGGCGGAGCGGGCGGCGGCGCCAAAACCGCCGCCGCCGGCGTGCCTCGCGGCGGGCCTCGGCGACGACGAGGACATCGACGACCTGCTGCCGGCGGAAGCCGCGCCGGTGCGCACATTCGGGTTCCAGGGTGTCTGTTTGTGTTTGCATTTGCGACTGTGTTAGAATCGATGATGGCGACGACAAGGACACCGACGACCTCCTGCCGGCAGACGCCGCGCCGGTGACCACACCTCGCGGCGGGTTTTGTGGGCTTGCGCTTTTGCTTTGGGGGGTGGTGAGAAGCAAGGGTCTTATGGCAGCGTGGTGGGAGTGCTTGCCATTCTGCCAGCTTTTCCAACGGAGCTCAATACCCGACGAGTTTGCAATGCTCATACGGCCGCCATGGGTCTTTTGACATGACTGCTCCTACAGAGCTGCTTTTGCTGCGCACAGGAAGCAGCAGGCGGCCTGCGAGTGCGCCTGGGCAGCAGCGGCACTGCCGCCGCTGCAGAGCCAGACCCGCCGCCGGGCTCGCTGCGGCGGGGCCACCGCCGCAAGGCCACCCACCCGAAGGCCGCGGATGACGCCACCCCGGCGACGGCCGCCAAGGGGCGGCCGCCACCTGGCGCAGTGCTCGGCTCTGGCGGCGGCAGCGGCGGCCTCGGCGGCAGCGGCGGCCTCGGCGGCAACGCCCCACCGGGGACACAGCCGCGCCTGCGCATCAAGCTTGGCTCGGCTGGCGAGCTGTGGGCTGGAGCAGGCGCGACGGCGACAGCTGCTGCTGCTGCGCCAGCGGCGGCAGACCATGCCGGCAGCCGCCGCCCCGCCGCCGGACGGGTGGTCACCAAGAGCGGCCGCAGCGCCGGGCGGGCGTACACGCGCGCAGACGCCGACGCCAGCGACTCTGAGGACGCGAAACCGCTCCCGCGAAATGGCCGTAGCGGCGGTGGAGCCAGCGGCAGCAGCGGAGCCGGTATTGGCAGAGGCGGCGGCGGTGGCGCGGGCGGCGGGTCTGGGCGGCTGCGCATCAGGCTGGGCGCGCTGCCCGGCCCAGGACAGGTGCGGATGACATGCGGATAAGTGCGCCTACTGGGATGCTGTGCATCAACGATCTGTATGTGTGTCTGTGGAGGGCTGATGTGGCTGACGAGCAGTGCATGGCGTGCGACAGGTGGTGACATTAGTGGTTGGCCACCCTCGCAACTAGCTGATGGGAGAGTTGCAGGCAATAATTCATCTGAAAATAGTTGAAAGCTTAGGCATGGGGGCTCATGCAGGCCTCATATGCAGGTGCGGACCAGGAGCGGCCGCATTGCAAGGCGTGCCTTCACTCGGTGGTGGGCAGGGATGTCTGTAGACACTATTCTATTCAACGAAACACCAAACTGCTTGCTGTGATTTCAAACCCCGACTGCAGGTGCTGACCAAGAGTGGCCGCGTCGCGGGGCGCGCCTTCACGCGGGCCGATGCACTGCCGCTCAGCAGCAGCAGCGGCTCTGAGGGCGAAGGAGCAGCCGCTGTCAGGGCGCCGCGCATCAAGCTCAGGTGGGCAGAACAGGCACTTATGAGTTTGCGCTGCCCTCAACATGCTGTCAGATGCTATGCCCAAGCCAGCGTGCCGCTCGCTGGATGCCGTTGCACTCTAACACAAAACGTGCCTGGTGTGCAGCTTTTTGTGTCCAACATCATCACGATCAGCCTAGTCAGCCTGTCAGCTTGTGGGCTGTCACCCTGACGGTACACGGGATTCCTCTCGTTCCACCCCTACTGAATGGCTTGTGAGCTCCCGCCAGGCGCGGCGGCATCCCGCAGGTGGACGGCGCAGCGGATGACAGCGAAGAAGACGACCTGCCTGCCGCGAAACAAGCAGCCGAGAGGGGGGGAGCAGGGGCGCTTGCGGTGGCGGCAGCGGCGCAGCGGGTGGGTATGGCGGACGCCGGTGCACCGCAGCAGCCAGCCGCGGCGCGGGAAACGCCCGAGCCTTCGACAGCGCAGCAGTCGCGTGCAGCGCAGCCGCAGCAGCTGGCTGGTGCAGGGCCGCCGGCGCGGGTGCACATGTCTGGGGACCTCGCAGCCCGACTGGCTCGGCTGCCGGCGTTTGCCACAGCATCCGCTTCTGTAGCGGAATCTGGCCAGCCGGCTGAGGCTGCAGGCCAGACCGCCTATGCGGGGAATACTCCAGCGGCGGCGGCGTCGGTACCTAAGCAGCCGGCCGCCGCGCCGCAGCAGACCGACAGCAGCGCCACACCCCAGCAGGCCGGTGGCAGCCCACAATCTGGCAATGGCGGCTCACCGGTGTGGCCGCCCATGCAAGGCGCGAAACCTCCGCCGGACACGTCGCCGCCGCCCGTGCAAGATGCAAAGCCTCCGCCGGCGGCGGGGGCGTCCCCGCAGCGCTTTTTGGCACCGGCGCTGCAGAAGGGGTCGCTCATGCAGTGGAAGGCTGCCGAGGACATCGCCATCGTGGCTACAGGTGCGGCCTACTGGCTCCACAAGACATAATCGGGAAGGCGTGCGAACCACTTTCGAGTGGTGTAACACACAGACCAGGCCAAGTGGACGCTCTGCAAGATATGCATCCTGCTCCAAGCTGCACACTCTCACGGTAGCATATCGGGGGCTGGCATGGCGCAAGCAACGAGACTGCAAGCAGCATCAAACATGAAGTGCCTTGGCGACCGCATGGCAACAGGAGGGCTTCTCTTCTCAGCAAACGCACAGGCCAGACACAGAGGCCGGTGCTGCGCCGAGGGCTGACCGGCGTCACAGCAGCGGTGGCGCGGCCGCCGGCGACGGCGGCAGCTGTGACGCCAGGCCAAGCCGATGGCGCAGCCGAGCCTGCTCAGCGTGCCTCACCGCCGGCGGCTGCAACGAACTTTGAGGCTTCGGCACCTGGGCAGCCGTCGGTATCGCTGCCTGCGCCAGCGCCTGCGACCAAGGCAGCACTGCACGCCGGTCCCGTTGGGCCGGCCAGTGGTGTACCCGCGCCGCTGCCCGCCGCTGGCACAGCGCCCGCTGCAGAGGCCTCCCCAAGTCGGCCTGCGCAGCAGCAGGTGGGGTCCTCTGCTGCAGACAGCGAAGCCTCGCCGTCTGCAGCGGCGCCGGCTGCGGAATCCTGCGGCAACACAGAGCAGTCCTCAGAGGCTGGGCAGCCCCCTGCTGCTCTTGGGGGCGCTTCACCCGAAGCCGGCACCGGCCAAGCGGCCGCCATTGCCGGCACTGCTGAGGCGCCAGCTGGCGAGGCGCCTGCTGCAGCAGTAAACCTGCAGCCGCGGCAGCAGCCCAACGGACTCGATTTGCAGGCTGTCGCGCTGGCGGCTGCATCACCAGCAGGGCAGGAGGCGTCAGCGGACGGCATGCAGCAGCATGAGCGGCAGCCACCTACTGAATCGCCCATGGCACAGGCTCCGCCGGCGGTCGCTGCGGCCGCTGCAGCACCGCAGCCCGCGACGGCGGCAGTGGCGGCTGAGCCGCGCGCCGCTGCGCCTGCGGCGGCGGCCGGCCCAGCGGCGCTGGCAGGAGCTTCTGAGGGGATGCAGCCCTCCCCGCACAGCGAGCCGGACGGCAGAACAGCCGAGCACCCCGAAGATGCGGCCACGGAGACGCAGACGGACGAGAAAGCGCCAGTCGCTGCGGCGGTGAAGCCCGAAGCCCCGCAGCCGGACTGGCGGCCCGCCGGGGACAGCGCAGCCTACACTCGCGACGGCGCGGGCCTGGCGGCCCTGCTGGAGGCGCTGCGGGCGGCCCTGCAGCGGGGCAGCGCGGCGGCGGCGCCTGCGTTCGTGCCGGAGCCCCAGGTGTTGCTTGTCAGCCGAGCGTCCATCGTGCTGACGTGATGCCAGCAGCTACCTGTGCTTAGCTTAGTGGCTGCTAGAAGGCTGCCCCTCCAATCCCATCCGTCAACTACTTTGGAACACTCGCTCAGCATCCAGGCGGCGTCTGTGCTCGTCGCAGAGGCTTCCGGACGAGCTGGAGGTGTGCATCGTGTAGCGTCAAAAACCTTACTTCAAGCCATGTCATGTTCTTCCTCGTGGCCACAAGCATTCCGATGGTGTATGCTGCCACGCAGAGGCTGCTGGACGAGCTAGAAGTGTGTATTGCCGCCGCCGGCGTGGGCGGGGGCGCCTCTGCGCCCGCCACCCCCTACGCCGGCCGCCGCCGCGGGCACACGGCTGCAGGGGCCGCAGCGGCGGCGCAGCCAGTGCAACTTGCCGCCGGTGCCGCGGGCGACGGAGCGCCGCGCACGCTGCTCTCAGACAACGACTACAAGCCTGTAGGTGGGGCTAGGAAACGACTCCTTTTCTTGACACGTTTTGTGCAATATTGTACACATGGTACCCCAAACCTTGAAACTTTTGTGAACCATTGAGTGTTTCTGAACGCTGAGGCACGCTCAATAGCCAATGTGCGCTTTCCCCTGCACACCAACTGCAGCTAACAGTGGTGCGACTGGCTGCCAGGCGAAGCCGAGCCGGAGAGCAGCGGCGGCAGCCTCAGCAGCGGCGGCGCCTTCGCGCCACGCAGCGGGCGGGGCGGCGGCCCACCGGGCCTCAAGCGGCGCGCCCCCTCCGGGCCGCTGTCCCCAGAGGGCGCTGAGGAGGCTGGGGACTCCGTCGCGGAAGCGCGCGCCAGAGGTGAGCACATTGAAACGGCGCCTTGTGAGCATTTGTGTGGTGTCGTGAGCGTTCCTGTGATCTGAAAGATGCTCACCCGGCAAGCAGCATGGTTTGTCCATTGGCCATTTGGACGCAGCTGAAGATGCAATCGCTGGGGCTTTGCGCCGTCGCTTTTCAAGAACCCCTACGGAAAATGCATGCTGCATTGTGCAGGCTCCAAGGCCATTGGCCCGGGCCGGCATGCAGGGCTGCCGAGTGTGGCCGCCGTGGGCGCGGCCGGCAAGAAGCTGTCCGTGAAGGGGCGCCTCATGAAGAAGCTGCGGCTGGGTTGAACGAAGGCAGATGCCTTCAGTTCAATCATTATCGGAAGCAAAAGCACCTTGATGTTGGTTTCTATGATGTGTGCTGGGTGTGTTGTGATGTAATGTCAGGTTCAGAACGAGTGCAGCTCTACTGGTATCAACGTTGCTGGAGGTTGTGTGTGTCAGTGTTGTGTGCTTTATTGCTTGTGTCACAGGGGCCGGTCGCACAGGCATGCCACCCGAAAAAGGTATGCTCGATGGCGTTTCAAAGACCTCAACGCAAAGTACCAGATAGCGGTCTAACTGAGATGTTCGGTTGTAAGCATCGTTAAGCCACACATGCCGCGCTCACATGTAAGCATTGTTAAGCCTGTAACGATGCGCAGGAAACCACCATGCAAACCACTTGCTGGCGGCCCCAGCACACTGTAAGCTCCGAGACTCTATCCCTTGCTACAGCATGACATTGATGGCTGAAAGCATGGTACCCACAGATCCAAAGCGGCGCTGATGGCTGCCCGTACAAGGCAGCCATGAGCGCTAGCGGGGAAGGCTTCCATCGGGCTGACTCTGTCACATCTGCCGCGTGTCTTGCAGCTCATACGTCAAAGCTTCACGGGCAGCAGCTGCGCCGGGTCCGCTGCCTCCACCAAGAAGGCCGCTGTGCCAAAGCCTGCCTCGAACGGCGCTATCGTGCCGGGTTTTGCTCGCAGCCTCGCACGCGCTAGCGCCCGGCAGAACCTCCTGCCGCGCAGGCCGTCACACGTGTGACTTTGAAAGAGCTGCTGCATCGCGGTGGCAGGCGCTGCGGTACGGCCTTGCGGTCCCGGCCGACGACTGCCGCTGTCTGTGCACCACCCCCGCCACTGGTGCTAGCGGTCATCAGGCAGATGCGGTCACCTCCTGGCCGCCGTGGCCCCTGCCGCCGCCGCCACGACCCTGCTGCAGAGATGAGAACGCGACATTGGTGCAGGCATTGGTGCAGGAATGCAGTTGCAACTCACGCGTGAGGCTGGTCGGCCAGCGTAGCCATGGCGGCATGCAGCCAGCATGATTGGCAAAGCAAGCCAGGTTCACGGGGCTAAAAGTCAGGCTGGAACACCTTGTGTGGCGGTGACAAAGGGCCAGAGGGCTGCCACAGGGAGTTGCAATTGTCACCGCACTCACCGCATTGAAGTCGCCGCCGCGGCCTCCGCTTCCAAAGTCGCCGCCGCGGCCTCCGCTTCCAAAGTCGCCGCCGCGGCCTCCGCTGCCGCGCCCGTAGCCACGCCCGCCGCCGCGGCCGTAGCCGCGGCCGCGGCGCCGCCCGCCGAAGCGCCCGGCGTGCGCCACGCCAAAGGTCTCGATGTCCGCCTGCGCAAGTCGAGTGAGTGCCTAAGCTCAAGCATCAATCGCTGTTGTGCTGTCAAACGGCTATCAATCGTTGTTGTGCATATGTGCAGGCGGCCAGATGTTCTTATACCGAGTTCTCCCACAACCAGAGTAGAGGTGAGCTCTTGCATTGGATGTGTAGGTATGAAAACGAAGATGCGACCGCCATGTTTCTTTTGGCCCCCTCAGCAATGAACGTGTTGCATGTCCATGTTGTCACGCCAACAGCCCTGGCAGTGTGCTGGCCAGCAGCTCGGCTGTGTATCAATTGGCAACACAACTGCCTCCCTGCCCCAGAGCTTCTCGATCATTGACAACAGGACAGAGTTATAAGGGCATCAGAGTCAGTGACCGAGTAACTGACCTTGCGCATGTTAGCGGCGCGAGCGCGGCCGTCGGGGCGGCCGTCCTCGCCGGCCTCCGCGATGGCCAGCCGCTCCAGCGCCTCGCAGCTCAGCTCGTCGAAGAAATCGTCCTTCTCGTACTTGGGCTTGGACGGCGCCGCCGCCTCCGCGTCCGCCTCGCCGTCCTGATGGTTGAAGGTTCAGGTCCAAGCTCGAGTTCAGAGGTTTGGAGTGTTTTGTCAGTGTCTGGCAGTGGCGCCGAAGCCGGCCCCCAGCCCCATCATGGTGCACATGCGAAACTTGAGGTTGTTTGCCAATCGACTGGTGGGTTCCGGCGTGAATCCGACTGCTGGCGGACGCAGAGTTTGGAGTCCGGCTGCTGCAGCTGCAGCAGCCTGCACGTCCGCATGCGCAGCCAATCCTCACACGTCGAAGTCAAAAACAGAAAGGAAAACAGGCTGGGAGCTGCAGGACACACCTGCTCCTGCTGGACGTCCGCTTTGTTGAACTTTGCCAGCGCCTCCTCAAAGTCGAAGTCCGCCTTCGGCATGTCCGCCGGCCGCACCGCCGACTGCGAGACCGCGCGAGAGGAAGCTCAGAAGGGCGGGCCCAAAGTCCTGATGACGCCGGCGCATGCAGGATGGTGATGCCGGTGCCGCTGCCCCTCAATCTCAATCAAATGCTCACACCGCCCCGTGCGGACTGGCAGCACGTGTTGCTCACCCCTCGCTGTTCCCAGGTGTGCATGCAGGACATTCCCGAACTGTAAATGTCCCGCTGTCGCACGCATCTGGCGGCTGCACTGCAGCAGGTTGGGGCATGGGCAAGCGGACGCACTGGAGCCAGCTCCCCGACTGGGGCACGCGGGGTGCCATTGCTGCGGCCGCCGCCGCGCCCGCCCCGGCCGCCGCCGCGGCCTCCCTCGCCGCCGGGTGCGCCCCTGCCTCCGCCTCCGCGGCCGAGCTCGCCTCCGCGACCGCCATCGGGGCCCAACCGGCCACCCTGGCCGCGGCCTCCGCGCCCGGGGCCACGCCCTGGCCAATGCAGACTTACATCACTCAGCAGCCGACTGCGCAAGACCGCACACAAAGTTTGGGGCTACAGCCGTGAAGGGCCCTCGATCAGGAGGATCACAATGCTTGAGGGAGGCGAGTGGTGGGTTTCACAGCGGTGGGGATGGTTAGTTGCAGCCTCGAGTCAAGAAGGTGGACTAGTGTCAGATGGTTGATGTTGCAAAAGCAGGCCTCACCTCGGCCGCCGTCACGCCGCCCCTGCTGCGGGCCGCCAGCAGATCCATTTGCCTGCTGGTGCTGTGGCGGGCCGCCCTGCGCCAGCAGCAAGCAGCTTGTTCATACAGGGCCCGACAAGATGTTGGATCAGCACATGAGTGGTGTGCACGCTGCTGGCGTGTCTATGCCTGGATATTGCTGCCTCTGCGTGCCCAGTAAGATGCTGTGAAAGCTGATCTCCCAAATCCGAGTCCGAAAGGTTGCGCGTCCAAGACACGATGACAGTTTCTCATCGCCGTGCGCTGAAACGAATGAATAGTATTCGGCGCCAGTAGAGGCCAAGGCTGCACAATACCTGCTGCGGCTGCTGAGGAGGCGGCGGCCGAGGCTGGCCGCCCTGCTGTCCCGGCGCCTGTGGCTGCCGCGGCGGCGCCGCCGGCGTGAGCAGCACGGTCGGCGCAGGCGCCCGCGGCGGATGCGGCGCGCCCTGCGCCGCCGGCTGAGGCGGCGGCGGCGGCGGCGCCCCCGCCGTTCCAGGCGCTGCTGTGAGCAGGATGCTGTCAGAGAAATGCTGGCACGCAGCCAGCAGAAGGACTGGGCAGTTCTGGTGCAGTGCCTGCTTCGCTTTGATGCCCCTGCGGTGCATTGTCTCTGTGTGTCTTTGCCCGATGCACGCACGGGGAACGTGGTTTGTGGCGCCACACATCACATCGACAGATAGTGCCTTCCTTCGTGAAGGCGCCATGACTTGCAGGCTTGCAAGCAGAATGTGTTGGGCTGTACCTGTGCCGAGGGGCGGCGGCTGCGACCAGGGCGTGACCTGCGGTGCAGACGGTGCAATTGGGGCGCCGCCCGCCGTCGGCTGCTCTGCCACCGCCGGCGGTGCCGCCGGTGGCTCCTGCGCAATCTAAGTGACATGCAAGCGTCATTGTGAGGAACGCCGTGTGACAACTAGGCATCCTGAAACGAAGGCGCAAGCCGGTGGCAGCCCAGCATGTGCATCATGTCATGCCCATATCAGGCTTAGCGTGACCGACCCTCCTCCTGCACCAGGTGCCAAGCATCGCATGTTTCATTACAAGCACCTGTGAAGGCTGGCCTGAAGCCGCGTCAGGTGCGGGCCCGTTGGCGAGGACTGTCAGCTCTGCGATGTCAGAGCCTGCGGCAAGGAAAGCGGCATGTGAGAACACCGCTGCCGGGCGTCAGTGCTGTGGGTGTCGTGCACGGAGCACCTCCCTACACAGGCTGCGGCAAACGCCAGGCAAAGGCAAGGCCGCAGCCTGGCATGCAGCCAGCAGCACGCACGGAAGGGTGCTGATACAGCAAGCCACGACAAGGATGTGATCAACCGAACGTTACCTCGAAACTTGATGAATTCATACACCGGTCCCGTCGGCGCGTCATCTGCCCCCAAAGTGACTGCAAGCACCGCGCACGCATGCTCAGCGCCTCATCAGTCTGCGATTCATGCGCCACTGGCACGGCAGAATCTTCGCAGGGTCTGCCCGCCTCGCCAGCGCGACGTCAGGCTGCACAGCGGTGACGCACCATTCTGCAGAGCGATTGTGCTCTCGTTGAGGTCCACCGTGTAGAGGGTGCCCCTGTACCGCTGCCCGCTCGCCGAGACCAGCGAGATAAGCGATCCGATGTACGGAATGCCTCCTCCTTGTCCGCCCTCCTGCTCAGCCATGGCTGCTGCAGCAACTCCCTCGGACCTTCTGCACAGGCCTCAGAGCAGAGTGCGCTTTACATCGCTCCTGTGCACGGGCGCAGGTCGAAGCGGAAGTGCTCACTAGCGTTTCCGGAAGGGCTAGGTTCTCCAGCCCGCGCACGGCCACTATGGCGGCTTGCTACCTGTGCCCAAGTGCCCTGCACGGATGTCACTGCGCTTGTGACCGAGGATAACTGTAGAATGCAACATCATGAATGACAGCGTCCCATCTCGGTGTGGATGCGCTATGACACGACATTGACTTTGCGGCGGTTCAGCCGCACGCCGCTCTGAATACAGCACCTACATTCTGCTCTGCGCCAGCTGTTGTGTTCACAAGAAGGGGCAACTGAACCGGCGTATCTGTTGTCCACGCATCATTACAGAAGTGCATGTTTAGCATCAACCCATCAATGCAAAGTAACGCAAGTCGCCGGGCAGCAAGGGCATCATCCTGCAGCAAGCGCCGCCATTTTACAAAACCAAAGGCGGACCAAAGGCGATGTCCATCACAATACCTCAGATTCGCAGACAGATGGACAAAGTGTCGCAAGATGATTCTGGAGCGCTTGGCGTTCTGTGGGCGAGGCTCCCGTCTAATACGTTGGCTGGGCGGGGGCGCCCGCAGCAGCAAATTGACGATCAAGCAAATGAACATCTTCTTCCCCGACAGATTTCACAAACGTTAGGGGCGTCGGTCAGGCGCACCCCGGGGGTTTTGTGGGGGCCGGGCCCAAAATGGGCTCCTCACCGATGGCTCGAAAGCATATGAGGTGCTTGGCCCAGCGGCGCCCATTTCTTTCCCCTCACTGAAATTGACGTGCAGCAGCCCAGAGGACTATCCTCGACTTGTGCCCAGCAGCCCTCAGCACCCGGCGGAGCGCCGCCGGCAAGTCCGTCGTTCTCCGATCGCGTTGACGCCAGGTGCAAGCGGCCGCCGTCTTCCTGCCGAACGGCCAAATTTGCCCACGAACGTCTTGAGGCAGCCGGCTCGCACTGACGCGCCAGCTGCAGGCACGGGCCGCTGCGGCTTCCACAATGCTAAGCCCCGAAGTCTCTCGCGGCGCAGGCCCACAGCCATCGGAGCCGGCAGCTGAGCTGCGCCGCTTTCGCCAGATGAATCTTCGATTCCCTCCAAAGAGGGTGCACGCCTGCAGTGGCGGCAGACAGCGCGGCCGACGCCGGCTGCGCGGCCGGCGCCCGCAGCGCGCCAGCGGCGGCGGGCGGCCCGGGGACGAAGTACACCGGCCGCGAGGGGACTAGTGCGCTGGCAGAGCTCAGAGCTCAAAGCCAGAGGCTAAGTCAGCCTGGACGGTTTCAAGCGGTCACGGCGGCGGGCGACTGCGGGCGCAGCACGCTTGCAGCGCTGGTGCTGGCCCGCGGGTCCCGCGGCGCGCGCTGCACCGCCGGCGCCGACAGCGCGACCGCCGTGGAGTCGTCGCCGCCGCTGGTGTGCGCCGCCGACTCCGACTCACCGCCAAAACCCTCGCCCAGCTCCGCCCTGGACGACGACCCTGGCACTGCGGCCTGAGCAATAAAAAGGGTGCACAGTGATTGAATTAGGAAAATATCGCTTGTTGTGCATGCAGTGCTTGCTGTGCAGCAGCTGCCAATGGGGAGAAAACAGGCGGCATCCTCTGCCGGGGCACGGGCACATGCTGCAGATGTAATGCACTTTACCTGTCCGGTGCGGTGTGCGCAGAGATCACACCTCAGTTGTGTCAGAAACACACGCCTCATGTGGGGCTGGCGCAACCAAGTCAGAGGACGCCCATAGCCCTGGCCGTGTCGCTGACACACGCCTCATGCCTTTTGTGCAAGAATGTCAATACAAGAGGAAGGGTGCAGGAGCGCACGTCCGGGTGGGCGGCCAAATAATCGACGAGCTCCCCTGGTTTCACGAAGCGCCCCTTGATGCGCGGCCGCCTGCGCACCACCCAGCTCGTAAGGTCAGACAAAGTAAATGGCAGCACGACCAAGGCAAGAATGAAGGCAAGAATGGCAGCAAATGGCAGCATGCATGCCGATGGGTGTGACCGCAATGGTGGGACTGCAAATTTAGCCCCGCAACTGTGCACCGGCAGAATGGGTGTCTGCGGACGTTGCTTTTTTGATTGAGTGACAACTGCGTGGCACCTGTGCGCATTGAGCTGGCGGGCGACGTAGCGGACGGTGGCGCCGTCGCCGCGGCGCGCCTTCTTCTCCCGGTACCTATCCACCCGCTCCGCCCGCGTCATGCGTAGCCCCAGCCCGCCTGGGAAACGACGAGTTCAAGAGTGTTTTCGAGTATGACTCAGTTGATTGTGATGACTGTCTGGATGCGCAGCGTCAAACACGGTGATTTCTGATGCGCATTTCATTTCGTCCCGAGTGCAAGGGACAGCACCTACAGGACGGCTGGCTCCTTGCTGGCATAAACAAAGTGGAGCTGGCCGCGGCGCAGTCAAAGCACGCTGCAGGGCTGGCAGAGGACCTGAAACAACAGGCGCGGCGGGACGGTCAGGGCTGGGACCCTATCAGATGAGGATTCAAACCACCGGTAGAGGCGAAGATGGTTAACATGAGTAGGAACCCACCGACGGGCTGCGGCGGCGGCATGAGCAAGCCGGCCAGCAGCGCGGAGGCCGGCAGCTGCGGTACGCCGGAGTTCGCGCGCAGGCTGCCGCCAAAGCCGCCCACATCCGGCACCACCGCCTCAGAGCGCACAGCGCTGGTTGGCTCCGACCCCGGGCCGCCTGCGCAGGAATGCGCACAACAGGTTGACCGAATCTGCCGGGTGTTGACTGTCAAGAGCGTCCCATAGCATAGGGCAATAGGTGGAGCACGGCAGGGGGGGAGCACGCGTCCTGGTGTGCACGCATCCCATGCCGTCAAGAGAGATTCGAAACGCTTGGTAGCCAGCATAGCCTGCATAAGTCCGGGGGAACAGGCAAGCACGTGTCGCTTGCGCACCCGGCTGCGCGGAGGTCGCAGTGCCGTTTCCGTACTCCCACTTGATGTGCGCGAGGCCACTGCCGCCGAGCATTTCTGACGCCAAAGCGCTGCCGCCACCGGGGGAAGCCGAGCCGCTCGCCAGGGGGAATGATGAGCCGCCGCTGATCATGTGCACCGCCGAGCATCTGGCCGCGGCGCTGCCGGCCTGCAGCGTGCTGACGCCGTGCGAGGCGGCGCCGCCGGGTTGCGGCGTCGGCGCCGGCTGCGAGGCGGCACCCTGCACGCCGACCGGCATGAAGTGCTGCTGCTGCTGCGGCGGCGGCGGCGCCGGCTGCATGGTCGCCGGGGCTGCCTGCTGCGGCTGGTTGTTGGCCTGCGAGGTGCTCTGCTGCTGATGCGCCTGGTGGTGGAGCCGCTGCTGCGCCTGCTGCATGAGCTGCTGCTGCGCCTGCTGCTGCTGCTGCTGCGCCATGATCTGCTGCATTTGCAGCGCGCCGCCCATCTGCGGCCACATGCCGGCGGACATGCCGAATTGCGACATGTAGGGGTTGAAAGGGAAGCAGCCGACGCCCGGCGGGAAGGGCAGCTGCTGCCCGGCCGCCGTCGCCTGCTGCTGCATCGCGAGCGCCTGCTGCATCTGCTGCAGCTGCATCTGCTGCAGCTGCAGCATCTGCTGCTGCTGCTGCTGCTGCTGCTGCTGCTGCTGCAGCTGCAGCTGCGGCGCCTGCTGGCCGGCCGCCTGCGGTCCGGACGCATGGGCCCGAGACATGGGCTGGCCCGACAGCTGCTGCGACGCCGCCTGCTGCGCGAATGCGGCCCCGGGCATTATCTGGCCGGCAAGCATCTGCTGCTGCTGGCTGGCCGCCCAGGCCGTCGCCGCCCACTGCTGCTGCGGTGTCATCTGCTGCATCTGTGGCCATGCGGCCATGCTCGGCTGTATGCCGAGCTGCGGCTGCTGCTGCTGCTGCAAGATGGGCTGCTGGTGAATGCCGGGCGGCACCAGGCTGGGCTGCTGCACCACCCCTCCGGCAACGCCGCCCGCGGCGTGGTCGCCTGCAGCCACGGCCACACCTGCTGGCGGCTGCTGCTGCTGCTGGTGTTGCTGGTGCTGCTGCAGAAGTAGCCCCTGGCCCTGCGACTGTGCCACAAGTGGCGCCGGCGGCCTCACAGCTGCGGTGGTACGAGGAGCCGGGGGTCCAAATGCGCTTTTGCTAGCCTCCTGCTGCTGCTGCTGCTGCTGCTGCTGCTGCGGCTGCGGCTGCTCGGGGTTCAGGAACAACTGCATCGCCGCATGCTGCTCCGCCTGCTGCGACGCCTGCTGCGCGGCAGAGAGCGGCCGCTGCTGCGACGTAAGCTCCTGCTGCTGCTGCAGCTGCTGCGGATGCTGCTGCGGCGCTGGTGGCTGCAGCCCCGACGGCGTGTGCAGCATGCTGCCGAGGGGCAGGCTGCCGTCTGATTGCGCGCTGCCAGCTGGAAACATCAGCGAGGCGATTGGCATGCCTGAGGACACGCTGTCGCATGGCATGAAGCCGATGGGGCCGCCGCCGCCGCTAGCGCCGCTGCTGCCGTTTGACAGCGGCGAGGGGCGGTACGGCTGCCTGCCCGCGCCGCCGGGGATGAAGCCGGCGGCGCCGCCGGCGCTGCCGCTGCTCGCAAAAATGCCGCCGGTGACAAACATGCCACCGGTGCCGCTGCTGCCGCCGCCGTCGCAGCCGGGCATGAAGGCGTTGAGCATATCTTCATTCGTCGGGTTGCCGAAGGCGCTGCCGGAGAGGTTTTCGGAAAAGTGGAAGCGGTCGTCCTGCGGCGGCAGGTTGAACACCAGGCCGTCCACCGCGGGCGACACGACCCGGCCGCCGGCAACGCCAGGCGCCATCCGCCCCGCAAGCATGTGCGGCGTCGGCACCATGCCGTTCATGCCCACTGGCGCGGACCTGCGGGGGTGCAGGACACAGCGATGCATTAATCTTCCGGCCACTGATCCGCGCAAGCACAAACAGCAGACAAGCTGTCTTGGACGAGCAGTTGTGCATCCTGATGTCAGTGCTATTCACAACGCCCTGCTGTCAATGTCATACTCTGCTCACCCTTGGCCGAACCACGGCACAGAGGCGTTCCGCGGGCTGAGCTGTGGACACATTCCGCCCATCAGAAGCCCCGGTGCGTCAGGCCACGCTGCATGCGGCACAACCTGTGCCGCCTGCGGCTGCGGCTGCTGCTGCTGCGGCGCCATCATCGTCCCCAGGCGGCACCAGACGGCAGTCTGTTGCGCCTCAGGCTCGACGAGGCAGCCTCGTGTGCAGAGTGCTGCGCCCCGCAGCGCCCCAGAGTGCTGGTCCCGCTGACGGGCAGGCGCCTGGTTCGCTTGGCCACACCTGCACGGTGAACAAGGTACAACTGCGGTGGGTGCTATGAACGGCGAGCTATGTTGTCATGTGCTCGGGAGATATTTGCATCAGCCCGCGCTGCCCGGGATACTTCTGCTCATGAGCACCGGGCTGCATCACGCGCCGACAGAGGAGTCTACCAAGAAATGATACAGTCATGCTGAGAGTTTGCGGAGACGATATACAGGAGGAACGTCAGCAGGCAGGCCAAGCGGCAATCCCGGTTCGAGCGCTGGTGAGAGCCGGGAGGCTTCTGCTGGCGACGCTGCGGGCCGGTGCACGGTGGTTGGGTGGATTTCGGATGGCTTCGCGGTGTCATGTGCGACACGCGCCCGCTGTCGAGAGGCCGCCCGGCGTCGTGCACAGAGCCTGGGGCGCCCCGTGAGAGCCTTGCCCTGGCGGACTCTTGAGCATGCTTGGTCTGCCGCCACACGGTGCCGATGCAGTCCTAGGCGATGTCGATGCTGCTGCAGGCACGCCTGGTACGCACCTAGAAGTTCAGCGCGGGTGCCGTCGTGTGGGTCGAACGGTGCCGTCGATCCGACACCCCAGATTCTGTATAATCCCGTCCTTATCCGAGCACGCGGTCGGTAGGCGACCTCTTCCGGGAGAACCTCCGCCAACACAAGGCTGCGCCCTCTCCCTCACGCGTCTAATTCACCGCAAGAGTGCACTTTCCAACTCAACTCAACTCAACTAGGATTGTAAGCATGCAACAACCGAGGTCGAGCGGCACTACGGGACGCCCAGTCAGACATTGAGGGAGCTCAGACAGGATTCATCAATAGTCAGGTTGATCCCGTTGACCGACTTCGAACTTGGCTTCTTGGTGTGTTCAGATTAGCAATCTGCGGTTCATGTACGTCAGTTTTCACGAAATAGACTTTGAGCCCCCGTGTCTTGGTGCTTGCGTGCATCAATAGCATGATCCAAGCAGCTGGGTTCAAAACTGCTGATTATGAAATTGAACTGAAACTGAGTGGAAGCTCGCAATCGACAAGGGACTGAGCAGGGCACGCTGTGGCAACCTTCACTGCGCTGCAGCTTGGACCTGCAAGAGTTACACTTCCGGCCCCACATCATCGTCTTCAGCATCACGACCTGAAACAATACCACGTACAAAGGCGTGTTTCAGCAGCATGAACGGCCACCTGCGGCCCGGCCGCGAGGGCGCCGCCAGTGGCGGCGCAGGCGCCCCGCCTCCGGGCGTCTGCACGCCATCAGGGGTTTCATCAGAGGTCGGCCAGCTGCTGGCTGGCTACCAGGCGCAGCTCGCCGAGCTGACTGCCAAGGTCGGGCGGCTGGAGGTCCAGTTACAACAGTATGCGCAGCCCAATGGCGGCGCGGGCCCGCTGCCGGCGGCCGCAGCTCAGCTCCAGGCGGTGGCTGCGGCAGTCGAGGCGGAGCCGCCCGCAGACGTTCCCATGGCGGCTAGCCGCGTCGTCATGCACGAGATCGTGCTGCCGCACATGGTGGACGCGATGTCGATCTGCTTCGGCGGCCAGGTGAGCATTGCCGCCAGAGTTTGGCAACATCACCTTCGCTGATCTGCTGCCAAGAGTGGCACAGCAGACTGCTCGAGCTGCGCAGTGACACACGTGACTGGCAGGGAATCCAGGTCTTCGCAGGCAGGCACTGCCTTGTGGGCTGACGGCAATCATGGAGAGTGAGCCTGCATGGCCATGTCGCCGACAGGTGCTCAGCTGGATCGACATCTGCGCGGGGCTGGCGGCCAAGGCGGTGGCGCGCTGCCCGTGCGTGACTGCCAGGTGTGTTGCAGCGCATAACGGATCTTTTTTACTTCGTCTTCTGTCCATTGCTTCCACACCGTTTCCGGCCGCCTGCTGCACCCCGCATCAGAGGATCTGAAGGACTTGACAGCTCCCACATCGCGCCATTCAGTGTCAAGGATCCTAGTTGAGAATGTCTCCGCCGGTGCAGCGTGGACGCGGTGCACTTCTTGGCGCCGCTGCGGAACACCGCTGTCGCCATCATCGCCGCGATGGTCAACCGCACCTTCGCGTCCAGCATGGAGGTGCATTGATAGTTGAGAAGGTTATTCCCGACTATGTTCTTGGCAAGGTGTCCTGTCCTTGCACTGCAGCAGGGCTAGGAGCAACGACGAGACCGGCCGCGGCTTCCGCCCTCGGCCTTGAGACTGATGACTGATCGTGGCGGCTCTAGCGTTGTTGCTCTGGAGCAATACAAGCCTACAAAACCACGCAATACAGGTGGGGGTGCGGGTGGAGGAGGAGGACATGCGCAGCGGGGCGCGCACGCACTGCTGCTCCGCGTACCTCACTTTTGTCGCCGTCTCCGGGCGCCCCACAGGTGGAGGAACCCCCATGCTCCTGCGGATCTTTGCCCCATGCCTTGCGTCCGAGCCAGGCTCTCTCGCCTTGCGGCACCTGCAGAGAGGACAGTGATCACTCTTCGGCTACAGTCGTTGCAGTGATGCCACTGTGGACCCTGCAGTCACAGCCTGCCATCACTTCAGCAGTGCAAATAGTCCAGACTCAACGCCGACGATGAAGCGCAGGCCCAATGCAGCCGCGGCGGGCGCTGCCGCGGCTGGTGCCCACGCAGCCGGCGCACGCCGCGATCCACGGCGAGGCACAGAAACGGCGCGCGGCACGGCTGGAGGCGCGGGCGCGGCGGGGTGAGGAGGGCAGGGCTCGCCAGGCGCGCATGCGGCTGCCGCCGGTGACGCACCGGGAGGGCGGCACCACGCTGGCGCCCGCGCTCGAGGTACTGTGGAGATACAAAAGAAAGATAGACGGAAAATGCAGAGGAAACAAACTGGAGGAGTACTGAATCTGAAGCTCAGATTGCGCACGCGGCTGCTGCCATTACGTACCGCGAGGGCGGCACCACCCTCGCCCCTGCGCTGGAGGTGGGGACACCGTGTGCAAACATCCTCTTCCACAACACAATCGTCATGCAACAGCTGTGAATCGTGGGAGCTCCCAGGTGAAACTTGCGGCAGGCGAGCACGTGGCTGCCGCCCGTGATGCACCATGACGGCTGCACCACCCTGGCGCCCGCACTTGTGGTGCCTCGACGATCACACAAACAAAGAGGAGTACAGGAGGCGAAATCTGTGGAGAGCCCAATGAGCTGACCCTCCACATCATGGCTGACTTGGATTCCCCAGCGCTGGTGCTAGTAGCTAGTATGCTAGTGCTGGTAGTAGTGTGTTTATGGTGCCTTTGCGACTGGGGACGCAGGTGCAGGAGAGTCCGCCGCTGCCGCATGCCTTGCGAGCTGACACTTCGCGTCGAGGACGCCGGCCCGCTGCGGCGGCCGATGCCTTTCTCAAATGGCTGCAGGGCGGTGCTCGCCAAGTACTACATCGGCGATGTCACGGCAGAGGACAAGGAGATGGAGCAGCTGTACGCGGAGGACGAGCTGGCAGAGGGCACATTTTATGCAGTGCTGAAGCACCGTGTGTCGGCGTACATGCGGGCCAACAGGGTGCAGTGCTTCTTGGGCCTTGCTTTAGCAACCTGTGCACCGTCTGTTCATCTGATGCCGCAGATGCGGCGGGAGGGCGGCGCGGTGGCGGTGGCGCCGGGCGCGACGTCAGCGCACATGACGCAGCTTATCATGCCGCAGCACGCCAACAGCCTCGGCATCACCTTTGGAGGTGCGCGGCCGTCTCCTACGATGTGCACATCTTGATCCGTCGACTCCTGTGCCTTCAACGTCGCCGAGTACAGCAACGCTGCCGGGAGCCGGCTGTGGGCCTGCCACGCTTGAGCCTGACAAATGTTCTGGCGCCTGAAACCCTGCCCAGCAAGGCAAGTGATGCAGTGACTGGAGCAGGCAGCGTACAGAGCGGCCAGTTGCGCAAGGCGTTGAGCGCTTGCCATTGGCTTCCATTGATCCGCATGGCCTTCCGAACCTGCAGGGCAGGTGATGCGTTGGATGGAGCAAGCGGCGTACATCGCGGCGAGCCGGGTGGGGCGCGGCGGGCGGCACCTGCTGACCGCCTCCATGGACAGCATCGCCTTCCGCCACCCCACCCGCGTCGGCGACATCCTCTACGTCTCCGCCCAGGTGTTCTGTCATTTCAGTACTCTTTGTGATATCACTTTAACACCCATGTCCATAACGTCTGTGCCACCCGCCTCGGCAGTAGCCCCTGCGTCCTGCCCAGCTAGGTGGCCCCTCCTGCTTTCCGAGGTGCCACAAGCTCAGCCTGGTGCCACCTGCTGTGGCAGTCTGGTGCCGGTGCCGGGCCCGCCGATGCTGGCGGAGCCGACTTGCTAAGAAGCACAGCTTCGCACAGGATCGTGTGGCAGCCTCCGTCCACACGCATCTGCGCAGGGCTGTGTAACAGCCTATGCCGCCACAATTGCAGGCCACCAGCAGATCCTTGAATCCTGAAACCCTTCGATACGCGTGACGCCGCAGGTGGCCAGCATCTTCTGTAGCAGCATGGAGGTCCTCATCTGGTCTGATGTATGTCACCATGCACATCTGCAGGTCACTAGCATCTTCGGCAGCAGCATGGAGGTGCTCATCTGCGTGGACGGCGAGTCGCCCGGCGGCAGCGCCGCCGCCGACGCTGCCGTCGCACACGATACCCGCCGGGGTGGCGCGGAACACGGCACTGGCAATGGCGACGGCGCCGGCGGCAGTGCCTCTGGCGTGTTCCACTGCGGCTCCGCCTTCGCGACGGTGGTCAGTGTCGCAGGGCCCTGGCCGCCCGTCGCTGTGCCGGTGCCCTTCCGGCTGCAGCCCTCCAGCGACGTCGAGCGCCTGCGCTGCGAGGCGAGTCCCTTGGTGGCTGCGGCAGGCGGGGTGCATGTTGGTGCTGCGAAGGTTTCGGTGCAGCAAGAGGGTGACGCGGCGCCCGATCTCAAATCGTCAAACCGTCCAATCGTCCAATCTCAAACCGTCAAATCGTCAAATCTTCTGCTGCACAGGGCGCGGCGCAGCGGCGGGCGGACCGGCTGGCAATGCGGCGGGCGCTGGAGGCGAAGCACCGCCCCTCCCTGGACGGCTCGCCCGCCGCTGCCGCCGCCGCCGCCATGGCGGCGCCTTTCGGCGCGCCACCAGCTTGTTAGGACGCGCCGCCCCAGCCCACAGGCGCACGATTCTTAAAGCCTGGCACCGGTTCCCCGGCGGCGGTGCTGGGACTGCTAGGCGGCCACTCCCTCATGTTGACGCAGTGACTGCTGCGAGCACTTGCCCAATCTCTACCCTGGCGCTGCGGTGGCATAGGTCATCTGACTGCGCCTCTGTCTTGTTGACGAAAGCTCACTTTTGTATCTTCAGATGCCATGGAGAATAAACACACGATTGAAACAAATATGGTTCCAACCCGCGTTGCAACACTTCAGATGTTAAAACATCTGTAACTGGCTTTGCGTGCCAATCAGGTCTTAGAATTCAGGAAATCGGGTTCAGGAGTTTGGCAATTGAAGGTTAGAATATCAGGTCGAGATGCTCCTTCAACACAATGTGGAAACCTACACGACACGTACTTAACAAGTCATGTGAAACAGAGTTGGCCGTATGCCAGTCACACCAACATTGACAGAGCGGCTGGCTTACCCTCCACGATAAGCAGGTGGCGGCGGTGAAGACAACGGATGTTCGCTGGTCAGGAAGGGGATGCACTTCCTCGCAGCGGCAAGACATATGGAATTGGCGACGACGGTGATGGAGAAGCAGTCGTGCTGGCAATGGCGGCGGTGGAATAGCAAACTGAAGCATTCTTGAAGACGGCGGCGGGCAGCGAGTGTGCGGACGGCAAAAGGGAAATCTGCCGACCACAGTGGCGACGTAACAAACTTGTCCTACCGACTCAAAACCTGTTGTTACATGTTTTTCCTGATTCCCCGACAGCGATACCATGTTCATTGACATCCATTGTCCAATCGTTTCTGAAGTTTCCAGACAAAACTGTGGCGCAAACCACTAATCACAGACTCGAAAGAGCACCCCACGATCGGCTCACAGTTCCACTAGAAAACCCCTACCTATAAGGAATATATTTGCGTCCGCCTTATGCACATGTAAGTGTGCACGAGGCATGCCTGATGCGGCCGCGGCGCTCTGCCTAGGCTGTGCCGGCGACAGCGGTGCCATTGCCGCACAGCACAACTGCTGGCGGCGGGGAGCACTTGGCGAATTCCTCGCCCAGGAAGCGCATCTTCGCGGGGGAGTCCACCTTGTGCAGCACCAGCCAGGGGTTGTCGGAGCAGATCCACCGTGGCATCTTGGGCTGCGCGCAACAAAACACCGGTGAGTAGGCGTCTTAAATACCGAGCTGATTTTGGATACCCAACAATGGAAAGCTTGGGCGTTGCAGTGACAGCGCAAAGGCAGCTGGCCATTCGAGTCACGGCCAGCGCAACTGCTGTCGCAAATGGCGCACATTTCAGAAGGAAGTGCATGACTTCATCAGCATCGGGATTCAGCAATTTCGGCATGCGCACCGTGAACTCAAAGCGGGGTGCAGACTCCGCGCCGACCTCCCTCCGCGCCGGCGGCCTGAAGCAGCAGGGATTTGCCCACCTGCACGGCGTGTGGAATGATCAACCTCAAATTGGTGCGTTCCGGAAACCGAAGAGAGTGTCCCCTCTCAGTGCCTCCCTCACCATACAGGGGCAGGTCTGACACCGGGTCTGTGAGAATTCTCTCAGGGGTTGAGCAGTAACAGCGCATGTCCAGAAGCGGCGGTGGCGACGTGACGTCGTAGCACGTGCTGTGCTGGCATGTGAGAAAGACAAAGGCGCAAAGATCCAGCGAGAGCGCACGTCCAGGAGCGGCGGTGGCTGACGTGGCGCAGGTCTAGCGGCATGTTGGTTTTGTAAGGATGGTCGTTAAAATGATGAAATGTAGTAACCAGAAAGGAGCGCACGTCCAGAAGCGGCGGTGGCTGACGTGGCGCAGGTCTAGCGGCATGAGCCAGGTGCCCATCATGGCGTCCTCTATCGGCGAGAACTTGAGTCCCACCCGCGCCTGCGCAAAGTAAACAGATAAATTATCGCCAACGGCTTTCGCACGCGGCACGGCCCAGCCGCTTGATCACCCCCAGTATCTCACCTGCATGTCGACGAGCATGGACGCCGCATCGCCCGACAGCACGTACCCGCCGCCCTGATTCACACATCACCCGCGAGTGAGCTTTACCGAAATCCGTTCCCGGCTGTGCTGGATGGACACTCAAGGACCATATGATGTAAAACAAATGCCAAAAAAATGTGGACATGAGGATGCAACGGATGAGCTGCAAAAAGGGAGACGCAAAAGACAAACCATTGCATATTTCGGGTAGCGCCGCAGGCCGGTGTGATTCCAGAAATCTGCAGCAGATGGCGCAGAACGTCAGCCAACACACGCATGTGGGGCGTCAATAGTGAGGCTTGTCAACTGTCGCGACACGCGCCCGGGCTTGCATCTAGGGCGTCGCGGGGGACGCTAACTGGCCCTGATACGAGAATGCACTTCTTCAGCAAGAGTGTTGTGTGCACAGCATACTGTGCGCGCAAACATGTGCGCGCATCAGCGCACCAGCATTGGCCCAGCGGTGGCCCGGACGCAGCAGCACTGGCGAAGCTGTGGCCATGCGCCCCATGTACAGCCGCTCCCGCCGGCAGCCCACGCTCACGCACCTGTGCGCGCGGCAGGCAAACATAAGAAACTGTGAAACTCCCGCATGTTGAATCGCGCCGCGGTGCGTGACCTGCGGTTCGTTGAGCATGCTCCTCACATTGTGCGCCGCCGGCCGCAATCCGTGGCAGCCTCAAGATTGCAGCCACAGCAAGGCGCAAACGCCACCCCAAGTTGTTCTGACGAGGTCCTCCAGACTGACAGGGAGCACACCAAAGTTTAGGATAAGGATAATTAAACAGTTCGGTTGAAAAACGCACTCTTGGCGCAGCGCTATGACCAGCCACGGCGGGTTGACGAATGAGTCGTCGTCGGTCTTCAGGATGAAGGCGACGTCGTAAGTCGTCACAGCATACTCAAACTGCGAATATTGAAAAACCCAGTTAATAGGTGATGGCAATATAATGAGATGCAGCAGTCATTTACATCACCATGTGCGAAATGTCTGGCTTGCAACGATTCCAGTGCCATCAATGCATTTTCACTCACCAAAAAATACGTCTTGAACAGTATGGACTTGTAATTCGTAGCCTCTGCCACAAATACGATGTCGCCGTTGTCTTCAATCTGCATGAAGGGCGTGCAACACACTCACCCTCAATGCGCAAGCGGCTGTAAAGGGCGGCTGACGCAGGTCGCAGCCAGATTTCGCCACCAAAGCACCGGCTGCCAAAGTTCTGGTGCCATGGATCTCAAACTCCTCGTGTGATGTGGGAAAGCGCTGCATGCGGGGCGCCTGCCGCACATGACGATCAAGCATGCGTGGCGCGTTGCCAGGCAGACACGTCAACAGCCAGCAAAGGAGGGCCAAGCCAAGCCCACCTCGCTCTGCACGTGCGCGTTGTGCTCGTCCGCGCTCAGAATGAAGCGCGCTGCCGAGATATTTGGCATCTGCGCCTGCCGCGACCAGGCTTCTCGGACCGCCAGCCGTCGATGGCGGTAGCCCCTGCCGGACAGGATGCCGATGAACAGGAACAGCGCCGGCTTGGCGCCGCCGCCGCCGCTCCCCGCTGTGCTGCTGCCGTTCCCGCCGCCGGCGCGCACCCCGGCAGCGGCGACAATGCTGGGCTGTGCAAGTGCGCCCGCGGCTGCTGCACCTGCTTCGGCTCGGTCTGATTGGCCTGTGCTGTCCAGCCGGGCGCGTTGTAGCGAATTCTGGGGATCTCCGTCCAGGGACCCCACAGCGGCGACGGGCGCCGCTGTTATGCGCTCAGACAGCGGGTGGATTGCTGCGCCTGCCTGCTGTGCCGCCAGCTGCTGAGCCGATGCCGCCTCCATTGCCGTCTGCTGCTGCTGCTGCTGCTGCTGCTGCTGCTGCTGCTGCTGCTGCTGATGCTGCTGGGCTGCGGCCTCCCGCATGCTGCGGTGCCGCTGCTGCTGCCGTTGTCGCTGCGGCTGCGGAAGATCCCCGCTGCCCGCGGCACCGCCTGCCCCGCCATCAGCAATCGGTGCGGATTCCGGCGGTCCTTGGAGCTGTGTCGCTGGCTGGACGCTTATGTGATGACTCGCGGCACTCAGGATCACGAGAAGGAGCGCTGCAGCGAAGCAAGGAAGGAACACATAGCCCAAGCTGCACTTCCAGGGTCGGCCGGCACCAACGGCCGCGACCGCGCGGGTCATACCCACATAGCGAAATGTGAGACGAGAAACGCTGGAGGACAGGGTGTTTGCTGGAGAGTTTACGCTTGGAACTTCAGCCCAGAATTCAGCACGAGCAACACACACGCTCCGTGACTTTTTGGTCCGACCGCAGTACGTAGATGTTTTTCCCTCCAATGTACAAGAATGAGCGCACATGAGAGGTTCAGGCTTGCGTCAGGGATTGTGCCTCGTCGCGAACGTCAGTTGCGCTTTGGACGATCGAATCGGCGTGGCGGGAAATGACTGATACACACGTGGGATGAATCCTGGTACAACCTGCGGCGTGCGTTTGAACTGGCTGGATTGGCGAGTCTTGTTGCAGAGGAAACAGGTCGACACACAGAAGTACAGCTACGAACCACCGCCACCGCCCGCTGTCCCTCTGGCCGCGCGTAAAGCAATGCATCAAATAGCGCGCCGCCACCGCCATTACGCCCGCATGCATCACCGCGACTTGCGCTTCTTCCACATGCCGCCCTGTCCGCCGGACTTTATGTCCGCCTCCAGCTGCTGCAGCATCGCGAACCCGGCGCGGTTCGCCGTACGCCGCTCCGTCTTCGTCGCCGTGCGATCCTGTTGCGGGAGGTTTCATAAGAGGTGGTTAGTGAACCGCGGCACTTGCACCGCGCCTTGATTTGTGTAGAGCAGCAGGCCGCTGCAGCACCCGCAATGGCAGAACATTGCACGGCAGCGAACACACATCTGCTGCAGTGACGCGATCTTGGAGCCGTAAGGGTTTCAATAGAGGCACCTTCTCACGCTCGGTGTTAATGAAGGCGGCGTCCTTGCGCAACTCTCAGCCCTCGTGAACAATCGAGAAATCGATTGGGAAATGACTCAGAAACGCTTGAGAATATGAAAATGCCAAAGCCCACCTTCTCGCGCTCGGTGTCGATGAAGGCGGCGTCCTTGCGCAGCTCGCGCATCGCGCCGCGCCGCTCCTTCTGCACCTGCCGCTTCAGCCGCTTGGTCGCCGCCCGCTCCCTGCAGACAAGAGGGAAACAGCGGATGTCAGTCCGATGCTCGCCCCATTCATCACGCCAAGCGCCCAGCACAAGCTCCTGTTTCACAAAGCATCTTATTGCCGCGTGATCTGGCACGACGCTGGCAGCTGCCGCAAGTTGCAGACATGGTCTGGCACAACGCTGGCACCTGCCGCAAGTCACAGTCTGCGGCCTGCAGGTACATCTGCAGGCAGCAGGGCGGTCTGCGGCGTGCTTGATCTACAGCCGGCAAGGGTCCAGAAAAGAGTCAGCAGGACACGCTCACCTGTCGGGGTCAAAGTCCTTGCCGGCGACAAACTCCTCCTCGAAGCGCGGGTTGTACAGCTTCACCGCGGCCGCCTGCAGATTGGGTTGCAGAGTGATCAGCAGCGGGAAGCACTTGCAGTGTTGTACTCATTTCAGACTTCGTGGCGATCAGCGGTGAGTAGACGACAACAAGCACGATTGAGTATGTCAATAGGCACGTGACGGAAACAAACACTCGCCTTGTCGGACTTCCGCACGAGCGGCCTGCGCGCCGTAACCGCCGCCGCTGCCTTGCTGCGCACGTCCACCAGCATCGCCGCCCGCACCGCCTCTACAGCCTGTAAAATAGATTTGCAACTTGGAATGGGAATCTGGCGCTGCCGCAGAGAGAAGGGGCATGAGCACAACCACACATCGATGCCTGTGGAGGAAGCATGTATAGCAGTCGCCGTGCCTACCGCCTCCACAGCCTGCGGCAACCGCAGTCTAAAGAAACTTTGTCAAACGCTCTTGCACCGAGACTGAGAGGCCTGAGAAAGCGCCGCCGGGCATGCATCGTTGCCCGGAAACAGAATCGGGTAGTGACAGCAACAGTCCTGCTTCCAATGAGAGAATGTCAGCCGTTTCAGAGCCCACAATGCATGGTAACAGGCCGGATTTAGCTTTTACAGACGTTCGGAAGCCAGGCTGACCGGATGTGCTGCAGAGACGCCGGCGAGGGCCTCCAGCGCGTCTGCCGCCGGCTGAAAGAGCTCAGGGAACGCCGGCGAATTTTCTGCTGCCGCCGCCGCGGCCGCCAGCAGCTGCATCGCCGCGCACAGCGCGCCGGCCGCAAACTCCGGGCAGGCAAGGTAGGCGTTGTCTCGAGACAACACCCTCGTCAACTGCAGCTGCGGCGGCTGCTGCTGCTGCTGCGGAGAGTTGGCCCCCCCGCCGCCGCTGCCGGGGGCGCCCTGCCGCGGCGTCAGCCGCAGGACGCTGTCCTCTGCACCTGTGCACAAGGGCAACGCTGGTTGGCCACACTATCGTAGCGGAAAACGAGGACACACAGCTGCTGACGGCGACAATGGAGGTTTGCCCCTCGTGTAACGTGAGGTGATGACGCATTTATTGTGTGTGGAAACAGCTTCTCAGGTGCCTCAGCTGCAGGGTACTCACCCCGCAGAGGGCCAGTAGGTCCTTGATGAAAGCGGCTTGGGCGCGAGGCGGCTGTCAGCGGCCCCAAAGCACGGTTTGGATTTCGGACACGAGTTCGGGCTGTCCGTGGCATCTTTTACGTTTGTGGTAGATCTCTACCTTGCGCAGCATCAGCCAGCAGGTCCATGATGAACTTGAGCGGCTCGGGCGCGATGCGGGCCGGCGGCCGCGTCCCCTCTGCTGCAGCCCCGCGAGCAGCAGGCCCGCAGTATCCTTGTGGTTGAAGGAAGTTGACAGATCTATGAATTGATCATTCACCTTGGGCGGCGTCCGCCAGCAGGTCCGCAATAAAATTGAGCGGCTCCGGCGCGAGGCGGCCGCCGGCGGCCGCGCCCGCTTGCTGCAGCCCCGCCAGCAGCAGGCCCACCGCCGCATGGCGCGGCGCCACCACCGGGCACGCCGCCAGGTACGCCCCCGTCAGTAGTGCCGCCGGCGTCGCCACCTGTGGTGATTCCCAGTCCCATTTGGGTGCTAGGAAGCCTCCGTTGAGCACTTCCTAGTCCAGGAATGACTGCGACTCCTGATGAGCCACCATACGACTGGTGTACCTCTACACAAGCGAGTTCCCCGTTCAGGCACCCTAGGATGCCAGACAGTTTAGCAACACATGGGAGAAGTAATAAGGAATTCGCACCGGGTGGCGCTTGTCCGACAGCGGAAACGTCGCCGCCCACAGCCGCAGCTGCAGCAGCGCGCCGTTGCCAGGCCACCCGTAGTCGTTCGACTCCCTGCACAAAACCCAACATACAACATCCTTGGAGAATGCAACAAAAGAGAGGCGCTTGGCCCTCCTTTCCTGCAAGAGGAACACGCGCAAGCAACCCTCAGGCCAATATGCCTTCAACGCACCCTGGGTCTCGGAGCGCCGCCGCCAGGCGCTGCTGCGCGCGCGCCAGCCGGGCGCGCGCCAGGGTGGCCGCATAAAAGGGCACCTCCGCCGCCGCCGCCACCAGCACCGGCGTCAGCGCGTCCAGGTGCGCGAGCGCCGGCGGCGACTGGCCGGCGAGCTCCACAAAGTGCTGGACCAGGAAGCCGTAAAGCAGCTGCAGGGTGAAACAGAAGGTGTAAGCAAGAATGTCAATTCAGTGCACTTTGGGAAATCTGCGTCAGCGCGTCCAGGTGCGCGAGCACTGGCGGCGACTGCGCGGCGAGCCCCATGAAGTGTTGGACCAGGAGGCCGTACAGCAGCTGCACGAGCAAACATATATGAAATGAAATCAGATGGAAATCAACGACTGTGCTTTGCACAATTGAACGTCGCGAGATCGACGTAGCGAAATTTAGATGTTACCGCGGAGCGGTAGCAGCTGCCAGGCAAGCTGCATGAAGTGGCGTACAAACACGCTGTACAGCTGTGGTGATGCTCTGGTGGAGATGGTGATCAGCCGAATTGCTACAGGCCGAGCAACTGTACCAAATGCAGTTGCTCGAGCCGCAGCAGCTTCGGCTGATCACCAGCCCTGAGTAGCAACCTTAGATGCCATCGCTATGTCAAGAGTCACATGACGACGCTGATTGTACAAAGTTCAACCATACATATCAAGCCTTCCAGTTTTCAGCATACGAACCCCGTAACCTGATGCTTTTCAAATCAGGGGCCTGAATGCACAGCGTGTGTGTGCACAGTGCTGGGGCAGTCACATTGCCCGTAGCTAAGCCGCAGGTCAAAGCCTCGTATCAAACTTGCACCAGCAGGCCATTTCGGCTGTCGGCCAGGTGCTGCATTGCGTAGGGTTCGACGCTATGAAGAAACTCCTGACAAACACACCTGCAGGCCCTTGCGGCTGTCGGCCGCGAGCGCCGCAGCGTTGGCGCCGCGGATGCGGGACACAATGAGCGGCAGGTCTGCCGGCGGGCGGCCGCCCACCAGCGCGCCGAATTCCGCGTAGCTGCTGGGCACCGCCGGTACAAAGGACACGTCCAGCGGGCCCGTCAGCTGCGGCGCCGCCCGCCCCTGCATTACGTCAAGGTATCAGTATATATCACACCTTCAGGAGACCGCAAGATCAGGCGATGGTGGAGGAATAGCGACGTTCGTTTGCCGACATGAAGCGGCAGCTCTTTCAGGATCCCAGAAGATGTGCCTATATGAGGCTGGCGACACATCAGAAGCCTGTCTGAACATCGAGGTGCTGTGTGCAGCACAGAGACAGTACTGGCAGCACTGTTCGGAGTCCCCAAGACGTGTATTTCTCACAATGCCTCACTTGCCATCCTCACCTGCCGGGTGCCGGGCTGCGGCGGCGGCGGCGGTGGAGCGGCGGAGGCCTCCGCGCCGGACTTTCGCCGTGAGTCTGCCGCCTCCGCCTCTGCTGCCGCCTCCGCTGCCTCTGCACCCGCTATCCGCGCCAGCGCCGCCGCTTCCAGCTTGGCCCGCTTGGTGGGCGGCTCGCCTGATGCACGGGGGATGGCCGTTTACTCCTGATAGATAGGTAGAGGTTCACATTCACACCCGCCAGCCTGACTCAGGCTGATGCGGCATCAAATCATAAATGTTTCCATCAAATGTATCCTGGTCACATACCTGCCGCCTCTTCCTCCTCCTCATCCTCTACATTGCTGTCTTCGCCGTCCGAGGACGCCGCACGCGCCGCTTTCGCGCCTGCTTCCGCGTCGCCGCCCGCTGCCTCCTCCTCCGACTCGCTGCCTTCATCCTCGTCGGATCCGGATTCGCCCTCAGAGCCGGACTCCTCGTCCGAGCCAGAGCCTGACGCCTCGGCAGCCGCCAGCTCCGCCGCGCTCTGCGGCGTCGGCTGCACGCCGTGCTTCCGCAGTAGCGCGGCCGTCGTCTGCCTGCAACCCAGCAGCAGGCTTTCACGGTCAGCTTTGGGAAATTGCGTGGCAACGACTTCTTATGTCGTAGCATGTGGTCGTTGAAGCTCATGTGTTGGCCCCCGCTTCCGGTTCCCACCTGACTGCAGCGCTGGCAGTTCATGGCCCGCACCACTCAGGTGGACCTGAAAGTCGTCATCCAACTCGTACTTAAGACTGTTCCACACCAAGCCTGTTCCACCCACCTGAGGCGCGCTTGGAGCTCCTCGTCTCCAGCGGCGCGCGCCTTTTGCCGCCGCTGCAGCGGCCCGGCTTCCGCATCGCTGTCCTCCTCCTCGCTGCCGCTGCCGTCATCCTCACCAGACTCGGAGCTGCTGCCGGCCGCAAAGTCGTCGTCCAGATCATCGCCGCCGCCCTCGTGCTCTGCAATGTCTTTTGGCTCCTTCTCCTGAGGGCGCAAGTGCAGATTTTGTAGCAAATAAATAGAAAGCACAAAGTCGTCGTGCATCCCGTTGCCGCCGCCCCCGCGCTCGGCCTTGTCCTTTTGGCTCCTTCTCCTGAGGGTGCAGGTGCACAAGTCTGCATTAGCTGCAGACAAAACTCAGAGGACTTTCAGGGCGTCGCCACCGGCCGCGCCCTCGTCCTCGGGCTCCCCGTCCTGCCACAGGGCGCCTTTCTCATTTTTCGGACTCCTCCCTAAGCGATGGCACACATGAAGTCGACACTTACTGTGGACAAGAGCAGTCAGGATCACATCCTACATGTCCGCCTGGCATATCCCGCCGCTGCTGCCTGCACAAATTGGAGCAGGCTGCCCTCAGAGCTGTTCGGATCAGGTGTCCAGAGCGGTGACGAGGTACGCGTGCAGCCACCAGACAGAGGATAACCTCTGATCGGGTGCTTGCAGTGGCTGCCTCCCCTCCAGACTGCACCCCATCTTGTCGCAGTCGACGGCCAGTCAACGGCCCACATCATGCACCACAAACAGCAAGAAAAGACAGCATGACGGAGCAGCAACACACATGGTGACGTCCTCACCCCGCGAGCGGCCTTGTGGCGGCGCAGCGCATAGCCGCCCAGCGGCGCCACAGCATCATCGTCGTCCGAGCTGGAGTCGCCGGCGCCGGCGCCGCGCATGCGCTTCACCCGCTGCCGCTCCAGCGCCTGCGTTGCACACCACACCCATCAGCCGTGATGCTCACCTCACCAGCCCATGCACCTGCATCACGAAGTTCGGTTTGCTCGCATTTGCCTTCAGGCAAGGCTACCTTGCACTTTCACACACAAGCACAACACGAGATCCAGATGTGTCGCGGCCCCTAAAAGAGGTGTGCGCTCATGGTTCGATACATCAGGGCGACCTGCCCTGGGGTGCAATGTGCAGAAGCAGAGTGGATGCATTCCCTCTTCAGGCGCAGACGCTCCAGATCAAGCACTCCTCAGCGGCAACAGACCGTCGAGTGACTGTCTTCACATTCGGCAATGCAACCGAAACCTCGCTGTCGGAGTCGTTTTTCACCTCGAGGCGCAGGCGTTCCAGGTCGGCCAGCTCCTCGGCGGTGCGGGTGCGCTCCCCGGGGGCGCCCTTGGCGGCAAACGTCAGCTCCCGCCGCATGCGGTCGAAGCGCGCCTCGTCGTCTGTTTGCGCCACCGACTTGGGGTCTCTGCGGGCGCGGAATATGTAGCAGTCGAGCTGGGTGCAGCACGGTGGAACGTGGCGTCCATTACGTGGCTCCCTTGTCCTCGCTGTGCCATCAACATGGGATCTTTGCGGAGGTACATTATTTGTTGGCAGATATCCCAACACGTGCGCGCCTCGTCCTTGCTCTACGCTACTGCCTCAGGCGTCTCTGCAGGGACACA
>JAABUM010001280.1_pt1 | contig 38307 bp, 38 predicted proteins | sample 5559161 | NCBI WGS metagenome assembly JAABUM01 (sample SAMN10711868, study PRJNA513369) | rock metagenome | isolation source: Antarctica rocks | place: Antarctica: Victoria Land, Siegfried Peak nord
CGTTCGTCTGGCACAAGACCGCCGACCAGATCCTCGAACGCCTCGCCGGCTACTGCACGAACATCAACCAAGGAGCCAGCGCATGACCCCATTTTCACACCGCTTCAGCCTTCCAGGACACTAGGTGGTATCGATCCGGGCGGGCGAGCAGGGTCAGATCAGCCCGAGCTGCTTCACCGTGTCGCGCTCTTCGGCCAGCTCGGCGACCGAGGCGTCGATGCGCTGGCGGGAAAAGTCGTCGATGTCGAGGTCAGGCACGATCGAGTACTGGCCGCCCGAGCAGGTGCACGGGAACGAGGACATGAGCCCTGCCTCCACGCCGTAGCTGCCGTCGGAGGCGATGCCCATGGACACCCAGTCGTCGGTCGGCGTGCCGCTGACCCAATCCCGGACGTGGTCGATGGCGGCGTTGGCGGCCGACGCCGCGCTCGACGCTCCTCTGGCCTCGATGATGGCGGCGCCGCGCTTTTGGACCGTGGGGATGAACTCATCCTCGAGCCAGGACTGGTCGTCGATCAGCTTGGCGGCCGGCCGACCGTTCACCTGGGCGTGGAAGAGGTCGGGGTACTGGGTGGCGGAGTGGTTGCCCCAGATGGTCATCTTGGAAACGTCGTTGACGGTGACGCCGGCCTTGGCGGCCAGCTGAGCCTTGGCCCGGTTGTGGTCGAGGCGGGTCATGGCGGTGAAGCGGGCGTTGTCGATGTTCGGTGCGTTGTTCATGGCGATCAATGAGTTGGTGTTGGCCGGGTTGCCGACCACCAGCACCTTGATGTCATCGGCGGCGTTGTCCGACAGCGCCTTGCCCTGCACTGTGAAGATGGCCCCGTTGACTTCGAGCAACTCGGAGCGCTCCATGCCCTTGGTCCTCGGGCGGGACCCCACCAGCAGGGCGATGTTGACACCGTCGAAAGCCTGGTTGGCGTCGTCGGTCTTGACCATGCCGGCCAGCAGCGGGAAGGCGCAGTCGTCCAGCTCCATGGCCACCCCGTCGAGGGCGCCGAGCGCCGGCGTGATCTCCAGCATCTGCAGGACCACCGGCTGCTCCGGTCCGAGAAGGGCGCCGCTGGCGATGCGGAACAGCAGGCTGTAACCGATCTGGCCGGCGGCCCCGGTGACGGCGACTCGTACGGGCTCGTTGCTCAACGGTCGGCTCCTGTAGGGGTGCGGTCGGCGGGGTCGGTCGGGACCCTACCCGCGGCACCGGCACGCTTTGCCAGCCTCCCGCCAGTCACCGACGCAAGTCGGGCAGTGAGTCTCGGAATCCAAGACTGACTGCACAACTTGGCCGGTGAGCGAGAGAACCGGCATGGCGAAGCCGACCTGGCGAGGCCTGCCGAGCTAGGTCCCAAACGGCACCGCTGCGCAGTCGCCAGACGAAGCAGCCCCGAACGAGAACCGGCATGGCGAAGCCGACCTGGCGAGGCCTGCCGAGCTAGGTCCCAAACGGCACCGCTGCGCAGTCGCCAGACGAAGCAGCCCGAACGAGAACCGGCATGGCGAAGCCGACCTGGCTAGGCCTGCCGAGCTAGGTCCAAGTGTTACGTCGTGTAGTCGGCGTTGATGCGGACGTAGCCGGCGGAGAGGTCGCAGCCGTAGACGGTCCAGGTGGCGTCGCCGGTGCCGAGGCTCACGCCGATGTGGACCTCGTCGCCGGCCATGTAAGAGGCCAACCGCCCGAGCGCAACTTCATCCACCATCACCGGAAAGACCTCCTGGCTGCCGAAGCGGATGCACACCCGGCTCTGGTCGATATCGGTGTCGGACGAGCACTTGCCGACCGCCATGGCCACACGACCCCAGTTGGGGTCGGCGCCGTGGACCGCGGTCTTGACCAGTGGCGAGTTGAGCACCGCCTTGGCCACCCGGCGGGCTTGCTCACCGTCCCGGGCTCTGTCCACGGTGACCAGCAACAGCTTGGTGGCGCCCTCGCCGTCGCGGGCGGTCTGGCGGGTGAGGGACAGGCCGACGTCGAAGAGGGCGGCCTCGAAGGCGTCGAGGTCGACCGGGCCGGCTTCGCCGTTGGCCATGATCGCCGCCGTGTCGCTGGTGGAGGTGTCGGTGTCGATGCTGAGCGAGTTGAAGGTCCGGTCGATGACGCGGCCGAAGATGCCCGACAGTTCCTCGGCCGCCACCTCGGCGTCGGTCGTGAAAAAGGTGAGCAAGGTCGCCATGTCCGGTTCGATCATGCCGACCCCTTTGGCCATCCCGACCACGGTGGCGTCGCCCACCGCCGCCGACGCCACCTTGGGCACGGTGTCAGTGGTCATCATGGCTCGGGCGGCGGCGACCGCATTGGTGCACTCGAACGGGGTGGACAGGCCGCCCAAATGCGGGCGGATCAGGTCCATGGGCAAGGGTCGACCGATCACGCCGGTCGAGGTGATCAGCACGTCGGCTGGGTCGGCACCGATCGCTTTGGCCACGCCCTCCACGATCTCCTGAGAATCGGCCAGGCCCTGGTCGCCAGTGGCCACGTTGGCGTTCTTCGACAACACCACGAACGCCTGCAGCTCGTTGTCAGCGGCGTGCGGGCGGGAAACGACCACGCTCGGCCCGGCGAAGCGGGACTTGGTGAACAGGGCGGCGGCCGCTGCCGGCCGATCGGACGCCAGCACCAGGAAGTCGTCGGTGGCGTCCCGGATGCCGATGTTGGCCACATGGGCGCTGAAACCGCGAGGCAACGCCGTCGGAGGCGGGTCAGGCAGCGTCCGGGTGATCGGCAGATCGGTCACGCGGTCAGCCTCGCACGCCGCCTGCAAACGTTCTGGCGTAGATGAGTGGACCTGGGCGCGGCTCATCTACGCCAGAAGCAACTACAGCTGCAGGGACTTGACGACCAGGAACTCTTCGAGCCCGTACTTGCCCAGCTCCCGCCCGTTGCCGGACTGCTTGTAGCCACCGAAAGGCGCCAGCGGGTTGAACCCGCCGCCGTTGACCTCGAGCTGGCCGGTCCGGATCTTGCGGGCCACGGCCTTGGCGTGCTCGGCGTCGGCCCCCCACACCCCGCCGGACAGGCCGTAGAGGCTGTCGTTGGCGATGGCGACGGCGTCGTCCTCGTCCTCGTAGGGGATCACCGACAGGACCGGCCCGAAGATCTCCTCCTGGGCGATGGTCATGTCGTTGGACACGCCGGCGAAGATCGTCGGCTTGACGAAGTACCCGGTGGGCATGTCTTCGGGCTGCTCAGCGCCGCCGGTGACCAACGTGGCGCCTTCGTCGATGCCCTTCTGGATGTAGTTGCGCACCCGGTCGCGCTGGGTGTCGGAGATCAGCGGGCCGAGGCGGGCCTCGCCGGCGGCGGGGTCGCCGATGGAGTACACCGACTCGGCCTCGTCGCGCAGGATGTCGACGATCTCGTCGTGCTTGGACGCCGGCACCAGCATGCGAGTGAAGGCGGTGCAGGTCTGGCCGGAGTTCAGGTAGGCGCTTCCCACGCCGGCTCGGGCCGCCTTGTCGAGCTCTTCGCCCTCGAGGTCGTCCAGCAGGATGTTGGCCGACTTGCCGCCCAACTCGAGCGCCACCCGCTTGACGGTCTGGGCGCCCAGCTCGGCCACCCGCTTGCCCGCCCGGGTGGAACCGGTGAAGGACACCATGTCGATATCGGGGTGGGCGGCTATGGCCTCACCCACCACCGGGCCGACGCCTGAGACCAGGTTGAACACGCCGGGCGGCAGGCCCAGCCCGTCCATGATCTCGGCCAGGATGAAGGCGTTCAGCGGGGCGACCTCGCTGGGCTTGAGCACCACGGTGCACCCGGCGGCCAGCGCCGGCGCCACCTTGGCGATGATCTGGTGCAACGGGTAGTTCCACGGGGTGATGGCACCGACCACGCCCACCGGCTCGTGGATGACCAGTGAGTTGCCGATCTCCTCTTCCCACTGGAACTCGTCGAGCAGCTGAACGTAGGTGCCGGCCACCGCTTGGGGCAGCCCGGCCTGGATCATCTGGCTGAGGAACATCGGCATGCCGACCTCGCCGGTGATGGTCTCTGCGATCTCTTGGTTGCGGGCGCCCAGCTCCTCGGCCAGCGCTTGTAGCACCTTCTGGCGCTCAGCGGGAGCGGTCTGGCCCCACGTCTCGAAAGCGGTCTTGGCGGCGGCGACCGCCTTGTCGACGTCCTCGGGCGTCCCTTCCGGGATATGGCCCATGACCTGCTCGGTCGAGGCGTTGATGACGTCGATGGTCCCGCTGCCGGTCGATGGCACCCAGGCCCCGTCGATGTAGAGCTTGTCGTAGTCGCGCATGGCGTGTTCCCCTTGTTCGGTCGCGTAGTCGTGTCCGTCCAACGCTACCGGCCGCCGCGCCGGGCGGCTCAGCCGGCGTAGGGATAGGTGCGCAGCTCCACCACGTTGCCGTCGGGGTCGAGCACGTACTTGGAGCGGGCGTCGCCCCGGGCACCGAACCGCTCGCCTTCGTCGACCACCTCGAACCCGTGATCGGCGTCGACCTCGTCGAGCGAGCCGGGCGCCACTACCAGGCAGAAGTGGTCGAGGTTGCCGCCGGCGCCGGTGGGCGCCTCCCCGCCGACCAGATCGATGAGCGTGTGCTGGTCGATCCGCAGGGACGGGAAGAAGACCTCCTCGCGCCGGAACTCCTCGACCCTCACCCCCTCCAGCCCCAGGCGTTGCTGGTACCAGGCCAGCGAGCGCTCCACGTCAGCCACCCGCAACACGATGTGGTCCATCTCCGTCACCCGGATCATGGGGACTCAGCTCCGTGGCGCATGAGGTGAAGTCCGCTGACCAGCGGGAGGTCGAACAGGGACAGGACACCGGGCGGGGCGTCGACCACGGCGGGGATCATGTTCAGCAAGCGCATGACGGTGGCCAAGACGCCGCCGGTGTTCTCGTCGCCGTCGGTGCCTTCCAGCTGCAGCGTGCAAGTCATGCTCGGGCTGCCCTCGATGGTCACGTCGTAGTGGCCCTTGCCGACCGGCTGCGGCCAGTCCGGGGCCAGATCGCGGGCCAGGCGGGTCACGTGTTCGACCACGATCAGGGGCTCGCCGCCGACCATGCCCTGGATCTCGAAGCGCATGGCGGCGGTCGTGCCGGCGGGTACGTGGCCCGACGGCACCTCGATGTCATGGTCGGCGGCCACCCGCTCCGTGGTCTGGCGGATGTCGTCCAGCTCGACTCCCAGCGCCGCCGCCATGGCGTTGATGGGGCCGGCCCACGCGTAGCAAAGGGCGCCGGGGAAGAAGAGCGGGACGCTTTCGTCGTCCAGCGCCTTGGAGAACCCCATCACGTCGAACAGGATCTCGGCTTGGTCGTAGGTGGCGTAGTTCAGGACCTCCCGAACCCGGATGGTGTCCACGTACTCGCACCAGCCGGCCATCACGATGGGCAGCTGGTCGTTGGCGAACCCGGGGTCGATGCCGGAGGTGAGCCACGAGGTGCCGCCCGCCTCGCAGGCCGCCTGCAGCTTGGACACCATGGTCTTGTCACCGGTCGGCGGGTAGGTGAGCTGCACGATCGAGGTCGAGATCACGTTCTTGCCCGAAGCCAGGATGCGGCACATGTCGTCCACCGCTTCGTGCGGTCGCATGTCACCTGACGCGTTGTAGCTGACGACATCAGCGTCCAAGGCGAGGATGGCATCGGTGTCGTTGGTGGCCACAACGCCGGTGTCCGGCAACCCGACCAGGTCGCCGGCGTCGCGGCCGGCCTTGGCCTCGCTGTGCACCCACACCCCGACCAGCTCCAGGTCGGGGTGCCCGATGGTGGCGGCCAGTGCCGCCGACCCGGTGTTGCCCGTCCCCCACTGAACGACTCGATATCTCATGTCGGCCATCATGTCGCGCATGGACGAAACCAGCATCGACGTCGCCTCGACCCCCGAAGCTCTCTACGACCTGGTGGCCGAGGTCACCAACATGGGTCGTTGGAGCCCGGAGAACTACCGCACCGAATGGGTTGAGGGCGCCACCGGGCCGCGGGTGGGCGCCAAGTTCAAGGGCTGGAACCAGGACAAGCTCGGCCCCATCCCCGTCAAGTGGGCCACCGTCTGCACGGTCAAGACGGCGGCGCGAGGCGAGGAGTTCGCCTTCGCCGTCCGCCAGAGCGGAGCTACTTGGAGCTACCGCTTCGAGCCCTCAGCCCTCGGGACCAAGGTCACCGAGACCCGTGAGGACGGCGTCAAACCGCTGCCGGCCAGGATCTTCAACGTGGTGGTGCCCCGCCGCGACGAGAAGCTGGTCGCCGGCATGCAGGAGACGCTCAAGCGGATCAAAGAGGCCGCCGAGCAGGGCTGAACTTCCTTCCGGCCGTCAGCGGCCGCTGCGCACCTTCTGCAGGTTGTCGTCGAGGGCGGCGAGGAACTCTTCAGTGGTGAGCCATGGCTGGTCGTCGCCGACCAACAAGGCCAGGTCCTTGGTCATCTGTCCGGCTTCGACGGTGGCTACGCACACCCGCTCCAGGTCTTCGGCGAAACCAGTGACCTCGGGCGTGGAGTCGAGCTGGCCTCGGTGCTTCAACCCGCCGGTCCAGGCGAAGATCGAGGCGATCGGGTTGGTGGAGGTCGGCTTTCCCTGCTGGTGCTGGCGGAAGTGGCGGGTGACGGTGCCATGGGCGGCTTCGGCCTCGACCACTGACCCGTCAGGCGTCATCAGCACCGACGTCATGAGCCCCAGAGACCCGAACCCCTGGGCGATGGTGTCTGACTGCACGTCGCCGTCGTAGTTCTTGCACGCCCACACGTAGCCGCCCTCCCACTTCATGGCCTGGGCGACCATGTCGTCGATCAGGCGGTGCTCGTAGGTGATGCCAGCGGCCTCGAAGTCGGACCTGAACTCGGCTTCGAAGATCTCCTGGAACACGTCCTTGAACATGCCGTCGTAGGCCTTGAGGATCGTGTTCTTGGTGGAGAGGTAGACGGGCCAACCCCGGCCGAGGCCGTAGCGCAGGCTGGCCCGGGCGAAGTCCTCGATGGAGCGGCGGTAGTTGTACATGCCCATGGCGATGCCGCCGCCCTCGGGGTACTCGGCCACCTCGAAGTGCATGGGCTCACCGCCGTCGGTGGGCGTGTAGGTCATGGTGAGCGTGCCCGGCCCGGGCACTTTGAAGTCGGTCGCTTTGTACTGGTCGGCGTGGGCGTGACGGCCGATCACGATGGGCTTGGTCCAGCCGGGAACCAGGCGGGGCACGTTCGAGCAGATGATCGGCTCCCGGAACACGACCCCGCCGAGGATGTTGCGGATGGTGCCGTTGGGCGAACGCCACATCTTCTTGAGGCCGAACTCCTCGACCCGGGCCTCGTCCGGGGTGATGGTGGCGCACTTGACCCCGACGCTGTGGCGCTGGATGGCGTGGGCGGCGTCGACGGTCACCTGGTCGTCGGTGGCGTCGCGGTGTTCGATGCTGAGGTCGTAGTACTCGAGGTCGACGTCGAGGTACGGCAGGATCAGCCGTTCCTTGATGAACGCCCAGATGATGCGGGTCATCTCGTCGCCGTCGAGCTCCACCACCGGGTTGGCAACCGTGATCTTGGGCATCCGCCGATCCTAACCTGTATCTAACTTGTGTTAGCCGGGCCGACCGTGCCCAGGCCGGCGGATCGTTCCGTGTCGCAGATGCGTCGCTGAGCGACGGTTTCGCTCCACGGAACGTCTAAGCTTAGGAACGGTCGGGGGCGGGTTCAGGCGGCCCGAGGCCCAGCTTGTTGTAGACGTCGGTGATGGAGCGCGAGCGGTTCATGGCGTACAGGTGCAGGCCAGGGGCACCCCCTTCGAGTAAGGCGGCGCTCAGCTCGGTGGCCACCTCGACGCCCAAGGCCCGGACGGCGGCGGGGTCCCCGTCGGCGGCGTCCATGCGCCGCTGCAGGTCTTCGGGGATCTCGGTGGCATTGACCTCGGCCATCTTGCGGGTGCCGCCCACGTTTATGAAGGGCATCACGCCGGGGATGACCGGCGTGGTGCAGCCCACGTCGGTCAGCTCATGGACCATGCGGGTGTAGTGCTCGGCCCGGAAGAAGAACTGGGTGAGTCCGAAGTCGGCCGCTTCGAGCTTGGCGGCCAGGTAGCGGCGGTCGGTGGCGCGGTCCGGTGAGCGGGGGTGGATCTCGGGGAAGGCGGCCACGCCTACGGAGAAGTCGCCGACCTCGCGGATCAGCTCGACCAGCTCGGTGGCGTAGGTGAAGTCGCCATCGGCCGGGCTGCCGTCGGCGGGCGGATCGCCGGCCAGGGCCAGGACGTTCTGGACGCCGGCCTCCCGGTAGAACTCCAGCAGCTCCCGGATCTGCTCCTTGGTGTGGCCGACGCAGGTCAGGTGGGGCATGGCCGGGAAGGGCTGTTCCATGTTCACCCGGACGACGAGATCGCGGGTGTTGGTTCGGGTGGCGCCCAGGGCGCCGTAGGTCACCGAGACGTACGACGGCTTGAGCGGCACCAGCTCGTCGATGGCCTGGTTCAAGCTCTCCAGCATCTCGGGCGTCTTGGGCGGGAAGAACTCGAAGCTCAGCGTTCGCCCACCGGCCAGCAGCTCGTGGATCTTGGCCATGGTCGAAGGAGGCTACCGGCCTCTTGGTCGCCGGCCGGAGGGAAGGTCAGCCGCGGGCCCGTCGAGGACCTGCGCGGATAGGTCCCCCGTTTCAGCGCCGGACGGTGAACTCGCCAAGCTGCGCTTGGCGAACGGTCACCTGCTTGTCTGGTCGCCTCGCCTATCGGCTCGGCTCCTTAGCCACGTTCGCAACTGGGCGTAGACGGCCGGGTCGTTGCAGAGGGCCAGGTGGTCGAGGCCGGCGAAGTGGGCGGTGTCGGCGCCCTCGACGCGCTCTCCGCTCTTGGTGCGCGACGGGCTGACGGCGCTGGCTTCGGTGACCAGCAGGTCGCCGAGCACGTGGTTGAGCGGGTGGCGACCGGGCCGAAGGGACCCCGACACGAACCAGTGGGCGGCGCCTTCGAGGTTCGGAGCGGGGTCGATGGCCGGCCGGCGCACGGCGGCGGGATCGGAGTGGCGCCACTCGTCTTCGAGCAGGTAGCCGAAGCGAAGGTCCCGGACGCCGTCGCTGCGCAGCTCCAGCACGTCGGCCACCGGCTTGCTCTCACCGACCTTGGACAGCAATTGGGACACCCGGTTGACCACCCGCTCAAGTGGCGCACCTTGGTGAGGCGTTCCCAGGGACACGACGTGGCGCACCCGGCCGACCCATCCGTGCCCACCGGTCACCGCCTGCAGGCAGGCGCTGCGGGCCACCAGTCCGCCCATGGAGTGACCGACCAGCACCAGCTCCACGCCCGGCACCGGCCAGGCGGTCACGACTTGGTCGAGCAGGGCGGAGAGCCGGGCGCCGTTCTCGGAGATGTGCCGGCCCGAGTTGTAGCGGACGTATAACGGGGTCACGCCCAAGTCTTCGGCCAGGCGGTCGCCGTAGCTGGGGCCGACCCGGTGCTTGTGCCCGGCCGGCGCCCACCAGCAGCGCTCGCTTTCGGCCAAGCCGTGGATGAACACCACCACCGTCGGAGCGGCCTGCGGGAAGGCGGCCCGCAGCGCCTCGGGCTCGACGGGCAGCGGCCGGCGGTCGTGGACGAGGCCCATCTCGATGGTGAGGGCCTCATCCCGGTTCATCCGGTCGCCGAGGATGCCGTTGATGGCGGCCTGAGCGGTCAAGGCCAAGTCGGACTGCTCGGCCGGATCGACCACATCAGGCTCGCCACCCAGTGGCAGCACCCGGACCCCGGCCGCGGCGAGGCGGAACCCACCCCGCACCGACCCGTAGACGGCGCCGACGATTCCGTCGTGCACGACCCTGACCGGTTCCGAAGCCGGTCCGACGCTCTTGAAGACCCTCCCGGCGATGGCGTGGTGCATGTTCTGGACGGGCTCGGTCAGCACCGCAGCGGCGTCGAGCAGGAAACCTCCGAAAGCTCGACGCTGGCCAGCCACCGCCCACTTCTACCAAACCGATCCGAAGGCGGAAGACACGAGTGCCTGCTCCTTGATCGCCCGACCAGCTCGCCGGTCAGGAGACGCCGGCGGACGCCAGCGCGGCGTGGCGTTCGTAAGCCCATCCCGGTCCCCGCAACACGTACGACAACCGTTCTCCCCAGGTCTCGCTGCGGGCCACGTCACGCACGATGTCCGCGTACTCATGGGTCGCGATTCGCCTTGGGTCGTAGGAATCGATGTTCTTGGTGAGGCCGTAGACGACCGGGTCTGCCTCTCGCTCGAAGGTTCCGAACAACCGGTCCCAGACGATCAGGATGCTGCCGTGGTTGCGGTCGATGTACTGGCGGTTCGAACCGTGATGGACGCGGTGGTGCGACGGGGTGTTCAACACCTCCTCGCCTGGGCCGATCGAACGGATGGCGTCGGTGTGGATCCAGTACTGGTATAGGAGGTTGATCCCCCTGGAGGTCTCGATCAGGCGGGGGCGGACGCCGGCGCGTGCCAGCAGCCCATAGGGCACGAAGACGCCGAGGATGTCGGCGACCGGCTGGCGGAGTGCGGTGGAGAGGTTGTAGCGCTCACTGGAGTGGTGCACGACGTGGATGGCCCACAGCCCCCGGACCTCGTGCATGAGCCGGTGGTTCCAGTAGTAGATGAAATCCCATCCGACCACCGCCGCGGTCCACCCGAGCACCCCGGCGCCGAGGTCGCGACCGCGGTTCGATGACCACAGGCGCTTGGGGCTGGTCCGCTCGGTGAAGGCGGTGGAGATGGCCAAGACCCCGGAACCGATGGCCACCGGGCCACCAACTCGCCTGATCCGCTGGGCCACCCGGCCGAGCCGGTCGTCGCGTTCGGCCAGCCGGTCAGCCACCGTCGTAGCCGCCGTGGCGGCAATGGCCGTTCTCACCAGCACCTTCGGGAACCGGCCCGTGCCGGGGGTGATCCACCGCTTGATGGCCGCAGCGGCGAACGGGGCGAGCAGGCTGCCGGTGCCCATGGCCAGGCTGGCCAGGGTGTCGGAGCGGGTGTAGTCCACCGGGCTTGGACCCTGGACGGCCGCCCGCTTGGCCAGCCACCACCGCTCCACGCCCATCGAGCCGAAGTAGAACGGTGTCGCCGCCACGGTCAGGTCCACAAACGCCATCATCGCACTCGTTGCATTGCGGCCACCCTTTTCGCCATCCCCGCCGAGCGCGAGGCACAGGGGGAGTGTCGAGGGGGAACGCTCCGTGTTCCCCCTCGCCCGGGCATCGATCCGACTCGTTCGGTCGATGCCCAGGATGAGCGCGGCCGGGAGGCCGCTCCTTCACGAGGCGGAGGCCGGAGGCCGGAGCCGAGAACCTCGGTCTGGAACCTCCGGTTCCAGAGCGAAACCGAAACGCTCGGCGGCTTCGACGGTGTTGCGGAACAGCATGGCCACGGTGGTTGGCCCGACTCCGCCGACGCGCGGGGTGATCCAGCCGGCGACCTCTTCGCACCGTTCGTCGACGTCGGGAAGCAACTTGCGGCCCTCGTAGCGCACGCCGCCGCCGACGACCACCACGCCGGGCGTCAGGTGCTCGGGTTGCAGGATGCCGGGCACGCCGGCGGCGGCGATCACGATGTCGGCCCGGCGGGTGTAGGTCGGCCAGTCGGGCACGCCGGTGTGGACCACGGTCACGGCGGCGTTGGCGGTGGGCCGCTTGACTGACAGCAGCATGGACAGCGGCCGACCGAGGGTGAAGCCGCGGCCCAGCACCACCACGTTGCGGCCCGAGACCGGGATGTCGTAGTAGGCCAGCAGCGCCTCGATGCCCGCAGGGGTGCAGGGCAGAGGGCCGGCCATTCCCAGTGCCAGGCGCCCCATGTTGGTGGGGTGGGCGCCATCGGCGTCCTTGTCAGGATCCATGGTCAGGATGGCCGCCTCGTAGTCGATCTGGGGCGGGGTCGGGTGCTGAACGATCATGGCGGTCACCGCCGGGTCGGCGTTGAAGCGGGCGATGGCGGCCAGCACGTCGTCCTGGGTGGCGCCCGCCGGTAGGTGCTGGTGGGGCGAGGCGAGACCCAGCTCCCGCGCCTTATCTTGCTTCATTCCTACGTAGCGGGCGCTGGGTTCGTCGTCGCCCACCAGGATGGTGCCGAGCCCCGGCTGGAGGCCGGACGCGACCAACCCGTCGATGCGGGGGCGCAGGCCGGCGAACACGGCGTCGGCCACCGGGCCGCCGGGCATCATCGCCGCGCCCATCAGTGCAGGAAGTGCCGTTCGCCGGTGAACATCATGGCCACGCCCAGCTCGTCGGCCTTGGCGATGTTCTGGTCGTCGCGCACCGAACCGCCGGGCTGCACGATCACCGCCACACCGGCGGCCGCGGCCGCTTCGATGCCGTCGGGGAACGGGTAGAAGGCGTCGCTGGCGCAGGCCCCGCCCTTGGCCCGGCCGGCCGCCTTCTCGGCGGCGATCTGGCCGGCCTCGACCCGGTTCTGCTGGCCGGCGCCGATCCCCCACGCCACGCCGTCGCGGACCAGCACGATGCTGTTGGACTTCACCCACCCGCAGATGCGGAAGGCCAGCTCGGCATCGGCCAGCTCTCGGGCGGTGGGCTGGCGCTCGGTCACCACCCGCCAATCGGCCGGCGATGACTGGAAGGAGTGGGGCTCCTGCACGAGCATGCCGCCGGTGACCGGCCGCAGGTGCACCGGGTCAGGCACGGGGGCAGGCGCCTCGAGCACGCGGGTCCTCTTACCCTTGGCCACCAACCGGTCGACGACGCCTTCGCCGTAGCCGGGAGCGATCACCACGTCGGTCAGGGCGGCGGCGACCATGGCCTCGACGGTCGCGGCGTCGATGGGCCGGCTCATCGCCACGATGCCGCCAAAGGCCGAGCGGGGGTCGCACTCGAAGGCCTTCTGGTAAGCGTCGACCAGCGAGTCGCTGACGGCGGCGCCGCAGGGGTTGGCGTGCTTGATGATGGCGCAGGCGACCCGTTCCTCGCCCCGGCCGCCGGCGGCGCCGCCCAACGCCAGGTCGTGGACCAGCAGCCAGGCGGCGTCGGCGTCGAACAGGTTGAGGTAGGACAGCGGCACGCCGGCGTGCTGGGTCATGGTCGCCCACCACGGCTCGCTGCCCTCGCTCCGGTAAAGGGCTGCCGCTTGGTGAGGGTTCTCTCCGTAGCGCAGGGCCAGGTCGTGCTTCCGGAGGTTGACCGAGAACGAGGCGGGGAAGCGGTCCGAACCTGAGCCGGCGGGGGCGGCGTCGTCGGGCCGGCCCGATTCGCGCAACCAGTTCACGATGGCGGCGTCGTAGGCCGACGTGGTGGTGAACGCCTTGACCGCCAGCCGCCGCCGGGTGTCCTGCGAGATCGGGCCGCCGGCTCGCACCTCGTTCAGCACGTCGTCGTAGTCGCCGGGGTCCACCACCACCGCCACACGGGCGTGGTTCTTGGCGGCCGCCCTCACCATGGCCGGGCCGCCGACGTCGATCAGGTCGGCGGCGCTGGCGCCGCCGTGGGCGAACTCCTCCACCGCCGAGCCGAACGGGTACAGGTTGGCCACCACCAGGTCGATCGGTTCGATGCCATGCTCGGCCATGTCGGCCTGGTGCTCGGGGTCTTCTGGGTCGGCCAGCAGGCCGCCGTGGATCTTGGGGTGCAGGGTGACGACCCGGTGGCTGAGGATGGCCGGGAAACCGGTGAGCTCCTCGGTGCTGGTGACGCTCAAACCGGCGTCCTGCAATGTGGCGGCGGTTCCACCGCTCGACACCAGGTCCCAGCCGGCATCGGCCAGACCCCGGGCCAGTTCGACCACGCCGGTCTTGTCGTACACGGACAGGAACGCCCTCACAGGACTGTGCCTCGCTTCACGATCTGGTCGATGGTCTCGGGGTAGAGGCGGCGCTCGACCGCCTTGATGCGCTCGTGCAGGGACTCGACGGTGTCACCTTCCAATACGGGCACCGCCTCCTGGGCCAGGATCGGCCCGGTGTCGACCTCGAGGCCGGCCACATGGACGGTGCAGCCGGTGACCTTCACCCCGTAGTCGAGGGCATCCTGCACGGCGTGCCACCCGGGGAAGGCCGGCAGCAGCGCCGGGTGGGTGTTCAAGATGCGCCCGCCATAGGCGTCGTGCATGGGGTGGGCGAAGACGGTGCCCCAGCCGGCCATGGCCACCAGCTCGATCCCCCGTGCCTGCAAGGTCTCGGCCACTTTGGCGCTGTAGCCGGTCCGGTCGAACGAGGGTCCGAAGCTGCAACGCTGAGCCAGGAACGCCTCCACGCCGGAGGCCTCTGCCTTGTCCAGCGCCGCACACGGGCGGTCGGCGACCACCAGCGCCACCTTGATATCGCGCTCCAGCATGGCGTCCAGGATCGTGCCGCTGCCCGAGACCAGCACCGCGGTACGCATCGCGGCGAACCTACCAGCGGCCCTCCTCCGGTTGGACAAAGCCTTTCCCGGCGGTGCGCGCTGGATTACCTTTCACGCAGCACCCCGGACGGGATGCCACGGGCGACGCGACATCCGGACCATCCGGGCCCGCTAGACAAGGAGTGGTTCATGGATTTCAAGAAGCTCACCACGAACGATTGGATCATCGGGGGCTCCGGCATCGCCTTGCTGCTCTTCTCGTTCTTCCCCTGGTTCTCCGAAGGCGGCTACTCGAAGAGCGGCTGGGGATTCTTCGTCACCGGCATCATCCCCGTGTTGCTCGGGCTGCTGTGCGTCGCCTACGTCGTTCTGACCAGGCTGGCCGATGGGGTGGACCTGCCTGACCTCCCGGTCCCGTACCCGATGGTGGTGCTCGCCGCCGCGGGCCTGGCCCTGCTGCTGATCCTCATCCGGCTGATAATCGGGTACAAGGTCGGCGGAGGCACCACCTTCGGCGTCCACGTCCCGTCCATCAGCGTCAGCCGGGCGTTCGGGCTGTTCCTAGCGTTCCTGGCCGCCATCGGCCTCACCGTCGGCGCGGTGCTGAACTACCTAGGTGCCGAGAAGACGACCAACCGCTCGACCGGCGGCGGCACCGGCAGCACCCCGCCCACTCCCTTCTAGACCGTTCTGAAGAGTCGTCGATCCGGCCCGGGCCCGCCAGGCGCCCGGGCCGTTTCGCGCCCTGGCCTTACAGGCCGCCGACTATCTCGACCATCAGCTCGCCGGCCTCGGTGGGGTTGTTGCCCACCTTGACGCCGGCGTCGGCCAAGGCCTCCATCTTGGCCTTGGCCGTGCCCTTGCCGCCCGAGACGATGGCGCCGGCGTGGCCCATCTTCTTGCCGGCCGGGGCGGTCACGCCGGCCACGTAGGCGCTGACCGGCTTGGTCATATTGGACTTGATGAACTCGGCGGCCTCTTCCTCGGCTGACCCGCCGATCTCACCTATGAGCATGACCGCCTTGGTCTCGGGGTCGGCCTCGAAGGCTTGGAGGCAGTCGATGAAGCTGGTTCCGGGCACCGGGTCACCGCCGATGCCGACGCAGGTGGTGACGCCGATGTCCTGCATCTTCAGCTCGTACAGGGCCTGGTAGGTGAGGGTCCCGGAGCGGCTGACGATGCCCACCGGTCCGCCCGTCTTGGCGATCTCGCCGGCGGTGATGCCGATGTTGCACTTGCCCGGGCTGATGATCCCCGGGCAGTTCGGCCCCAATATGCGGGTGGCCGGGAAGTCGTCCTTGACCTTGTTGTAGAACCACGCCTCGTCCTGGGCAGGCACCCCTTCGGTGATGACCACCACCAGCTCCATGCCGGCTTCAGCCGCTTCCAGCACCGCTCCCTTGACGCCAGGGGCGGGAATGAAGACGCAGCTCACGGTGGCGCCGGTGGCGTCGCGGGCTTCGGTCACCGACGCGTAGATCGGCACGCCCTCGACATCGGTGCCGGCCTTTTTTGGGTTGGTGCCGGCCACCACCTGGGTGCCGTAGGCCCGGTTGCGCAGGCCGTAGAAGGTGCCCTGGGAGCCGGTCAGGCCCTGGTACACGACCTTGCTGTTCTCGTCCACGAAGATGCTCAACGGTTTGCTCCCTCTACCGGTTGGCCAGCTCGACGGCGGCCCGGGCGGCCTCGAGCATGGTCGGCTTGCTGATAAGGCTGTCGGACTCGTGCTCGGCCAGGATCGCCCGGCCCTCCTCGGCGTTGGTGCCGTCCAGCCGGATGACGATGGGCGAGTCGATCTGCACCCGGCCGAGGGCGGAGACGATGCCGTTGGCCACCTCTTCACCGCGGGTGATCCCGCCGAAGATGTTTATGAAGATGGACCGCACCTTGGGGTCGTTGTTGATGACCTCCAGGGCCCCGGCCATGACCTCGGCGTTGGCGCCGCCGCCGATGTCCAGGAAGTTGGCAGGGCTGCCGCCGACCTGGTTGACCACGTCGACGGTGCTCATGGCCAGGCCGGCGCCGTTGGCGATCACCCCGACGGTCCCGTCGAGCCCGACGTACTGGAGGCCCCGGTCGTGGGCGGCCTCCTCGCGCTCGTCACGCTCTTGGGTGGCCTCGAACTCGTCCCAGTCGTGGCGGAACTCGGCGTTGCCGTCCAGGGTGACCTTGGCGTCGAGGGCGTGGACCTTGCCTTCGGGCGTGAGGATCAGCGGGTTGATCTCCACCAGATCGGCGTCGCCTTCGGTGTAGGCCCGGTACAGCTTGAGCAGGATGTCGACCGCGCCTTCGGTGGCGGCGTCGTCCAGCTTGGCGTCGGCGACCCACTGGCGGGCCACGTCCTCGCTGAGCCCGACGACTGGGTCGATCCAGATCTTGGCGATGGCGTCGGGGTTGTCGACCGCCACCGTCTCGATCTCCACGCCCCCTTCGGCCGACAACATCCCCAGGTGCTGCTTGGCCGAGCGGTCCAACGTGAAGCTGGCGTAGTACTCCTCGGCGATGTCGGACGCCTTCTCGACCCAGACCCGCTCGACGGTGTGACCCTTGATGTCCATGCCCAGGATGTCGCCGGCGTGGCGGCGGACCTCGTCGGCGTCGGCGGCCAGCTTTATGCCGCCGGCCTTGCCCCGGCCCCCGACCTGCACCTGGGCCTTGACCACCACCGGGTAGTCGGCCAGGCGCTCGGCCACGGCCACGGCATCGTCGACCGTCGTAGCCACGTCACCGGGCGAAACCGGGATGTCGTAACTGGCGAAGAACTGCTTGCCTTGGTACTCGAACAGGTCCACGTAACGTTCCTTCAGCGGGTCAGGCGGGTGAGGCGGTCGGCAGTAGCGGCCAGGCGGGTCACGTCTGGGCCAGCTCCCGGGCGTCGAGCGCCTCGGCGAGCCAGTCGGTGATGGTCAACATGGGAGCTCCCGGGGTGAAGACGCCGGCCACTCCCTTCTCCTTCAAGGTGGCGATGTCGGCCTCGGGGATGATCCCGCCGCCGAACACCAGCACGTCGTCGAGGCCGCGCTCGGCCAGCGCGTCGACCACCTTGGGGAACAGCGTCAGGTGGGCGCCCGACAGGACCGACAGCCCGACGGCGTCGGCGTCCTCTTGCAGCACCGCTTCGGCCACCTTCTCCGGCGTCTGGAACAGCCCGGTGTAGATCACCTCGAAACCGGCGTCGCGCAACGCCCGAGCGATGACCTTCACGCCCCGGTCGTGCCCGTCCAGGCCAGGCTTGGCCACGACGACCCGGTAGCGACGCTCCACGGCCGGCGATCATAGGGGGAGCCGGCGCGAGGGCCCGAAGGGCGTCGAGCGATGCCTGGCTGTGCTGCGGAGGCGATCGTTTGGCCGGCTGAAATCGGTTTCCGGTACTGGCCCGTCACACGATGGTCCTCGGCGGCCGAGTGGTTCGAGTTGCCCAGCTGGCTCCTCTGGAGATGTGCGAGGCCAGATGGCGGCCGGTGATACTGGCTCGATGCCGGTGGCGCCCTCCTCGAACCATGCCGGCCGGGCGCTGGCGGTGGCCGGGGTGGCGCTGGTGGTGGTGATCGGGGGACTGTGGGCAGCGGCGGCGCTCTATGGCCGCCAGGACGCCACCAAGGTCCGGCTCGGTGACCAGACCTTCGAGGCCGGGACGGCCAAGAACCGGGCCAAGGAGGTCGCCGAGCGGGGGCCGTTCCTGGTGGCGGACGCCTCGCCGGCCCATGACCGCGACATCGTCGTGCAGCACCTCGGCTCCAACCCCAGGACCGGCTGGCTGGCCTTTGCCGCCCAGCCGCCCGGCAAGCCGCGGACCTGCACTTGGCAGTGGTCCAAGCCTGAAAAGCGGTTCCATGCCAAATGCGATCGGTCCCTCACCCTGCCCGCCGACGGCCAAGGCGCCAAGCAGTACCCCGCCACCGTCGACGCTGACGGCCGGCTCAGCGTCGACCTGAACGCCGCCAAGCGACCGAGCACCACCACCACGACCAGCACCACCACCATCGTCATCAGCGGCCTCAACAGCAGCAGCAGCTAGCGCGTCGACCACCATTCATCGGGCAACTGGTTGATAGGCGTTGTCATACGAAGAGCTCGGCGACCTCTGATCGCTTCACCTTGTTGGTGCCGGTGCGGGGCAGCTCGTCGACGATCAAGAACTGCGTCGGGACCTTGTACTCGCTGAGCCGCCGGGTGGCCCACGCCGCCAGTTCGTCGCTGGTCAGGGTGGAGCCTTCCCGCAAGCGGATGGCGGCGACCGGCAACTCCCCCTTGCGGTCGTCGGCCAGCGGCACGACGGCGGCTTCGGCGACATCGGGGTGCTCTTCGAGCGCCTGCTCTACCTCGACGGCGTACACGGAGTAGCCGCCTGACTTGATCACGTCCTTCTGGCGCCCGGCGAAGAACACCAGACCCATGGGCCCCTTGCGGGCCAGGTCGCCGGTGCGCAACCAGCCGTCGGGTGTCAGCGCCCCGGCGGTGGCCTCGGAGTCACCGTGGTAGCCCTTGAGCAGTCCCGGCCCCTTGACCCAGAGCTCACCCACATCACCGTGGTCGACCTCGTGCTCACCGTCGACCACCTTGAACTTGTAGCCCGGCAGGGCGAAACCCATGCCGTCGCCCAGGCCGAGGCCGAAGCCGGGAGGCGAGAACTTGGCGGCCACCCCACCGCCGCTCTCCACCATGCCGTAACCCTCGGCGAAGGCGGCCTCTCCCACCGAGCCCACCAGCGGCAGCTTGGCGGTGGCGCCCATGCGCTTGAACTTGGCGGCCAGCTCGGGTGGCATGGCGTCGGCCCCCGACAGCCAGACCCGGACCGAGCTGAGGTCGCGGTCCTGGGCGCCGGCCTCGAGCAACATCCGGTACATGGCCGGCACCCCGATGAAGGCGGTGGCGCGGCGGGTCTCGATGGCATCGAGCACCTTGACCGGGTTGAAGCTGGTCAGGAAGTACACCGGGATGCCGGCGCAGGCCATGCCCAGCGTGGACGCGAAACCCATGATGTGGGCGGTGGGCAGCGACATCACCGCCTCGTCGCGCCGGAGGCCGGCGGGCCAGGCCAGCGCTCCGACCAGGTGACCTACCAGGCTGCGGTTGGTGAGCTCCGCACCCTTGGGTTGGCCGGTGGTACCGGAGGTGTAGAAGACCGCGGCCACGTCATCGGCGGCGGCAGGAACGGCGGCCACCAAGGGGTCGGCACCGTCAACGTCGCCGGCGCGGTGGATCACCAGCCGGGCGCCGGAGTCGGCCACCACGTGGGCCAGCTCATCCTTGGTCAACGCCGAGTTGGTCGGCGCCGGAATGGCTCCGGCCCGGGCCACCGCCAGGCACAGCAGGATCTGCTCGTAGCCGTTGGGAGCGGCCACCACCACCACCTCGCCGGGTTCGACCTTGGCGGCCACGCCACCGGCCCAACGCCGCGCCCGCTTGGCCGCCTGGTTGTAGGTGAGGGTCAGGCCGCCGGCTTCGGTGACCAGGCGGCGGTCGCCGTGGATGTTCGCCAACCGATCGAGCAGCGTGCCCAGGGTCAGGTCCCGGCGCAGCGCCACCGCGGTGCGCTCGAGCCACGGTGACACCATGTCCTTGACCATCCCAGGGATCCTCCTCTTGACCGAGCGGTCAGGCTAGGTCGTGGCCCACGGATCAGAAGCACCCGCAGGCGTCCTGCATGGTCCGGCACGCCTCTGCCATCCGGGCGGCCGAGAGGCTGGCCACTCGTCGGCGGAAGGTGGCACGAGCCAGAGTGTGGACGTTGTCGAAGCTGACCACGCAGTCGGTCGGCACCCCGTCGTTGGCCTTGGTCAGCTTGAGTTCTGAAACCAGACCCCGGGTCGTCCGGGTGAGTGCGGCCACCACGACCGAGCCGATGCGTTCGGCGACCGGATCTCTCGTCAGCACCAGCACCGGTCGATCTCCGCCAGGGGTCGCGGCAAACCAGACCTCACCCCGCCGCATTCGACCAGTCCGACCAGTCCTCCGATGGGCCCCAATTGGCCACTTCCGCCAGGGCTATCTCGTCGCTGGTTGCCGGCGTCTCCTGCCACCGCTCCACGTCACGCTCGGATTCCAACGACGTGACGTACCGGCGAACGGCCCGGCGCAAGAACTCCGAACGATCGATGCCGAGCGCATCGGCCCACCGCTGCAGGTCGGCAGTGACCACCTCGTCCACCCGGAAGCTCACCATCGTCATACGAATAGCCTAATCGGTATTACAGGTGGCTTCTACAGCTTGGTGAGGGGGGCCCAACTCAACAGCAGGCGTTTCTCACCGGCGTCGGGGAAGCGCACGACGGCTTCGGTCTTGTCGCCGCTGCCTTCCATGTGCAGGATGACGCCTTCGCCCCACTTGCCGTGGCGCACGTCGTCGCCCACCTTGAGCCCGGCTGACTCGGCACCGCTTACTCCGCCGGCGCCGACCGGCCGGCGGTCAGCGCCGACTCGACCACTCGCTGCTTGTGGGCCTCGCTGCCCCGCGGCGACCCCCGACCGCCGGCGCCGGCGGAGTAAGCGGTGCCGTCGCGGTAAGAGCCGGCGCCCCCCCAACCACTGCGGCGGGAAGCCTTGCGGCTGCCGTGCTCCTGCTGGATCAGCTTCTCGGGCAACTCGTCCAGGAAGCGGCTTGGCGGGTTGTACTGGGTGGAGCCGTACATGGTCCGGGCCCAGGCGTGGGTCAGGAACAGCAGCTCCCGGGCGCGAGTGATGCCCACGTAGGCCAGGCGCCGTTCCTCCTCCAGCTCGTCGGGCTCACCGAGTGAGCGGAGGTGTGGGAAGACACCGTCCTCCATCCCGATGAGGAACACGACCGGGAACTCCAAGCCCTTGGCCGAGTGCAGGGTCATGAGCAGCAACGCCGACTCGTCGGCGTCCAGCTCGTCAGTGTCGGACACCAGGGCGATCTGCTCCAGGAAGGGGTCCATGGAGTCGAACTGTTCGGCCGAGCCGATCAACTCGGCCAGGTTTTCAAGCCGGCCTTCGGCTTCGATGCTGTGCAGCGCCTGCAGTTCCGCGACGTAGCCGCTGCGGTCGAGGAGCACCTTCAGGACCTCGGCCGGCCCGTTCTCGATCTGCCCGGCGGCCTCGTCGACGACCGCCAGGAATCCCTCGATCCCGGCGAGCGCCCGGCCGCTGACCTCGGCGTCCGCCGCCCGGCGCAACGTTTGCATGAAGGTGAGCTCTCGGGCGTTGGCCCAGGCGTCGAGCCGACCGATCGAGCTGTCACCCACCCCCCGTTTGGGCGTGTTGAGCACCCGCTTGACCGAGACCTCGTCACTGGGGTTGACCACCGCCCGCAGATAGGCGATGGCGTCCTTGATCTCGCGCCGGTCATAGAAGCGGGTGCCGCCGACGACCTTGTACGGGATCCCCACCCGCATCAGGTACTCCTCGAGCACCCGGCTCTGGGCGTTGGTCCGGTAGAAGACGGCCATGTCGCCCCACCGGTAGGTGCCGCCGTCGTGCAACTTCGACGCCTGGTGGGCGACCCACTGAGCTTCGTCGGACTCGTCGTCGGCGTGGTAGCGGACGACGGCGTCGCCGCGGCCCTGGTCGGTCCAGAGCTCCTTGGGCTTGCGGCCCATGTTGTTGGCGATCAGCCCGTTGGCGGCGTCGAGGATGGTCTGGGTGGACCGGTAGTTCTGCTCCAGGACGATCACGGTGGTGTCGGGGAACGCCTCCTCGAACTCCAGGATGTTGCGGATGTCGGCGCCCCGAAAACGATAGATCGACTGGTCCTGATCGCCCACCACGCAAACGTTGCGATGTTCGGCAGCTAGGGAGAGGACCAGGTCGTTCTGGACGGTGTTGGTGTCCTGGTACTCGTCGACCAGGACGTGACGGAAGCGGCGCTGGTAGTGGGCCAGCACCTCGGGCTCGGCCTTGAGCAGGGTGACGGTGACCGACAGGAGATCGTCGAAGTCCATGGCCCCGGCCTTGAGCAGGCGGCCCTGGTACTCGCGGTACACCTCAGCGATTCGGCGCTCGAAGATGGCCCGGGCCCGTTCGGCGTACTGCTCGACCGAGAGGCCGTCGTTCTTGGCGGCACTGATGGTGGCGTGCACTGATCGCGGCGGGAACCGCTTGGTGTCCACGTTGAGGTCGCGCAGCACGTAACCCACCAGCCGGGTGGCGTCGGCCTGGTCATAGATGGTGAAGCTGGACGGATAACCCAGCCGCTTGCCGTCGCGGCGCAACATCCGGACGCAGGCCGAGTGGAAGGTGGACACCCACATCTTCTCGGCCACCGGCCCGACCAGGGCGCCCACCCGCTGCTTCATCTCCTGGGCGGCCTTGTTGGTGAAGGTGATGGCCAGCAGCTCGAACGGGGATACGCCCTCGTGCTCGATGAGGTGGGCGATGCGGTGGGTGAGCACCCGGGTCTTTCCGGACCCCGCCCCCGCGACCACCAGCAGCGGCCCCTCGGTGTGCACCACCGCCTCCCGCTGCGCCGGGTTGAGCCCGCTCAGCAGGTCATCGGGCGGCGAGTCCAGCATCACGTCAAGCCTACCGGTGGCCTCTGACAGCCCCGGCGACGCCGGGGGGTGACCGAGCACTCGAGTCGATGACGGGACGCGTAACCTCCGGTCTTCGCCATCGCTCGGGCCGTTGCCCTGCGCGATCGCCTCCCGGTTCCCGTAGAAAGCGGCCCCCGCTGTCCGTTCAGGACCCTTCCCAGAACCAAGCGGCTCCCGCCGGGGAGTACGGGTCGGCCGATCGCCAGGGCGATGACGACCCGGCCGAAGCGACCGCACTGCTGCACTCTGGTCCGTCTTCGGCCCGCAAGTGGGCCAAGCGGACGATCTTCCTGGTCGTCTTCCTGCTCGTCTTCATCAACCTCGTCCTGCCCCAGCTCGGGGGCGCCCGCAATGCGGCGGATCTGATCTCGACGGTGAACCCGTGGCTGTTGCTGCTGGCGGTCGGGCTGGAGATCTCGGCGTTGATGAGCTACGCCAAGCTGGCCCAGGCGGCCCTACCGGCTCAGCCGCACATCCCGCTGTTCTCGGTGCTCCGCATCCAGCTGGCCACCAAGTCGGTCACCAACCTGGTTCCCGCTGGGAGCGCCGCCGGTGGAGCCCTCGGCTACCGGCTATTTAGCGAAGGTGGTGCGACCCCGGCCGGCGCCGGCTTCGCCATGGCCACGGTCAGCATCGGGTCGGCCGTGGTGCTCAACGCGCTGCTGTGGGTGGCGTTGCTGATCTCGGTCCCGCTCAACGGTTTCAACGCCTCCTACGGCACGGCCGCGGTGGTCGGCGTCGTGCTCATCGGCGCCTTTGCCGCTCTCATCGCCCTGCTGATGAAGGGTGAACAACGGGCCGAGCGCATCCTGCGGGCCATCGTCCGCCGGATTCCCTTTGTGAAGGAGGAGCCGGCCGCCCGCCTGCTCCGCCAGATCGCGGCGCGCTTGCGCGAGCTGGCGGGACGCCCAGATGTGGTGCGCAGCGGCGTGCTGTGGGCGGCCGCCAACTGGCTGTTCGACGCCGCCTCCCTGTGGGTCTTCCTGCGGGCGTTCGGGGAGACGGTGAACCCGATCGACCTGCTGGTGGCGTTCGGGCTGGCCAACGTGCTGGCGGCCATACCCATCACCCCGGGGGGCCTCGGGGTGATCGAGACCGTGCTCACCTCGACGCTGGTGTTCTTCGGCCTGCCTCGAGGCACTGCGGGCATCGGCGTGGTGAGCTACCGGCTGGCGGCCTTCTGGTTGCCGATACCGCTCGGCGCGCTCGCCTACGCGTCGCTCAAGTTCGGTCCCGCGTCGCTGCGGCGCACCAAACGGCTCGCTCGCTTCCGGGAGTTGGCCGACGAAGCCCTCGAGCTCTCCGAAAGCCACGTCTGGGACCACAGCGGGACCACCCCGGTCGTCCGTCCCGACGAGCCGATCGTGAACACCAAAGACGTCCACCCGTGACTGACTGACCACGAGCCCCGAGGGGAGTGTGAGGGGGAACGCTCCGCGTGCCCCTTCGCCCTGGATCGATCCGACTCGCTCGGTCGATCCAGCGAAAGCGGCGCGGCGTCAGCCGCCCCACAGAACTCGTCTGCAAACCTCCGGTTTGCAGACGACCACCTACAAGCGCCCGGCGCCGACGATGGCGTCCCAGAAGTAGAGGCTGTCGTACTTGACCGTGGAACCGGTGTGCGGGGCGTGGACCACCTGTCCGCCGCCGACATAGACCGCAATGTGGTTGATGGAGGAATCGTTGCCGTCATAGAAGACCAGGTCACCGGGTTGCAGGGCCGACAGCGGGATGCGCTGGGAAGCCTGCATCTGCGCAGTGGCGGTGCGGGGCACCGATCGGCCCATCTGCTGGTAGGCCCAGTAGATGAGGCCGGAGCAGTCGAAGCCTCCGGGTGAGGCGCCGCCGTACACGTACGGCGTGCCGATCACTCCTTCGACCAGGCCGACCAGTCCGCCGCCCCCACCACCGCCCCCGCTAGGTGCGGGGGCGGGAGCCGGTGCGGGTGCCGGGGCCGGCGTGGAAGAACCGCCGTTCCCGCCGCCGCCCGAGGCGACCGGGGCTGGAGAGGTGGCCGGCGCAGTGGTAGCGGGCGACGTGGTGGCCGGCGCAGTGGTAGCGGGCGACGTGGTGGCCGGCGCAGTGGTGGCGGGCGCTGTGGTGGTACCCGGAACAATGGTGGCGGGCGCTGTGGTGGTACCCGGAACAATGGTGGCGGGCGCTGTGGTGGTACCCGGAACAATGGTGGCGGGCGCTGTGGTGGTACCCGGAACAATGGTGGCGGGCGATGTGGTGGTACCCGGAGCGGTGGGACCGGGAGCAGTGGTACCGGGCGAAGTGGCCGGCGCGTCGGGGTTGGCCGCCGGCTTGGGAGCGGTGGTGGATGGGGCGGCCACCGGTGCCGGGATGGCGCTCGGCGCGGGGGCCGCCGGTGGGGCGGCGGCGCGCTCGGCCTCGGCTTGCTGGCGGGCGTGCGCTTCGGCGGCGGCCTGCTGCTCGGCGGCACGCCTCGCCTGCTCCTGTTGAACCAGGGTGGACAGTTCGCCCTGAACCTGGTCGTTGAGCTGGCGGGTCTTGGCGACCGCGGCCTCGGCGTCGCTCTTGTTCTGGTCGACCTGGTCCTTGGCCGTTTGAGCGTCGGCCTTGGCCTGGTTGAGGGCCTCGATCTGGTGCTGGCCGTCGTCCTTGGCGCGGTTCAGGGAGTTGAGCAGGTCTTCGCGGCTGCCGACCGCCGCCTGGGCGTAACCCTGGCGCTGGCCCATGGTGTCGCTGTTGCTGTTGAGGATGGTGGGCAGAGCGCCTGACTCACCGCCGCGGGCATAGTCACCAACGGCGTACTTGGCGACCTCTTGGCGGCGCTTCTCGATCTCGTGGTTGGCCACGGTCACCTTTTGGCCGGCGACATCGACCCGCTGTTGCAGGCTGTCCAGTTTCACGACCGCGCCGTTGTACTGCTCGGCATAAGCCTCGGCCTGGTGCTGCAGCTGCTCGAGCTGGGCCGCGATCTGCTTGGCCTGGGTGGCCTTGTCGCCAATGGCATCGGCTCCGGCTGGGCCGGCGGAGACCAGCGGGGCGAGCACGACTACTGCCACCATGGCTACCAGCGCGGCGCGCCGCATGTTCGAGAACGACATGGGCGGGGACGTTACCAAACCCGGCCGATTGTTACGAAACAGCTACAAAATGTTTGCTTCCCGACGCCGCCGTCACTCCCACTCGATGGTGCCAGGCGGCTTGGAGGTGATGTCGTAGGCGACCCGGTTCACCCCAGCCACCTCGTTGATGATGCGGTTCGACATCCGCTCGAGCAGATCGTAGGGAAGGCGGGCCCAGTCGGCGGTCATGGCATCCTCGCTGGTCACGGCCCGTATGACCACCGGGTGTCCGTAGGTCCGTTCGTCGCCCATCACGCCCACGGTGCGGATGTCGGGCAGCACCGCGAACGCTTGCCAGATCTCACGGTCGAGGGCCGCCTTGTGCACCTCCTCGCGCACGATGGCGTCGGCCAATTGCAACATGGCGACCTTGCCTGGGGTGACCTCGCCGATGATCCGCACCCCGAGCCCAGGCCCCGGGAAGGGCTGGCGCCACACGATCTCCTCGGGTAGGCCCAGCTCCACGCCCACCTTGCGGACCTCGTCCTTGAACAGCGCCCGCAGCGGTTCGACCAGCTCGAAGTCCATGTCCTCGGGCAGGCCGCCCACGTTGTGGTGGCTCTTGATCCGGGCCGCATCCTTGGTCCCGGACTCGATGACGTCGGGGTAGAGCGTCCCCTGCACCAGAAAGGTGGCGTCGGTGAGACCGCCCTGGGCCTCCTCGAACACCCGGATGAACTGCTCGCCGATGGTCTTGCGCTTCTCCTCCGGCTCGACGACGCCGGCCAGCTGCCCGAAGAAGCGGTCGGCGGCCCGGACGTGGATCAGCTCTATCCCCTGGTGACGCCGGAAGGTGTCGACCACCTGCTCGCCTTCGCCGGCCCGCATGAGGCCGGTGTCGACGAACACGCAGGTGAGTTGGGGGCCGATCGCCTTGTGCACCAGCGCGGCGGCGACGGCCGAATCCACCCCGCCCGACAACCCGCACAGCGCCCGGCCCGAGCCGACCTGGGCGCGGATCGCTTCGATCGACGCCTCGATCACCGACGTCATGGTCCACGTGGGGGCACAGCCGCACACGTCGAACAAGAAGTGCTTGAGCATCTCCTGGCCGTGGGGCGTGTGCACCACCTCGGGGTGGAACTGCACGGCGTGGATGCGGCGTTCGACGTCCTGCATGGAGGCCACCGCCGCTTCTGGGGTCGACCCGGTGACCTCGAACCCGGCCGGCGCCCGCACGATCGAGTCGAAGTGGCTCATCCACACCTGTTGCTCTTCGGGCTGGTCGTGGCCGAACAGCACGCCGGCCGCGCTGATCGTGAAGGCGGCCCGGCCGTACTCGCCACGGCCGGTGTGGGCGACCTCACCGCCGAGCTGCTGCGCCACCAGCTGCGCGCCGTAGCAGATCCCGAGCACGGGCACGCCGGTGTCGTAGACGGCGGGGTCGATGGTGGGGCTGCCTCCGACGTGAACCGACTTGGGGCCGCCCGACAGGATCAGTCCCGCCGGCTTGCGCTCGGCCAGCTCGGCAGCGGTGATCGTGTGGGGAACGATCTCGCTGTAGACGTGCGCCTCGCGGACCCGCCGGGCGATGAGCTGGGCGTACTGGGCGCCGAAGTCCACCACCAGCACCGCTCCCTCGCCGGGAGCCGCGGTGGCGGCCGGTGCCGGCCTCCCGTCGCTCATCGACCGATCCTATGGCGGCGGCGGTACGTGAAGACCCGGCCCCCCACGGAACTCGTTGCGCAGACCCTTGCCAGGGCCGGACAACGGCAACCAGTTCGGGGAAGAAGGTCGTTCAGCCGGTGGTGACGACCAGCTCGGCCTTCTGGAGATCCTTGACCGTGCGGTGACCGGTGAGGGCCATGGTGCGGCGCAGCGCGCCGAACAGATTGGCCCGACCAAGCGGCGCCGGCGCCGGCCCGACCAGCACCTGCTCCAAGGTGCCTGCGCACCCGACCTGCACCCGGCTGCTGCGCGGCGTGGTGGCGTGGGCGGCGGCGGGACCCCAGTGCCAGCCCCGCCCGGGAGCGCCTTCGGTGGCGGCCAGCGGGGCGCCGAGCATGACCGCGTCGGCACCGCAGACGATGGCCTTGGCGATGTCACCGCCCGAGGCCATGCCGCCGTCGGCGATGACCTGGACGTACACGCCGGTCTCGTCCAGGTGGCGCATCCGCGCCGAGCGGGCGTCGGCGACGGCGGTGGCGCTCGGCACGCCCATTCCCAGCACCTGGCGAGTACGCGAAGAACGGCCGCTGCCCACGCCCACCAGGACGCCGGCGGCGCCGGTGCGCATCAGGTGCAGAGCGGCCTGGTAGCTGGAACAGCCACCGACGATCACCGGAAGGTCGAGGCGGCGCACGAAGGTCTTGAGGTTGAGCGGTTCCTCGTCATCGGTGCTCACGTGCTCGGCCGACACGACCGTCCCTTGGATGACCAACAGGTCGGGCTCGGCCTTGACGACGGCGTCGATCAAGGATTCGGTGCCTTGGGGCGTGACCGCCCCGGCCGCCACCACGCCGGCCGCCCGGATCTCCTTGATCCGCTGGGCGATCAGGTCGTGGTCGATGGGCGGCGCGTACAGCTCGCGCATCCGGGCCACCGTCGCCCGGGGATCACCGTCGGGTAGGGCGGCGATCTCCTCCAGCACCGGTCCTGGATCGTCGTACCGCGTCCAGAGCCCTTCGAGGTTGAGCACCCCGACACCCCCGAGCCGGCCGATCTCCACGGCCCGAGCCGGGCTGACCACCCCGTCCATGGCCGACGCCATCAAGGGCAACTCGAAGCGGAAGGCGTCGATCTCCCAGCTGATGTCAACCTGCTCGGGGTCCCGTGTGCGGCGGCTGGGGACGATGGACAGGTCGTCCAGCTCATAGGCCCGGCGCGCCGACTTGCCCATGCCGATCTCGACTTCAGCCACCAGGTGATCCCTCTGTCGGAAGGCGGACGAGCCTAGGTCGGCCGCCCTACGCCATCACGGGCGAGGCTGTATCGCCTTGAGGATCTGGCGGGCGATGGTGGAGTTCATCTGGTACACGGCCGATCGACGGGCGTCGCGACCGGCCTTGACCACGCTGCCGCCGGTGAGGTCCTCGACGCTGCCGAGACCCTCGATCAAGGCCTCCTTGGTCGCATCGGTGGCCTTGTAACCCATGCCGGTCAGCGTCTTGACCAGTTCGTTCTGAGCGATGCCGCTGGGACCCGACGAAGCGATGATCCGCAGCGCTTCCTTGGTCAGCTCGGCGCCCTGCTCGATGACCTCGGCCGGGCCGAGATGGCCCTCTTGGGCGCCTTCGAGCGACGCCAACCACCGCCGCACCTTGACCACCAGCTCGCCTTGGGTCTCGCCTTCGAACGACAGGGTGGCCATGGCCCCGAACCTACCGCCGGGAACCGGTTTCGGCTCGGGATGCCAGCAGGTCCCGGCAGAAGACGCGCACCGCGCTGGTGAACCGGCCCGGCGCCTCCCACGGCACGAAGTGGCCGCAGTCGCGCAATAGGAAGGGGCCAACGCGGTGGTCGAACACCTCGGCGGCCATCCGATCGAAGTCCGGGTACAGCACGTGGTCGGAGGTGCCGAACAGCAGCAACGCCTCGACATCGGGGTTGGGCGCGAGCAACGCCGGTTCGCTCTGGAGGTCGGCGTTCACCGCGCACTCGTAGGGGCGCAGCGACGCCCTGAAGGTGGTGGCGTCGCCGAAGGGCTCGGTGTGGAAGTCCACCACCGGCCCGCCGCCGAACGGGCTGGTCGCGGCCAGCGCCGGGCGGTAGGCGAACGCCCCCGGGTGGCCCCAGAACCGCGATGTGTAGAAGGTGGCGATGTAACGGCGGCGCTGCTCAGGCGTGTCCAGCTCGGCCGCCAGCCCATCGGCATCCGTGGCCTGGCGGATGAAGTAGTCGCCGGCCTCGGCGGCCGGCCGCGTCGCCAGCCCAGCCATCCGTTCCTTGTCGTACGGGAGCGGCGAGTTGAACAGCACCAACCGCTCGACCAGCTCCGGAACCCTCAGGCCCATGTCCTGCACGATGGGACCACCCAAGTCACCGCCAGCCAACACGACCCGTTCGTGACGCAGCTCCTCGGTCAGCAACGCGTGGAGGTCGCGGCTGTGGCTGGCCACGTCTCCGTGGTCGTCGTCCGCCGGGCCGATCTCGGAATCGCCGAAGCCACGGAGGTCGGGGACGATCACCTCGAACCCGGCGGCGGCCAACAGTTCGATCACCTTCCACCAGATGCGCTTCGACTCCGGCCAGCCGTGCACTAGCAGCAGCGGCACCCCGCCGGTGCCTTCGTGCACGTAGGCCTGCCGGAACCCTCGGACTTCGGTGTGTTGGATGGTGAAGCGGGTCGGGTCGAGGTCGGCGTCCATCCCCTCAATCTGCTCCCTCGTGGCGGTACCAGCGAGCGAGACGACAACCGGCCCTCATGTTCGGCACCGGGCTCACCGTGCCCCAGGCGAACCTGCCGTGAAAACGCGTGCCTGAGGGCGCGCCGCCACGAGAAGTTCCAGGTTGCGGCTGCTCGGCGGGTCAGTTGACGAGGGGGTCGGGGGGGAAGACGGCGAACCACGAGATCGGCGCCGCCTGGCGCCGCAGCACCAGCCGCCACAGGCCGGCCGGCTCCGGCGTGAGTACGTCCTCGGGATGGCTGGGCAGCACCCACCACGCCTGATCGGCGATCTCCCCTTCGAGCTGACCGGCCATCCAGCCGGCCGAGCCGGCGAACAGCCGCACGCCGGCCAGCTCCAGCGACAGGTCGGTCGGGTCGAGGTTGAGGTCCACCGTGCCCAACCGGCCCGCGACCGTCAGCCATCCGGCGGAATCCTGGGGTGGTTCGCCGTCGGCGACACCTACCGCCACCACCGCGCTGGCCCCCCCTGGTCCACCGATGAACATCAAGCCCGGCTCGGCGGCATGGGTGGACCATCGCGGCACCAGCTCCAGCACCTCGGTCTCGCTGGCTCGGTTGAGCACCACGCCAAAGGCGCCGTCTTCTTCGGAGTGCGTCAGCAACAGGATCACGGTGCGCTCGAAGTTGGGATCACCGAGCAGCGGCGTTGCCACCAGCAACCGTCCGGCGAGACTCGTACCTGGCATCCCCCGATCATGCCCGCTCAACAAGACGCAGCGGGTAAACTAAGTCTTATGACCAAGTCTGTCGGCGTGCACGAGGCCAAAACGCAGCTGTCCCGATTGCTGGTTGACGTCGCCGCCGGCGAGGAGGTCGTCATCCTGCGCCGTGGCGAGCCCGTAGCCCGCTTGGTGTCGGTCTCCCCGCCTCAGGCTCGCCGCTTTGGCATCGATCGGGGCCGGTTCGAAGTGCCCCCTGAGTTCGACGCTCCCTTAGATGACGAGTTGCTGGACGCTTTCGAGACTTGAAGGTCCTGCTCGACACCAACGTCTTCTTGTGGCTTCAGACCACTCCAGAGCGCCTCGGACGCCACGTCGATCTCGTCACCGACCCGGACACGCAACTGCTGGTGTCGGCCGCTACGTCCTGGGAGATCGCCATCAAGTTCGGGCTTGGCCGCCTGCCGCTCCCCGAACCGCCGGCGCGTTATGTGCCCACGCGACTCCGGGCCATCGGCGCCACCGGCGTGGCGATCGAACACGCCCACGTTCTAGCCGTGGCCGACCTGCCGCCCCACCACCGAGACCCTTTCGATCGCTTGCTGGTAGCTCAAGCCGCCCTGCTCAACGCCACCCTGCTCACCGGTGACAGTGCACTGGAGCGCTACGAGGGACAGATCCTCGTCGTCTGAGCGGGCACCAGTAGACTCTCCCGAACGACTGAGTGAGGGAGCGCATTGCCGTGGAGACGTCCAGCCCGTTTGGAGACGAACTCGAAGCCGGCGGCGGCATCCCGGGTGCCTCAAAGTTCATCAAGGACGGGCTGACCTTTGACGACGTGCTCCTCATCCCGGCGGAGTCCTCGGTCCTGCCGTCCGAGGTCGACACCAGCACCCGGCTCACCCCCACCATCCGCCTCGCGGTGCCCATCGTGTCGGCGGCCATGGACACGGTCACCGAGTCCCGCCTGGCCATCACCCTGGCCCGTGCCGGCGGTATCGGCATCGTGCACCGCAACCTGTCGATCGCCGACCAAGTGGCCGAGGTCGACATGGTCAAACGGTCTCAGTCCGGCATGATCGCCGACCCGGTGACCCTGCCGCCCGACGCTCCCGTCACCGCCGCCCTGGCCCTGATGGCCAAGTACCGCATCTCCGGCGTGCCCATCACCGACGCCGACGGTCACCTGGTGGGCCTGTTGACCAACCGCGACCTGCGCTTCGTAGACGAGGTCGACCAGCCCATCGAGAACGTCATGCGCAAGCCGCCGCTGGTCACCACCCCGGTGGGCACCACCCTGGACCAGGCCAAGGAAGTCCTCTGGCAGCACCGCATCGAGAAGCTGCCCGTGGTCGATGACGAAGGGATGCTGCGGGGCCTCATCACGGTCAAGGACATCAAGAAGCGCTCGCAGTACCCCGACGCCACGTCCGACGACCGGGGCCGGCTGCGCTGCGGCGCCGCCCTGGGTGTGGGCGGAGATTCGTTGGAACGGGCCGATGCGCTGGCCGCGGCGGGGGTCGACGTGTTGGTCATCGACACCTCCCACGGCCACAACCGCGGCGTGATCGACTCGGTCAAGGCAGTCCGGGACCGAACCGGCCTGCCGATCATCGCCGGCAACATCGCCACCGCCGAGGCCGCCGCCGCGCTCATCGACGCCGGCGCCGACGCCGTCAAGGTGGGCATAGGCCCCGGCTCCATCTGCACCACCCGAGTGGTGGCCGGCGTTGGCGTCCCCCAGATCACCGCCATCCATGACTGCGCCCGGGCGGTGGCCGGACGTGAGGTCACGGTGATCGCCGATGGTGGTGTTCAGCTCTCCGGGGACATCGCCAAGGCCATAGCCGCCGGCGCCGACAGCGTCATGCTCGGCTCGCTGCTGGCCGGCGTGGACGAGAGCCCGGGCGAGATCGTGTTGCACCAGGGCGAGCGCTACAAGGAGTACCGGGGCATGGGCTCGCTGGGAGCCATGAAGGGCCGGTCGTACTCCAAGGACCGCTACTTCCAAGGCGAGGTGACCGACGCCGACAAGCTGGTGCCCGAAGGCATCGAAGGCCGGGTTGCCTACAAGGGCCCGGTCAGCAACATCCTGTACCAACTGGTGGGCGGCCTGCGGATGGCCATGGGCTACTGCGGCGCCGAGACGGTGGCCGACCTGCAGACCCGGGCCCGGTTCGTGCACATCACCGCCGCCGGGCTGCGCGAGAGCCACCCCCACGACATCACCATGACCAAGGAAGCACCCAACTACGGCTCCTCCTGGAGCTGACGCACCGGCCCCTCAGGCCGCTCACCGGCCCAGGGCGTCGAGTCGGCGGTCCTCCCTCAGCTGCCGGCGCTGGTCGGCCCGGTACCACTGGGCGGCGACGATGCCACCGGCCACCAGGCCGAACAGGTCACCCACCGCCCACAAGATGCCAGCGGCGGTGCGCTGGTCGGCGGCCAGCGACGGGCCCCAGTCCCGCGCCACCTTGCCGTAGACCGCGGCGCCCAACGGGTGGGCGGTGGAGCTGAGCACGGCCAGGCCGAGAAAGGCGTGGAACGGCACGGCCAGCAGCACGTACAGCAGGCGGGCGGGGTGGGCCAGGCGCCGGCGCATGGGATCGAGACCGACCGCCGGCCAGAAGAACAGCATCCCGACCACCACGAAGTGGGTGTGCACGGCAGCGTGCAGCAGCGGGTGGTCGAGCGAGAGGTCGAACAGGGGCGAGAAGTAGAGGCCGAACAGCGTCCCGCCGAACAACGCCCACGCCACCACCGGCTGGGTGAGCGTCTCCACGACCCGGTTGTGCACGATCTTGAGCAGCACCAGTTGGGTGGGCCGCCGGCTGGCCTGCAAGGCCAACGTCACGGGCGCACCGAGGGCCATGAGCAGCGGCGCCACCATGCCCAGCAGTACGTGCTGCAGCGTATGCAAGCTGAGCAGCACCGTGTCGTAGCGGGCCAGCCCCGACTGGGTGGCAAAGGCCAGGACCGCCAAGCCTGACCCGAAGCAGGCGGTGCGCGCCGCCGGCCAAGGGTGATCTCGGTGACCCGCCGACGCCGCCCGGGTCCGGAGTCGGCGTACGCCGAGTGCATACAGGCCACCGGCCAACACGATGACGAACGCCGGCGCCGGGTCGAGGTGCCAGCCCCCCGCCACGCTCGACACCGTCGCCGGAGGGATCGCCATCGCCGCCGACCGTAGCTACCACCCCGAGAGGTTCCTAGCTTGACCAATGCTGCCCGCCAAAGAGATGAAACTTCGCTGTGGGCGAGCCGTCGCTCTCTGCAGGTTGCGACTGGCAGTCGGGGAAACTGAGGCCTGAAGGCCGAGGTTTACGCTGCTGCTGTTCTTGCGCAGCTCCGGTGAGTCGTGAGAGCCCGGTTCGGGCCAGGCAGGAAGGAGGCCCCTGGGGCACATACGGGTGCGTATGGTACCTTCGGCAGACACTGACGGTCGGCCTTCCGCCGATGCCAGATGTGTGAACGATGACAAGTTAGGCGAGGTCAACACATGAGCGATCGCCCAAAGCGCTCCCCCGAGGCGTTGTTCTACGGCCTAGCGGTAGGTCACACCGCCTGGGGACTGGTGGCCTATGGCGACCAGATAGCGGGGATCTGGCGCGAGGTCCCGGGTTCGGTCGGAGATGGCATCTTCGCCAAGCCGCACAGCCGGGATGGGCGGGCGGCGGGCTTCTGGTTCTTGTTCGTCAGCCCGATGGTCGCACTCCTCGGCCGGCTCTACGGGGCGGCGGAGGCGGCGGGTGATCAGGATGCGATGCGGACCGCTGGTCTCGCGGTGACCGCCGTCAGCGCCGCCGGCGTGGTGGTCATCCCCCGTTCGGGATTCCCGGGTGGGATCGCGCTCGGCCTGTGGCTCTTGCGCCGCGCGAAGGTCCCGGCGTCGGCCATCACATCGTCATGACCGGTCCTGAACCTGATGTGGCCATCTCAGGTGATCACGTAGGCGTCGTGCCGTACCCGGTGCGGACCGCGATGGAACGCCACGACATCGACCTGGTGCTCAGCGAGTTCGCACCGGGATTCGTGATGCGGTCGCCCCTGGTGACGGTGGCGACGGCTACTGCGACCACGACGCGCTGCGCGGCCACAGCGACCGTGCCGGCGCGTTCGTCGAACGCATCCAGGAAGTGGGCCGACGGTGGGAGCCGAACAGCCGCCACCGCGACGTCGTGCACTGGGACCTGCACCCCGGCAACGTGCTGGCCGTCGACGGTCGCTGCACAGCGGTGATCGACAGCGAGTTCGCGCGGGTCGGTGATGCCGGCTTCGACCTGGTACTACTCGCTGTCACCGCCGCCGACCACCGGATCCAGCCCGGGGTCGCCGACCGGCTCTGGGCCGCAGTCAACGCTGAGGTGACCGCACCGGACCGGATCGCCTACACCGCCCACATCCTGTTGCGGCTCACCTCCTGGTGCATCCGTAACTACGGCGGCCAGGACCTCAACCGATGGCTGGACGAGGCCGACCGACTCCTACCGGCATGAGACAGGACGGCCGCAGGGTCAGAGACCGGACGAGGTCGAGGTGCCCGGACATGCTTCACGGTCTTCCGTTGCTGGATGGAGGTAATCACGGGCGTCATGAAGACCAGGCCGTCACACCCCTCGGCAGGGTTCGGACATGGTGGGGGCGAACGCTTCCTTGGTCTCCTCTCGCTGGTTCAGGGCGAGCCTCTCGACCCCAATCGAGCGAGTCCATGGACGCTGGTCCGTTTCCAACGCCATGCCTTGGGGGATCGTGGGGCCCTCGCCACAGGTGTCACGCGCAACCGAGGTCAGCGTCACCAGCTGTTGTTCGACGATGACTGCGCCAACGTTGGAATGAGGGGGCCGGTGATCTCGACGGATGAGGCCGAGACCTATGCCCGGTAGTCGTCGAGCGGGCGCCTCAGACCCATGCGGTGCTCGCATCGGGACTGCTGCTCATCGCCTGTTCGTCCGCGGTGACCGACGCCGCAATCAAGCCGAGCGAGCCGGCCTCTGCGCCTGGTCACGAGCTTCCAGGCGCGGAGTGTCGATTGGCGAGTGGCTCGATGATGGGCGCCGGCCGATCTCGGCCTACGTCATTCCCAGTCGACGACCCTGGACTCGCTCGCCGAAGGCGCCGTTGCGACGAGCGAAGTGAAGGCCGCCTCGGAGGAGAGCGTCGAATCTGGCACGGCCGCCAGGTAGTCGCCCAAGCGGACGTCCATGTCACCGCAGAATCCCAGTGCGATCGTGTTCGAGGCCGTCACCGTTGCCGCCCAAGCGCGCAGGCCGTCAATGCCAGCGATGAAAGTGCCGAGCTGATCGGCGAACGCCACGACGCCCACCTCAGTCCCGAGTTGCTCGGAACGAGCGGCGACCCCGTTCATGAGCGAGTGACGCCCGATTGGGATCAGACACCTGCGCGCCGCCCGGTTCAGCGCCATCACAGACCGTTTGCACGGCTCGCAGAACCAAACGCACCAGCGCGAACCGCTGCGCAGGAGCACGAGGCCGCAACAGCGACAGAGCTCGGCGTAGTAGTTGAAGTCGCCTCCCCAGAGGGGTTCGGCCCGGCGAGCGTCCGGAGGTGCGCATTCACAGAGTTGTCGGGCGCCGTCGCTGCGGTCCGGGACGGGACCTTTAAGCATCCGACATGAGACGCAGATTCCCAGTTCGCCGGGCCGCACATAATGAACGGAATGACCGTCACGAGTCATCAAATTCCTCTCATCGACCCTGGCGGGAGCACCGTGCCTACAGGCCGGTTGCTGCGCTGTCATCGAGCCAGGACTCTCGAGCGCTCTGGATGGGCTGAACTCAACGATACTGACTGACGTCGTGAACGGCGCAGGTGCTCCGCCTGCGGCTCGACAAGAGCCCCTGACGACAGTCAGACCCTTGCGGCAACTGATCCCTCACGAACAGGGCGGTCACGGTTGGGGATGCAACCCGTCAGCGTGCCGAGGTCTCGAACGGTCAGGCGTTGATCAAGGCGGTGTACACCAGTGACGCTCGTCGGGACTGTTGCGTTGGACGCAAACGAGCACAATTCGGGCGGCCATCGCTGGGCCCTCGACGGGCCCAAACTGGGACATTCGCCCTCATCTCGGGCGCCTCGGGCTCCGAGGTCCGCCCTCGCGGCCGTATGGCCGTCCTCAACGCAACAGTGCCCCTGCGGATTGTCCATCACCAACATGGTCCAGACCCGCCAGGCGATCAGGACGCTGCCGAGGAACCCCTTGGAGCCGCGCCGCCCGAACACCGCCAGAAGCTCGTTGAACCACGGCGCGCCACGGCTTCGCTGGGTCTCGATGCGCTCCATCAGATCGCCCGGTGTCCCGTAGGAGCCTTCCCAGAGGACCCGGTCTCCGTCGGTGATCTGGCGGAACCCGGCCATCCACTGGTTCAGGACCTTATGGTCGTAGGCCGTCATCAGGTTGGTGGCCAAGGTCACGACCTTAAGGACCAAAGCCTGTCGGGGGAACAGGCGCAGCCGGAGGAAGTTCACTGCGAAGTCCACGATGTGTTCGGGCTGGCGCACCGGGGCGGCCGCCGGGACGATATTGCTGGAGGTGCTAGCGATGCGGTCGAGGCGACGTTCAGTACTCACGGCTCCACCCCCTCGTCATCGGCGACCTCATCGACGGGGCGCAAACCCTGACGCCGCTCAAGCTCAAGGAGCCGCCCCTCCACATCGACATCGCGGCGAAGCCGCGCCGACCGCTCCAGGGTCAGCTGAACGGCACGAAGCCGATCAGCAGGACGCTCACTGTCCAAGCCATCTCGGAGCACCGAGACCGCCGTGACCGCCAAGCCACCGAGCTGACCGGTGACCTCCGACAAGTGCTCGCTCCGCAGGTCCGCCACCTCCCGCCCGAACGCGGGCTCCCCCATCCACCGGACCACGGTGCGCTTCACCACACCGCCCATCGCCGCGGCCTCGGAGTAGCTAAGACCCTCCGCCAAGGCCGCCCGCACCACCTCACGGGCGATGGTGCCGCCGGTGGCCGGCGCCTCCCCCTCGGCGGTTGCATCGTTCTTTGGTTCTTCAGCGATCGGACCGTCGCCGGTGCCGCTGTTCACAACGTTGCTCATGAGAGTCCTCCATACGGGCAGCGGAGGACATGAAAAAGAAATCGTTCTCCTACTGCTTAGGTGCTCTCACCCTGCTTTTGACTGGAACCGTCCATGGTGAACTTCGTCACTGCCTGCGGGGTATGCGGCCAACTGCCGATGTGGGCATCTCCCGGAAGCGTCGAGGCATCCCCAATTAGGAGTTGCCATGCAAAGAGACACGTAGGAAGTACGACCCGGAATTCCGTGAGGGGACGGTACGGATCGTCCGGGAGACCGCCGTGCCCATCGCCCAAGCGGCCGAGGACATAAGTGGCGCTTCGCGTTTCAGCGGGGTTGGGTGCCGAGTAGGGACCAGTTGCAGCCGCCGACGGCGAGCAGGATTCGGGTGCGGTAGTTGGTGAGGTTGCGGAACCCGGCGGCGACTCGTTTCACCT
>JAABUM010001281.1_pt1 | contig 38285 bp, 39 predicted proteins | sample 5559161 | NCBI WGS metagenome assembly JAABUM01 (sample SAMN10711868, study PRJNA513369) | rock metagenome | isolation source: Antarctica rocks | place: Antarctica: Victoria Land, Siegfried Peak nord
ACATTCTCGCGGTCGTCCAGCGCTGCGTCGCCGCCGGTTGCCGCCTCAACCGCCGCAAAAAGCACCCTAACACCTATCAACTCCTCCTTGAGCCCTCCTTGGCAGGATTAGCTTGATGCAAGTGGGATATCCCCGCCAGGCGCGCCCGCAGCCGACAGGCTCATGCGCGGCGCGCGTGGCGCCGTCGTGGCGTGCGCCGCGCCAGCGAGCGGCCACAACAGGGTCGTCGCCGCGCCGAGCGGCAGTATGACGGCGCCTACGGCCGTATGTATGAAGCGTTGCCTGTCCCATCGTTTCGTATTGCCCATCGTGATCTCCCGCCACTTCCATTTATCGGCCCAATCAAAGGCCGTGAGGTTTCAACGAACACCCCTTACCCTTTTGGTGGAGGTTATATTGACTCGCTGCTACTTACTATAGGCGTCCAGGTTAAGGACACGATTAAGCGAGCGTTAGAATATTTTCATGCGCTTCACTGGGGGACGGCGCAGTCGTTGTCGCCGGAGACGGGAAGCGTCGTACAGGGAGGCGATTCACTCGCGGGGCGCGCCACGACGCGCGACGGGAGCAGGATCGTGTGGGCGCGCCAGTTCAAGGTTCCCGTGACCTCGACAGGCTGCCCTGGCTCGATGTTCTCCAGCGTCCGGCCCCCCGGCGCCGTCACAACCGTGTGGGGTGTTAGCAGCGCCAGCACGACATCGCGCCCGTGCCGATTGGTTCGTCCTCGTCGTGGCATGGCGCCCGCTCCGCTCGTCGTTTGGACGCGCAAGGACAGGAGCCCCCGCGCCGCCTCGACCTGCAGGACCTGACCGTCCACGACCGCAGCGTCGGCCGACTCGTCCTGTACGGTCGCCCCCTGATGGAGCAGGATGTCCCCCACGCGGAGCGCGCGCCGGTCCAGCGCGCGCCCTCCGCGGCCTAGCACCCGTGTCGACGACGTAATGAGGTACGTATGGCGGCCGGACACAGTGCGCACGGTCACGGCCAGCGCGGCGCCGCGCGCGACGATCCGTGCGATGATGGGCGCGCCTCCGACCGTGATGACGTTGTTGGCGCCGCCGCCGGCCTCGGCGCCGTTGATGTTGACGCCGGGGATGAGGGGGCAGGGATGGGGCGTGAGGACGAGGGGGGCGGCCGGCGGCGCGGCCAGGTTAAAGCTAGCGCTCAGGTCGCCGGCCCGCGCGTCGGCGCTGGTGAGGGGCGGCAGCGCGAAACGGCGCTCAACGAAGCGCGGCAGCGACGCGAAGTCATAGGGCGTGTGGTCGATGTAGCCACGGCGCGCGTACGGAGAGATCACAAGCAGGGGCACGCGTGGTCCCAGGCCCCAGCGGTTTTGCCGCGGCGGGGCCACATGGTCGTAGAAGCCGCCGAAGTCATCCCAGGTCACGACAATCGCCGTGCTCTTCCAGAGCGGACTCTTCATGATGGCGTTGATTTCGGAGACCGTCGTATTCTCGCCCAGGCATGTACTCGCCGGCGGGTGTTCGCTCTGGGACGTGTCGGTGACCACCCAGGTCACCGACGCCAGGTGGCCCTGGGCGACGTCACGCTGGAAATCCGTCCACGGGCGCACGTTGGTCCTCCATTGCGGGCTGTAGCGGATGTGCCGGATGGCGTCGAAGGTCGACCAGATGTAGCCAGCTTGCCCCCGTTGGGGCGCGTAGTAGTGCCAGGACACATGATGCGCGTTGAGGCGATCGGCCAGCGTCGCGACATCGAAGCATGGGAAGGCGCCTCCCTGGAGGCCAGTCTGGCTGAGGGTGGTGACGAAGGTTCCAGGGGGCGCGTCGCAGCCCCAGCGGTTGTGTGAGCGCTGCGGGTTGGAGGTGACGCCGATGTTCTGGGCGGCGATGGTCACGAGGTGATTGGGGAAGGTTGGACCCATGACGCTGGAGAACATGTGGTCGGCCAGGGTAAAGCGGCGCGCGTAGGTCCAGTAGTTGGGGATGTCGCGCGGACCCATCTGCGTGTAGGCGTGGTCGACACCGAGAGTCACCGCGCCGGGGATGCGGTCGAAGCGGTCCATACGCCCCTGGTTGGTCGCCAGGTAGGCGGCGTCGGCGCCGTGCCCGAGATCGGGATAGACCTGGTCGGGCGCGGGGCGCAGGGGGACGGCCTGGCCGGTCGACGTCCGCCCCGTAGTCGCGCCGTCCGCGCCGGGGAAGCGCCCGAAATAGTGGTCGAACGAGCGGTTCTCTTTGATGATGAAGACGATGTGGTCAATCTTCCCCAGTGCGGGCGCCTCGACGTGGGCCGGCATTGTCGTAGTTGGCAAAGCAGGGGTCAGGATCGCTAACGCCAGCATGATGACGCCGCCGGTGACGAGTATGCGTCGCATGAGTAGCCTCCTCTCGTATGGGCAGAGTTGGAGCGGCGCTCGATTGGCCGAGTACTATACCAAGCGTAGGCGGGGAGGATTAAGCGGTCGTGAAGTGTGGATGAGAAGTTTCTCATGGACATGGGCGCATTAAACACTTCTCATCCACGCTTAATCGCGTCTTCATACCGCGGCGGTAGAGTGAAGATGTGGCCGCGGCGATCCCGGCCGCCAGAGGCGCCGGACCGTACTCTAACCGGCGTCAAGGAGACAGACCCATGACCCTTACCGCTATTGTGTCTATCATCGCGCAGGGGCTGACGCTCGCTATCATCGTGCGCGCGCTGCTGAGTTGGTTCCCCGGCGTCCGTGCGCTCGCGCCGGTGGCGGGGCTGCTTGACCGGGCGACCGACCCACTCGTGGGGCCGATCCGCCGCCACCTCCCCGCGTTTGGCGGTATCGACCTCTCGCCGCTGGTGGCGGTGCTGCTCATCGGCGTCGTCGAGTCGCTTGTGCTCGGCCTGTTGGCCGGTCACTAAAGCTAGAAATTAGGAGGAGGCACGGCGCCCCTATACTGAGGTGGGGCAGGGCGCCTGCCATCCCGAATGATGAAGGAGTTGCGCCGATGCGGCTGCTGGTGGCGGAGGATGAAGCGCGCATCGCGCGCTTCATCCAACGTGGGCTAGAGGAAGAACATCACGCCGTCGACGTGGCGGCCGACGGCGACGAAGCCATGCTGCTGGCCGAGACCAATGAGTACGACATGATCCTGCTTGACATTCTGCTCCCGCGCAAAAACGGGCTGGCCGTCTGCCGCGACCTGCGCGCGCGCAACGTCACCACCCCCATCCTGATGCTCACCGCCAAGGATAGCGTCGAGGACAAGGTGGCCGGGCTCAACATGGGCGCGGACGACTACCTGACCAAGCCCTTCGCCTTCGACGAGTTGGTCGCCCGCATCAACGCGCTGGCGCGCCGGCGGTCGCTCGATCGCACGCCCCTGCTCACGGTCGGTGACCTGACGCTCGACCCGCTCACCCATGGAGTCCGGCGCGCCGAGCGGCCGATCGAGTTGACCAACAAGGAATACGCCCTACTGGCTTTCATGATGCGCCGGCCGGGGCAGGTGCTCACGCGCACACAGATCGCCGAGCAGATCTGGGACCTCAATTTCGACAACGAATCCAACGTCATCGACGTGTACATCCGCTACCTGCGCAAGAAGATCGACGCGGGCCACGAGCGGCCGTTGATCCATACCGTGCGCGGCGTCGGATATACGCTCAAGGAATAGCCATGCGACGATCATCGTTGCCGTCGTTCCTCCCGTTGCCGCTGTCATCGCTGCGGGCGCGCCTGGCGCTGTGGTACCTCCTGATGCTCGGGACGGTGCTGCTCTTTCTGGGAGCCGTCGTCTTCTGGGAGGTGCGCGGCTCCCTGTACCAGGGCGTCGAGGGCATGCTCGAGGCGCGCGCCGCCGCCGTTAGCGGCCAAGTCGGCGTCGGGGCCGCCGGTCCGCACTACCAAGGCCGCGACGCGCCTCGGGAGGAGGCCGAAACGGCCGTCTACCTCTTTGGCGCGCACGGGCGGTTGCAGGATCAGATCGCGGGCGCGGCCGAACTACCGCCACGTTCGGGCATCCTGGCCGCCGCTTTGCGCGGTAACCAGGGCGGTGTGACCGTCAAGGAGTCGCGCTACTACATGATCCCGGTGCTCGATCACGGGGAGCGCGTCGCGGGGGCCATCCAGGTCGTCACCTCGCTGGACACTGTGAACGACCAGGTCAACAAGCTGTTGGCCCTCCTCTTGCTGGCCGCGCCGGCCTTGTTGGCGGTGGCGACGGCGGGCGGCGTCTTCCTGGCCGGCCGCGCGCTGGCGCCAATCGACCGTATCACGCGCACGGCGCGCGCGATTGAGGCCGGCAACCTCGCGGGACGGCTAGGTTTGGCTCCGCGCGACGACGAGGTGGGGCGGCTGGCGGCTACGTTCGACGGTATGCTGGATCGGCTGGAGCGGGCCTTCATCCAGCAGGAGCGCGCCGCGGGGCAGCAACGCCAGTTCGCGGCCGATGCTTCGCACGAACTGCGCACGCCGCTGACCATCATCAAGGGCGATCTCGACGTGCTACTGCGCCGCCAGCGCTCCGCTGAGGAGTACGAGGAGGTCGTGCGTGATGTGGACGAGGAGGTCACGCGCCTGGGCGGGTTGGTCGAAGACCTGCTGACGCTGGCCAGGGCCGACAGCGGGCAGGCCGAACTCGCGCGCGAGTTCGTCTATCTCGATGCGTTAGTCGATGAGACCGCAGCGGGCGTGCGCCGCCTGGCCGAGGCCAAGGGGGTCTCCGTGGAGACGCGCCTGGCGCCCGACATCGCCGTCGTCGGCGATCCCGTGCGGCTGCGCCAACTCGTGGTGAATCTGCTCGGGAACGCTGTTAAGTACACGCCGGCAGGGGGACGCGTGCGGGTGACGCTGGGCGCCGTCGCTGACCAGGCGCGCCTGGACGTGGCCGACAGCGGCATCGGCATTGCGCCCGAGGACCTGCCCCACGTCTTCGACCGCTTCTTCCGCGCCGACAAGGCGCGCGCGCGGGCCGAAGGCGGGACGGGATTGGGGTTGGCGATCGCGCGGTGGTCCGCCGAGACACACGGTGGCCGCATCGACGTGCGCAGCCGCCCCGGCGAGGGCGCCGGCTTCACCGTATGGCTGCCCCTGGCCCTCGCCGACGACGATGGCACGGACAACCCGTCCCATGACGGCGCGGCCACGGCCGCCAATCGGGAACCGACCACGCGACGAGTGCGGGCGACGTGACGATGAGTGAGCGTATCCTGGTCGTCGATGACGACGAGCAACTCGCGCGGATCGTGCGCGACGGCCTGACCCACGCCGGCTACGTCGTGGATTGTGCCCCCGACGGGCACGCCGCGCTGGCGGCCGCGCGGGCCCGCCCGCCCGCCCTCGCCGTGCTCGACTTGATGCTGCCGGGGCTGGACGGGGTGGAGGTGTGCCGCCGGCTGCGCGCGATGGGCGGCCCGCCCGTGATCATGCTCACCGCGCGCGACGCCGTCGCCGACAAAATCGTGGGGCTGGAGAGCGGGGCCGACGACTACCTGACCAAGCCGTTCGTGCTGGAGGAACTGGTGGCGCGCGTGCGCGCCGTACTGCGCCGCCACGCGCCTCAGCCCGACGCGCCCCTGCGCGTGGCCGACCTCATGCTCGACGCGCGTGGCCGTCGCGTGTGGCGCGGCGACCGCCCGATTGAGCTCACGGCGCGCGAGTTCGATCTGCTCGACTACTTCGCGCGGCACGCCGGGCAGGTGCTCACGCACAGCGCCCTGCTCGCCGAGGTGTGGGGCTACGACTTCGAGGTCGAGTCCAACGCTGTCAAGGTCTACGTCGCCTACCTACGCCAGAAGCTCAACGCCGCCGGCGAGCCCGACCTGCTCCACGCCGTGCGCGGCGTCGGCTATGTGCTGCGCGAGCCGCCGCCCACGACCTCCACCGATGCCCCGTAGCATCCGTGGCCGCCTGACACTCTGGTTGGCGCTGCTGATCGCGCTGTGCCTGGCGGCGTTCGCGCTCTCGCTCTATGTGGCCGTGCGCGGCGCGCTCATCGGCGACCTCGACCATACCCTGCGCGTGCAGGCGCAACAGGTCGCCACGACGTACGACTTCGGGGGTCAGAACTCCGGCGACAACACGGGGCAGCATTTCGACAGTGGCGCGGTCGACCAGTTCACCACGGGCGGCGTCTACGTTGAAATGTTCGACGCGAGCGGGCACATCAGCGCGCGCTCCAGCAACCTGGGGACGCGCTCACTGCCCCTCCCGGCGCCGGCCGCGACGCTGCTGCGGGCGGCGCCGCGCGTGGTGACGCTCACGGGGTCCTACGGCGCGCTGCGCCTGTACAGCCTGCCGGCGCGCTCGGGCGGCCAGACCGTTGGGCTCGTGGTCGTGGGCGCCTCCCTCCACGAGGTTTCGACGACCACGCAGACCCTACTGGCGGCCCTGGCCGTCGCAGGATTGATCGCCGTGACACTGGCGGCGTTGGGTGTTGGCGCGCTGGTACGGCGCGGGCTGCGTCCACTCGACGCGATGGCGGTCGCTGTCGAGAGCATCGACGCCCATGACCTCGACCGGCGGTTGGCGCTCCGCGCCCCGCCGGTCGAGGTGGCGCGGCTGGCGCGCGCGTTCGACGCCATGCTGGCGCGCCTGCGCGCCTCCTTCGCGACGCAGCGCCGCTTCGTCGGCGACGCCGCGCATGAGTTGCGCACGCCCTTGACCGCTATCAGAGGGCGCGGCGACGTGCTGCTGCTCGACCCGGCGCTGGACGGCCCGACGCGTGAGGGGGTCGCGCTGATGCGTGACGAGGCCGCGCGGATGGGCCGGCTGGTGGCCAACCTGCTGCTGCTGGCGCGCGGCGACGAGGCGCGCGCGATCGACCGGCGCCCCGTCGAGCTCGACGTGCTGCTGCTTGAGGCGGCGCGGCAGGCGCGCGCCCCGGCGGCGGCGCGCGGCGTGACCGTGGCGCTCGGCCACGAGGACCAGGCGTCGGCGTGGGGCGACGCTGACCTGCTCAAGCAACTGCTGCTGAACCTCGTCGACAACGCCGTCGCCTACACGCCGCCTGGCGGGCGCGTCGAATTGTCGCTCGACGTGGACGGCGCTCAGGCGCGGCTGTCCGTGCGCGACACGGGGCCGGGCATCCCAGCCGCGGACCTGGAGCGCATCTTCGAGCGGTTCTACCGTCTGGACCAGGCGCGCACACGGCGGAGCGGCGGCGCGGGGTTGGGGCTGGCCATCGCACGCTGGATCGCCGAGGCGCACGGCGGCCACATCGCCGTGGAGAGCGCCGTGGGACGGGGCAGCGTGTTCACGCTGATACTGCCGCTCCACAACGCGAACCGTTAGCGTCAGTGCGTGAGGTTGTTGTATTCTTCGTGGGAGCCGACCCAAATCCAGGTGACGGTATCACCTTCAAGAATGGCGAGGGCGCGGTAGTGCATCCCGACACGCGCGGAATAGGGAGAGGGGTCGGACGGGCTGATGCGTTTGAAGCGCAGGCTCCCGTGACGCGGATTCTGCTTGAAGATCTGGTAGGCCGCGCGAACCTGCCGCTGGGCATCCATCGGGAGCGCCGTGAAGAGCTTGCGGAACCGTGCAGTGGTCTTCGACGTCATAAAAGCTCATCGAGGTCGCGGGTCCTGCCGGCGGCGATCTCCGCGCGGGCCTCCGCCGCGAGTTCCAGCAGGAACCGCTGTGACTCCGGGCCGCCAACCAGGGTATCCCAGTCCCGTTCCTCCAACTCAAGCGCGATCATCGCGGCGATACGCCGTTGGACTTCATCGGGCTGCTGCTGGACGCGCTCGAAGACCTGGCGCAGTTCCTCAACCATCGTTGCCTCCTCACACTCTGAGTATCTTTGCCACGATTGTACCATTCAGGCTACGTTGCTGGCGCTAACGCGCCGCATGGCTAAGGCTATGGCATGCTTAGCCCCAGATGCGTGGCTCATCCGAACCGATGGATGAGCCGCGTAGTCGGCACAAGATATGCCCTATCATCTAGCAAGGAAAACGACCATGACCCCTCTCATTGATCCTCGCCACACCGACACGTATCGCCGGCGGACCGCCCCGAGCGTCGAACTGCGCGCCCTGCATCGCGTCTTCGTCGCTGACGGCGTGTATCTCATCGTGCTCCTGCTTGCCCTTGACGGCGTCCTGGCCCTGGTTGGGGAGCACGTCGGCCAGACGCAGGGCTACCCGTTCATTCCCTGGAACCTGTTCCTGGCGTGCGTGCCTTATGGGGTGAGCCTCTGCGCCGCCGCGTTCCATCGCCGATTCCCGCGTCATGTGTGGACTTTGCTCCCGCTCTATGCGCTCTGGCTCTTGTTCTTGCCGAACGCGCCCTACCTCTTGACCGACTTCATCCATTTGCGGGACAACACGACCGCTCAGATTTGGTTCGATACCACGCTACTGGCGATCTACGCCCTGACCGGCTATATGCTGGCCATCGTTTCGCTGGCTATCATGCATCGGCTGGTGCGCGACGCTCTGGGTTGGGGAGCCGGCTGGATTTTCGCGATCGCCTCACTCGTCCTCGCCGGTGTCGGGATCCACCTTGGCCGCGTCCAGCGTTACAATAGCTGGGACGTGGCGACCCATCCACGGGCGCTGCTGGAGGACATCCTGGTCCCCCTGGTCCATCCGCTCATGCACCCGCACATCGCGTTTGATGCGCTGCGGTACGCCACGATCCTGCTGGTCGGCTACGTGGCTTTCCTGGCGCTCCGCAGTAAACAAGTCCGTGCGATCATCGTGACGGGGCGGGACGTCTGAATGTGACACGCCCAGCGAAACGAACAGAAGCGAGTCCCACGATGGTGAGAGGCGGCCTGGCCTTGTAAGGCCAGGCCGCCTCTCACCATCGTGGGACTCGCTCAATCCAAGCCAGGGCTCGACGTAGCCCAGGAACGCCGAGGCTCTGCAAGCTCGATTACACCGCCTGGGCGCGTCCCTGCTCGGCGGAGTTGGCGCCCCAGTCGGACGCGCGGCGACGGGAGACAACGGCGCTAGGCTCGACCGTCGCCGTGTCGCTGTCCAGGGTGAAGCGCCCGACCAGGGTTTGCAGTTCCGCGGCCAGCGCGGCCAGTTCTCGCGCCCCTCCGGCCATCTCCTCGACACCCGCCGACTGCTCCTGCGTCGAGGCCGAGACCTCCTCGGCCCCCGCCGCGCTCTGCTCCGAGACCGCCGCGATGCCCTCGATGGCCGCGCCTACCGCCTCGGTTCCCGCACGCATCTGGGCCACCGCGCCACCAATCGCCCGCGCCTGCGCTGTCGTTTCCTCGACCACGCCCAGGATACTCTCCAGCGCCGCCCCCGCTTGCTGGCCCAACGCCGCGCTCTGCTCGACCGCGCCGCTGCCCGCCTGCATCGCCGCCACGACGTCCGTCACCTGCGCCTGGATCGCCCCAATGCGCGCCGTGATTTCTTTGGTCTCGGCGCTGCTGCGCTCGGCCAGCTTGCGCACCTCGGCCGCGACCACTGTGAAGCCCTTGCCGTGCTCACCGGCCCGCGCCGCCTCGATGGCCGCGTTGAGCGCGAGCAGGTTGGTCTGCGCCGCGATGTCGTCGATCGCGTCGACGATCGCCCCGATCTCGCGGCTACTGTGGCCAAGCGCCGCGACCTGCGTGGCGCTACGCTCTACCGCCGCGCGCGCCTCAGCGATGCTGGCGATGGTCTGGGTCACGGCCGTCCCGCCCTCGCGCGCCGTCGCCACGGCGCGCTCGGCGCCCTGGACCTGCGCCTCGGCGCTCGTCGCCACTTGCGTGACCGCCGCGCCCAACTCACTCATCTGGCCCAGGACGCCGGCCGCGCTTCTGCTCTGCTCGCTGGCTCCGCGCGCGACCTCCTCAATGGCCTGCGCGATTTGCCCGCTGGCCTGTCCGATCTGTCCAGACACCTCCGCGAGTTGCGTGGTCTGGGTTCCAACTCGACCTGCCGTGGCCGTGACCTGACGGACCAGCGCACGCAGGTTGTCTACCATGGTCGCGATGGCATGGCCCAACGTGTCGGCCGCATCCTTCGGGGCGACGGTTACGGTCAGATTTCCCTCTGCCACGGCGGTCGCCGCCGCCGCTACCTCTTGTTGGTGGGTCACCATGGTACGGAAGGCCGCCGCGAGGCGGCCCGACTCGTCGGCTGTGGCCGGAGGCAGGAACTCCACCACCGCTGTGTCGCCGACGGCCAGCCGCGCCGCGGCCTGCGTCAAGCGGCGTAGGGGCCGGGCAACGGCCCGTGCGATCATGATCGTGGGCAGGAGGGAGAGGAGACCCACGACCGCCAGAATGGTCAGCAGGCGCGTCCCCGACGCGGCGCTGGCGGCGCTGGCGGCGCTGGCGGCCGTGACGCCGGCGTTGGCCTGCTGCTCCAGGGCGGCGAAGGCAAGCGGTAGGTCATTGGAGGGGATGAGGTTCTCGACCGTGACGACGTGGACGGCGCGCTGGATGTGACCGGCCAGGGCCTGCTGGCGCAGCAGCTGCGTGTAGCCGTCGTAGCTGGCTAGTTCGGTCTGAATGCGATCAAGCAGTTGACGTTCCTGGTCGGTGGTGGCCAGGGTCCGAGCTGTCGCGAGGGCGGGGGTGACCGCGGCGCGGGCCTGCACAGCCTGTTGGTAGGTCGTCTCGGCGAGGGCGTGCTGCGCCGGTTCGCGCAGGGCCACGACGGCGGCGTACATGTTGGATTGGTCGTCGTCGAGTGTCCATTGCTCGTAGGCGGCCGCGACGGCCTCAGAGAGGCGATGAGCCGTTGCGGCCGCTTGGACCTGGCGCGCCATGCCTGTGAAGCTGGCGGCGGCGAGCCCCACGCTGCCGAGGAGCAGGGCCACGGTAATGAGGCCTGCTCCGACGATTTTGACCATAACCGACAGGTTGGCGATCACACGCATTCTATTCATCCTTCTTTTCTGCTAAGGCGGTTATTTGACGTGCGGTCATGATAAGGATCGGGGGTAGGGGGGCGCAATCCCCCAAATGGGGCCAGCAGAGTCGGAAGTCGGGAGTCGGAAGTCGGAAGTCGGAAGTCGGAAGTCGGAAGTCGGAAGTCGGAAGTGAGCTATAGGTGAGCAGTGTCATGGTAATAGTGGTTGGGCTTGGCGGTAGCATCCCCGTCCGACTCCCGACTCCCGACTCCCGACTTGTTTGGGTCGCGCGCTTGGTCGTCGCTACAGTATCGGTGTGGAAGCCGGTCATGATAGGGCCGGACGCCGTGAAGGGCTAGAGGAGGATGATCGTGAGCCAGTCCGATGTCTTTAATATCTTGCAAAGCACGATGACCCTCGCGCTCGAACTTAGTGTGCCGCTGCTCATGGCAGGATTGGTGGTCGGCGTGGTGGTTAGCTTGTTTCAGGCCGTCACGCAGATCAACGATTCCACGTTGTCCATGGCGCCTAAGATCATCTCTGTCTTCGCCGCTATCGCTCTCCTTGGCCCCTGGATGTTTCACCAACTCTTGCAGTTCGCCACTCATATGCTGACCTATCTACCCGGCGGCGCCTCGTGACGGTCGGGTTTACGAGCAGCCAGATCGTGATCTTCCTGGTCGTCCTGGCGCGCGTGAGCGGGCTCATCCTGAGCGCGCCTGTGCTCGGCGATCCGCAGGTACCCCGTCCGGTGAAGGCGGGATTGGCGATCATTTTATCGCTCGTGCTCGTCGGGGCACCAAGCGTCGCGCGCGCCCATGTGCCCGTCGATGTAGGGTCGTTCGCGCTGCTTATCGTTGCACAGCTGGTGATTGGCGTCGTGCTCGGCTTCATCGCGCGCACGCTGTTCTTCGCCATGCAGGTCGCCGGCCAGATCGCCTCGCTGCAAACGGGACTCTCCACGGCGGCGGTGCTCAATCCGCTGACGCGACAGCCCGACCAGATCGTGACGCAGTTCTACACGATCGTCGCGGTCCTGACGTTCCTGGCCGTGCAGGGCGACCAGTGGCTCGTCGCCTCGTTGGCGCGCTCTTTCGATCTCGCTCCGCTGACGGCGAGCGCTCTCTCGCCGTCCTTCCTCAACGCAGCGCTCAATGCGGCGATCGGTGTGACCGCTATTGGCCTACAGATCTCGCTGCCGCTCGCCGCCAGCATCTTCGCCGCCAACCTTATCTTAGGTGTGGTCAGCCGCGCCCTTCCGCAGCTCAACGTTTTTGTGCTCAGCATGCCGCTCGATCTGCTGTTGGGTCTGGTCGCGCTCATCGGCGGCCTCGCCGCCATGATCGTCGTCATCGGGCGCATCGACGCGGGCCTGCCACGGATGATGCTTGGGTCGTTCGGTCAGTAATTAGTCGATAGTCGATAGTCGATAGTCGATAGTCGATAGAAAGGACGTGGGTGCGACGCAGGTGTTAGTAAATCGTCTGCCCGTGCGACTGCTGGCGTACTACTATCGACTATCGACTATCGACTATCGACTCACGCCGGAGGCGTACGATGGCCGCTAGCGCCGGGGACAAGACCGAGAAGGCGACACCACAGCGGCTGCGCGAGGCGCGACGGCGCGGTGAAACGCCGACGAGCCCCGACTTTGCCGGTGGGGCGCTCGCTCTTATCATGCTCATCGTGCTCCAGCAGCAGGGCGGCCATATCTTCGGCGGCCTGCTCGCCCTACTGACAGCGGATTTGGCGGCGGCGGCTAACCCAGGAGTGATCAGCGAGGCGACGATCGGGGCGCGGGTGCGCACGGATATGCTGGCGGGCCTCTCGCTCCTTGTCGCCCTTGCCATTGCTGTCGTGGTGGGAGCTATCGTGATCGGCGCGCTCAACACGCGCGGCCTCGTTTCACTCAAGGGCGCCGCGCCGTCGCTGCGCAAGCTCAACGTCCTTAGCAACGCCAAGCATCTCGTCGGCAAGGAAGCGCTCATCATGTTGCTCAAGGCGATCGTCAAGGTCGCCGTGGCCGTGTTGGTGGTGTTCTCGTGGTCGCCGGCGTGGCGCGCGCTGCTCCCCGCGCTGGCGTTTACGTCGATCCCCATGGGGGCCAGCGTGGTATGGGGCGACGTTATGCAGGTGTTGATACAGATCAGCGCGATCTACTTCATCCTGGGCTTGGCGGACCTAGGCTACCGCTACTTCGCCTACTACCGCCGTATGCGCATGACCAAGCAGGAGATCAAGGAAGAAGCCAAGAGCATGGAAGGCAACCCGCAGATGCGGGCGCGTATGCGGCAACAGGGGCGCCGGCGCTTGCGCTCGCTCATGAGTGGCGGCGGCATTCGCAAGGTTCCCCAGGCCGACGTGATCATCACCAACCCGACGCACTTCGCCGTAGCGATTCAGTATGCGGTAGGCAAGATGCGCGCTCCCAAGGTGATCGCCAAAGGCCAGAACCTCGTCGCGTTACGCATTAGACAGACCGCGCAAGCCCACAATATTCCCATTGTGGAAAACAAACCGCTCGCGCAAGCTCTGTATAAGTCCGTCGAGGTGAATCGCGAGATCCCCGCCGAGTTGTATCAAGCGGTCGCGCAGGTGCTGGCCTTCGTGTACCGCGTGAAGCGTCCGAAGCGGTCAGCGGGTAGCAGTCAGCGATCAGCGATCAGCAGTCAGCTACATCGCGGGCGAGTATGGGAGGCAGGCCATGAGCGTCGTATCTACTGGGAGCGCCGGCGCTCCCAGTAGATACGACGCGGCCAACTGGCAGCGCGGCAAGAGCCGGCGCTCCCAGTAGATAACGAACGACACATCAGCTGATAGCTGATAGCTGAGGGCTACGAATGAGCATGCAGGTACGGGCGGATGCGCCGCGAGGCGCGGGTGGGGTACCGCCGCAAGGGACGAACGGGCTGCGTAGCGTGCTGTTGAGCAACGACGCGGTGATGGCCGGGGCAGTGATGGTCATCGTCGGTATGATGATTATCCCGTTGCCGCCGATCCTGCTCGATATTCTGATCACGCTCAACATCGCGCTGACCGTGACGGTTCTGCTTGTCGCGATGTACATTACGGCGCCGTTGCAGTTCTCGGTCTTTCCGTCGCTCTTATTGGTGCTAACGCTGTTTCGCCTGGGCATTAGCGTCTCAGCGACACGCCTGATCCTACTGCAAGGTAACGCCGGCGATGTCATCAACGCGTTCGGGCAGTTCGTCGTCGGCGGCAACCTCGTCGTAGGGCTGGTGATGTTCATGGTGCTGATGGTGATTCAGTTCGTGGTCATCACCAGCGGCGCCGGCCGCGTGGCCGAGGTGGCGGCACGCTTCACCCTCGACGCCATGCCCGGTAAGCAGATGAGCATCGACTCCGAGCTCGCCGCCAGCTTCATCACTGAGGTGGCGGCGCGCGCGCGCAAGAGGGTCGTGGAGCAGGAGGCGGACTTCTACGGCGCCATGGACGGCGCCAGTAAGTTCGTGCGCGGAGACGCCATCGCGGCCCTGATCATGATCGTGATCAATCTCATCGGCGGCTTTGTCGTCGGTACGGTCCAACAGGGTCTCGATATCGGCTCGGCCATGTCACACTACTCGCTGCTTACCGTCGGCGACGGGCTGGTCAGCCAGATCCCCGCGCTGCTCGTGTCGACCGCGACCGGCATCATCGTGACGCGCTCGGCCTCGACCGGCGTGACGCTCGGCAGCGACGTGGTGCGCCAACTCTTCGGTAATCCGCGGGCGCTGCTGATTTCTAGCGTCTTGCTTGTGTTGCTTGGCCTCATCCCCGGTTTGCCCAAGATTCCGTTCTTTGTGGTCGCGGCGACGATGTACGCCCTCTCGCGCGTTGTCTCGTTGCGCCAGGGACGCGAACCTGGCGTGCCGACCGTGACCGAGGCCGCCGCTGGCGGCGCGCCGGCGCTCCCGGCGCCATCGGAGGGCGAGGAGTTGACGAACTTGCTCAACATCGACCCCCTGGAGTTGGAGATTGGCTACGGGTTGGTCCCACTGGTCGATGGCGAGAGCGGCAATTTGCTGGCGCGCATCAGCCTGATCCGGCGGCAGACGGCCACCGACCTCGGCATGATTCTGCCGACGGTGCGCGTGCGCGACAATCTGCAACTGGGCGCCAACGATTATCGCGTCCTCTTGCGCGGCGCGGTAATCGGCTCCGGCGACGTTGTGCCAGCCGGCCTGATGGCAATGAACGCGGGGATGGTTGACGAGGAGCTGCCCGGCTTGCCGGCGACGGAGCCTGCCTTTGGGCTGCCGGCGATCTGGATCGACGCCGAGCTGCGCGAGCGCGCCGAGATCCTGGGCTATACCGTGGTCGACCCTGGGTCGGTTATCGCCACGCACTTCACGGAACTCATCAAGCGCTACGCGCCGCAGGTGCTCGACCGTCAGCAGACGCAGCAGCTGATCGACCGTCTCAAGGAGGGGCACAGCGCCGTCGTCGAGGAAGTCGTGCCCGCCCTCTTGACGGTGGGTGAGGTGCAGCGCGTGTTGCAGGCCCTGCTGCAAGAGCGTGTCTCGATTCGCGACCTACCGACGATCCTGGAATCGGTTGGCAACGCCGCGCGTGTGACGCGCGAACCCGACGCGCTGGTGGAGCACGCACGGCGCGGCCTGGCGCAAGCCATTGCAGGGCAGAACGTGGGGCCGGACGGCAAGATCCACACGCTCACGCTCAGCCCTGCGGTCGAAGGGTCACTACTCTCCTCGATACAGCGGACGGAGGATGGTCCGGTGCTGGTGCTCTCGCCGGTCGCCGTCGAAACGTTCCTGCGCACGTTGGCCGAGCGGATGGAGAGTATGGCCAGCCGGGGTTATCAGCCAATGCTATTGTGCTCACCACAGTTGCGTTGGTCATTACGCCGTTTGATCGAACGCAACTTCACCAACCTGGTGCTGCTCTCGTACCGTGAGCTGGCGCCGGGTGTCGAAACGGTCGCGGAAGGGGTTGTTGATTTTGAAGCGGGTGGTCAGCATGGGTAAGCAATCGAACGAGGAGAACCCAACACCGGGCGTGTCGCGTGAGAAAGCGCCGAGCGCGGTTCAGCCGCCCACGCCCGCGGTCGATGAGCGCAGGGGCGTGCGGCCATGGTTGAGCAGCTTGCCGCTACTGTCCACTCCCGTGTCTGACGATACAGGTGGCGACGCGACAGTGGAGCAGGCCGCTACCCCACCTGTGAAGGCTCGCCCTAGCCGCGTAGTAGCGCCCAAGGAAACTGTGACGCGGCAGCCACGCCAGGCTATGGAAAACAGCGCCGCGCGGAGCGGCGCGGCTCCGCGCGCGATCGCGCAGGGCATCCATGCCCTGCGCGCTTATCAGTCGCCGGCTGAGCCAGCGCGGGCCGCGGTGAAGCCGGGGCAAGCGACGTCAGTCTCCGTAGCGGATGCGGAACCTGAGCAGAGCGTTAATCCGCTGCGGGCTATCTCGCGTGAGCTCGTGGCGCGCGGTATGGCCGCTTCACTCGTCGCGGACCTACTGGCCGAAACGGTGGCCGAGTACGGCGGCCAGGTACTGACGGATGAGCGCGCGGCGCGCCTGGCCCTCATAGACATCCTGCTCTCGCGTATTCCGCGTGTTCCGCTGCTGCCTTCATCGGAGATTCTTGCACAAGGGCGGACGCTGGCCCCATTGACGGGAACATTTTTGGTGACCGGGCCGGCCGGGGCGGGCAAGAGTACATTGATTGCCCATCTAGCCTTGTGGGCGGCGCGCGGGGGGCAGCGGGAGGTCACGCTCGTGAATACACAGGGCGGACGCATCGGCGCGGCGGCGCAGGCCAACGCGCTCGGCGCGGTGTTCGACTATCCGGTCGAGCACCTGTATAACCCTGCCGGGTTGCGCTCCCTCTTGAAGCGCCGTCGCCGGGACGCGCTGCGCCTGGTTGAGTTGCCCTCCTGGGCGCCCGATCAGGACGCGCGGGAGTTAGAAGGGTGGCTGGCGCCCGGTGGAACGGTCGTGACCTGTGTGCCGGCGACGGGGCAGGGGGATGACATCCATGAGGCGCTGGTAGCCGTCCGCCGCGCGGCGCCCGACGTGGTGGCCGTGCTATGCAAGACGAGCGAAACGCGCAACATTGTGCCCGCGCTCGGGGCGCTGACCGCGTTACGCCAGCATGTGGGCTTGGTCGCGCCGGGCGCGCATTTGGCCGACGACGCGCCCACGCCGGACTTCGCCGCTATTGTGACGGCTGCCATTCGTGGTTCCAGTCAACAGGGCGCACAGGGTAAGGGGTAGCGATCGATGATTGAGATCAACGTACGCAAAGTCCTGGTCTATGTCGCCACGGCGGTTTTCTTCGTGGTCGCCGCCACGGCGCAGCTACAGGGCGCGGCGACGATGGACGCATTTCTCAAGGCGGGCGTATCATGCGTCGTGACGCTCCTGCTTGGCTTACCCCTGGTCGGTATCATCGATCGTGGTATCCAGCGCGGCCTGCGCGCGCCAGCCACTACCGACAAGGCTGGCGCCGCGTCCGCTCCCACTCTCGCTATGCCCCAGGAGGTCGAAAGTGAAAGTCGGAAGTCGGAAGTCGGAAGTTGAAGGTCGAAAGTTGGGCGTCATCTGGATGGATGAGACCGGCAGTCGCCGATGGGTGACGTTCGGTTGTTACCGCGTGACTTCCGACTCACGACTCACGACTCACGACTCACGACTCACGACTCACGACTCACGACTCACGACTCACGACTTCCGACGTAGAACAAACATAATGAAGGAGACGCCATGGCAGCGCCAAGCGTGATAGACGAGGTAGTATATCCGGCGGTGGGCCTAAGCGCGCGGGAACGCGAGGCGATGATCTTAAAGTTCGCGCCACTCGTCCGCTACGTCGTCGGCCGCATGGCGCTGGTCCTGCCCCAGGTGTTCGACACCGCCGACCTGATCGGCTACGGCACGATCGGCCTTATCGAAGCGGTAGATCGATTCGACCCCGCGCGGGGTGTTAACTTCGAGTCGTTCGCGGGCGACCGTATCCGCGGTAGTGTCATCGACGCACTGCGCGCGGCCGACTGGGTGCCACGTACGTCACGCAAGCGCGTGAAAGACATCCAGCGTACATTCACAGCGTTAGAGGAGCAGCTGGGGCGTCCGCCGGCGGACGAGGAGGTGGCGGACGAGCTTGGGCTCACCCTGCCGCAAATGCGGCGCGCGCTGACCGACGCCGTCTGCTCGGTCGTGTCGCTGCAGCGCGCCGTCCGCACCGGCGACGATGCCGAGGGTACGACGACGTTGATGGATTGTATCTCCGACGATGCGCCCGGCCTGGGGCACGACATGGAGCAGCGCGAACTGCATCAGAGCATCATCAGGGCGTTGCGGCGGCTCGACCAGCGTGAGCAACATGTCCTTTCGCTCTACTACGAGCGCTCACTGACGCTGCGTGAGATCAGCGAGGTGCTGGAAGTCTCAGAGTCGCGCGTCTGGCAGCTCCACGCGCGGGCTATCACGCGGCTGCGCGCGTACATCGCCGCTGAATAGTCGATGGGCGATGGGCGATGGGCGATGGAATATCGGCATTCGCCCCTGGGCATCACAACATAACCGGAGTACTCACTACCAACGTTACTGTCGCCTATCGCCTATCGCCTATCGCCTATCGCCTATCGCCTATCGCCTATCGCCTATCGACTGAAAAAGGGGGACAATTGTTGCAACCTGAAATCATAGTGTTGGGCGTGGCGGTTGTCGCGGAGGCGGCCGTCCTCGGCGGCGTGTTGACGGGTCTTGTGCGCCTCCGCGCGCGTCTAGGTAGCCTGGCCCTGGCGTCAGGCCGGCCCGACCCGAGCCAGCATACCCTTGATAATCCGGTAACCGTGAGCGGCCATGTGGCAGGCAATGATGGGTCCACCGCATTGGTGAATGACGGGGCCGCCGCATTGGTGAATGATGGGTCCACCGCATTGGTGAATGATGGGGCCGCCGTGTTGATGATGGCGAGACTCGACGCCTTTGTCGAAGAAACCGGATTGCTGGGTGAAGCGCTTGTCTCCAAGCTGGAGGAGCGTCTGGCCCGCTACGAAACCGCGCTGGCTGGCGCGACAGATGGCGCCGCGTTATCCCCCCGTGGCGCGTCGATGACCCGCTTACTGGCGCCGACCGAGGATGCGCCGGATGGTTCGGTATCCGCCGAGGATGACCCAGGGGGGATGGCTGAGGACGCGGCGGTAGAGGACTCGGCGTTTACCGGTTCGTGGGATGTGTTCGATATCCAGACGGCGCGCGAGAAGGGCATGGACCCGCTCGGGGTCGCGCTCCAACGCAGCCTATCCACGCGAGGGGCGTAGCGGCTCACGATACTATAGTATAGTGGTCACTAACGTGATAAAGTGCACCAGGGTGCAACGCTATGCTACACGCTTGATCGAACAGTTCATGTGCAGGTTGGAGCGTTCATGCCGGTCGAGATCGGCGGGGCGCCGTACTTGGCCACGACGGAGTTGTCCATTTGACTAATCGTAGGACTGGGGAAGTCGAGACATGAGAAGGGCTGTTGTGCTACTTAGCGGAGGGCTAGACTCCACCACGACGCTGGCCATCGCCAAATCCGAGGGCTTCGCGCCCTATGCCCTGTCCTTCCGCTATGGACAGCGCCATGAGCACGAAATCGAGGCCGCGCGCCGTGTCGCCGCGTCGTGGGGTGCCGTCCAACACATCGTCGTCGACATCGATCTGCGCCAGTTCGGCGGTTCCGCGCTCACTGACGATATCGACGTGCACAAGGACCGCTCACTCGACGAGATGGACAAGGGCATCCCCGTGACCTATGTGCCGGCGCGCAATACGGTTTTTCTATCCTTCGCTCTTGGTTGGGCTGAAACGCTTGGCGCGACCGACATCTTCATCGGTGTCAACGCCCTCGATTACTCGGGTTATCCCGACTGCCGACCCGAGTACATCGCGGCCTATGAACGCATGGCTAACCTCGCCACCAAGGCTGGCGTGGAGGGGCAGCAGCGTCTCACAATCCATGCGCCGCTAATGTACCTGACCAAGGCGCGGATCGTGCGCACCGGCCTCGACCTCGGCGTCGACTATAGCATGACGATCACATGCTATGATCCCTCACCCACGGGCGAGGCTTGTGGTCACTGCGACGCGTGCCAATTGCGTCTCAAGGGTTTCGCGGAAAACGGTTTGTCCGACCCGGCCCCATATCAACGGGCGCACGTCTGATGGGGGATGCTATGTCGCCGACTCACAGCGCCTCCACGTCTGGCGCGCCTGCTGGTTCCGCTAAAACATCAGCGCGCCGCTGGCTCTACGCGCTCGTCGCCCTCGCGGCAGCGCTCGACTTCGCCGCCAATTGGCTCGCGGCGCACCTGCTGTTGCCCATTGGGCCTTTCCTCGTGCCAGGTGGAACGTTTGTGTTCGCACTTGGCTTCACGACATACGACATCATTCGACGCCAGTATGGCCTCGTGTCTACACTCTGGACGGTTGGCTTGGGCTTTGCCGCGTCCGTCCTCTATACGATCGTGTGGGGGGGTGGCGTCGGACGCATCGCGGTTGCTGGTCTCGCCGCCCTGGCCTGCTCCAGCACGCTCGACCTCTTAATGCAGACGGCAACGATTCGTCGCCCGATCTGGCAGTACGTGGGCGCGTCGAATGCCGTCAGTTTACTCATCGACACTGTCGTCTTCACGTCGATCGCCTTCGCGGCGCTCCCGCTTGACGTGCGCCTGCACATCATGGAGGGCCAGTACCTGGCAAAGATCGCCATGACCTTTATCGCCATTCCCCTCGTCTACTGGGCGCGCGGCCTGACGAACAGGGCGTCTCAGGCCGCCCCACTCAGCGCGGCCTGAGCGCCGCGAATAGGCGTTAAGGTAGGCTTGGGCCGCGGCAAGATAGGGCGATGGATTTTTACCCCGAGTTGGACTCGTGACGCTGCAACGCAGCCTGTTCGGCGAGGAAGCGATAGCGACACCGAACGCTTCGGGCGTCTTTTGGCGTCCGGTTGGCTCGGCCGCCGCGCTTAGAGTTCGGCGCCGCTCTACAGTTGATCGCACCTGTATACTTCACGCGCTGCGACGATAGCGACTGGCGCTATTGTCCGATCAATAGCCGCCCTGCCGGTGGCTGTTCGCTTAACCTAATGGCCTATTGCGTATCGGCCCTCCATATACTACCGTGGCATCAGCGCGGTCTGCTCACCTGGGCGATGTCCGCGATCACTATGAGGGTAGAGGGAGTTCGATATGACCATCGCGCAGCTCAGGACAAGGGGCCTTATCCTTTTGCTTGTCCTGTCAACCGCTGTCATAGTGGGCCAAACTCCGCTCACGGCGCGCGCCGAGGAGCACGGCTTGTCCGTGAAGTTGGCCTATATGTATGGGTACTCCAACGCAGGGCCGACCAACGTGTATGGCACGGCGCGCCTATGGCCCAGTGAGGGTGTGGCTGTGCTCGACGCGCACAATATGCCTCGTCAGGAAAATGGCGACACCTACGTGTCGTGGATTGTCAACACGACGACAGGCGCCTCCCTGCGCCTGGGCGCGTTTAACGCCGACGACGCCGGCAATGTCTCGCAAGACATTACGTTCAACAACGCGCCGCCGCAGGGCGCCAACGCGCTCCTTGTCACGGTGCAGCATAGCGGAGACCCGCTGAACGCGCCTGCCGCGAAGCGCAGCCTCGCCGGTTATTTCCCGCCGCTGAACGTCGCGCTGCCGCCTGTCGCGGCTCCGTCTCATGCGCGCCCCACCATCACGAAGCCCGTAAGGCCTGCGACGGGTACGCGCGTGAAGCTTGCGAGGGACACAGGTACAGGTACAGGCCACGCGTCCGCTGCGCCCCACACGTCCGCGCGCCAACCCACCGCCGCGCCGCCGGTCGTCATCGTGTTACCGACGACCGGCGGTGGTCCGCCCGCCGCGCGCTTACACGCACATAAACATGGATGTCATTCGACGCGTCATAACAAGGGTGCCGGCCTGCGACTAAAGTCGCATGGCAAACCACGGCGACTGAAGTCGCTGGGGCTTTGATTGCGACGGTCACGATTGTATGGATAGAGTGCGCGTAACCACGCCATTAGACACTTTAGTGTCCGTTGTTTGCCATGCGACTTTAATCGCAGGTTGTTTTACATAAGTTGCAGGTTGTTTGTGACATAGGTTAAGGAAGGGGGTAAGCGATGGACTCGGGGTTATATACCTCGGCGGTCGGCATGCTGACCGAGTTCAACAGCGAGAACAGCGTGTCGGACAACCTGGCCAATATGCAGACACCGGGGTACAAAGAGCGCACACCTGTCCAGGAGGATTTCACGCAGATCCTCGTCAATAGTCAGCAGGGGACCGAAGCCGGGCTACCCATGGCGTCTCTCGCGAACTACGCAGGGCCGGCGGGGGCGCCATCCAACCCGATGGAGCTGGCGCGCATGGGAGTCGGCCATTTTGGCAGCGCCCCTCAGATCCAGGACTATGGCCTCAACCTGGCGCAGGGCTCCGCGCGCTACACTGGCTCATCGCACGACCTTATGATCGTCGGCAACGGATTTTTTCAGGCGCGCTCCGGAAGCGGCACGCTGCTGACGCGCAACGGCAGCTTTCATCGGTCGGCGCAGGGGCTGTTGATGACGGCCGAAGGCTATCCCGTCCTCGGTCAAGGCGGCCGGCCGCTCAAGGTTCCCAGTGGCACGCTGGAGATCGACAAGGGCGGCGAATTGCGGGTCGACGGCCGGCGCGTAGGGCGTCTGGCCCTGGCGACGGTCCCTCAGGGCCAACCGCTGACCGAGACCGGTAACGGCTACTACCGCGGCCCCGGCCAGCCCCTGACGGGCCGCGCCAGCGCGGATGTTGGCGTGTTACAGGGCTACCTTGAAGGCTCTAACGTCGATCTCTCGACGTAGATGAGTTCGATGCTCTCGGCGCAGCGCGCCTATCAGGCCAACTCGCAGATGTTACAGGCGCAGGACACGACGATGGGCCTGGCCGTCAACGACCTTGGGAAGGTGAGCGGATGAATAACATTTATGGTACTCCAGTCAGCGGTATGCAGGGCGCGGACTTCGAGTTGAACGTGGCCGCCAATAACATCGCCAATCTCAATACAAGTGGGTACGAAGCGGTCGAGCCGATCGTCACCAACCTACCGGAGCAAGCCCAACTCGGCCAGGAGAACTTCCTGTCGCCCGACGCGCCCGCGACGCACATCGGCATGGGTGTGCAGGCGTCGGCGACGCCGCGCGACACGCGTCAAGCCGTGCTCGAGGCGACGGGTAACCCGCTCGATGTGGCGATCAACGGCCCCGGCTATGTCGCCGTACGCCAGCAGGACGGGCAGCTTGCCTATACGCGGCAGCTCTCGCTGCACGTCCAACCGGATGGACGACTCGTCACCAATGACGGGCTAGCCCTTGTTCCGCCCGTCCGTGTCCCCGCCAACGCGCTGTCTGTCAACATCGCTCAAGATGGCCAGGTGAGCGCGCAAACGGGACCGGCAACGGTCACGCCGCTCGGCAAACTCACCGTCGTCTCGTTCGCCGCGCCGGAGAATCTGGGCGAGCAGAGCGGCCTCTATACCGAGACCCTTGGCTCGGGTCGGCCGCGGACGGGCGGGACCAATCCGGGCGGCGCGCGTCCGTCCGCTGACGGCGTGAGCCAGGTGATGGCCGGTTACCAGTTACACTCCACCGTCGATCTCGCCACGGAGATGTCGAACATGATCGAGGCCCAGCGCATGTACGCGGCCAATAGCAAGGCACTTCAGACCCTCGACGCGCTCGTCAGCGCCACGGTGACGCTGGGCGCGCACTAATCTATTTGGTTTCGCCCTAAAGATGTCGCTATCCTGGCCGAAGAAGATAATGAGAGATCGTGATCTATAGTGACGCTGGTACAGCTAAGGGAGAGATCCAATGAAAATTGACGGTGGAACTCAGGGCGCGTATGAGGCGTATCGCGCCGCGGCCAAGCCCGCGCGCGGTACGGTGAGCGGCGCGCCGGAGGGCTCCGACACGACGGTCACGCGGCCGCAAGCGGACCACGCCGAAATATCGGCGCAGGGGCGGTTGCGCGCACAGGCCATCGACGCGGTTCGCGCGACGCCCGAGAGCCGCACGGCGCTTGTCGCGGAGTTGCGCGCCCAGATCAAGGACGGCTCCTATACCATCGATGAGCCTAAGCTGGCGTCACGCCTCGCCCAGCATGTTGACATAAGAGCATGACCATGTGTGAACCGTCGGTGTCGGCGCGTCCGTTGCTGCCTCCGTTACGCGACCTATTGGCGGCGTATCACGAGGCCGCCGTGCGCGTCGAGGCGTTGATCGCCGCGCTGACCACGGGCGATTTCGCCGCCGTTCAGGGCGCGATCGCCGCGCAGACGGCCATGGCCGCGCGCATCACACGAACCGGGCGACAAAGGGAAGCCGCGTGTGATGAACTGGCCGTGGCGCTGCGGGAGCGCGGTCTGCTGGCTTCCGATGAGGCGCCGACGGTCAGTCGTTTACTGCCGGCCCTCGCTCCCGACGACGCCGACGCGTTGCGTGCGGCGCGGCGTGATGTGCTGGCGGCGGTGCTGCGGCTGCAAGTGTTGAACCGGCAAGCGGCGGTGCTGCTGCGCAACGCCCGTGGCGTCGTCCAGCGCGTCATCCGTACGGCGTCCGGCGACCTGAGCGGCTACGGGCCGCGCGGCCAGTATTTAGTCGATGGTCGATGGCCGATGGTCGACGGTCGTCAGTCGATGGTTAGTAGTAAGCCGGGTCGTTCCATCGACCATCGACCATCGACCATCGACCCGTCAAGGAGGGCTTAAGGACATGCCCGGCACATTTTTTGGTATCAATACGGCGTTGCGTGGGTTGGAAGCGCAGCAGACGGGGCTAAACGTCACTGGCCACAATATCGCCAACGCCTCGACCCAGGGCTATTCGCGCCAGGAGGTCGACCTACAGGCGTCCGACCCCATCGATTTGCCCGGAAACGCCGCCGGGCAGCTTGGCAGTGGCGTCGACGTGGCGGATGTGAAGCGCGCGCACGACAGCTTTATCCAGCAGCAGATCATTTATCAGAATGGATCTCAGTCGTCCCAGCAGTCGTTGAGCGACACGCTGGCGCAGGTGAGCGATGTCTACAACGCCCCGTCGGCTCAAGGCTTCGGCTCGCTGTTAAGCAGTTACTTCACCGCCTGGCAGGGTCTCGCCAATAACCCCTCGGACACGCCCTCGCGATCCGTCGTTATCGCGCAGGGTACGGCGCTAGCTACCGGCTTCAACGCGGCCTCTAGCGCTCTGACGGCCTTACAGACCAATGAGGACGGGAAAATCGCGCCGCTTGTCACGCAGGTCAACACCATCGCGCAGAGCATCGCCACGCTCAACGGGCAGATTACCGCGGTGTCCGCCACGGGACAGAGCCCCAATGACTTGCAGGACAAACGTGATGCGCTGGTCAACCAGTTGTCGCAAATCGTGGGCATCCAATACAACGAAACGCCACAGGGGGCCGCGAACATCTCGCTGCGCGGAGGAGGCTCCCTGGTACAGGGCGTGACATCGTTTGCCCTCTCCACTGCCGCGGACGCCAGCCGGCCCAATGCCACCGACATCTTGGACCAAAATGGGCGGCCGGTAACGGTTAGTGACGGTCAGCTTGGCGGCGCCATCACCGCGCGTGACAAGACGATACAGGGCCAACTCGACAGCCTCAATACGCTGGCCTCGAACGTGATGTCCGCCGTCAACGCGTTTCATACCGCGAACTACGATGCGAACGGCAAGCCCGGCGAGGTGTTCTTTACTGGGACCAGCGCGGCCTCGATGTCCGTCAATGCTGCTGTCGCGGCCGACCCCGCCAAGGTCGCCGCCGCTACCAGCCTGTCTGCGTCGGGCGGCCCCAATTCCGAAGACGGCAGCGGCGCCTTGGGCATCGCGCAACTCCAGGAGAAGCCGGCGACGGGTCAGGCGGCCACCGTGCAGGCCCAGTACGCGGGAACCATCAGTGCGCTCGGCGTGGCCGCGCAGCAGGCCAACGTCAACGCGGATACGGGCGGATTGGTGCTACAGCATCTACAAGCGCAGCAGTCGTCGGTTTCGGGCGTATCGCTCAACGAGGAGGCGAGCAACCTGTTGCAGTATCAGCAGGCCTATGCAGCGTCGGCGCGCGTGATCAGCATGATGGATCAGACCATCAGCGACATGATTCAGCAATTAGGCAGGTAGGAGGCTAACGCATGCGCGTCAGCGATCAGCAAATCACCAATCTCGAGCGCTATGACATCAACGCGGCCTACGACCGGTTGGCGCAGGCGCAGACGACGCTCTCGACCGGCAAAGCCATCAATACGCCCGCCGACAACCCCAGCGGCGCCGCGGCGGCGGTCGAGTTGCAGGGGAACGTCGCCCAGAATACGGCCTTCAGCGCGACCGCCTCGGATACACTGAACTGGCTCCAGGCGACCGACGCCAGCCTCGGCGGCGTGAACGACGTGCTGGTGCAAGCGCGTACCCTCGCCGTGCAAGGGGCGAACGGGACGCTCACGAGCGACCAGCGCGCGGCTATTGCCAACAGTGTGCAGCAACTACTCGGGCAGGCCGTGCAGTCGGCCAATGGGACCTACGGCAACCGCTACGTGCTCGGCGGGTACCAGACGAACACGCCGCCGTTTACCGTGAACACGAGCGGCCCGACGGGTGTGACCTACCAGGGCGACAACAACGCCATCCAGCGCGAGGTCGCGCCGGGCCAGACCATGCAAATCAATACAACGGGTAGCACGGCCCTTCCGGCCGTCTTCGCCGCGCTGTCCAAGCTGCACGACGACCTACAGAGCAATAACACGGCGGCGCTCGGCGGGGCCGATCTACAGGCCATCGACGATGCGCACACCGGGTTGCTCGCGACGCAGGCCACGGTGGGGGCGCGCGTCAACCAGATGCAGGCAGTGCAGGGCCAGCTGGAGACGAGCGGCCTGAACCTCTCGGGGCAGCTCTCCAATCTCGTCGACGCCGACTATGCCCAGGCGGCCATCGACTTCAGCAGCCGTCAGGCCACGTATCAAGCGGCGCTGACCGCGGCGGCGAAAGCAGTTCAGCCAAGTCTGCTCGAATTCCTGAAGTAGCGGCCCTCACCCCCCATCCCCCTCTCCCTGACGCGGGAGAGGGGGAGCCGTCCCTTTAACTCAAGAGACATACACCTTCCCCTCATCATGAAGCGAGTATAAATGAGCAAATTTTCCACGATTATAGACGGCGCGCCGCCGGAGGTGCGCATCGCGACGACGCGCTTTGGCGTGTCAGAGAGCGTGTCCGTCGGCGCGTCCGACCTGTACGCGTTCCCCGAGGCCCTGCCGGGGCTGCCGGATAGCCATCGTTACGCGCTGGTGCGGGATGACGCCTACGCGCCGCTCTGCTGGCTGCAGTCACTCGACGAGGGGCCGGTGTGCCTGCCGCTGTTGCCATTGGACGCGCTCGCCGTGGGCGGCTACGCCGCCGATGTCGCGGAGGCGATCGGCGCGGACGCGGCGCGGGACGTGTTGCTCGTGACCCGCTTCGATGACGCGGCGGGAGCGTTCGCCGTCAACATGCTCGCGCCGATAGCGCTAAGTGACGCTGTCGCCACTGGGCGCCAGATCGTGTTGGATGGGCTAGAGAAACACTACCCATTGCGCCAGCACGTCGCCTGGGCCGCGGCGACGCGCACATTCGCACCGGTGGCGTCGGCGCCATGTTGATCCTCAGCCGCAAAGTCGGTCAGGGCATCCGCATCGGTGACGCCATTACGGTGACCGTTATGGCGGTAGACGGCGCGCATGTGCGCCTGGGGTTGGATGCGCCGGACACATGCAAGATCCTGCGCGAGGAGCTATGGCGTTCTATCGCGCGCGACAACGCTGCCGCCGCGGGCGCGGGTGTCCCACCGGGCGCCTTCGCTCAACTGCTGCGGCCACATACCGCCGAGTGAACATCCCCTCCTCGGCCGCGTTCTGAAGGTCCCGGCGCAACCCAGGTGGTACCAGGACGTTTGTGTCGAGAACGGCGCGAATCGCCGGCGTTGCTACCGCTGCCACGGCAACCGCCCAGGTCGCGCGGCGGAGAGTTGCTCCATCTCCTCGTCGCTCAGGCCCTCCGCTACGCCGAACTCGCTGCTCATGTCATGCAGTTTGTCCGCGGCGCGGATCGCCTGTACGCGCTCGCTCGCGCGCACGCGCTCGACTTCAGCGAGTGGGATCATGGTGCGATTACCCCGCTGCACGCTCGCCAGGAATCCGTTGCGACACCACAGCTTCACGGTGTTGATGGAGCGCACGCCGAGCGCCTCGGCGGCTTCTGTCATCGTGAGCAGCCGGTCGCTCTCCAACTCTTGCAGCGCCTTTTGGGCTGTGCGCACCACCCCGGCGGTGTTGCCTGCCTCGGCTTGTTCGATGACGACCCGCAGATCCTGACGCAACTGTTCCGTGAGGCTCATGTCCTAATCCTCCCTGCTGACGAGGCCGTTGCTCAACATCAGGCAAGCGCGAGGCGCTCACTGACTCTATATAATGGAACATACAGGACATGCGTCATAACCGTCAACTAAAAATACCCTACAGTTCGTCCCCGTCCGCGTCGCCTTGCAGCGCCGCTAGCATGTCGTAGGCGGCGTCGGGCGAGTGGAAGTGGATCAGCACAGCCAGGCCGGCGCCGCTACGGCGCACCTTGACCTTCTCGCCGAGGGCGCGGCGTAAGCCCTCGGCCAGCATATCGACGGCCGTATCGGGGGCACGGCTGCTCCGCCCGTCCCGCGCGCGGCCGCCCTCAGCGGAGAGGCGGCGCGCCAGGCTCTCCGTTTGCCGCACGTTCAGGCCCGCGCGCTCCACGACGCGCAGCGCTTCGTCCTGCCGCTCGCCACGCAGGGCCAGCAGCGCCCGCGCGTGCCCCTCGCTGATGCGCCCGTGCATGAGGGCGTCGCGGGCCCCTTCCGTGAGCGAGAGCAGACGCAGCCGGTTGGTCACGGCGACGCGGCTGACGCCCAGCCGCTCGGCCAACCGCTCCTGCGTCAGCCCGAGCGCCGCCATCAAGCCCTTGTAGGCCTCGGCTTCTTCCAGCGGTGTGAGGTCGGCGCGCTGGACGTTTTCTACCAGAGCCAGTTCGAGGGCGCGCTGGGGTGAGGCGCGCAGCACTAGCGCCGGCAGCGTGGCAAGTCCAGCCTGATGCGCGGCCTGCCAGCGCCGTTCGCCCGCGATGAGTTCGTAGTCGCCGTCAGGCAGCGGCCGCACCAGTACCGGCTGCAACACGCCGTGCTCACGCAGCGACGCCGCCAGTTCGGCCAGCGGCGGGGGGTCGAAGCGTGCGCGCGGTTGCGCCGGGTTGGGCTTGATGCGCTCCAGCGGCAGGCTCAGAACCCGCGCCGGGCCGTCGTCATTCTCTACGGGTTGTTCCGAGTTTTCAGTCATGCTTTATGCCACTACTACCGATGTATGTCAAGCCGTACGTAACAGCGATCCTACCAACCCATCGGGGCGTGGGGGCGCATGCACTGCGGTCCTGTCCGATTAAAATACGCCGTGCGGATCGGGTGTAGGGGCATATCGCCATACGCCCGATGGTCGCGGACGGGCGGCGTGGTGTTCGTTGGCGTTCGCCACCCGGTGGACATCTTTGGGGCAAACGCCGGGCGTATAGCGATACGCCCCTACCCCTGTTATGGTGTTGGGTACTTTTAATCAGACAGGACTGCATGCACTGCACCCCACGCTCAGCCATTGCGCCGTAACGTCCAATACGCGGCGCCGGAAGCGCGCGCTTCGGTCACCCACGATTGCCCGGTTGGAATAACAATAGGGGTCCGCGCTAGCGCGGACCCCTATTGTCGCTTATGGTAGCGGTCTTGGGCCGCTTACTCGGCCAGCGCGGGCGCGAGCGCCTGTTGCGGCGAGACCATCAGCCGGTTGAGTTGCAGGTTGCCGGGGTCGACGCCGCAGGCCAGGCCGACGAGTTGCGACAGGTGTACGATCGGCATCTTGCCGGGGGAGTCGTGCAGCTTGCGCGCGCGCGGCTGGTAGGCGTCGAGTGAGACGTGGCAGAGCGGGCACGGTGTCACCATGATGTCGGCGCTGGCGTCCTGGGCCTCCTCCAGCCGCTTGACCGCCATCTTGGTCGAGGTGTTCTCGTTGACGGTCAGGATGTGGAAGCCGCAGCAGCGCGTCTTGCCGGCGTAGTCGACCGGCGTGCCGCCGAGCGCGGCCACGAGGTTATCGAACGAGGTCGGGTTGTCGGGGTCCTCGAAGCCGGTCTCGTCGACCGGACGCAGTAGCTGGCAGCCGTAGTACGAGGCCACGCGGATGTCGTGCAGCGGATTGACCACCTGTTGGGCCAGCCGCTCCAGCCCATAGTCGCCTACGAGCACCCACAGCAGGTTCTTGACCTCGACGGTACCGTTGTACTGTAGGCCCGTGTCGGCCAGGATCTTGTTGATGTGCGCGCGCAGGTCGGGGTTGTCGCGCAGCGCCTTGGCGTCCTGCCCCAGGTTCTGCTGGCAGGTCGAGCAGATGTTGACGATGTCCATGCCCTGCTGCTCGGCCATGGCGAAGGTGCGCGCGTTGAGCGCCATCTGCAGTTCGGGATTCTCGTCGTGGATCACGCCCGCGCCGCAGCAGGCCGCGCCGGTCATCTCCCATAGCTCGATGCCGATCTTCTTGGCCAACTCGACCGTCGAGCGGTGCAACTCGGGGCACGAGCCCTTGGCCACACAGCCCGTGAAGTACGCATACCTAAGAGGTTTAATGTCCATTGCCATTGTTGTTACTTGCCGTCCTTGCCGTTCGCCGGCTGTTCGTAGAAGGCGTCGTAGATCTGCTTGACGCCGTCGAAGTTGTCGACCTTGTGGTGGAACATGGGCAGCGCCATCTTGCCCTTGAGCGCCATGCGCGCGCCCTGCGGGCCGAGTTTGATCAACTCTTTGACGTTGCCGTAGCCCACGATCTCGGGGATCAGCGCCGCCTCGTTGAGCAGGCCGCTCTTCTGGATGTTGCGTGTGAAGGCCTGTGAGTGGCGCGCGCCGACGTTTTGCGTCAGGCCCTCTTGGATGGAGATGCGGCGCAGGTCGGCGATGGCGTCGGCCGGGTTGACGTGCTTGGGGCACTCCATGCAGTTGTAGGCGTGGGCGCAGTCCCACAACCCCAGGTCGATCAGCTTCTCCAGGCGCTCACGGCGCTTGTTGTCGCGCGGATCGGTGACGAAGCGGTGCGCCTTGGCCAACGCCGGCGGACCGGCGAACGAGGCGCTGACCTCGGTCACGCCACAGTCGGAGTAGCACACGGCGCACTGGATGCAGTTGAGGTCGCGGCGCGACGGCGCCAGTTGCTCCGGCTTCACGAGGTACTCCTCCATTTTGCCGGGGACCTTATTGGGGTCGGGCTGCAGGTAGGGCTGTACGTCGCGGAAGTGCTTCCAGAACGGGGCCATGTCCGTGACGAGGTCCTTGACCACGCGCATCGTGCGCATCGGTGTGATGCGCAGTTCGTCGCGGCCACGGCGCAACTCTTGCGCGATGGGCGTCTTGCAGGTCAGCTTGCTGTAGCCGTTGACGACCATTGAGCAGGAGCCGCAGATGGCCGAGCGGCAGGAGCGCCGGAAGGCCAGCGAGTCGTCGATGTTCTCTTTGATGTAGATCATGCCGTCGAGGATCGTCGCCTCTTCGGATAGGTCGAGCTCGTAGCGCTCCAGGTGCGGCGCGTTATCGACCTCGGGGATGAAACGCTGGATGGCGAGCACACTCTTCATTAGTCGTCCCTCCAGTCGATGGTCGATGGTCGATGGTCGATGGTAAGGTGGGAATGACGGTGTCCGGGACCGGCTATGCTATGCCCGGCGAACGTCCCAACCACGATAACCATCGACCATTGACCATCGACCATCGACTAATAACTCCGTACGGCCGGCTCGAACTTGGTAATCGTGACCGGCGCGTAGTCGATGCGCGGGTGGCCGTCGCCGTCCGCGTGATACAGCGTATGCTTGAGCCAGGCCGCGTCGTCGCGCTCGGTGAAGTCGCGCCGCGCGTGGCCGCCGCGGCTCTCCGTGCGGTTGAGCGCGCCGGTCGCGATGCACTCGGCGAGGTCAAGCATGTAGCCGAGCTCGTAGGCCTCTTGCAGCGCCGTGTTGAAGATGCGGTGCTTGTCGTCGATACGCACATGCGCGTAGCGCTCCTTGAGCGCCCGGACCTGCCGCAGGCCCACCTCCATGTCGGCCGCGGTGCGGTAGATCTGGAAGTTGGCGTTCATCACGTCCTGCATCTCCTCGCGTAGGTGGCCGACGCGCTCGGTCCCGCCATCGCGCAGCAGCGCGTCACGCCGCGCCGCGGCTTGCCGCACGGCGTCAGCCGGGAAGTCCGGCATCGGAGCGTTCTTGGACCATGCCGCCGCGGCGCGCCCTGAGCGACGGCCGAACACGACGGTCTCCAGCAGCGAGTTGCCGCCCAGGCGGTTGGCGCCGTGGACGCTCACGCAGGCGGCCTCGCCTGCGGCGTAGAGCCCTTGGATGGGCGTCAGGCCGTCGATGTCACAGCGCACGCCGCCCATCGTATAGTGGGCGCCGGGCTTGATCGGCACGGGCGCGACGACGGGGTCGACGCCGGCGAAGTCGATAGCGAGCTCGCGGATCTGCGGCAGGCGCTCCTCGATCTTGGCCTCGCCCATGTGCCGCAGGTCGAGCAACACGCAGCCGTTGACGCCGCGCCCCGCCGCGATCTCGTCGGCCTCAGCGCGCGACACCACGTCACGGCTAGCCAGTTCGAGCTTGTTCGGGGCGTACTTGGACATGAAGCGTTCGCCCTCGCTGTTGAGCAGGTAGGCGCCTTCGCCGCGCGCGCCCTCGGTGATGAGCACGCCGTTCGACGCCAACGTGGTGGGGTGGAACTGCACGAACTCCATATCCTCGAGTGGCGCGCCGGCGCGGTAGGCCAGCGCCATGCCGTCGCCCGTCGAGATGAGGGCGTTGGTGCTCTTGTAGAAGACGCGGCCGGCGCCGCCGGTAGCCAGGATTACGGCCTTGGCGCGGATCTCAAAGAAGTCGCCGCTAGTGAGGTCCATGCAGACCACGCCGCGGCAGACGCCGTCCTGCACGATGAGGTCGGTGACGAAGAACTCTTCGTAGACCTTGACGTCGTTCTTGACGAGCTGCTCGTAGAGGGTCTGTAACAAAACGTGGCCGGTGATGTCGGCCACGAAGCAGGTGCGCGGCACACCGGCCCCGCCGAAGGGGCGCGTGGCGATGCGCCCGTCGGCCGTGCGCGAGAAGAGCGCGCCCATGTGCTCGAGTTCGTAGATGTTTTCGGGGGCCTCTTTGGTCAGAACCTGGCAGGCGTCCTGGTCGCCCAGGTAGTCACTGCCCTTGACCGTATCGAACCAGTGGTTCTCCCAGCTGTCCTCTTTACCCACGGCGGCGTTGATGCCGCCCTGCGCCGCGCCGGAGTGGCTGCGCATCGGGTGGACTTTGCTGATGATGGCCGTGTTCGCCGTCTTGCATGCTTCGACCCCGGCGCGCATGCCCGCCAGGCCGCCGCCGATGATCAACACGTCGTGCTGTAGCATATCTGTCTGTTTCAATCCTTCCGGTTCGCCCACGCTGGCGTCCGCTGACCAGAACCCAACGATAGCCTTACATAGCCGTACTAAACAACAAACCTATAAAGCAGTGTACGCGCCGGAGTTGGCTAACGCCAAAACCGGGGCGCGCGTTAGCTTCACAGGCTCGTTACGGGTTTGAGACACGGAGCAAAACGCCATAATAGCAGCGTTAGCATAGCGCGCGGGGCGTAAACCGCGAACGGTTCTGCGCGTCTTCGGCTGCGACATTTATTACAGTTAGCATAACACAGCACTCCCTTTCAGGGCTATCCGAACCCTATTCGGCGGACTCTTTTGTCATTCGCCGCTGGCCTTATTACAATCGAGGTAGCAACAGTAGTACGGGAAGCCTGCGACTGCGGTCGCATGGCACACCACCAGCACTGCCGTGCCAAAGATGGCGCCCGACCACAGTCGGCCGTGATTTGCCATGCGACCGCAGTCGCAGGCTTGTATGGGGAGGGGGGAGTACACATGACCAGCGAAACAACCAGTCGCGCACAGGAGTTGCTCGAGGTCGAGCGGCGCTACTTCGCGCCGGTGTTGGGACGCAGTTCCGACGTGGTGATCGACCACGCCAAAGGCAGCCGCATGTGGGATATCGACGGCCGCTGCTACCTCGACTTTGCCGCCGGCATCGCTTCCGTCAACACCGGGCACAGTCATTCCAAGGTGTTGGAAGCGGCCAAAGCGCAGATGGAGCGCGTCGTCCATCCTTCGGCGACCGTCGCCCACTACGAGTCCAATATCCGCCTGACCGAGAAATTGGCCGAGATCACACCCGGCGACCTGGACGTCACGTTCCTGACCAACACCGGAGCCGAGGCGGTCGAGGCGGCCATCAAGCTCGCCCGCTATGTGACAGGACGCAAGATCATCCTGGGTTTCCAGGGCGGTTTCCACGGCCGCACCTACGGCGCCATCTCTATGACGTCCTCCAAGGTGCACTACCGCGAGGGCTACGAGCCCTTCCTGCCCTCTATCTACTTCATGCCGTACCCCTATGCGCTGCGCTGTCAACTCGGGCACGATTGCAAGGGCGGCTGCGTGGGGGCCTGCGTCGACGTCATGGAGCGGCAGTTCGAGCAGATCGTGGACCCGCACGAGGTCGCCGCGATGCTGATTGAGCCGGTGCAGGGCGAGGGCGGCTTTGTCGTCCCGCCCGCCTGGTACCTACAGCGTCTGCGCGCCCTCTGTGACAAGTATGGCATCCTGCTGCTTGCCGATGAAGTGCAGGCAGGCTTCGGGCGGACTGGCAAGTGGTTCGCCACCGAGAACTTCGGCGTCGTGCCCGACGTGCAGATCATGGCCAAGGGCATCGCCTCGGGCTTCCCCCTCGCCGCGGTCAGTTCGCGGCGCGACATTATGGAGCGCTGGCCGGCGGGCGCGCACGGCAGTACCTTCGGCGGTAACCCGGTCTCGTGCGCCGCGGGCATAGCCACGATCGACGCCATCCGCGACGAGGGCATGATCGACAACGCCGTACGCCAGGGCGAGCGCACACGGGAGCGTCTGCGCGCGTTGCAATCCGAGATTCCGCACATAGCCGAGGTGCGGGGCCTGGGCTTGATGAACGCGGCGGAGTTCTCCGACGCGGACGGCCAACCCGACGGAGCCTTCGCCGAGCGGGTGCGCCAGCACTGCATCGACAACGGCCTGCTGCTGCTGGGGTGCGGCTACAGGGAGCAGGTGTTGCGCTTCATCCCCGCCCTCAACATCACCGATGCGGACCTGGATGAGGGCCTGAGCATCTTCGAGGAGGCGGTGCGCTTCGAGAGTAGGCGATAGTCGATGGTCGATGGTAGGGCACGGGTAGTCGGAGAATGGATCATGATAATGGACCTTGCGGTAGAGACTTGTAGTAGTAATGCCCCGACTCCTCGTCACCATCGACCATCGACCATCGACCATCGACCACGATGACGCTCTTGCTACTCGGCATCGGGTCTAGTCTGTGCTGGGGCACGGCCGACTTCTTTGGCGGCCTGCAGTCGCGGCGCATACCGTCGCTCGCGGTCGCACTGTGGAGCCAATTGGCCGGCGGCGTGGTGTTGCTTGCCGTCTTGGCGGCCGGGCACACCACGCCGACGCCGCCGACGATCGCCTGGGGCGTCTTCGGCGGCCTTTTCGGCGGGGCGGCGCTGGCGTTGTTCTACCGTGGGCTCGCGGTTGGCACAATGTCGATCGTCGCGCCGGTCTCGGCCTGCGGCGCCATCGTGCCGGTCCTGCTCACCCTGGCGACGGGGCACATCCCGCGCGTCCTCGCGCTGGTGGGCATCATCGTCGCGATCGGCGGCGTCATCCTGGTGTCATTGCAGCGGGAAGCGGCGCCGCACGACGCGCGGCGGGCACGGCAGAGTCTCCTGCTCGCCCTCGGCGCCGCGCTAGGGTTCGGGCTGTTCTTCGTGGGCCTTGATTATGGCTCGGTCGGGGGGCGTGACGCGCCGCTCTGGGCCGTCGGCGGCGCGCGCCTGGGCTCGCTAGCAATGCTCGTGGCGCTTGTCGCCCTGAATCGGGGCGTCGCGCCATGGCCGGGGCGGCGCTCGGCGCCCGTCGCGGGCGTGGGGATATTGGACATGACGGCGAACGTCCTGTTCGCGTACGCGACCACGCGGGGTAACGCGGGCGTGGTCGCGGTGCTCGGCTCGCTCTACCCGGTGATGACGGTCATTTTGGGACGCTTTGTCCTGGCGGAGCGACTCAGTCAGGTGCAGAATATTGGCGTCGTCGTCGCGCTGGCAGGGGTTGTGCTGCTATCGGCGGGATAGCGGCCATGACCTTACTTCCACCACGGCGACGCCTGCGACTAAAGTCGCATGGCAAACCACGGCGACTAAAGTCGCTACGAATAGCCCACCCACGGAGCGGGCGTGAACGTTACGAGAGCCTAGCAATAGCGTCGGTACAGACACTTCAGTGTCCATTGTTTGCCATGCGACTTTAGTCGCAGGCTTTGTAGAGGAGATAAAAAATGGCAGAGACATTCCGCAACTATATTGGCGGCGAGTGGCGCGCTGCCGTCAAGGGCGCCACCTTCGAGAGCCTCAACCCGGCGCACACGGGTGAGGTCATCGGCGTCTTCCAACGCTCCACGGCGGAGGACGTGGCGCTGGCCGTCGAGGCGGCGGCCAGCGCACAGCGGGCGTGGCGCGAGGTACCCGTCCCCGAGCGCGGCGAGATGTTGTACACGGTGGCGCGCCTGATGGAGGAGCGCAAGGAAGAATTGGCCCAACTGATGACCCGCGAGATGGGCAAGGTCATCAAAGAGGCGCGTGGCGACGTGCAGGAGGGCATTGACATGGCTAAGTACATCGCCGGCGAGGGCCGGCGCTACTTCGGCCAGACCGTCCCCTCCGAACTGCGCGACAAGTTTTGCATGACCGTGCGCCAGCCAATCGGCGTGGTCGGCCTCATCACGCCGTGGAACTTTCCCATCGCCATCCCCTGCTGGAAGATGATGCCCGCGCTGCTCTGCGGCAACGCCGTCGTGCTCAAGCCGGCCGAGGACACGCCGGCCTGCGCCACGCGCCTGGTCGAGATATTCATCGAGGCTGGCTACCCCAAGGGCGTGATCAACCTCGTCACGGGCTACGGTGAGGAAGCTGGGCAGCCGCTACTCGAGCACCCTGGCGTCGCCGCGATCTCGTTCACTGGCTCCAGCGACGTGGGCCGTTTTATTGCCGCGACCTGCGGGCAGAACCTTAAGCGCGTTTCGCTTGAGCTTGGCGGCAAGAACGCCATCGTCGTGATGGACGACGCGGACCTCGAACTCGTCATCGACGGCGCTATCTGGGGCGGTTTCGGTACGGCCGGCCAGCGTTGCACGGCCAGTTCACGGCTCATCGTCGAGAAGAGCGTCGTGCGCGAAGTCGAGGAGCGTTTGGTGGCGCGGGCCGAGGCGCTCAAGATCGGGGACGGGCTGCGCCCCGAGGTCGAGGTCGGTCCTGTCGTCAACAGCGATCAGCTGCGGCGCGTCGATAGCTACACGGCTATCGGCCGCGACGAAGGGGCGCGGCTGCTCACGGGCGGACGTGTGCTGACGGAGGAGGGGCTCGGCGACGGTTACTTCTACGCGCCGACTGTGTTCGGGAGCGTCGAGCCGCACATGCGTGTCGCCCAGGAGGAGATCTTCGGACCCACCGTGTCGGTCATCCCCGTCGACTCGTTCGACCACGCGATCGAGGTCGCCAACGGCACGCAGTACGGCCTGTCGCTGGCCATCTACACGCGCGACGTCAACCGAGCGTTCCGCGCCATCAACCGGCTCGAGGCGGGCATCGTCTACGTCAACGCGCCCACCATCGGCGCGGAGATCCAGCTGCCGTTCGGCGGCATCAAGGGGACGGGCAATGGACACCGCGAGGCCGGGTCCACCGCCATCGACCAGTTTAGCGAGATCAAGAGCGTCTTCGTCGACTACAGCGGCCACCTGCAGCGGGCGCAGATCGACAATAGAGAGTGACGAGTGACGAGTGGCGAGTGGCGAGAACTAGTCACTCGCCACTCGCCACTCAAGAAACGGCTTCGGTCGTCCAGCGGTTGCCCTCTTTGTTGATGACCATGGGCTGGTTGCAGTTGTCGCAGTAGACTTCCATGCCCTCGAGCGGGAAGAAGACGCCGACGTTGCTGCCGCAGTGCGGGCAGGTCGTGCGGGCGTAGGCGCCCGAGGCGCGGCCCACGAGGTTGTAGGCCAGGGCCACGCCGCCCGCGAACAGAGCCAGCCTGAATAAGAAACGCATCAATGTTCTCCCATTTGTGCTATAGGCGATAGTCGGGCGCAGGGCGCGCCACGGCACACGCGCATATTATATCAGTCGCGCCCTTACTACAGCACGGGATCTGAGATAATAGGGTATGAATAGAGGGCGTTTCCTAACTCATACTATACCCTCCCAGGAGTGGGCGAGGACGCGGGCGGGTGAGCGAATGAGGTCGGGCCGGCCGGCGTCGTGGGCCGTAAGCGCGACGACGATGACGGCGGTGTACG